>Ga0265798_10010079_pt1 | contig 11704 bp, 10 predicted proteins | sample P3T30metagenome_FD_192430 | JGI IMG/M metagenome (GOLD analysis project Ga0265798, IMG submission 192430) | Plant litter microbial communities from East Loma Ridge, Irvine, California - P3 T30 | ecosystem: Environmental > Terrestrial > Plant litter > Unclassified | place: USA: California... | reverse complement strand
CCCCAAAGCAGCGTCACAACACCAGTGGCATACATCATCCTCTGATGACTAGCAACGGGCGTCACCAATGTCAGAGAGACGAGTAGCGAGCCTTTGGCGGCAACAATCGTAAGGACGCTGAGGATCTCGCTGCTGAATAAAGCCTGATCTATTCAGCGCCGCATTCCAAGAGGTTCGTCGGCTTTACCTTCCAGGCCCCATCAATCTGATCTGTCGTAAGGCCAGCTTGTACGTTACCAATAGCCTGACCAGCTGGACTGAGAAGTGTCGCGGCTTGTCCCGCCGACAACACCTAGGGAGAGACTCATCAGTGTCTGTGTCTTGCCTTAATCCCGGAATACTCACCAGAGCCGCTAGCAGAACAAAGTCCGCAGCTACCAGTCGCCTAGACATGGCTTTCTTCGTCGCAAATTGCGCTACAACAGCTAGTGTGGAGAAAGCTAGGAACAGCCAGGCGAGTATTTGGATCAATGGTGCTGCATGGCCGTCGTGGAAGGCAGGACGCTTACCAGCATCCATAGCCTTGCGTTCAGAAAGCATGGTGGAGTTCCGCTTCTAACAGTGACCGAGATGTTAGTACCATTTGAGCAGCGTGCACACCAGGATATAGCGCAATTCGAAGAGGACAACTGCCCCGTTCCGTTATCTGTGCCTCGTTCCAACACTCAGAAATCACAAGGTGCTCACGGACATCTCAATACCAAAGCAACATCACAACATACTGATACACTCATCTCCAACTCTTCCCCCTCGTAGGATTCTTGATGTACACCAGTTAGCTAGCACCACCCCCACGCACGCATACGAGTCTCTGGCTTCTTTCGCTAACCTACATGTTGTACGACGCGTAAGACGTCAAGGATATAGGCTGATTACTTATCAGGTGATAGCCAGCGAAACAGGCTTTCGGAACGCTTTACAAGCATCAATACGTTTGGCATGGTGTAATAGGTTGCTTAGACGATCCGCGCCGCATCCGCGCAGATGCATCACATCGAGCCACCAATCAGACGAAAGATAGCGCGCATGAACACCCCGTTGATATGCAGTTGCGTGAGGGAAAAGGAAGGTAGGGACGAAGGATGTGTTGATGTCGTGGGTGTTTGTGCGACCATGGCGGCTGATCCACACGCTCGAGGCTTAGCCAACGTTGATAACGCTCGGGACGGTAACATCCGCGGCAACTAGGTTACTTCCACCCGGATCCTATAGGAAGAATATTGAGTAAGGATCTCCGCATTGAGGGGAGAGCAAGATTGTTGGGCTGGAGGGGATAGAGAAGTTGGCGACAGATTGCGCAGTGTACAGCATGCCTTTGAGAGGGTTGAGAGTGCTCGCGATTTGTACGCGCAATTGGGAAATGGAGTGTCTCGTCAGTATATCGCTGGGTTGAATACGGTGAAGAAGTTTCGGGGCATCATGTAGACCCTGCTATCAAGATCCCCGCGCGGCATGCTGTGCGACAAAAGTCGCGGCACGGCATGTTACCTGCTCGATGCGCTTAGCGAAACAATCTGGATGAATCTGTGCATAACCGACATCTAAACGCGAAGCTGCTCAAGTGCGGGTTTAAGAGCTTGCAGTTACTTTTCATCTTCCTCGCACCCAGCGAAGTGTCCGTCGCGATCTCTTGCTGTCGTTTTTTCTTCGACATACCTTATCTTATCCTAAGCATGGAGCTCGGCAACAGGACGAAAGCAGAAGCAGTCAGTTCCGCCATCGAAGACGGCGATCATGATAGCTACACTCGAGATGAGAGAGATCTCATTCGGCTGGGTAAGAAGCCGCAACTGAAGCGGACCTTTGGGTTCATGCAGATCTTGGGGTTTTCTTGTACTGTGCTGGTGACCTGGGAGGGCATTCTGTCGTAGGTTCAATTCTTGAATAACACGCTCGGGTATGTTCTTGACAGTACCGCAGAGTTTCTACGCCAAGTCTCTTGAACGGTGGCCCTGCCGGCGTATTCTGGGGGTATCTTCTTATCTGGATCGGTTCAATCTCCATCTACACCGTCCTGTCTGAGTTGTCTTCGATGGCACCTACCGCAGGTGGCCAGTACCAGTAAGCAGCCTCTCTTAAGCGTCGGCTAAGCTTATTTACTGACGGATCGTAGTTGGGTCGCAATGTTGGCTCCACCGTCATCCAGAAAGTTTCTCAGCTATATCACGGGATGGGTGACGTTGATAGGCTGGCAAGCAACCACTGCTTCTTCAGCGTACCTAGCTGGAACAATACTACAGAGCGTGATTCTAATCCTCCACGACGACTACTCCCCCAAACCGTACCAAGCCATGCTGCTCGGTTGGGCAGTGACCGCGTTTGCCGTTGTCATCAATACTATCGGAAGCAAGACCCTCGCGCATTTCGAAGGCGTGATATTGATATTGCATATCCTGGGGTTCTTTGCGATCCTGATTCCTCTCGTATATCTCGCTCCTCACAATGACGCATCAATCTTCGTCACATTTGTCAACACGGGTGGTTGGTCAACCCAGGGCTTGTCTTTCATGGTAGGGCTACCATCGTCAATATTCGCGCTAGTCGGTAAGTGTGATAAGACACCAGACTCGACGAAGGCAATATACTAATCTTTCCTCCCAGGTGTCGACTCATGTGTTCATGTATGTTATTCGCCCGAATTGGTCGAAATCCAAGGAACTGACATGCATGTAGATGGCCGAAGAAGTAAAGAACGCATCCAAGGTAGTGCCGCGAGCCATCCAGATTAGCGTGTTCCTCAATGGCGCACTTGGACTTGCTATGATGGTCGCATACCTCTTCTGCCTGGGGGACCTGAATGATGTTTTGGAGAACTCAGTCACTCTTGGATACGCTTACCTCTATGTCTTCTTGAAAGGCACGGGATCTCCGGGTGGGGCTATGGCCATGGCATTGATCATGTGGTTTCTTGGTGTCTGCTGCCTGGTAGGTCTCATGGCCGCAACCTCGCGGCAGATGTGGTCCTTCGCAAGAGACAGAGCTGTGCCGTTCTCAGCGCAGGTCACTAAGGTATGACCCCTTCAATTCGCCCTCGTATAGCGATTCGAACTCTGGAGTAGCTGACGATGGTATCAGCTCAATCCTGCAACTTTGATCCCGGTCAACACGATCCTTATCACAGCTGCCGTCAGCGTGCTCCTGTCGTTCATCGCGCTCGGCTCCTTCGTCGCTTTCAGCAACATCGTCAACCTCAGTATCGGCGGCCTCTACGCTTCATACTTCATCGTATGCGTCCTTCTCCTCTGGCGGCGTCTCAAGGGCATCAGCCCGTACAACTCGCGTGCCGCAATGGTCGGACCGGAGACACTGCAATGGGGTCCATGGAGAGTTCCCGGTGTGCTGGGCGTGGCCAACAACATCTTCGCCTGCATCTACCTGTTTGTGATGTGGTTCTTCTCGTTCTGGCCGGGTTCCGTTGAGGTCAATGCGCAATCTATGAACTTCAGTTCAGTCACGTTTGGAGGAACCGTACTTTTTGCCGTCATCTGGTATTTCGTAAGAGGTAGAAAGACATATGTCGGGCCTATCGTCGAGGTAGTGCTGTAGTAGATTTGGCTGAAGGGCGACGTTCGACACCTGGGTAAAGAGCACAGGACTTTGAGCTGCCTTCCGTCTTTCGCTTGAGCGGGTGCCTTACGGAAGGCACCACGGGGCCCGCAGCGCCAGTGCGACGAGAGAAAGGCGCAACGCTATCGCGAAAGATACACAGACATCGATAGAATGAAAAATGAAAAGCCGTCGTCCTTGTCAAATCCCTGGCGTAGGTCGATGGCGATGTTGCCAAAGATTCAGGTGTGTTGCAAGACCCACGTCATTGCCGAGACACCTTAGTCATTGTCACGTGGACCACAGCACAACTTGTATGCCCTGCCATCCCCTACTAGTAAAGTACGTAAATCTGAGCTACTGCATCACTTCTAGAGTTTTACATCATATCACGATGGCCTTCGTACTCACGGGTGAGTCCAGTTTGGCCTAAATGGGTATTTTAGTAGAACAGCAGATGAATGAAGAGCGATGCTGTTTTCACGCCCCATCTACATGCCAAATACATACGTCAATAGCAGTAAAAACATGCATCCACTCGTGCCTGCGACCGCAAGACCACTCACGATACCCTAGAAAGAACCCATTACCCCCTTCCATAAGCCCTATCCTTTGGTATCTCAAGAATGCAAAAAAGTGACATGAATAAAAGACAAACGATAACGAGAACGAAGAGGAGAACAAACTACAACACAAGCAACAACGACACGAAGCGAAAAGCCAGCCTGGGCCAAAAGAAAGAAAAACAGAAACAAAATATACGCAATCCAAAGTCAAAGCAACCAAAGAAAGCGAAAAGAACAGCTACCTCTCACCCATCCTTATGAAACAAACTCCTCAACCCAGAACTCCATTTTCTCACATGCCCATGACCCTTGTGGACATGTTCCTCACCACCACTAGTCGTCGGTCTATAACTCAGCCTGTGCCTGATACTATGGCTTGTCTTGGGTCGCTCGGGCGTAGAAGGCGCAGTTTTGTTTTCAGGCGTCATGGGGGCGGTGGGAGCGATGTATGTACTATGTCGCGAATTGGCGTTCACAGTAGAGCGAGGCGAGAAGGAGGAGATTGCATGAGAGGTCTTAGGGCGGTCGGGTGTTTGGGGTGCGCTGCCGATGCGCGGGGAGGGTGTGTTGCGGGATAGGTCGGGTGAGGTGGTGAGGGGGTTGGGTGTCATAGGACGGGATTTCTTGCGGAGGAGGTTTTGGGGACGTTTACTGGGGATTCGTTAGTTTTTGAAGTCGCATGACATGGTGATTTGATAGAGGGGGCTTACGTCTTCGTCTCCTTCTCCAACCGGTGGAGCTGCGCATCCGTGTCTCGCAAAGTCTTTTTGAGATTGTGTCGCGATTTCCTCATGCCTTTGAGTTGAATGGCTGCGTCGTCGCGCTGCATGCGTATCTTCTCTATCCGCAGGCCCCAGGACTCGGGATCACCCTCGTGGGAGACAGTGCTCGCGCTAGTCTGCGGCCTCTCATGCTGCATACTCATGTGTCCAATCGAACTCCTTGTGTGAGATGAAATCGGACTCGAAGGAGCAGTGTCGTAAGGGCCGTCATTGATGGTGATGTGGCGAGGCGAGGAAGTGCGATGGAGTTCGCTCGACTCCTTGTTCTCCTTCGGCTCGTCCCAATGCTCTAGGGCTTCCAGGTGTCTAATCTTATCTTGCAAGGTCGCGATCAATGTCTCAAAGGCGCGCTTGTCGTCTCGCAGCGCCTTTACTTCCTGCTCGAGCGCAGTGAATGATGCCGCGTACTCGTCTTGATGGTGTCGCATCTCTTCAATCTCAGTCATCTTCCTCTCCAGTTCAGCCTCTAGACGAACAGCGTTGTCGTGGTTGCCGTCTAGCTCTCGATGCTGTTGCTGCTGCTCTTCAAACTTCCGCTTGAGACCGTCATATGCCGAGTTCATTGATCTTATCCTGCTATCAGTAGAAGATCCAAGCTCTTCAATGTACTTTTCCTTCTTTGATAGCTCTTCGACCAGCTTGCCTTTGCCTTTCTTAAGCGCACCTAGCTCTCGCGTCTGGTCGCCGATCTGCTGATGCAGGTCTGAGTTCTCATTGATGAGGATCTCGAGCTCGTTGTTCCTCTCCGAAAGTCGGCGCTTGTATCTCTGCTTCGAGTCTTTCGCGGCCTCCAGCTTGGCTTGCGACTCTTCTACGAATTCGTGGTAGCGCCTCTCGGTATCCTCAACGGCGGAGTGAGCATCAGCCATATCCGCTTCCACACGCTCGAGGAAAGCTTCCAGTTTCGCGTTCTTCTCACGTGCGGTCTCGAGCTCCTCCTCTGCTGAGGTAAGGCGGACGAACAGTTCTTTCTCAGAAGCGCCAAGTGTGGCATTCGACTCGCGAAGAGATCCGAGTTCCTCGTTGGCAGCAATGAGGTCGTTGAGCATTTCCAGGCTTTCCGACTCAGCAATGTCCAGCCGCATCTGAGCAGCGCGAAATTCGGCCTCGAGCGCACTATTGCGATCTAACGCGGATCGAGAAGACTCCTCGTGCTTTGTATGAACTGATCTGAGTTCATCCAGCTCTTTACTGCTGGCTGACAGCTTAGAGATCAAGTCAGTGCTGTCTGATTCCAGTTCGGCTATGCGTGAGCGCATGTTCGTCGTATCATCCTGAAGCGAGCCGACTTGCTGTTCAGCGCTACTTGCCTTGCTCTCCAGCTCAGTCTTGGCGTGTTGAAGAGCATTTAACTCTTCATTCGTTCTGGTAAGCTCCGCGGATATGGAGGCGTTCTGCGATTCAACCTCATTCAGACGGGTACGAGTCGAGAGTAGACTTTCTTCTGTGCTTGCCGAGACAGCCAACGCTTCGCCTAACTTCTTTTCGACCTCGTCCTGCAACTGTCGGAGGCTGTCAAGCTCTTTTTCCGCGTCGGCTAACTTGGAAGTGAGTTCAGTCTTGTGTGCGTCCGACTCTGCAATCTTGGAACGAGTCGTAGTAAGATCCTTCTCCAATTGCGCGTTGGTGGTGGTGGTGCTATCAAGTCGACTCTTGATCTCCTCGTTATCCTTTCGCGCAATATCAAGCTCCTTCTCCAAGCTAGCGTTGGCAACCTGCGTCTCTTCGAGCCGCTTCTCAGTGACGGCTTTAGCTCGGCACATAGCTTCGAGCTCCTCTTCGCTGGAAGCTAGTCGCGCCTCAAGATGCGGGATCTGGGATTGCACCTCCTTCAGTTGAGACTGAGTAAGCAGTAGATCCTCATCGAGCTTTTCGTGGGAGGCATTATGGGCCAGCAGGTGTTCCTCGAGTTGCTGTTTCGATCGATGGAGTTCCGCGATCTCATCTTGCAATTCGGAGAGTTGCGTGCGTACGTCCTGAGCCTCAGAATCTGCCTTGATCAAGCGATCCTTCGCTGCGCTGAGCTGAGTCTCTAGGTCCTTGTTGGAGCCGATCACAACGTTGAGCTCCTGTTGCAACCCCTTTCTAGCTGCTTCCACCTCTTCGAGTTGCCCACGAACATCCACGAGGCCCTTGCTAGAGGCTTCGCCGTCGAGCTGTGCTGCTGATAACGCTTCTTCCGCCTTAGTCAAGCGACCCTTCGCTGCATTAAGCTGGGTCTCGAGATCTGTGTTCGAGCGAGTCGCGTCGCTCAGCTCCTGTTGCACACTATCCCTAGCAGCTTCAACCTGTTCAAGCCTCTCACGAAGGTCCGCCAGGTCTTTGCTAGACGTCTCGCCATACAGCTGTGCAACCGACAATGCTTCTTCAGCCTTTGTCCTCGCGTCGGTGTTGTCTTTGAGCGCAGCCTCCAGTTCCGAGATACGAACCTTGAGCGAGTCACTCTCGTTTGTCGTAGCGGAGAGTCGCGCATTGAGGTCAATCTTGGCCTGAGAGCTGGAACCGAGGTCGCTCTCAAGTTGGGTGATCTTGGTCTGCAAGTTGTTGCGGTCGCCTTCTGTCCATGTGAGTCTCGACTGGATATGATCGACCTGACTCTCAAGGTCCGCCTTCGATTGAAGTGCCTGTCCGAGCTCCTTCTCAACGGCATCCTTAGAACTGCGCGCACGATCCAGCTCTCCACGTAAGGAAGCCTCCAGCTTCTCTGACGAGTCAAGCACAGTGCGAAGGCTGACCATGGACGCCTCTAGTTCGTGGAGGTGTTCGGCGTTCTTCTGGACCTCTTGCGCATGCTGTTCATCGGCAGCTTGCTTTGACGCTTGCACTTGATGCAGCTCTTGCTCCAGATTCGACACGCGCTCTTCTGATACTTGGAGCTTCTTTTCAAGCTTCGACTTGACAGACTGCAGGTCGGAAAGCTCAGCGTCTCTCATCCGTACATCTTCGCGTAGTCTAAACAACAGCTGTCGAGAGTCTTTGAGATCGGCTTCCAGTGCGGCCTTCTCGTCACGAAGTTTCTCTAGCTGGGCCTGACTGTTGGCATCGACCGTCTCCAAAGATTGGTTGCGCTGTTGAGCTTGTTGTAAAGTTCTCTCAATGGCGTCGTGAGAGGTGCGTAGAGTTTCCAGCTCCGCTTGAAGATCGGTCTTCGATTTGACCTCGCGCTCAAGGCTCTCTTGGGCAGTGCGCAACTCCTTCTGGATGTTGGCTTTCTCGGTCCGGGTAGTCTCAAGTTCTGTAGACAGCACTCGGCTCGCATCGCTCGCAACCTCTAGCTTGGTCTTGAGCTGCTCCAGCTCCTCTTCCAAAGCTGTCAGGGCGTCTCCAGTGTTCTTGCTTGACAATTGCGACTCTTGTAGTTGCTCACGCAGCGTAGAGATGACACTCCCACCGATCTCAATCTTCCGCAAGTGTTCAGCCGCATCTTTCTCGTAACCGGTGATCTTCTGCTCTAGACGTGAGATGTGCTCCTTTCCGCGGTCAAGTCGCTTTTGTAGATCCTGGCATGTACTCTCCTTTTCGGCAAGGCGGTCCTGTAGCGATGTTTCGTAGCGGTCAGCCGTCTCGACCTTGTTGCGCAAAGAGTTATGAGTTTCCTCCAAGGCGGCTGTACGGATCTCGAGCTCCCTAATCTCGGCATTTCGTTCGTCTAGACGATTGTTTAGATTGACTTTGTCCTTTTGTAGCGCTTCGATCGTATGATGCATAGTTCCGTTCTTCTGCTCCCACTCTGCAATCTCGTCACATTTGGCCTTGAGCTCCTGCTTCAGAGTCTCCTCTGAGCCTAGTGTAACGTTCAGTCGCACCTTGGTCGACTCCAGAGTCTCCTGTACTGTAGACCTCGAGCGTTCTAGAGCAGCAATCCGAGACTGATGGCTGTGAATCTCCTGTTCCAGCCCCTCTCGTGTGGCTTCGAGAAGCTTTCCATCTTCCTTGGTTGTGGCACATTCACGTTGTAGTTGCTCTATGCGGCTTCGACAAGCAGCAAGAGCTTGGTCTGACTCGCGTTTCGCTCGTATCAGACGGCTGTCGGAGGTGCGTATCTCAGAAGGGCTTGACAGTCGAGGAGTCAGCTCGAGGTCTAGATCGTGCCATGGCGATGGCGACGGTCGTGTTGGAGTCCTCGGCGCGAGGGTGGGACTGTCAAGGACACTTGATTGTGTCGGTGGGGACGGAGGTGGTGAGATGAAGAGACCTCTGGGTTTGTGTTGAGGTTCAGACTTGGGAGTGGAGTCTACGATCTATCAGCAGAGGTAAAATCTCGACTTGGTAAACTTACACTGAAGTGTCAGCATGGAGGCCCGCTCCAGTGCCTCAAGAATCTCCTTGTTCCTGCCTTCTTCCACCCGCAGCGCCCTCTTCAACTCCTCCACTCTCTTCTGTGCATCCTTGCCCTCCACATAATGACTTGTCCGGCTCTTGGCCAGATTCCTTGCAGTAGTTGCAATCTGCTTCTCCTTGACCGATATGTTCACGGCCATGCGAAAAGCAAGACGCCGCAGTGATGTCACCGACCGCTTCGCTTCAGCCCCTGCGACCTGGTGAGCCTTGAGTTCAGCGCGGAGCGTATTACGTTGGGTTTTGATGTAGGAAAGATGCGCCCAGTTTGATATGACAGTAGGCGCGTCCTCGCCCTTGGGTGGGGCCTCTGCGCTGTCTCTGCCATCGTGTTCAGGTCGCGTAGACTTTGAAGAAGAGGGACCCCAGTGTTCTAGCATGAAGCTGTCTGTCATGGACGATACGGAACGCGACAAACTGGAGAGTGGGGTCGCAGACGGCCGAGAGTGTGGAGATAGATGTGACTTGTTCTCCTTGGGGAAGTCGCCAGCGCACTTTTGCATATCGATGAAGCTTGCTGGCAGGATGTTCTCCAGGCCAGAATGTATGCGCTCGCTAGCACTTGGACGGTCCAGGTCCTTAGCCTTAGAGGGCGCCATGGTAGGCGGTGGGTTATGCGACCATGAGGTGACGAGAACGCGACTTGCGCCAGAGGATGATCAAAACTCTGTATGCAATGTGGCTGGGGAACTGCTGCAACCGCCTGGATTGCGTTGGCGCTGACGGACTGGCACGGAACGGGCTAAAGGAGTGATTTGTGGTGGGCCACTGTCACAGGCGAGATGCGGGCTGCAAGGAAAACAGGGGTATGATAAGGATGTGAGGGGCGTAGGATGCGACTACAGCCTCTATGAATTGAATAGACGTCGTGTGTAGTTTGAGGTTGGGCCGACACGAGACACGCGCCTCAGGCCGAGAAGATGGGACGTCACACCAAGGTGAATTATGACGATGGAGCAACTCGGGTTGTCAGTGGAAGGCATACCATGGTTCTTGCGCTTTTCTGGTCGCAAACGTTGGCGCATTCCGATGACATGGGTCTACCCAGTCGGGCGTCGATGTCAACCGAGACTCACCACAAGTCGATTGAACACTTCAAAGACACCAAACTCTTGAGACTCACCATACTGTTGGACTGCACCACACACCTAGAGATGACTTCCACCACCTCCCCTCCACCGCCCCTCCGCCTCCCCTCCGCCTCCCCCACCCACCCAGGCATACCATGGTTCTTGCGATATTTTCCGGTCGCGAAGCGTTGGCGCAGTTGAGTAGCATGGGTCTTCCCAGGCCGGCGTCGATGGTGGACCGAGAGTGGGGAGACATGCCCCTCCGGAACGTCTCTTCCATGATTTCGGGTTGCCATGACTGCGCCGCCCAGTCATGATGATTGCGCGGGCAGGTGCGACCAGGTGACAAGTAACAAGTAACATGCAAACGCGTGGCGTGATATGAGTAGGACGTGTCAGCAAGCTGTTTGCCAATGGCGGATATCGAGATTGAGATTTGACAGTGATATGCACTAGGCTGCTTGCGGCCATGAGGTCATTTTGCATGTCCCCGCTATGCGCTACGATCTCCCCAGGATGTTTGAAGCGAGCCCACGATCTGGTTCATCGCGTCGGCCTGTAATTTGGCCAATATTTGTCAATACAAAACAACATCTACAACATGTCGCGATAGTATGGGAGCTGTAGTAGGGATCCCGACCGATATCAGATGGGTAAGAGCGTTGCAAGACTGCACTACATGTGATCAATAAACCTACAGTAACAATTGTAAACCCATGAAGGGTCTAGATTCTGACGCATTTTGGGTTCATCGGGACGCTTCGATACGGTCCGCGACATGGTTTACGTTGCTCTTGATTACCGAAGTTGCAGAGGAGGAGCACCCCACTACTCAGAGATTGATGTCAGTTCAGATTTGACCACACGCGGAAGTAGTAGTTGATGATGGGAGTCGACGTCTACGCATGTTTCAAAACACAAAAGTAGGGTAGTAGCAAAGGTACGTAACAAAGGGGCCACACCCTTTCTACGCGTATGCTGAAGTTTATCTTATTTGATCCATCTACTTGATACCTGGACATGATTTCCCTACTTCGTATACCTCTTCTGCAAATGCTTCCCAATCGTCGTAAGCTGAATATTACTCGTCCCCTCATAAATCGCGCCAATCTTACTATCCCTAAAGTACTTCTCCGCAAGCCCCTCCCTCACAAAGCCCATGCCACCCATCCACTCAATCGCCTGGCCGCTCACACGTCCAGCGACTTGACTCGACATGAGCTTCGCCATGGCAGCATCCATGATGAAGTCCTCGCCCGCCTCCTTCTTGCGCGCGGCGTTGTAGACGAGGGCGCGGGCGGCTTGGATTTCGGTCCAGGCTTGGGCGAGTTGGTGCTGCATGGATTGGAATTCGCCGATTAGTTGGCCGAATTGCTTGCGGTCGTTCCAGGCGTAGCTGTGG
>Ga0265798_10010078_pt1 | contig 11705 bp, 9 predicted proteins | sample P3T30metagenome_FD_192430 | JGI IMG/M metagenome (GOLD analysis project Ga0265798, IMG submission 192430) | Plant litter microbial communities from East Loma Ridge, Irvine, California - P3 T30 | ecosystem: Environmental > Terrestrial > Plant litter > Unclassified | place: USA: California... | reverse complement strand
GCCGTACCAACGCGCTTTTTGCTCTGTCGTCCGCACAATTGGGCAACTTGGCAGTGCACTATGGAAGTGATCCACTTCTTGGCTTTCGCCTACCACAAGTCTTCGACACAGATTCCAAAGCAACAGATGTGCTCGAGCGTCTTGCAGATGCTGCCAAATCACAGTTCAAGGCCTGGTGTGAAAGTTTCATTTCACACGTTGTGCTTGACACCGCGACTATCCACTTCCATTGCGGTGAGGCTCTCAGTCTTTGCTATGAGCTACAGAACCATGACGATGGATATCCAAAGCTCCCGAAAGATTTTTACCTCTACTCAACTCCTTGGTCGTGCGAGTCTCTCAACCTGACGAATATCGAGACCCCAAGTACGGCCTACAACGAGTACGACGTCATCGACTGTTCCAACATCAGCGATCACGTCGGCATTCTCAACCTTCTACCCGCTACAGTTCCCTTGCTCAGCAAGACCAGACACGCCACACTCTATACTGAGACCCTCTTGCCTACTTCAGAAGATACAGAACGCTACTTGGATGAGCTGCTTCGAGCCGACGTGAGCTCGATCTTTTTGATAGCTGGCATTGCTCCGACTGGTCTCCTTTTGGGTGTCTCTACCGAGCATTTTGGATCAGAGCTACTTATGCGAGGTCAAGGGGCTGGTGAAGGGTCCCGAAATCAAATCCGCATGCGACTTGATTGGAAACGACCGTACGGTGGTGATTCCGATGTGCGGCTCCATCAAGTCACAGACTCCCATGCGCTCTACGTTGACCCAGAGGACATGTCGTCTTTGTTCTTCAGATGGTATCTTGAAATTTTCTCGGATTCCGAAAACATATCGAATCTGCTGTCGGTCCACATGAGAAGGGCGTCGGGCCCAGTGCTACACGATCTCAATCACTACACACGCATGACTCTCGTCGCGCTGATCCTTCTAGCGGTGACGATCGTGCACACTGATTGGAGCAGATGCATCTCTACTTTGCTTGCGAGCATCGAACAAGACAGAAGTCTTATGGTGGGGAACAATTCCCTCCAAGAATTGTACATGTTACTACACATGTCTGGGCTCTATTCAAAATATGCGTTACAAAAGAATTTCAACATTACCGCGATGGACTTTGCAGACACCATGAACTACCCAACTTCACCTGGAATACCACAAAATTTCGATATCTCGAGCATCGTGACCATCGCTCTCACAGTCCCACGGGAAAGCCTTAGGTTCTTAAGCAGCACCAGTCTTGACCAAGTGGGGACCCCCGGGCTTCACTTAGCGGTCTACAACAGCCAGCTGTTCGAGAACAGTTTCTTTTCTCTTTATCTCCACTTTGGCAAGCTTTTCGTCGATCCCGGCGGTAACACCGGAAGTATTGATGAAGACGCGCAGGGTTGGAGGGGAACCTCTGATCTAATTGTCACATGTCCAATGCCAGCCTTCCAATTCCTGGTCGGAAACAATCGCAACACCCGGGTGGCCTTGGTCATCAACTCGACTCCCGCATCCTCCCGCTTTGCGACTGTTCTTGGGCCTCAAATGCGTATCTACGACACGTCCATCAAGGATCGCGATAATGTCCACATCTTTCCAAACACCCCGACAAATGTTGCATCTCTGGGTGTTCAAGCTCGCGCGTCGAACAGGCATTGCGAACGTCTCAAACCGAAAACTGAGGCAAGACTAGCAAACAGCCGCTTACGGTATCTTTGCGTTCGCGAAGATCTGTCGTGTAGCATTGGTCGTCAGCTTCTTCTTGAAGGCGTTCCTGTTGAGACCAGTCAGAAGTCTCCGTGTACGTTGGTGGTGAAGCTTGGTCCTCAGTCTTGGACACTCGAGTTCCCGTTCCCGATCGATCAACGCCACAGTACGACGCGAATTGCCCGCAAGCAAGCATGGGTAGAAGTCATCGTTCCTATTTCTTCGGCGACTCAAGCTTCTGGCTATGCTCTCTGCCCCTTCCCGGTGGTTCACGCAAATGATCAGATTTCCACTTGGGGTCTTAGTAGAGTCAACTTATCGCAGCAACCTTCATTCTCACGCGATGTGAGCCCAAGCTATTTGAGCGGATTCTTGGGGATGACACTCAGTGAGAGGGAGAGACAGTCAAGTCAAGCAGCACGCAAGCATATCACGCTTACAGATCCTTGGTTTGACATGAAAGAGACGGTGGCGGCGTTGTTCTCTGGGTTTGCGGGCTATGGTACAACACCGCATGCGAGAAGAAAGTGGAAAGGGTTCCGCTTAGCCTGCGGCGAAGACTCTGATACATTGATTCTCGCAAGCGCTCTTCGACATGATCTAGATTCGGGATCGCTGTGTCTCGATTGCCACGTGGTCCCCTTGACAAATGACCGAATCCCGACAATCTCTAGAGCTCTTGTCGATGCCGTCAGGCAGGAGGAGCTCCTCGGCGTACGAGTCGGCAAAGATGAGGAGATCCTATGGAAAAGAGCCCTACCGTCGCTCGTCGAACGTTGCCGGACATCCTGGAATCATACGGCACAATGCGAATACCGCAAAGTACCTTTCCAATGCCCCCTATCTATTGCGCATGGACAGTCACCCATCTGCACGTGTGGCGAGGGCGTGGACATTCACACCCTGCCCAAGGTATTCCACGGATTTAGTTCCCACGCCACGCGGATTGCCATTCCAACACTATCAGCGATTCCATATGTCGAAAAAATGGCAGTGAGCTCACTTGCAAAGTCAGGAGCGAGGACATGAGTAGTAGTTAACTTAACGTTATGTCCAAGCGAATTCTCTATCGACCATTGAACATATTCTTCGCAGGAATGTGATCAGCTATTGTTTTGTAGTAATGAAACTTTGCTTTGATCAGTCGGTCAATCAGTGTATTTAGCTTGCTTCGCCCTACTACTTGATGGCTTATCCCTGCGCGGCTGTACCTCTCTTTTGGTGCTTGGTAAGCATCTTCTCACGCCGAGCTAATAGATAGGTAAGCCAGTACTCCGCTCCTTTCATGTCTTTCTCCAGGTGAGCAGTCTCTGTTCCGACACAATACAGCTCAACATGGCACTCTTTCTTCGCATAGCCAACGGCCTTCTCGATGTTGCCGGACTTCAGACTGTACTTACCACACTCGCGGTATCTGCATCTGGAGTCAATGGAAAGCTGTGTTGTCGAATGCGACTTCACTTACACTTGGGCGAGCTGGAAGTCGGTGATGGTATCCTCGCGAAGTAAGCTGAGCATCTCTTCGCTAATTATGAGGGCTTGCCGTGCGGTGAAAGGAATCTTGACGCCGGCCAACGGCTTGAAGCCTTTATCATACATAGCCAACGCCTGGTCAATTTTGAGCATTCTCTCGCGCCTCCTTTCACTGTTCGCCGCGTTTGGACCAACGCAGACTTTGCATGCGCAAGAGAAATTCCAGCCTTGTTGGAGATGTTCAGTACGTTGTTTCCTCGTACGCCAAGCGGCAGGCATGTAAGAGGTCACAAGCTCCTCTCCTTTGTTGATTTGACGGACGGCGTAAACAGTTTCCTTTCCAGTAGTGACGTTGAAACTATGATGAACATTTGCGTTGCAAGAGTGGTTCAGTCGGCTGAAGAGCGGGAATAGACCAGTGCCATACTGACCAGCGTCGCCCATACTAACAGAGTTGGTATGAAAGATTGCCATCCGGATCGCGGTCAAGCGAGAGTGTTGCAACAGGCGAGAATCGATTTTACGAGTGTCGTAGTAAAGCTCGTCAATGGTTGTGGCTTTCCCAGAAGAGAGTTCGGAAAGTTGGCGTGCAAGGGCCGTTTCAGATTCTTGCTCTGAAGTATTTGGTTGTAGCCAAACGATTGGGATCTCTTCAATGATGCATGTTCCTCTCTTGATGCTTTGGCTTGCGACGAGACCGTGGCCTTTACCGCTCACCTGGAGCAGCTGGAAGAACTGCTCTGAGGTTAAGCAGGGTTCGCCGTCGACTGTATCGCTAGCCATATCGGTGCTTTTTGCGAGACGTGCGGTTTTGTCCACGGCAGACGGTGGGACATCCAGTTCTTACAGACCCCTCGTGATATAATAGTCCAATGAGTGTTATCTTGGTAAGCAAGCAGATGCGTCAGACTCTATGCTACGGCCTCTTGGGATACGTTGGTAGCGCGGCTGATCTCGGAACCAAAGTCGCGACTGCCTCGTATGGTCTGGTCGTCTGACTGCTGGTAGGCAGCTGTGGAAAGCATCGTAGCAGCTGCAAATCATGCAGATCTGTGATGCACGGTGTGCTGCGCTGTCACAACGCCATGAACATGCAGGTTTAGTCTCATTATGCAGTGAGACTACTACTACACTGTGTTGCAGCGCAGCACTGCGTTCGGAGCATAGGAGCACCTGTCGCATCTCGAGTGTCTACGTTCAGGTTTTGTCCCAAGCCCGCTTGGGAGCCGATGACAGCTGTGTGAGTACGGGAGAGACCTGTACTTAAGCCTAGCAGCGCCACCGTAGTGTTCTATATGTCTTGGACTTGGAGGGATTTTTTTCCCAGAAGCCATATATCTTATCGCCGTACCTAGCGCGCGCGCTTCCGTTCGCGATTCTGTCGACTCTCCCACCATGCTATCCCGCGTTTCTGCAATGCGCCTCTCGGCTTTACCTCTATTGAGCGAGCTCGACGTGCATATGCATCTCTTGCACCTGACGCCGCATGCGTGCGTCTTTCATGGCGTGTGTGTGTGTGTACTGTCACCATCGGCTCGTCGCACACGCTAGATCAAGGTAATACTGGATTTGCTTGCACAGTGATGATGTTGGTGACTTAGGGCTGGGCGGGGGGGAGACCAGATTCTCTGGCGAGAGTAAAGGGGTAGATATAGGTTATACAGAATGCGGGTCAGCTGTTGGGCCTTCTTATTGGATCAAGCTATCGCATATAAGGTGCTACTGCTTACGATTCACATGACTCACCTCCGAGCCGCTACTCACCCGACTGGCTATCGTATTAGGTTATCTCAAGCGATCTCGTTTGGGAACGATGGATCCTAGCATCGGAAGAAACTCTACACCTTTTGGTTTGGTTACTTTTCCACATCTTTTTGCTGACACGCTATATTGGACCGACTGCTTTATTCTTATGACGACGAGCAGAAAGTCTTATCATTCACCCTTTACCCGCTGTGAATCATGTCAAGCTTTGTGGAGAACTATGAAATATCCCAGCCAGCGGTACGCCTTTTCAGATTGATACGTTCGTACTTCTCAAAATTACTGATACAATGCCTCATCGCAGAAGCGAGATCGATGGATGTTCAGGCATACTGCGGACATATTTCACTTCTTGGATCTTGTGTCTATCCAGCCTGTAGACTCTCCGGTATCTAGTGCAACGGAGGTAGAATTGATCTGTAGTTACAATCGGATAGATCTCTCAACACCCAGTGTCCTTGTCCCAGGTACGTACAAACTGGCATGTACTTTGGCCTAGCTGATACAATCAAGGAGGAGCACCAATTTGGACGGAGAAAGACTTGCCAGTACGCATTCAACCATACTCGGGCCCACAATTTATCGACCAGAACAGCTCGAAGGTGCCCCAGTATCCCTTTGAGGTGGTTTTCAGGGCTCTTAAGTCCATGGGGACAATATACCGCTTCGACACAGTTGACACGCTCGTCAACCGCAACAGTTTGCGGAAATTGTTTGACTTCTGTGCCGGCAGCGGTCAAGACAGCTTCCGCATTGATCTCCACTCTGTTCACAATACTCTCATTATGGAGAGATGTGAACGGAGCGCGAAAGAGATGATCCACGGCTCTGCTCGATCCGGCTATGGTCACAGTTTTGAGCGATTGTTTACTAAGCCTGCATTTGGTTTAGAAGATAACACATCGCATCATCGAGTTCTGCGATATGACATGGGAGGGTTGAATGTCGCTGTTCGCTTTGAAGTTGATGCTTCGTACAGCGATGCTGAGGATGATGTGTCACAAGAACACGGGGAGGATTCAATTGACCCAGATAATGTGGCACAACTAGCCGCCGATCTCGACTCCCTACAGTTGTCTCCAGTCGGTGAGGGAGACAGAAAGATGCGTGCTCAGTCAGTCTTTGCAAACCCTGGAGGTTACGGTTCGGCGCAGTCTACTATCGCGGAACTAAAGACGAGCAAGAAAACGACAGCGAAAATCATGCCACAAATGTGGTTTGGTCGAACCGCATATCTTATCAGAGGGCTCCACGATCATGGGGTCTTTAGGAAGCTGGTGATCAGTCGAGTTGGCGATAACTTCCAGTCTTGGGAGATAAAGTTGGAAATCCAAACCGCACTTCGCAAGATGGTTGGACTCATCGCTCGAATTAGGAATCTGCTTCTGGACGCGGAAGAAAACGCTGCAATAATGATTTTCCAGAAGGACCAACCTGGGAAGCTGCGGGTCTTCCGTCGCACCATAGTCAAAATGCCGCTTCCGGATGAAATCGTTCGAGAGTTCTGGTCTGAGAACAGCGGCTGATGGTAAAGCTCTCCTGGAAAATATGCTAGGGTGGACTTGCCTAAGATTCCGAGTAAAGCGGTGTTCTGCCTCGGCAGTATCCTTCCATCCCTCCACGCCCTCCAAGCATATGCGTATCAGTTTCCCTGTGGCGCGAGAATGAAGCTGTCGTGGAGATTGTGCTATCATGGCAGCGGTTATCAAAGATGACCTCGGTATATAGAATGGTGGCATCCTGAATCGCATTCTATCAAACTGGTCCACAAACAAAGCAGTGACAAAGCCTTTGCCCCTTTTGTTTTTCCAAACAGACAAAGCAACGGATATCTGCTTTGACCACGTGATCAAGTAAACAAAGCAAGTGTGGCCAAGGTTTGCAAGCCTTGCCAAAGTACAATCGCGAAGATCACCGCTAGGGTTGGGTTGGGGTTAACTTATGCTATCGCGCGCTTGCTTGCAGTCCTAAACTGGAGTCGTCCGCTTTCCTCACGCCCCGAGCTTCAGCGGGACTCGTCACGTACCTAACGGTCGCTACGCGCACGCGACTTAGGGTAACAGTCAATTAAAGCATGGACGGCGATAGTGGTCTTGCACGCTGCAACAATGAACATGATTCGAGAGTCACACTTGAGGCGTCTTCTTGCAGGGATGACTTTGCGAGCGTGAAACCGACACTATTTCAGCAGCTCAAGCGAAAGGTCCCGGCGAATGGAGTAAGTTGGAAGCGCCTTGAAGGATACAGACTGCCGACCGACGAGAAGGAGGTATCTTGGATCTGGAAGCACGAGTGGAGGATCGTAGATGGATATGAATCACGAGTATTGGCTTTGCAAGGTCTGCCATCAGCACTGGTACCTGAAGGGATACCTGTACCGGACAGAAAAGTCAACAAGCTCCGCTCTGGATCATATGAAAATAAGACACAGGCTTACAGAAACTGGGTTACGAGGTTGCGCGACTTGTGGGTTATGAGATGCTATGATAGTCATCAATCATCTACTTGATTCACTCGCGAAAAGACTAACATGCCATCTCCAGTGCCTTGTTGTCTTTGAATAAAACTTCACGTTGCGTGCACCGCGACCCTAAGATCCTGATGCTAGTGAACCAGATTAGTTTTAGCATCTCGTCATGTGTGCATTTTGGGTCTCCCGTACAGGGCTCATCGTGCAGGAGCTTCGTGACACCGCGTTACTTGTTGAGTCCGCGCAGTAAAACTCGTGGGTTCCTAGAAGCGTGCACAGATATGATAATCAATGCACTAGACGAGCGAACTCAACTTCTAAATCAGTAAGTTCGTGAGTCTAGCTTTGTTTGTTTGGGAAAATAATAATCTGGAGTCGCAATTGAGGTGTTGTAATGAAGCTGCTGACAGAAGGGAAATTTGGAGAGCGGCGCGCGCGGAATGAGGGCAAACCTAGTCTCGGAGTTCATCTATTTAGGGTCACTCGTAGCGAATGTGCGACAAGATCAAGGATGACTGCATACGCTGTGCAAGCATACCTGTGCCTACCACTTCTCGGTCAAACCCTTCGAAGCGAGATGACCGAACCGACAGTCTCTACCACCTTGCCACATGCGTTTTCTGGTTGGGCTGTTTCTTTTTTCGGCGAAGACCCACACGTCTGGCAGTAACTCGGTTAAGGCGAACAGAGTCTATCCCCGAATACAGTACCTGGGGAACGATCACTTCTTGATTGCAGGAAGCGCGCCTTTGCATTTGTTCCAGACTCAGCAGTTGGTTTCGGATTTCTATCAGTGGTGCCGGCCTGAGCCTGGCGGTGTCCGCACACGATCATCTCATCACAACTACATAGTCAATCAGTGTTGTCATCGGGCCGACGTGACATGCGTAGTTAGCGTTTGTAGGGCCCTCAGAGCAGACCTCTCAGCTGAGAGCATGCGGGGAAGTGCTATTCGCAGCCGGTACTTCTTCCAACCAATCGTAGTTAGCCTGTGACCGGTGAAGAAAACATCGAGTGTACTTTGCGTTTGCATCAGCTGGAAGTACCGCAAGCTGCAGCAAAGCAATTAGTTAGACTGGTAGCTTTCAGACAGGAAGAGAATCCTAAACAGTATCGCCAAGAAAGCAAACTCCAATTCACCACTTGCGGGCCTGTCAGGAGAGAGCTTTAGCATGAAGTATGAGATCGGATGCTTTCGAATCGATGTAGTTACTTGAGAAATCCTGAGACCAAGAGGTCAACCTCGATGCATGATTGACTTCGTCTAATGTCGGTTCAAGCTATCATGTCGGGTTCCATCAAGGAGTCACGTTGCTAGAGGCACCGCAGCTGGAGGAACAAGAACAAGCAAAATATGTTGTTGCCGCAGGGCGGAGAAATCGGTTCACTGAACGGGATTGAGTTGATTCGGCCCTCAAATCTCGTTCCTTACCATTTGACTACGTGCATATGCACTGGCAAAGCACTTCCAATCATGTAAGCTGAGACGGGCTGCAGAAGCTACCGCATGTGATGGTCTGCACTGGCGCGCATCGCACGCTCTGCTAGACCTGCATATCCAGGACATCTGACCACGCGCGTGTCGTACAAGCAATACCGGCACGTGGAGCGCACACATTGATTCAATGGTGGGCGAGAATCTCATGGAATGATCAACGCAGAAGCCTTAACTGGAGAAGGCGATGTATCTGTCGTCACATAACTCCATAGCTGGCATCGCTCAGCTGACGAACTATTTGGTTCTAGCTCTTGCGCTAACAAGAGCTGCTTGCGGTGCCTGAAAGCACGCAGATTCGCCAGAATTCTTACCGATCCCACGCAACATTTCTGGCGCTTATGCACGGTGGAAGTAATCCCTGTTCTGTATTTCCGAAGGTTGGTGTTCCTCAGCTCCTCTCGTGGCCCATCCAGTCTTCGAGGCCAAGAATGCGTTGGCGCTTTGACCGCATATTTCGTGCGAACCTGTATATTTGCTCCAGTCTTTTCTTTTGGCTCTCGGTGAGCGTGAACAACGTGGCCTCTGTCCTTCCTAGCTTAGCATTTGTCTCTTATTCTGGACGTGTTCTTCATGGCTCTAAATTTCATATGACCACTCTAAAACTCCATCAGTCCAATCAAGCGCTTCATAACACCAATCCCATAAGAAGCCACAAATACCGACTAATCAATTCGTCTCAATGGAGTCCTTGTCGAACGATCTTGAGCGACTCGATCTTCAGGCGCCTAAAGTTGTCGCATTTGTTCCAAGCAGCTCGGATCATGGATGGAACATCAAGCTCGAACCAATTCCCCGATACCTCTTCCGCGTATTCGACTCGACATCCCCGGGAGAGTCGAATGACGTCAGGATCAAATCCAAAGATGCTGTCCGGCATCAGCCAAATGCAGGAATTGATATCTTCAAGAGAAGAGATAAAACCCACGCAGCCCACAGCCTTTGGGGACATTTAGAGTGGAAAGGTCTCCATGACGATAACCTCATGTCGTGGACAAGTTCTTTACTTTTCGCGATCCAGTACATCTTCTACAGGCACAACAGCCAGTGGGGACGGCCCTCTTATACGGACATCAGAATTTGCGTCTTAGACACCCAAACGATTGCTCAAGGGGCCTTCATCCGAGATGTTGATCTCGTTGAAGCTTTTTCTCCATTCGACGGAGGTCTGAGAGGAATCGCAAGAATGCGCGGCGGAAAAAACTATTTCGGAGAATATCTTTCTCAGGGTGCTCTGAATATCGCAGGATATAACACCATTGTGTCTGCACAAGACATGATCAACAAAGGTCTCTTGCTATTGCGACCTGAGTTCAAGGCCAGTGTCGATAACAGTGACTGCCGCTGGGCAAAGGACGTCGTTGCAATGTACGACATGCTAGAGCAGGATATGGCGAAGGCAGAGCCTTGTCAAACGCTCCAGACAGTCCGCAAGGCCTTACATATTGCTCTGTTATTTGGACGAAATCATCGATTACATGTTGCTATGAGTCTTGTTGCGGTTGTGCCTGGGCAGATGAATGCCGAAACTATCGCACAAGCATTTCGGGAAGCTGATTTTTCTAGTGAGTGAAACTGTCCAATACTTAGCAATGTGGAGAGATAGCTAAGCATTCAGAAGGAACTGAGAGACTGCAGACTTATCAGACAGTCTTGCATCAAGGCATGAGCGACTTGGCAAGGTTTCGAGAAATCCAAGGAATGGTACACACCGAATGTTATCAGCATGACTTGCAAGGTTGGTAATGCGCAAGAGTGATGCTATTGGCATGGACTAACGAATCGCCAGAAACACTGTCGTCAGCCCAGAATTGTATCGCACAAGCGGATGACTTTGCTTGGATTATCAAAGATGAATGCACGAGTGATCATAGGCAGCTAACACAACTTGCTGTTTGTGAAGAGAAAGTCCAAATGATGGTTCACTGTCTCGGGAACCTGAGGGAGGTTTTAGCCGATATTCGAATTAGTCTCTAAGCAGTTGGCGTACACTGCTCAAACTGGTGTATCGGTGACATAAACTATTCAATCAAGGTGCTGATCTATACTGTCTCCCTTTAACCTGTATTCGTCAAGGATCAGAATTTTACTTGATCACGTGATTGATTGATTGATAACTGAGTAATCGCTCAATCAGAACTATGCTTCCAATCAATCAATCTTCGAAAGTCCGAATTGATAACTTTGATATACGGCACCTCAATGGCCCGGAACATCGTCTACCCTGAAATCACCATATGTAATGCTCTTGCACATCTCGGTGGCTACGAGACGTAAGCGCCTACCCACAATTCGTAAACGGGATTGTATCAATCCCATTTTATCACTACCCGCAATCGTTTGTTTGTTTGTTCGATTCAATCAGGATATTCACGGTGACCGTGTGAGCCGTCCCTATCGTTGCATCTCTTTTGTTCCCTCTCATCCTGCCCCCAATCGTTTTTGATTGATTGATTGTTTCATTCAGGCTATTCGCGGTGACCGCATGAGCCGTCCCTATATAGGAACCTAACTAAACAGAAGAAATTCGCTCCCTTATCTCATAACTTGTAAAGCGAGTAAAACGAGTGTGGGTCCTTCTTTCAACCGACCTGGCCTTCCTGTGGCCGGTATGTGAGCCGGCCTGTTTCCTGCAGAAACTGTACTGTAGCCTTAAGCACTGTGATGTCTGGTTTCCATTTATCTTTCTCTCCATCTAGGAGTTTGCCCGAATTTGCGTCCTTTCGCTACTAAATCATTGCTACGGGAATCACGGCGTGTTTCCCGCGTCGCGCACGGCCCAGTGTTTGTTGCACCCTGGAAA
>Ga0265798_10010077_pt1 | contig 11705 bp, 10 predicted proteins | sample P3T30metagenome_FD_192430 | JGI IMG/M metagenome (GOLD analysis project Ga0265798, IMG submission 192430) | Plant litter microbial communities from East Loma Ridge, Irvine, California - P3 T30 | ecosystem: Environmental > Terrestrial > Plant litter > Unclassified | place: USA: California... | reverse complement strand
GTCGAGGCAGCCTTGTCAAAGTAGCTCGTCATCATGTTGAAGGCGGCATAGCCCTTGTTTGTAACACCGAGCTTCTGGTCGACAACCTGTGCCTTTTGCGTAGCCTGCGTCTTCTGATCAAAGTTTTGAAGTACGTTCATGAACTTTGCGCTGTAGCCGTTTTGCTTGTCGGCTGCGAGCGCGCTCTCAATGGCCTTGTCTGAGATGGCGTAACCGTGGGCAAGGTATTCGGCAATGATGCGTGCGCGGGGCTTCTGCTCCTGCTCAATGTGCTGGTCGCCGTCCTTGGCCTCTTCGGCCGAGGCAGCCTTCTCGCCCGCAATCTCGTCGATGCTCTTGGCGGAGGTGACTTGTACAGGGTTAGGGCCGAGCTGAGTGTTGTCGAGGAGGAGGGCAGTCTTGGCCGCGGCGGGCTTCTCAAAGGTGACAGATGCAGACTGTGTGTCTTCGCCCGAGGGCTTTACGCTGATGGACTGGATCTTGCCGCAGAAGCTGAAGAAGCTCTTAATCTCATCTTCGCTGGTCTTTGTAGAGATGTTCTCGACGTTGACAGTGGAAGCCATGGTGATGGGTATGTGTTGAGTTGGGTTGAAGTGGTAAAAGATGTGGTTGTAGGTAGTTTGAAAGTGATGATTCGAGACTGAAAATAATAACCGGGTCGTGGAAGAGGACTTATTTGTAGCAGTGAAGCAGAGTGTTGGGAAGCAAGATCACACACACTGAGGGGCACTGACACGACGCATGTGCATGAGGGGATGACGTACGCGGGGCGGTGCTGTGGCGCCTAGATCCCGCACATATTACGAGAAGCTTCAGGAAGGGCCTTGTTTGCGCCATTTTAGCCTTGCATGTGAAATTACACTGCCACAGCTTCGTTTCCACTGCGACTAATGCGCGTATTTTGTGGCTGCACCGTCTAATGGTGGAGGGAATGAATGGCGCTCCACCAAACCTCGGCCCAGCCCGACGTCATAGCTCCGTTATTTCCAAAACATCTTACCACCACAAGCTCCGGCAGGTAAGCTTGAGAAGTGACAATCCACGCTACGCACAATGGCATCCAAATTAATTTCGCCGTCGCCACGGTTAGCACAGACATGTTTCCACCGCACACGGAATCTCGCACCTGTCGCGGCACGATTCCCGCAGCGCCGCTACATTTCCGCCTATGGGTATGAACAAGCCAAAGCCCTCACATTCACTGAATATGGCGACCCCCCAGCTGTTCTCTCCCTCCACACTCATTCCATTTCGCCGCCACACAGCAACTACATGACCCTGCGCTTCCTCGCGTCGCCCATAAACCCCGCCGACATCAACCAAATCCAAGGCGTGTACCCCTCAAAGCCCACATTTACAACCAGTCTCGGCACCCCGAACCCAATTGCCGTGGCTGGAAATGAGGGTGTAGCAGAGATAATAGCGCTTGGTGAAGGCGTAAAGAAAGAAGGCTTCAAAAAGGGCGACTGGGTATTCATGAAAGGCCCCGGTTTCGGTACCTGGCGCACACACGCCAGTGCAACCACCAACGACGTAGTGAAGCTCGACGATCAAATGCGCGAAGGCATCTCTGCCATTCAAGCTGGCACCGTATCCATAAACCCCTGCACAGCATACCGCATGCTCCGCGACTTCACAACCCTCTCCGAGGGCGATTGGTTCATACAGAATGGCGCAAACTCTGGCGTTGGCCGCGCAGCCATCCAGCTAGGCCGAAAGTGGGGCTACAAGAGCATCAACATCATCCGCAGCCGCGAAGACAAGAGCAAAGAGGACGCCATGAAGAAGGAGCTACACGATCTCGGCGCAGACATTGTAATCACAGACGCGGAGCTGCAAACCCAGGGTATCAAGGACCAAGCCAAGGAATGGACAAACGGTGGTCGATCCCCCATTCGTCTGGCACTAAACTGTGTCAATGGCAAAGCAGCCACCGCAATGGCTAAACTACTCTCTTCATCCGCCCACTTTGTCACCTATGGTGCAATGTCCAAGCAACCGCTGACCATCCCTGCGTCCATGCTCATCTTCAAAGATATCCATTTCCACGGCTTTTGGGTGAGCAGGTGGGCAGAGAAGCATCCAGAGGAGAAGCAGAAGACTGTAGCTGATGTGCTGGACATGACGAGGAAGGGCGAGTTCAAGGACATGCCCGTGGATGAGATCAAGTGGGAGTGGGAAACAAAGGGTGAGGAGTTGGTGGCCAAAGTCAAGGATACACTAGAGGGCTACAGGGATGGAAAAGGTATCTTTGTGTTTGGCAAGACATAGACATGTTGTATATAGAGTTTTATTGTGATTTTGCTCACCACAAATCGTGTCTCGATCAGCCTTGGGCAAGGAGAACGAACCGCCATGTGGGTGGGTCAAAGTGATTCTCGAAACTAATCTACATGCGCTCCACATCAACCTCTTATTGCAAGAATACCCTCGATCCGTTATTTGGCAGCGCCACTCTGAACAAGGCAAAAGGCCTCTCCCTGCGATCGGTCCCAGGGTAAAACGACGAACTAAACGCCAGCTGGTTATCGTTGAAGTAAAGATAGCCGTCGCTAGCAACCGACACTATTACACATTAGCACATTCCATTCCATTCCCTACTTCCACAGCCGAAGAGGCGAGAAGAAGAAGGCAAACGGTGGGGGGGTGGGGGGATCAACATACTAGTATCCACCCAGCTAAGTCTCGGGTCCCTGACAAAAACCGTCATACTGCTATTCTGCGGGTTGTAAAAGCCAATCTCATTCTGCTCCATGTTACCCGCATACACAAACCCATTCGTATCCGTCTCGAATCCATCACTGACGCCCCTCTGGCCCCTCTCACCGACAGCAGCGCGCGCCAGTAGCTCCGAGTTTGGGCCCGTGTCGCGTAGACGCAGGGTGGGGACACTGTACAACATGCGACTGCCTATGGGTCCGAAGAAGAGCGTTTCCCCGTCGGCACTCAAGGCAATGCCATCGGAGCCCAGCGGCACAGTCGTCAGCGGGAGTCCTGGGCCGGGGATGTAGTAAAGCGGTTGGCCCCACACATACGGCACGAATCCGGGTTCAGAGCGTACAGCTTTTGTGCCTTCGAGATGGCGCCAGCTTTGGCCCGTACCTAGGTCTACGACGACGATGCCGTTGCGGCCTTCGGACGAGGAGTCGGTGATGTATGCGATTCCCTTTCCGGATGCTGTGACGGAGGGTCGGAGGTCGAACCGTACGTCATTGAGATACGAGTCTGGGTACGCGACTGTAGGGGGGAAGACGATGGTTTGGATGACTGTGTTGGTGGATATGTCGACGCCCACTAGTTTAGGGCCGCCAGGAGAAGCGGGAACGAGGATGCCGTCGGCGGTTAGGGAACGGCCTGTGTCGAGGATCCAGAGACGGTCTTGAGGGTCGAGGACTACGCTTTGTACGCCTAGGAGGTAGTTTGCGTAGTTTGCGCCACTAGGGGGGTTGGTGGTGTAGTTGATTGCCCCGCCAGGTGGATTGTTCATGTCGACACTTGGGTAGGCCACTTCGGTACCGTTGGGGTGGATCTCCGCGACGGCGTACTTGTCATTGCTGCCAGTACTTGTGTTGTTCGGGTCGAGACCGGATGGGTAATTTGCGAATTTACGGCCGGTTTTCGAGACGGTGATACCTATGAGGTTTAGTCGCAGAACTTTAAGCGTATATGACATGAGGTGGTACCAGTAGGCCACTGATTGTTGTATAAATGGACAAGCTCAAGTGGTGGGCCGGCGATACCAGGGTCTGAGCGAAGTTGCTGTGCAGTAGACAGCGCTGGCAGCAATGCGCTCAACGCTAGCACGGAAAGCGCAAACATATTGTGGTGCATGGAGCTTTTCTGAAAGCATTGCGTCTATCATTGCCTGGCTATATAGTGTCAGAACCCATAAGAGTGGCAGGTAAACATGACCTCAGGCATATCCAAGTCTTGAACGTCAGTGCTAGTCTTCACGTCATGTACATGTCAGGTACAGGGTCAGCTTGCACGAGGCGATCTAATCTGCTTCTGACGTTGCATCTCGGAGAGAACTATCCAGTTGCGGTTTAGATTTGACAGCGGTGCACCCCGCTTTTGTGGTGCAATGCCACATTGGCGGTCCGGTTTCTGGGGTTTGCGTGTAAACACACAAGCCGAGCTACAATCCAGAACACGGCCTTCACACCGGATGCAAAATACTGAAAAACGTTCAACTACTTTCTGCTCTTGAGTTTCTGGTAAGATGATCATGATTTGACTTGCACAGTTGGACTAAACGCCAATGTTCACTGACTACTCTAGACTCGGACTGAAGTGCAAGATTAAAGCGACTTCAACCAACCCAGCTTTTGACAACTTCTATCAAAGATTGTTTGTCAACTTTTCCAGTCCAGGTATGCGATTTCTCAACTTCCTCGGTGTCTTGTGATGCATCCACAGTCAGCGCAGCGACCTGCAGCTCCCCGTTGCTCAGCTCGATCTGGATATCTTTCGAAGAGGTTACACCCTTTTTAGTGTCTTTACTTCGAATTGAGAGCCGTGCATCTTGACCTCGGACTTGTGCGCGTGAAGAATACTCGTTTTTCAGCAGTCTATGCGTGATATGGAGGGAGAGGATCCAATCCAGGTACGACGTTACTTCTTCAACTGCAGCGAACTTCTGTTGTTGGGACAATCCGAGATCAATACTCAGAGTAGGTGGAAGTATGAGCTTATGCTCTGTTCCAAAAGTTGGTTGGCCAATAATCGTGCGCGTTATGATGCTCAGGCTCTCAGACTGCGCACCAGTTGAAGCAGGAAGGGACATTGTAGCCTTCCCATTGAATGGCTTCATGAAGACCTCAAATAGCTGATCGGTTGCTGACTGGCCTTTCATCGATGACGCCCCAAAACTCTGCACAAGCGTCGCCCAGGAAGTCTCACGGGTCGTATCCAGCGTCACATCTAGGCCAGCACTGTTCAGAGCCCTTGCCAGTGTTTCAAGATAGACGTATAGCGAGTCTACAGCTTCGATGTGGTGGATGACTGCGAGAAGAGTACGAAGTAAGGGTGGCGATGGCTTCTCGTGTTTCTTCGCTGTCAATGGAGGTGGAAGCTGCGATCTTCGGTAGAGGCGCATGCTGTGCTCATGGGCAAGCAAGAGACGGAGTCCTTCGGCAATGTTGCGAGCCAGCCAATCGTGCTCATGGGACTGACTGCTCGCTATAGGATCGTCTCGGGGTATGCAGTCAATGAGCAACTTGCGGTTATGTGCCACATCGCCCGTCTGAGGTGCGTCTACATAAATGACAGAATCACGGAATTCGACGCCATATGCCAACAGCTGTCGCGTCTCCAAACTCATCTCGTAGTACAGCTCTTCTTCAAGCAAAGAGTCACGCGCTAGTTGAATCGACTTTTCGAGACTTTGGTTGGCAAGATGGTCGCCAGCGGACAGTTGTGTAGTTCCGGTAATGTATCCATCGATGCTCACCCGTACGCGGAGAATCTTCGGTTTGAGTGCAAGGGCTGGATCCAGAATGATGCTGCCGTCTTTGTCCATTTGTAGCGGGGCAAAGCCACGGGCCTTGAAGTGGTCACTGGCTGATTTACAGTCAGCACAAGTACGGCATGTTGGTGGATAAGCGACTCTTACCCTCGGGGAGTCCATAACGCACACCAAAGGGCGCATGGCGTACATTCTGACGCAGTCGTTGAATGGGCCAACCCTTGTCAGAGACGGTAACAATCTCGTGCCAGTATTTTGTCTCTCTGCGTATCTCCTTCTCCAAGTTTTTAGCAGCTTTGAGTATCTCGTCCACGGAGGAGTCGAGCGCACCCATTCGTGCACCTTGTGCCACAACCTCTTGCCTAGCCTGGAGATCTTGTAGTCTTTGTTCTTCTTCGGGCTTACGAACGCGATGTTCGTGGTTCTCCTTGCTCATGCCGAAGGAGCCGAGGGGTATGCCCTGTTTCAGCCCTTGTGCTTGAAATGTCGGACTGAAGAAGTTGAGGCTGCGCTTGTTGGGGTCTTGGGAAAGTACGAGCGAGACGAGGTCGAGCGCATTGTTGGCGGCGAATTTGGCCCATCTATTTTTACAGTCAGTAGTTGGTTCCCTTGTGTGCGCGCTGCGTTCAAGCCTACTCCAAGTGGCTGTACATCTCCATCCCTACTTTCATCACCTTCTCCCGCTGCTCTTGCAAGGACGGTGCCTCCTTCTCTTTCTTCTCTTCCTCCTTGAATGCACCTGCATCTGCATCTGCATCATCGCTCGGCACGTGTTTGCCGGCGTCGATGTCTTCCTGCAGCGATTGTTCGGTGATGTTGCGCAAATGTCCTCGTTCGCTGGCCAGCTGCTCGATCTTGAACAGCAGGTCTTCCTGGGTCAACTCCTCCTTCTTTGGCGCCGGCCATGGCCGTAGAGTCACGTTGTTGAGTGAATCCATCCCAACTGCCACACGGCGCACCACAGAAGGCGTGTGTCCAAGTTGCGGTTGAGCGGCTTGTTGGGTCTTTGGGGCCCTTGCATCAAGGTTGGAGCTCCCCCGTAGCGGCTTTGCAGATCCCTGCTTATCGATAGCACCCTCACCCACATACGTGATCCAAGGTTTACCGGCACTCCTGGCCCCTTGGGATGTATTTACTCACTAGCTCATTGAGCCAGATAGGCACACTTGGGCTACTAGTGCACTGCTGTGCGGGGATGCTACCGTGTCACATGTGCATGGTCCCTTCCCTCTCCAGCCACTAGCGGCCGTCTCCGATAAGCTTGGACAAGCAGCTTGGGTCACAGTGACAGCTCACAGCCACCGTCTACTTCACTCCTACCTCCTCGCTTGCACTAATTGAGACGACCATAAAATGACGACCAGATATCGTGTAGAATGTAAGGCGCCATCCATGCAGCTGACACAGCAACCCGAAGGGCAACATGCTAACTTGATGGATGACCGTAGACGCCCTCAAGGTTTGTAGAGGAGAGAAGGAATACATTTAGTACCACCTGCTAACATTTGCAAGACGCACAGGAGGGATCAGCTTGTGAGTATCGACCATTCCAGCACTCGGTAATCTAGCTAATGCTTGTCTAGATTGAGTGGATCAAGGTAATGCTCTCTTGTGTCTCCATAATAACGCCGGGCGGGCCTGACGTTCACCCAGGGTCTTCTAGCCGTCCCCTTTGTTTTGCAATCCCAACCCACAGCAGTCTTTGAGCCCAGAGGCGAGTCGGTAGACCATCAGGCCAACGTCGCCCAGCGTCGATATGCTGAGAATCTGCGCGATGTTGAGGAAATCATCAACGACCACAGTGAGCAATGCAGCTCCTTGAGATGACCGGTACTGATGCATTGGCCAGTCCAACACCAAAAAGATGGCAAGCCCGATCAATCCAAACTGAAGCTCCTCGTTCCGTCCGTGGCAAACTTCTTCACGCCCCTAGCATTGCACGATGCATTTATCTGGCAAGATCAGCGACGTTTCATCAGTCACCGGCGCTTCGTCCCCCCTTCTTTCAACGACATCCGTCTGATTCTCAACACGGCTCAGGTGATGAGTCTGATCCGCACCGGACCGTTGGAGCTCGTGACATTTGATGGAGATGTCACGCTGTACGACGATGGAAAGAATCTGACGCCTGAGAACCCCATCATTCCAAAGATCCTGCAGCTAATGCGTCGTGGATCGAAGATTGGCATCGTTACAGCCGCGGGCTACACGGAAGCAAAACCCTACTATGGACGGCTGTACGGGCTTCTAGATGCCATCCAAGCCTCGGACTTGCCAAGGGAGTCTAGACAGAACCTCATCATCATGGGCGGCGAGAGCAACTTTTGCTTCAAGTTCGACGAGAACAGCCCAGTCTTGCTGCGCCTGGTTCCCAGGGAGGAGTGGCTGCTAAAGGAGATGCTGACGTGGCATGAGTCGGACATTAAAGAGCTTCTCGACCTGGCAGAGGCTTCTCTGAATGACACCATCAGGAACTTCCGCATGGAGGCAGTGATTGTCCGGAAGGAGAGGGCGGTCGGCATTGTTCCCAAGGGCGACCACAAGTTCTGCCGTGAGACACTCGAGGAGACGGTGTTGATCGTGCAGAAGATACTGGTAGGTTGTACCGTAGTGTTACTATTTTACTCGCTGACGTGAGCAGGAAATTTCCGAGGTTGGCCGCCGTCTGCCCTTTTGCGCCTTCAACGGGGGCAACGACGTGTTTGTCGACATTGGGGACAAATCGTGGGGTGTTCTGGCCTGTCAACGCATCTTTGGCGGCATTGACGGCAGCAGACATTGCACGTGGGCGACCAGTTCCTGAGTGCAGGTGCGAATGACTTCAAGGCCCGGTTGGCGTGCACGACGGCGTGGATTGCAAACCCGCAGGAGACATGCCAGCTGCTGGACGAGATTGCGGAGCTCGATGAGGAGCACCAGCGTAAGACCAGGTAGACATGTTTTGTTGACGGGCAAGTTGTTGCAAGGATACGGGAAGGCCGGGTAAATGGGGGCAGATGGAGGGAGTGGTGGAAAGAGGCGGCACCGAGGGCCGTCTGGTCTATGCGAAGTCGTAAGGGGCGAATGGTTCTCCACGGCTGGGAGGCCGTTGTAGAGTGAATGAAACGCCGGGCCGTATCGTTATGGCGGATTCCATGCGATGGCGACATGCGATGTGCGATGTGCGATGCCCGCTCGGAACGGCGGTGGCAGGTGCAAGTGCATGTACCCTGGACCCTGGGTGGGTGCAGGACCGCCCGCCCCACTGCAAGCTCTGGTACGGAAGGTGCGCTAGAGGGAGGTCGAGCTGCAGGCGCGGGTAAACGGCCTAGGTACAGTAGAGTAGGCCCAGGACGACGGCTGTGAAGCTTACCGTCCGTCTACTGCTGTATGCCACGACCTATAACTATTTATGCGGGCGGGTGCATCGTGGATACGCGGGGAAGCGCACAACAACTTGGCCGAGGCTCTTTTAGGCCTTCCTCCTGGCCCATCTGCCGCGCCTCTCGTGTCGTGCACGCCGCTGATCCCTGCTACGGGCAAGTAAACCCTGCTGCCTTCTCCTCCGCTTCACCAACACGCCTCCTGAGCTTCTACCAAGCCGCGGCTCTTGCGATTCCTGCTCCTCTGTTGACGTGTCGCTCTCCCTCAACCAAATTGTCTCTCCAACATTCCAATTCGGGACTCTCCACCTCGACCAGCCCGCCACTTCAGCTGCAGCCGCCATGTCGTCCAAGTTCTCCTTCAAGCCGCTCACGCTGGCGCCCATCAACTTCTCCCTCACCGAAGGCACCTCGATACCCGCGCCACTCGACAGCCCGCCCGACACGCCGCGCCCGCCCACACCCGGCAAAGGCCCACTGTCGTCGCATCCGACTTCACCTGGTGCCTCGCCCACCAAGGAGTCGCCAGACTCGCCGCCTCCGGGCAAGACGTCTGACGACTCCACCGCGCCTGCCTACCTGGCCCAGAGCCGCACAAGCGATGGCGCGAGCACCATGTCTCCCACCAGTCCTTCGAGCAAGCGGCCCAGCTCGGTTCGCAAGTTTTTGGGCATCCGCACCCTCTCGTCGTCAGACAGCCTCAAGTCCGAGCGTCCGGGCTCGCCAGCAACAATAAACAGCCAGGCCCCCAGTCTGAACAGAAGGAAAAGCGGCAGCTGGTTCGGCAAAAGGAAGACATTTACCGTTGGCGCCGTACCAGAGGGAACTGTCGACTCGACTACAAACTTCAACGGCCGCACCGTCTCGCAACCCATCGTACAGGCCGCGCCCGCGCCCAAGCCCAAGTCCAAGGGGCCGCCGCCGCCTGCCCTGCCCGGCCTCAGCTCCTTTGGTGTCAATGAAGATACGCTCAGTCTAGGTGCCGACGACATGTTCGCAAACATAGGAAAGGCCGAGGTGCCCAAGTCGACGAGATGGTAGATACATCACGTAAAACCCCAACCCCCCCAAGCTAAAGGACCAAGTTGGGCAGAGGGGCAGAGAGCCATGTTCATGAAGCAAGCATTTTCCAACCGAAATCTCAACAATTTTTAATGTCCTTATCGCGCTTATATACCTTCAGGATACGACCACAGGTTGGACTTTGTTGATAATGAGAACCTGTGGCTTTATTCTGTATACTATTTTCCTTATGTCCTTTTCCTAGCTTTTGCGCTTTGGCTTGCATATGCACAACGATACCCCAGTCCACAACAGTATAGTGATGACGGAGCGGCACGGACAGAAAAGATGGAGAGAGAGAGAGAGAAAGATTGTATGTGCGTCTGAGATGAGTATCTTGTGACGACTGGGGAGGATGACGAGTTCGGCAGCCTCTTTTTGTTTCTTACCTTTCACCTCCCGTCTTTGTAACATCACAGAGCAGGCCGTTTGACAGTTGCAAAAAATATACGTTTCTTTTGTAGGAAAGACTTCTTCTTCTTCTTCTCAACAATCGTGACTGACCACGTGGGGCCGTTACGTCACGATGTGTCGTACGGATCTTCAGGGTCCGCCATCGCGAACCAAACATTGACCCAGGCCGGCAGTAAACTGGCACGAGTAATTTGACCACTAGCAGTCTGTCGGCATTTTGTGCGTCTACCATGTTGCTATCACACAGTACGAGTAGGTTCCGACCTTGACATACACCCGACCAAAACCACGACAGAGCAGCATCGGCTCTAGAACTCACATCTGATCTTCCCCAACAATATTGAATTCTTCAACACATAACATGTACTAGTAAAATATATTAAATAATATATTATATTTAGCTACCAACTATTAAAAAACTATATTATTGCGGATAAACGAGCTTAGGAATAAGTGGGAGATAAATTATTGATTTATCCTCTTCTTAAGAGAACTTAGTTTTATCTATGGATTGAGCTCGCTAGTACAAAACGAGCTCTAGTACAAAGGAAATAGTTAGATAGTATCTACTTCTTTATGCTCTTTTTCAATATATATTTTATTGTCTTAACAAGTTGATTACAGTATTTGCTAGTAGCACGCGTCGCCACCCTACAGTATTCTTAGGTACCCAACTACGCTCTATTATCAGGCTCGCCCGAATTAGGGTGTGGGAGACATAACGGCCTACTCGGAGGCTAAGCCCAGACAGCTGTGTTGCAAAAGCCGTTGTATCTATAAAGGCCTCCGCTTTCCTGACTGCACGCTTGGTCCCATCGAGCGGGATCCATTACCCCATTTATGAAGAGACATTCAAACGTGGCTCGACCATAAAAGTTGCTAACGTCTTTCTTCTGGCCTACTAGAAGTCAGCTATCATGCTTGCATAGATAATTTGGGCCCCTCTTTCCTTACCGAGTAACGTATCGCAAATGTTATTGGTTAGGTCTTTATTGGATCCCCCATCGACTCCCTGAATTGTCTATAATATGTGAGCCTCCAATCAGTTCTATCCTAGAGCTCTGCACAATACCTGCATACAGACGCAACCCAAATCGTCGAAGGCTAGGACAGCGTTGCCTAGCGCCAACAGAATAGCTGGCACAGATAGCAAAAGCCGCATATTTGTATCGAAAGGAAGATGTCGGAAGCCTTGAAGTATTTCGTAGTGATCTCTTGTTTGATGTCGTTGGAAGAAGTGATAGACAACTGTATAGGTGGCTGGGAAGCAACTATATAGGAAAAAAGATATGTGTCAGGATGCACACATCATATCCCCCAATGTTGCCCAATGTACCGTCTCGATCCTACTTCGGCCCGGCTCGCGCTGAGCTTAGGTGTGCCTTCGTAGCACCTACATT
>Ga0265798_10010076_pt1 | contig 11706 bp, 14 predicted proteins | sample P3T30metagenome_FD_192430 | JGI IMG/M metagenome (GOLD analysis project Ga0265798, IMG submission 192430) | Plant litter microbial communities from East Loma Ridge, Irvine, California - P3 T30 | ecosystem: Environmental > Terrestrial > Plant litter > Unclassified | place: USA: California... | reverse complement strand
TGGGCGACGTACCCCGTGAAAGGTCGTAGGTTGCCGTTTGCCTGAACCAAGGAAATGCAGAGCAGCTTTCCTTGCATGGTTTCGAGGGCAATGCTGGCGTCATCGCTAAGCAGTTCAACAGTGAACTCGAAGTCGCGTGATAGCGACTCCGTGCCACTGAAACGATTGACCATGAGCCGGACCGGAGGGACATCCTCGTGCGGAAAAGACAAGCGTAGCAGCCGCTTGTTCTGATGGGCTTGGAGCAGGTCTTGCAGGAGCGTCATATAGCGATGTCCGTTGTGTTGGGAATCAGAGCGTCTTTGATAGATGACCATGCTTCCATGTATTCAAAGTCGGCAATGTTTATTGGGAAATCAATTATAGATACGGCAAAAAATCGTCCTGGATTTTGAGGAGGCCCAATGTTAGAGAGAATGTAGTAATGAAGAAGCAACGCAAGCAATCCGCCGCATTGATCGAGCGCGCTCTATGCATGATCAGCAAGGCCGGCAGCTTGTATCCCCGCTCGTGCCTCCATGACATCCATCGCAGCCAAGCCCGGCTGCACGTCCGCACGCGTTCCGCCAAGTCGGCCGCGGCCATGTGCTGGCTTGGCGGGGCAACCTGGAGCAGACGCCTCAGCGGCACAATCATCCGCCGCGGTTTGTCGTCGCTGTTCGACACTGGGCGAAGCGAACGCCATCGCCGGCAATCCGGTCGAGGGTGTGAAACGCCTGAAGGCGGCCAGTCTGGAAAGTGAAATGCCGGCGATCGGCGACCACCAGGCACGAAGTGCTAGCGGCACCGGATGGCTTGACCTTGCAAGGCTTGCGCGATCGCGCCATGTCGGGAACAGCCGTCGCAGAAGGCGGGCCGGCCAGTTCAGCTCGAGAGAGGCATGGAAACCTCTACCGACATGCAACAGATGGTTTTCACCGTATCCCCTTGGACCAAGCTGGACAATATTTTGGCGGGCGCCCTATGGGGCACAGACGAAAAAAAACCCCATTGCTGGGGTTTCCATCATGTTCTGGCGGAAGCGGTGTCCGCCGTATTAGGGTCCACTACTGTTCACTCCAATCCACGTAGACCATTGTTCTATAGGGAGAAATTTAAAACGAAGTCCAGCGTTGTCCAGAGGAAAGTGGTAAAATCCGCGCTTTTGATGTGGGTAGGAATGTGGGTAGGACGACATGGCACGAGTGATTGAAAAGCTCTCATCGCTTGAGGTAAGCAAGAAAACGAAACCGGGATACTACGGCGATGGCGCTGGGCTTTGGCTACAGGTTTCGCTGTCAGGTTCCAAGAGCTGGATCTTCCGCTATACGTTTGCAGGCAAGCAGCGCGAGATGGGACTTGGACCGTTCCACACAGTGTCCCTAGCAGATGCTAGGGCGAAGGCCAAAGAGTCCCGCCTGATCCTCCGCGATGGAAAGGACCCGCTTGAGCTTAGGAAAGCGTCTCGCCTCGCTGAGGCATTGAACAGGGCACGCATGGTTACCTTTGACCAGTGCGCAGCTGCTTACATCGCTACCCACCGTAACAGTTGGCGAAATGCGAAGCATGCTAGTCAATGGGAAAACACGTTAGCGACGTATGCAAGCCCGATCATCGGTGCACTGCCCGTGGCCGAAGTAGACACTCCACTTATTGTTAAAGTACTCACCCCGATCTGGAACACCAAGACAGAAACCGCAGCCCGCCTGCGCGGGCGTATCGAAAACATCTTGGACTATGCAACGGTAAACAAGTATCGCCTCGGTGAGAATCCCGCCCGTTGGCGGGGCCATCTCGAGAACCTCCTTGCCGACCCCAACAAGATTGCCCCGGTCGTACATCATCCTGCCTTACCGTGGCCGGAAATTGGTGTGTTTATGGAAGAACTACGCAAGCGCCCCGGCATCGCCTCACGCGCCCTAGAAGTCTTGATCCTGACTGGACTTCGCTCCGGCAGCGTGCGCGGAGCGCGATGGGATGAGATTGATTTTGATGCTCGGATGTGGACCGTGCCGCCGGACCGAATGAAAAACAAGCTGGAATTCCGTGTTCCACTGTCTTCTCCTGTGCTGGCGCTGCTCGATACTTTGCCCCGCTCAGGACCTCTCATCTTCCCAGGTCGCAAGCCGGGCCAACCGCAGTCCGACATGACCCTGACAGCTGTCCTGCGCCGAATGAACCGTGAGGATATCAGCGTGCATGGGTTTCGCTCCACATTCCGCGACTGGTGCTCAGAATGTCTTACAAACTCCTTCTCCCATGAAGTTATCGAACAAGCGCTGGCCCATACACTCTCGAACAAGACTGAGGCAGCATACCGGCGCGGCGATCTCCTTGCTAAACGAGCAATGCTGATGCAGGCTTGGGCTGACTACTGCATGGTCATACCGGCTCCAGCCAGCGTGACGCCCATTAGGGCGAACTTGGGCTGAGGAAAAATTTTTTGCTTTTACCGAAGAAACCCGGAATCGCGTGTCTACAATGCAGTGTAGGCAGTCACTAGTGACTTACTTTAAACCTACATGGACCACACCGATGTTGAACCAAACACATAGCGGAGTTGCAGTACTCCGCCTTCCTATGGTTAAGAGCCGTGTCGCTCTTAGCCGCTCTTCAATCTACGCAGCAATTGCGAAAAATGCCTTTCCAGCACCCATAAAGTTGGGTGAGCGCGCTGTGGGATGGCTCGAAAGCGACGTAGAGGCGTGGTTGGCCTCTCGCATCCAAGTTAGCCGTGGGAGGGTGGCGGCATGAGCACCCATACCACAACACCGGAAGGATACGACGGTCTGGCCGAAGCCATTGAGAGAGCTATCGGTCCTAACGACGCTTACCCCAACGCCGCACAGCTTGCTGCGCACCGCGCCAAACAGGCACTAAAAGAAAAGTATTTCAGCAATCAAGACACGACGGAAAAAGCACCATGAACTTAACTATGATCTCCAACGAAACCTTCGCCCAGACCATTAGCGAGGCGAACATTCTGGCGAAATTGTCGGGGCCAGGAATGGCGCAAACCTATGTGTGCGAGCGCGACGGCGCGGACATACTCATCATTGCAGACCCTGTATCTGGTGGGGCTATGGTAGTCCACCCATGCAGTGAAGACAGTGACTCCGGCGGCAGTATTCACGCACATGCACGAGCATCCATCGCTTAAGAGTGTTCCCCAGCTCCTGACCGAACGCCAGTCCAATGCAGCCGCGTGGGCCTTCTACCAAGCGGCCGCAATGGATATCCCGCAGCAGCAGACCGCGACGCTCGTGGCGCGAATCGTGACCGCTACAGACCCGCTCTTGCTCTGGCTTGTCCACGAAGAGCTGGACAGGCGGGAAGTGCCGCCCGCCTTTCGCTGGCCCATGAATCAGCAATCAGCGCAAACCGAGTTTCTCACATGGTTGGCTGATATCCGGTGGTTCACCCGGCGGAAGACCACCCATCGACCCGCTTACAAGAACTGGCAACGCTGGTTTGGCGACGTATCGGACGCGTGGCACACATCGGCCTTGCGCGCCTATTCCTTTGCCTTCAAGCGCGGAAGCGGCGGGGCTTACTTCGCAAAGGGCTTGGCGCTCACGGAACGGGACCGGCAGGACTTGATGACCATGAAGACCAAGGGGCAGATAGCGCGCCTACGGCCCCTTAAGAAGTTCGGGCACGAGTATCGCCGGGCGATCCTAGACCATGCGACCGCGAAGCCGGACCGTGCAGGCGTCAAAACCCCGGACGAGGTAGCAAAGCGGCGTTACGCAATATGGAAGCTGTATGTGCTGGCTGACGAAAGCGAAACATCGGCAGCCCGGCAGTATCACAAGCTGTACGGCGAAGTCATTGCGCGCCAGAACTTGGGGAAGCAGGTCGAACTTGCTCAACAGGCGTGGCGGCTCTTCGGACCTGCCGGGACAAAAGCTCCTTCGTCGTACCCTACAACGTGATCCCCTTTTCGTAAGAAAAGGGTGGCGTGCAGCATACCCTTAAGAGCTAGCAGCCGTGCGGGTTTCAAGGGTATGCACTTTCCGCAGCGTGAGGGGTATGCACTTTTTGCCAGGGCGCATACCCTTTCATTCCGCGATTTAAGTTAGCCGAGCACCGGAGATCTTAAGGGTGGGTAGTCTTAGAAAAAAAGCCGTTTGGTCTGATGCCCTTCGTTAATTAGCCGGGTATTTTGCAAATCCAATCCTTATAGAAAATAAGAAAACTATAAGAAGTAACGCTTTTACCCTGATACTCTCTTCAATCGCCCACTCTCCGAAAAGCAGACCATATGTTGTCTGTCAGTTGCCTATGGCGCTTGAAATCTAGGTGGATTTCGAAAATTCAGAGCTGGAGCTGGTATGCAGCGCTTGCCTAGTTGGAATTGATGTTCTGCGACTCGATTCTGCAGCACATGGCAATAACGTTTGACTTCATTCTTGAGGACGCCTTTGGTGATCCATCAAAGCCTGCAACTCCTCCGCCTCTGCCTTGCGATCAAGAGCGCTATAGACATCAATTCCCAAGCGCCGGTTTGAACTACTCACCTTCTCAAAAGCTTGGCGAAACGTTTTTATTTCCGAGGAAATGCTTTCAAGGGGACTGCCGCCGAGCCTACTGATGCCTTTATATTGGACAAAATCCACCGCAAACGAATTCGTATAGATTCTTCCCTCAACATCCTCGTAGTTAATCATAACATTTAAATACGGAGAAAACACATCTCGACCTATTTCCGATGACAGCTCTAAGAAGCTAAATACAAAGCTTGAAAGCTCCTGCCCAACGCCGAGGGACTCGATCCCGCGATCAATCATCGCCAGTCTCTTAAAAGTTTTTATAATCGGCTGACTGTCAATTGTTGCCGGTGATCCATCACGATTAAGAAATGTGAATCGTATATTCCGCGCAATTCCTTTACCGTTGTTGGTCACTTTCGCATCCATAAAGTGGATACTAGCGGGACTGCTGTTTAGCGCAAGAGAGACATTTGGCTGAATGCTCTCCCGGCGCAAATCGGCGATTTGCTCGGTCTGCGCCGCACGAAGCCGCCAGGTTTCTATCGCAAGAATAAACGTTAGCACGGTTATTACCACTGTGGCCACAGCAGTTACCCAAGACGACAGAGTATCTGCCGAGAATAGATCAGGTCCCGGAATTACATTCCCTACAAAAACGCCCAATACAAAAAACAATGCTGAAGCTGAGATTCCTGCCACCACGAGAAAAATACTGCTACGGCTGTGTATATTTATACGGATCATGGAGTTCTTGAATTATCAAATCTTCGTCAATCGGGTGCACTACTAATACATAGATACTCTTGAGGCGCCGACGGCGCGAGTATGCATGCGACCTAAATTAATCAGATCGTTACCTGAGCATGCTCTTGCTGAAACACCTATTCCTCTAAATCGAATTTAAATCCGGCCGTTTTAAGTAAGTCAACAGATCCTAGAAACCACATTCCCACCTCCTTGATTGCTGGCTCTCCCTCGCCGTACATTTCAACAAATAAGCGTAAATGCTGTTGTACGATCATGTAGATCAGCCAAACATGTAACTCGTAAAGTCCCTGCGAATATTGTTTGTTATACGAGGGGATATGCGAGATTGCTTGGGATTCCCCGAGAGAGAGCGTGGACATCAAATTCTCAAGCATTTCCTGATTAGATGGGTGCGCAACTTTGTTTAGCTCCCCATAATATCCCCTGACTTCTTTAGCAAGGTGTCGAACCTGTGGGGTCTGCCCTGGTTTCGCTGTCCCGGCTCTCACCTCATATATACGAGCGATGATCTCATAATCCTGTTTCAGTGCTGCCGCCGCCTTAATATACTGCCCTTCTGAGATCAAGGTTTCTGTCGCATGCGTTCCTTGATAAAAAGCCATCAACAATGTTAATATATGACTAACGCTTTCTGATGTCTTCCCGGGTATTAGATTCTTGGCTAAAAAAATATGTTGCGCTATCGAAAGTAACGTTAGTCGCGCATCTAACCATTCGCGGCGGTAATTCTTTTTAGCTTCTTCGCGAATTTTCTGTCCTCGTTCCCAGACATCTGCCTCGAGCTTAACTCCTTTGCCTAAAAATTCGGAAACCCTATCGAATTCTTTCTTGTCGTCAGACTCTTGCTGCTGTGCAGATGAAATTCGTTGCACCCGACTACCTCTGCGCTTTGCCTCGCCCATACTCGTGACTCCCTGTAGCAAACATCAATCAAAGCCTAGTGTACGAGAAAAGTTGCTTCTACTGTATTCAGATCTGCTCGGCGTCCTCAATGCCTTCAAGGGTCAGTACATAGGTATAGTTAGGTTATGACCCAACTGAACCACACCGGCCAGATCCAAGGATGGGCAAGAGAACAAAAATGTACTATCCATACTAGACCGATATCAATAGACCACTTATAATAGATCCGCCGAAACGATCTCGCAGGAAGACCAATGATGTTTGTACGTGCTTATCTCCGTGCCTCCACCAAAGAACAAGACGCCACCCGCGCCAAGACTCAGCTTGAAGCATTCGCCGCTGAACGTGGTTTGAAGATCGCGGCTTTCTATACCGAAAACGAAAGCGGCGCCTCGTTGCAGCGCCCAGCACTGTTTGAACTGATCACGGATGCTTCGGCTGGGGACATCCTCCTCATCGAACAGGTAGACCGCTTGTCTCGTCTGAACGAATCCGATTGGGCCAAATTGAAGCAATCGCTCAACGAAAAGCACATTAAGGTAGTCGCCCTGGACTTGCCTACGTCCTGGATGATGACGGCCACGGATGAGACGACAGCCCGTATGTTCGACGCGATCAATAACATGATGTTGGATATGCTGGCAGCGATTGCGCGCAAGGACTACCTAAGCCGGCGCGAGCGTGCAGCTCAGGGAGTGGAGAAAGCGAAAGCTGCAGGTAAGTATCGAGGTCGTGTGGAGGACGCAGAGCGCAACGCCCTTATTCAGAAGCATCTGCAGGCTGGCATATCGAGTTGGAGTGAGATTATGGCACTGGTTCGTTGCAGCCGAGGAACTATTGCCAAGCAGGCAGCTCTGCTTAAAGCTGCATCACTGCCAGCGGACTTCGGGCGAACGCCGGCGTAATCGCCTGGTGTGGGTAAGCGTCAACAGCAGGGCATCGAGTGGCTCAAGAGTCAGTCACGCATCACAAGGTCTGGGTGAATCTCAAAAACCTCGCCTTGTGATCTGATGACCTTGCTGTGGTCTGGTACATGTGATAACAATTCACTTAGCGTCTGGGCCGTTGGCTCTGTACCATTCGGCCTGAGCGTCCCGCACATCTTGTGCTGCCTTCCCTTCTTCCCTTGGGGTGCGGGGGCCGTCCCTTACCTCGGTGAGTCGTTCGCTTGCTCTTTGTAATTTATCACTTGCGCGCTCTAAGGAAGTCTGTTCTCTCGGCCCTGCACTACGCTCTGGTTTAGACGCTCGTTCAGCACGCTCTGGTCTAGATGCCCGCTCTGCACGCTCTGGTCTAGATGCCCGCTCTGCACGCTCTGGTCTAGACGCTCGCCCACCGCGTTCAGCCTGCGCGCCGTCATCCACTACATCCGAACTTGCGGCTGCGGGCATCTGTACGACTGATAGGATAAATATTGTCGCAACTAAAAATTTCATGATTCGCTCCCAAAACACCAAAATTTGACTGCGAAATTTTAGGCTACTACTACACCAAGATTTTTCAAGTTTTATTTAGTGTCTGTGCAGCGAGATCGCACAGGTTCTGACGTCCAACATACCGATCGAAATTTTATTTTTCTGTTGGCCCAATAGCAATGCTAATATCTGGACGGTTACTCAACCGGTCTAAACTGCATCATGACAATTGCCCTCGTTAACCCCGATATGCTTCGATGGTCGCGCTTACGTGCTCGACTGACGACCGTCGAGGTGGCAAAGAAGCTTCCTACTAAACTCGAACGAGTGATTAGCTGGGAAGATGGGGAAGCACACCCAACCTTCAAACAAGCTCAAAAATGGGCGGCAGTTGTGCATATCCCTTTCGGATTTCTTTTTCTCCCCGATCCTCCAGCTGACACCTTAGAACTACCAGATTTAAGAACCGTTGGCGGACAGCCTGTGGACCAGCCAAGTCTAGATTTGAAGGAAACGGTTACTGAAGTACTTCGCAAGCAGCAATGGTTCCGAGAATTCCTCGTTGAGCATCAACGGGACCGACTGTCGTTTATTGGCAAGTTCGACCTAACGAGTAAGCCTACGCGGGTGGCGGAACACATACGTGCAACATTGAAACTGCCGCATGAAGTTCGAGCTACTAATAGCGACGAGTTTATGAGAGTGCTTATTAATGCTGCCGAGGATGCTGGAATCCTAGTAATGCGCAGCGGGATCGTTGCGGGCAACACCCATAGGAAACTCGACGTTGGCGAATTCAGAGGATTTGCGATTAGTGACGAAATTGCTCCAGTAGTTTTTATCAACAGTGCTGATGCCCCTGCTGCTCGCCTTTTTACCTTGATTCATGAGCTTGCTCATCTTTGGATAGGGAGCACAGGAATCTCCAATGGTGGTGTTCACAGCCAGCGCGACGAGGAAATTTTCTGCAATGCCGTGGCAGGGGAATTTCTCGTACCTTCTGCACTGTTTTTTAAGCATTGGAAAGACTTGGATGAGTGGGAGGAAAATTTCCCTCCTCTCACATCGTATTTTCATGTGAGCAAGTTCGTAATAGCTCGACGGGCTAGCGATCTCGGCCTTATAAGTCGTAAGCAGTTCGACAAGTTCTACACGCGCGAGTTGAGTGCATTTAGACAGCGAGACACACCCGGCGGCGGTGATTACTATGCGACCGCTGGCGCGAAAAACAGCAAACTATTTAGTCGTGCCGTCTTAGCCGAGGCGCTTAGTGGCAGGATGCTGCTACGTGACGCCGGTCATCTACTTGGAATCGGCCCTGAAAAGATTCGTACTTATGCGGACAAAATCGCAACATGAAATATCTTCTTGACTCCAACACGCTGATTGAGGCGAAGAACCGATACTACAACATGACAGTTTGCCCTGCCTATTGGGATTGGATCATTTATTCAAACGGCAAGAACGATGTTGCAAGTATTGAAATGGTCGCTGCCGAGATCAAAAAGGGCAACGACGAACTTGCTACATGGGTTGACCTGAATGCGGGACTATTTCTTCCAGAAAGTGACGCAGCGACACAAGCAAGCTTCGCGAAGGTACTAGCCGCGTTAACCGCAGAAGTTCCAAAGATGAAGGCTGGCGCTTTTGAAGAGTTTGTGTCCGGGGCAGATCCGTGGCTCATAGCTAAGGCTATGTCTACTGGGGCTACTGTCGTAACGCACGAAGCATATAACCCAGCAATAATTAGGAAGTTCACGATACCGAACATCTGCGCCAAACTCAGCGTACCGTATCTGAACACATTCCAACTATTAAGCCAACTCGACGCGCGTTTTGTGCTAAAAGCGGCTTGAAAGAACACACAAATTGAACCGTCTATTAGAGAAAATTGCGCATCTCAATCTGATCATCTCGAGGCATTGCTTGGTTTGACCAGAACCGTGGGCAAGAGGTAGCGTGGCCTGCAACGACGAAGAGTGGCATGTTCTTAGTGAATAAGGCAAAAGGAATTCATAAGCCTGCAGGATCGCCATACGCGTTAAGCATACGTCAATCGCTAAACGGACCTTATCCGGATCGCGATCCGATCGTTAAGGCAGATGGATCCTGGACCTATCAATACTTTCAAGAAAAGCCCGATCCCGCAAAGCGAGACAGCATGTACACCAACGTCGCGTTGCTTGCTTGCCAGCGAGATGAGATCCCGGTAGCCGTAATTCGTCAGGTGAAAGCCAAACCAAACTCGCGCTATAAGGTGGGCGAACAAAAACGCTGACACAAATTGTTCGTCGCCAAGGTCAAGGAAAGTTCCGCAAGACGGTCTTAGCTGCTTATGGTAACCGTTGTGCAATTTCTGGCTGCGACTTTGTAGATGCCCTGGAGGCAGCTCATATCTATGGGTATCTGGGTCAAGAAACGAACGTAGTCACAAACGGGCTGCTTCTTAGGGCTGACCTTCACACGCTCTATGACCTAGGGCACATCACTATAGACCCGAAGTCAATGAAGGCACTAACAGGACCAAAGCTAGGCCATACAGTGTATGCCCCTCTCGGTGGCGCCGCTGTCCGTTTCCCGGCAGACGTTGCGCACCATCCAAATCAAGTGGCTTTAATCCTTCATTTGGAGTGGGCTACCAATAAATGGCTAGCGACTGCCTAATCCGGCGTAATTCGAACGAATAGCCATGTGGGTACACCTGTGGGTTGGCCCACCATTAGATAGGAAATCCCTTTAAAAACAAAGGCTTACTCATAATTCTGGCGGAAGCGGTGAGATTCGAACTCACGAACGGCTCACACCGTCGGCAGTTTTCAAGACTGCTGCCTTCAACCACTCGGCCACGCTTCCTTTGGGGAACCGGCATTATACATAAATCATCGCAGCCCGGGCAGTGGCGCGGCGATAAGCACCAAACCTGCCCTACCCCAGCAGCAGCCAGTTCTCGCGCAGCCCCTGCTCGAACCCCGCTGCCGGCAACGGCTTCGCGTACAGATATCCCTGCACCTCGTCGCAGCCGCTGTCGCGCAGGAAGGCCAGCTGGTCCGGCGTCTCCACCCCTTCCGCAATCACGCGGTGCCCGAGCTGGCGCCCGATGCTGATGATGGTGCTGGCGATCGCGCAGTCGCTGGCGTCGTTCGGAATCCCGGTAGTGAACGAGCGATCGATTTTCAATGTATGGATCGGGAAGCGCTTCAGGTAGGACAGGCTCGAATACCCGGTGCCGAAATCGTCCAGCGACAAGGCCACGCCGAGCGCGTTGATGCGGTCCATGATGCCGATCACGCGGTCGATGTCATGCATCAGCGTACTCTCGGTGATCTCGAGCTCCAGCCAGCACGGGTCGAGCGCATAGCGCGCCAGCGTGTCGGCCACGCGGTTCGGCAGCGACTCGGTGAATTCGCGCGCCGAGACGTTCACGGCCAGGCGCAGCGGCGGCATGCCGGCGCGCTGCCATACCGCGGCCTGGGCGCAGGCCTGCTCCAGCACCCACTCGCCCACCTGCACGATCAGGCCGGTGGTCTCGGCCAGCGGGATGAATTCCGACGGCGGCACCAGGCCGCGCTCGGGATGCACCCAGCGCACCAGCGCTTCGGCGCCGACGATCCTGTCGGTGCCGATTTCAAACTTCGGCTGGTAGTACAGCGTCAGTTCGCCGTGCCCGAGCGCGTGGCGCAGGCCGGATTCGATGCGCATGCGCTCGTGCATGCCCTGGTTCATGTCGAAGCTGTAGAAGGCCACGCTGTGGTCCGGGTTCGCATGCCCTTCCTTGGCGCGCGCCATGGCGATGTCGGCCATGCGCAATAGCGTATCGGCCTCGGCCCCATCCTGCGGGTAGACGCTGATGCCGACGCTGGCTCCCACGCGCAAATCGTGGCCTTCGATCAGGAAGGGCGCGTCGAGCGCGGCCTGCAGTTTTTGCGCCACCGTGGTGGCTTCGAAGTGCTGGCGCACGTCGAACAGGCCGACCGCGAATTCGTCGCCCGACAGGTGGGCTACCACGTCTTCTTCGCGCAGGGCCGCGCGGAAGCGGCTTGCTACCTGGCGCAGCAGTTCGTCGCCGATGCGCCGGCCCAGGGTGTCGTTCACCAGCTTGAAGCGGTTCAGGTCGATGAACAGCACGCAGCCGGACAAGTCGTTGCGCT
>Ga0265798_10010074_pt1 | contig 11707 bp, 8 predicted proteins | sample P3T30metagenome_FD_192430 | JGI IMG/M metagenome (GOLD analysis project Ga0265798, IMG submission 192430) | Plant litter microbial communities from East Loma Ridge, Irvine, California - P3 T30 | ecosystem: Environmental > Terrestrial > Plant litter > Unclassified | place: USA: California... | reverse complement strand
CAGCGCCGGGAACAAAATGTCTTCTTTGTGACATGAATGGTTCGCATCAGTCATAGGATGAATAAAACAACCTACTTTTTTGTGCTTGGAGGCCCGTTGAGCCCAAGAACAGCTGAATGATATATGCCTATGCCGAATCGGGCGAGGTTTTGCGAGATATCCCATTGGATGTGACGCATCACCAACCCGTGCCGTCCCATATTCAAATTATAATAAGAGCCTGCGCTCGGATTTCCAGAGTGAAGTTATGTTTCCTGTTAGTGAACGTTGGCCGTATGCTGTGCTATCCGTGGTTGTGATCCACTTTCCGAGTCTCCCGAACAGACAACCGAAGTCCAATTTGTCTTCTTCTCCTCTCTTCACTTAGACCTGGACCTCTCAGATACTAGGAAATGTATTCGCAACCCACGTTAGGATGACCGGTGAAGGTGAGCTTATCATCGCACTGCGCCAATGTACTAAACAGTAGCACAGGTTGTGCAGTTCGTAGCAAACCTCTATGACCCAACTAAGACACCAGTGAACCGTCGACCGCCAGTTGCACTCCGCGACCTGTATACACGATTCGCCTAGTCATCTCTGGCTCCGTGACTCCCCGACTCTTACTCGCCTTATAGGGTCTTGCAGCGTGGGCCGAGAAGTGAAAAGCTTTTTAGAACCAAACAGTATAAATCGCGACTCTATCTGGCTGAACCGGCAGCCTGTCAGATCTAAGGAAGAGTAGTAACATTGGGAGAACGCCCGGACATATACAAAAGGTGCTAAGATCTCACCGACGCAAACTGCTTCCGAAAAAAGCATGCTCGTGCGGCGATGGCGTGTCGTACGTCTTGCAACGGCTGAGACGTAAGGAAACCAGATTCTGATTGCCGGATCTCACCATCTTGTGTAGAAAATGCCGCTCTCTGGACACCGCTTTCGGTCTCGGTCTCGCAGCTTGAAGTCGTTCATGATCATCTGCGCGATGATCTCGGCGACACTTAGGAACCCTGGAGATGCAGGTAAACCTCCATCAATCCTTACCGAACCCCGCATCCTGGAACACAAGCTCTCTGAAGTCGATGTTGGTGTCGCCACCATCTACCTATGGAACCGAGATGCCACGCACACCTGTCAGCGACTTGCATTCGTGGCTGGTTTGCGGAAGACCTTGTCGGCTGTGTCGCTGGAAGCAGTACTCGACGCGCTCTGTTCCTGTGGATAATCGCTACCGAAATACGCCTCAGCCATCCTGCATGCTCTTGTCAGTGTGCTAGCTGTTGTTGGCTGTTCTAGTGCGGAACAAAGCCAGCCGAGGGTTGGGGTTGCAACGGGTTGGCGCTGCCGCTGCACACTTGGCGCCTCCCGCCCCCTAGGTCGATCGCGACCCTCCATCCTCTCTTACCGTCTCATCTAGAAGATTTTAACACACCAAACACGTTCTGTCGTCAAGGTTATTGTCAAAACTGTGAGAAACAAACACACAAATAGCCCAGCAAGTATTTTGGATAACCGACGATGACTTGGCTATTACGTCTTCAGGATGCCATGTTCACTTGGGTCATGAAATGATCATGCAATGCCGCGCCTCCGCCCAGACTTGGAGCCCAGCGCAGGATGCGCGCTTCGGACTATCTTTACATTTGATGTCCATGGCAATCACGAAAACTGCGTGGGGCGCGTGTAGTTTCGAGCCTCTGGACATAGCCTAACCGAAGACATGGCTCTGAGAGTGGTTCGATGCCGGAGCTCATGGTCTGCGAAATTTTTCAATCCCCAACATGGTAAGTGACAATGAAATTGGCGATACCGAATCTCGTGTCCCTGTTTCTGCACCCGCGGCGTGGTACACCTATCAGAGCGGGTGTTGTTTCACAGCATGACTGTCCATCACTCCTTCGAAGCTTTGCTGGTGCAACCCTATGGGACCGGAGTACACGGTGCCAGTGTGCTGGACAGCAATGCCGTCTCGATATCTATTCCTATTGGACGCCGTTATGCACACCACCCTGGGGGCCGGCCAACCAAGCACTACCCCAGGATATCTTACCGGTTTCCTGTAGGATCTGCACACGCCCTGAACAACGCTCGTTTGCGGGGTCACAATGCTCTCACATGCAGAGAACCCGGCCTGTCGTCGCTAAGGCTACCAGCGGGCGGCAGAGAGCGCAACAGTGAATATCAAAACCTAGTCATCCTGCACAGACTACACTCGATCAGGATCACGCGCCCGTTTGTGCTCTTGGAATTATAAAACCAACACCCTGTCTCCTCTTGATTCTCCTCTCCTCTAACCTGGCCCATAGCTTTGTCAATCCATACTGGTCACGACCACTTGGCAAGATGAAGGTTAGTTTGCAAGCTCTGATGGCTTCTAAGTACGCCCGCTGACAATGCCTCTACAGTTTCCACAGATCTACAACGTCTACGCCATTTGCGGCTTTGCCGCCCTTGGTGGTATCCTCTTTGGTTTCGACATCTCGTCGATGTCGGGCGCATTGGGTACCCCAGCTTACAAGAACTACTTCGGTAATCCCAGCGGTACTCGCCAAGGTGGTATTACGGCGTCGATGCCAGCGGGTTCTCTTGTCGGTGCCCTGTCCTCGTCCTTCCTTGCCGATCGCCTGTCGCGTAGGAACGCTGTTCAGATCGCCGCGCTCATCTGGATTGTTGGCGCTGTCTTCCAGGCCGCCGCCAACGGCGTCGCTCTTCTCTGTGTCGGCCGTGCTGTTGGCGGTTACGCTATTGGTATCTGCTCGGCCATCGTTCCTGTCTACCAAGCAGAAATCGCTCCCAAGGAGATTCGAGGACGTGTGGTCTCACTGCAACAATGGGTACGTAGATACTCAAGACGTCTATAAGATGTACATTAACTCCGTATAGGCCATCACTTGGGGTATCCTGATCCAATACTTCATCCAGTACGGCTGCTCTTTCGTCGATGGTGGAGTCAACAACCCCAACCAGAGCACTTCGGCTTTCAGGATCCCATGGGGTATTCAGGCTGTTCCCGGTGCTATTCTCTTCGTCGGCTTCTTCTTCTTCCCTCGCTCTCCTCGATGGCTCGCGTCCAAGGACCGGTGGGAGGAGGCCCTCCAAGTTCTCGCCAACCTTCACGGTGACGGTAACGTCAACCACCCCAAGGTCCTCGCTGAATACAAGGAAATCGAAGAGGCCCTCGCCTTTGAGCGTGAAGTTGCCGAGACTAGTTTCGCTGCCCTGGTAAAGCCCCGCATTGTCAAGCGTGTCGTCCTTGGCATGTCCATCCAAATGTGGTCTCAACTTTGCGGCATGAACATCATGATGTACGTTAGCCCTTTGCACTAATTATTCATACGGTACGTACTGACAAACTCAAAGGTACTACATCGTCTTCATCATGCGTGGAGCTGGTATCGCCGACGAACTTCTCACCGCCTCGATCCAGTACATCATCAACGTCGCCATGACCTTGCCAGCTATCCTCTACCTCGATAAGTTTGGTCGTCGTCCAGCTTTGCTTTGTGGATCATTTATGATGGCTGTCTGGCTCTACACCACCGGTGCCCTCCAAGCTTCTTACGGCAACCCTAATCCAGACACTACTGACCGTGACATCTCATGGGTTGTTCCCCGTGAGCACAGCGCCGTCTCCAAGGGCATTGTCGCTTGCTCATACCTCTTCGTCGCCACCTTCGCGACTACCTGGGGTCCTACCTCATGGACTTACCCGTCTGAGATCTTTCCCGCCAAGGTCCGTGCGAAGGCTGTCTCTCTCGCTACTGCTGCCAACTGGACCTGGAACTGCATTCTCGCTTTCGCCGTTCCTCCTCTTCTATGGTCCATCAACTGGAAGATGTACATGATCTTCGGTACCTTCAACGCCGTTGCCTTCATTCACATGTTCCTGACCGCTCCGGAGACCAAGGGCAAGACTCTTGAGGAGATGGATGACGTCTTCGACTCTGGTCTCCCTGCCTGGAAGGCGGGCAAGGTTGAGTCTCGTCTTGACCGTGTTACTCGCGATATTGAAGCTGGCAATATGAAGGTTGCCCGTCACGGTGTCGAGGACGTCAATGTCGAGCCTAAGGCCTAGGCTTTAAGCAGCTGTCTCTAGACATGAGTCGTATGTAACGACGACTGGTGTTTTTTGCTGCTCTGATCTAGATTTCAGGAACTAGATAGGCATTTCGCGGTTTATATGAAGGGTTTGTGCGTATTTACACAGCTAAGGATGGTTGACGACGTGGTCTATGAATACGCTTGAGCGACTTTACAACATCTTACACGGACAGCCACGTAGCGTACTCCACTAATACATTCACTGATCTACCGCTCTCCACAGTTGCGTTTGCTTGATTACTGGCACTCTCGCCGCGCAACCACTTCAGACTTTCAAATGTTGATGTTAGAGCGATTACACCATTACTATGGCGTTGTTGACAAGACCGAGAAAGGCAAGAGCTCGGACCGTCGCTCTCTCACCTCGCTGGACTTTTCACGAACTGTCAAAATCACGGCTAGCCGATATGAATTCTCCACACAATGCTACCCTCGCTGCTCCATTAACGCCTTCCCTTGACGATCGCTTGTAGCATTACTGACCTGCTACACTTCGAGACACTATCCGCAAGCACATGCAGTTGTGGAGCGCAACTTTGCTACGTAATGTGTTGGTGACTCGTTCACTTTAATTGATAAGATACGTACTGACTGAGAAGCTGTAGCCTACGGAAGCCGCGTAATGGCGAGAACCAAGCACCAGGAAACTCTGATGTCACTGTGAGGCGCCTTCAAAAATTCGACGTCGACCCACTAATGCTACACAGCATCCAAGGACCTGGTATGGAAGTCGTCGTTAGCCATGGAGTGCATACAAAGAACTGGGTCATCCCTAAAGCCCTTCTAAGCCATCACTCTGGGTTCTTTCGAGTTGCCTGCGATGGACCGTTCGAAGAAGGAATCGAGAACAAGATCACGCTACATGACTGTCGGCCAGAAGTCTTCGAAGCCTTTGTGCATTGGCTATATTTCGCGACCTTATCACATCTCAAGCCGGAGTGGGATTACATATACGGCAGCTTTCGTCTTTGGATACTTGGCGATCGACTCCTTGTCGCGGACTTCAAGAACGCCGCTATGCGGGATCTCTACGACGTACATGTAGTCCGGGAACAATCTGTCGAGCCTCATGAGATCGAATTTATCTGGAAACATACTGCCCGTGGGTCTGCACTTCGTCGTTTGGTACTGGACATTGTATCTTTGAACTGGGAGAAACACTGCGGCATGTATGCACAGTCGGTATGGTTGGGTTTATTCAGGCAGTTCCCCGACTTCGGAGACAGTCTGTTGCTCCGTCTAGGTACTAAAGATACAGAGTTGAAGATCGAGAAATACTTGGAAGAGGCTAAGAAGGTAACCCTCGACGAGCTTGATACGGAAAGGTAGTGCGAAGCAATACTATAGCTAGAAAGATCTCATATAGCTCATGACGAATAGTCGAGCTCATAAAAACATGCGTCTTTGAAGAAAGTACTCATGCGTGTTTGTGCTGGCTTGTGTTTTGTTCTTCTTCCACCTTGAGGATGCGTTCGAAGTAAAGGTATCTCTCACCTTCACCAACCGCGTACTAGCGCTGTCTTAGCTGGGTAGCTTGCCACAAGTTTGCCACTTACATGAACTCCTTTGACGATCACGACTCTTGTTATCTCTCATCAAATCAACAACCCACAATTTCCATGATGAATAGCATCACGCAGCAGCAACTTGCGCCACTGCCAGCAGCGCACGGCACGACTCCGCCACCACCAACGTCTCATTCGGACATGTTCTTGAACATGTAATTGTCTCATCCTCCAGCCTCAAGTGACTTGTCTAATTCTAGGATCTAGGATACAGGGCAAATCAGTCACTGTAATTGTCGGCCAACACTCTTTGTACTGCACCTACACCCTGCCCGTCGCCCTACTATGCGTTCACTCTTTCTATCTCGGTAAAGAAATTGCGGGCTTAACCATGGTTAACAAAAAGCGCAAACTGTCTCCTTCCAGAGAGGGCGAGGAGGTCGAAGCAAAGGTTGTGGTAGAGGCTAAGGACAAGAACAAAGATGAGAAGCCTACTGAGGAGAAGAGTGTAAAAGAGGACAAGATCAACGAGGAGCGAGTTATCAGGCTAACAGATGTGGATCCTGCAATCTTCGGTCTCTTCCTAAAGTTCATCTACAAAGACTCATACCCACCGAATGTCGACGCAAGAACATCAACGACCCACTACCCTCATCGCTCGTTGACAGCTGTCCCAAAGTCGACCACTCTAGGCTCGGAAACTGCTACAGCACTCCGTCAACCGTCTTCGAAAATCTCACCTGCCAATAGCGATGGACGTATCCAGGCCACTCCTCCACTAAGCCACATGCCTGCCCTCATGCCACCGCCTCCATCTCCACAAGACATGAACCAGATCGAGTTCATCCCTCCCTCTGTACACGCATGGCTCCTCGGGCAACGTCTCGGCGCTCTTCCCTTCATGAACCACGCTATATCCCGAATCTACGCAGGTATCGGAGTCTACTTTGCTCTCACGCCCTCACTCTTGGACTACGTTTGGAAGGAAACCTCACCATCACCGACGATTGCCTCTTCATCATCAAATTCTTCATCCGGATCAACTCCATCAGCTACGGCAAAGAATGTCCTCGCCCCCTCCCCTCTCCGCAAACTCCTCCTAGACGTCCTTGTAACGCACTGGTCACGCCACCACCCCTCGAACCCCAATGCCGTTGTCGTCCGGTCTTTATCAGTATCACCAAACTTTTCAGCGCCGCTGAAGGTCGCTTGGGATAGGCTTTTTGATGAGCATACTGATTTAAGGAATGAATTTATCTATGGACTTCAGGGTGGTGTGCAGTTGATGCCTGCCAACGCCTATTTTGTAACACCACTACCGACTGGGCAGAGCGGTATGGTCAAGGGTGGAGTGGCGAACAGTGAGTTTAGGAAGGAGCATGGTCGAGGCAGCGGACAAGCGGAGAAAGAAGTGGTTATCAAGGAGGACAAGAAATGTGAGATGGATGCTCTGGCAGATAAGAAAGAGGGCGGCGGCTGAGATGGCTTGACATTCCACGTCGGCATGTCCTTTCTGGAAGCCTTGGGAATATCTGAGGGTCTAAAATCGGGGTTGGATGTGTGGAAAAGCCTGATGCCGCAGGAATATTATGGTCTCGAATCAGGAAAGGCTGGCACAATGATAGAGAAAATTTACTTCGTCATATGTGAGGTACGCTGATCGTCGAGTATTTACATCGTGAAGTCATTGCTATTACACATCCCATGATAGCATCACAGTACCGATACTCTCACGGACAGATCCTTACCCCTCGAACTCTAGTAGGCACTGCGGCACGATAATCGTCAGCGAGTCCAAGCATCACCAACACGTTCCTGCCACTCGTGCTCCATATCCTCCGCACATGGCTTACAAACCCCCATACGACAAACAGCGATGTCACATTCCCAAAGCTCTTCTTTGACGTCATCGTCACACCGGTCGCAGAAAACAGGGACAGAAACATGCTGTTTGGAGCCAACAGCGGTGTGCAGGTAAGGTCGGACTTCTAAGCTGTTGATGGCGACCTCATCAGGAACAGTCTTGAGATTGATAGGGTGGAAGATATGGCCATTCGTGAGACAGTAGTGCTCTTTTGATGACAGCCTGGGTGGGTGTGGTGGTGGTGGATGCGAGGGGGGACGTGGAGGTGTAGAGCAATCGTCTTTAGGGAATGGAGCAGGCGGAATCCGTTGATCAGCGAGAACATCAGGATCGATACGTTCAGAGACCGGGCATTGTTTCGTGTGATCGTAGGTGGACATCCAATCTTGGACGAGCAGACGTGAATCATCACGGGGCATTTTTGGTTTCTTGTCCTTGTCGAGGCGGTTGTAATCTTTAGTGGGAAGCTGACTAGGTATGGCTGTTGGCTGGATTCTGTTAGTTATGTTGGTGACTGAGAGGATATACTTACGCACATCCACATGCTTGCTGCGCTCGTTGAAAGGACTAATCCTCTCGTCGTGTTGGAAGAAAAAAGCGCCAGCCGGCTTGAAAGGCGGCTTCATCTGGGTAGATAAAGCTAGCATAGGCAGTGGCACGGCTGGTGCGGTCGGTGCAAGTGGAGCAAGTGGCTTCCTTGTCTTGGCGGCAATGTCGACGAGCTTGACCATACCGGGAGTAATCCGCGTGAAAGTCATGACCTCTTCGTCCAGATTGATACTGCTTGAGATTGAGATCGAGTCTTCATCCTCGCTATCGGCGCCGTCAAAGCGCTCACGCTCCTCCGAGGCCATGTTTTGCTTTGCGGTCGCGAACTCCATTTTCATAGTTTTGTTCGACGCCATGAGAGCAGCATAATTGGTGTCAAGCATGAGTCTTGTCGCGTCGTTTTCGTTTTGCCTTGTCCTGACAATCGCTAGTTGAGCCTCTGCCTCGTCGAGCAAACGATCTTCGACCGTCTGTAATGGGCTTCGGAAGCGGAATCCAGTGGCTTGCTGGTCTCCAACATGATTGACGTCAACCTCATCTCCAGGATGGACGGCAGATTGCACCTCTCCGTCTCCATCGCCCTCTTCCACGACTTGGTCTGTTGGCGAGAGATCGTCCGCTTCCAGCTCGTACATGACGTCAGATGTGAGCAACGGCTCAGTATACAACTGAGGCAGTGGGGGCTTGGATGAAGGAGAGAATTGTTCGCACTCAGAGATAACACCTAGCTCAGGACACTGTTCGTTCACATGGTAAGATGAGCGTAGCTCATCGTGAGACGTCTCCGTGATGGGTGCCATTTTGTCAAGCGATTTGGGAATTCTCTTGCGCATACGCCGTCTTGGAGTCTCGGGAGCCAGGCGCGCAGCCGGATGAAGCAAACGAGAATGAGCATGAAGTTCAGAGTCGCTACTGTAGTATGCATCACTATCATCCTCTGTACGCCGTACTAGAGAAGCAGCTGCAGCGCGCTCCATATCGGCTTCACGTTTGGAACTAGTTGCGGCAGATGGGAGTAAGCCTAACATTTGCTGCGCTTTCCTGTTGCTGTTCGCCCAAAACTTCTTGGCTTTAGGCAGATCAGGTCCAATGCCTTCCTCCTTGAGCTTTGCCTGTCTACTCAACAGGCCCTTTGAAGAGGCAGGTACCGGCGCGGATACTTTCCTAGTCGATTTTGGCAATACTGGTGGACCATCGTAACCACCATCTTGCTGTGAACGACGGCCTTCGGAATTGCTCCGAGCCCTACCAGGACCAGCGTCAACGCCTAGTAGTTTTGCGGCTTTCACAGGGGTAAGTGGTGGTAGAGGCGACGCTTCATGAGCAGTCTCATGTGAGCTTGCGGGACAGTCCTGATCCTTTGGCTTGAAGCTAAATTTGCCATGCTTCTTCTTCCCCTCTGTCGCTGTTGCTGAAGCGCTGTCTATCGTGGGCGTAGGCGATTGAGCGATCAGCATGCTCGAAAGGTCATCGGATGGGCGCGAGATAGGAGAGCGACGGCGGAGTCCTGGAGGGCCACTGTTCGGCGCGAAGTGGTTGACCGTGGGATTTGAGGGCTCGGAAGAAGGTGAACCATGCGGTTGTTCTACACGTTCAGTATTCAGTCCTGCAGTGACACCATTCGCATACTCCATCGCGGCAAGTGAGTCAATTCCGAGATTAGGCGTAGTGTTGGAGCGCATCGCGTTGGAGCGGCGCGTGCTGCGGCGTCTCCGACCGCCAACCACCATAGCAGGTCCCATGTTCCACGTGGCCCCGGGCGGAGGGTTGGCCATATCAGTATACCTGACCATTTTCCCGAACGAGGCTCTTTGTCGTGGGGTGTGGGGTCTGGTGATTGACGGATGTACCGATTCGAGATTCGAGTATGACGAGGCAATCAGGCCAGAACAAAGCCAGCGACCTAGAGCGAAGTTGAAGCGTAGCAGTGATCAACGCATTACGATATTGCAATCGGGTTGTGGTCATAAAATGCGAGGATTCGCCCGAGTATTGGACAAAGCGCCAAGCTTGGTCTGTTGTGGTCGAGTCACCAACAAACGGAGTGCTTGGCCACGCGAGAGCGGCAGTGAATGAGGAAGGCGCGGCATAAAGATGACGTCGGCGAATGAACAACGTGGGACTAACAGGTGAATGTGAAAACGAGGAAACCAGGTGGCCTCCACAATATCTATTATGGATGATGTGAAATCTGCGCGAGGGAGATGTAGGCGTACAATGAAGGAAAGAACGACCTCAGGGAAGATGAATATAAAGGGAACATAATTAAACGGAACTATTAGAAAAAGAAGACCTATACTCCTGCAAACCACGGAATGAGATCTTGGGTATCTTTGTGGACGCAACCGTGCTACGATCCATGCCACCGTCCGTGTGGCATCCGCCTCTGTGCACTGATCTCAACCCCAACGTCACGTAACACCCACTGCACCCGAGACCGAAAACGCTTGAGTGGCCTCCATGGGATGTTGAGAAATGAGCGAGTAAAAAACTACAAACCAGTACTGCGTGTTGAAAGATTCGGCATATCAACGTCTCTTTCTCGATTTTCTGGCTTTGCGGTCTGCCATCGCTCGCCTTAACAATTGGCGGGCTCCATACTATGAGCCTGCTGATTCCCCCTTACTCTTCGGGCTGCTGAGGATAGCAACCTGTTCAGCGACACCGCTTCCGCTCTTGGCCCTGCCACTCTCTGGCGATGCTGGGATATCGATCGAACTTCTCAACCCTACTCCACTGATCCTGCCTACAGGTGTCTCGGTCGGACTGGATACTACTGTCGCATCATCCAAAACTTTCGGTGCCTCATCGACAGGCTCTATTGAGTCCGGTTCGCGGGTCAGTTTCGCTGGCTTTTTGCTTGGGCTTGCGCCAAGGCCCCGATGAACTTCAACTGAATGGGATCCATGGAGAAAATCAGAGATGTCTGCCTCGCTTGTACCCTTGCCATCAGGCGTCTTCGGTACAGGTCCGGGACTTCGCGGGCTTCTAGGCATGTTGGGTTGGAAGAATTTCTGCACGGCGTTTCGGTCATCTACTTCGTCGTCCTCGTCGCTAGTCTCGTTGAAGTAGATGCTATCCCAATCGCCCGAGCCTATACTACGGGTCGAGTCGGTTGTATTCGATCGCTTGGGTATCCTCAGACTCGGCGGCTTGAGTGGCGCTAGTTCGTCAGCCACTTCCCTCATCTCGCTATCGGTACGCTCAATAGGTGGCTGCAGTCTCTCCTGCCCCTTGACATGCTCGCCATCTTCATTGATCGGTTTGTTGACAGCTTGTGCACGATCAAGGGCAGGTTCTTCTTCATCCCGGGTATTGGCTGAATAAGTATCTGCGAAGTGAGTATCGCAGAGGTGCTTTACCACAGGCCAACCATACGCGTTAGCAAACATGCGGCGTACAATCATGTTATTGTGCGCGTCCGGCTCAAGACTGACAAGCACTTTACGCCACGAAAGGTCCTTGTGATAAGCGCGAGCAATCTTCTCCTCCACGCGCATCACACTTTCGTCAACGGCAGTTGTTGACGCCTGAGAGGAGGCGCTAGCACCAGAGAAGTTGCGTGTCGGTTTTTTGGTTGGCGGCGGTGGGATGTCTTCAGGGTGGTAGATCCTGTCATGGAAAATGGTGCGTGCTCGGGTGGATGGGTCGGTAATCCAGGACATTGGAGGGACAGGGGGGTTGATCAGATCGCCAGCGGATTCAAAAA
>Ga0265798_10010073_pt1 | contig 11707 bp, 10 predicted proteins | sample P3T30metagenome_FD_192430 | JGI IMG/M metagenome (GOLD analysis project Ga0265798, IMG submission 192430) | Plant litter microbial communities from East Loma Ridge, Irvine, California - P3 T30 | ecosystem: Environmental > Terrestrial > Plant litter > Unclassified | place: USA: California... | reverse complement strand
CGGATAGGATGGACGAAATGGCGAAGGGGTCCATGCCCTACAGCCAGGTGTGATTTGATTGGTCGCGTATCATACCGCCGCTGAAGGCGTCGGGTTTTTGCCGTCCGTGCCCGACGCATCTGGCTCCCCAGCGTCGATCTCCTCGTCACCGATGGCGTCGTCCCTGGTGCAGCGACGAAACGCGATTTGTGTCCCGCCCTGATTTTGCATCGTAATGCTGCGGGCATCGGATTGGCTGACGGCGCCAGTGATTGCGGCGCCAGCGCCGATGATGGTCAGATCAAGAGCGGCCAACCACGAGTGCCGGACGAACGGCCAGGCCCTTGGGCCTCTTGATCCCTTTTTAGCCCGAGGGCCGGTCGTCATCTGCCGGTCGGCCGTCACGGCCGCGCTCCGCCGGCAGCAGTAGGCGATCAGCGCCCATTCATCATCGGATACCACGATCCGCTCGCTCGATGCCGCCTCTATAAGACAGCCCTGAATCAACCAGTCAGACGTTCGTCAACCTTTGTCCACGGAACTCGTAAGACTGTATGGAACGTCAGGTCCGGTGAGGGTATTAAACACTCTGGCGTTCGATCGTTACCCCATCTCTATCGACTCAGATAATGCAAAAGGGCTTCGGGTTCGTCGGTCTGGATCACCGAAACTCCCGAGCTGCGCATTTGTCCCCATACCGCGTTCGGGTCGCGTAATGCATCGACGTCGCCGCCTACGCCCGCCAGGAAACCCTCCCAAAGGGAATTGACCCACAGACGGACCCTGGCGCGACGTGCCACAGTAGCCAATGCCGGAAGCGCGGCAACAGTCATACGCGGCAGTTCGAGGGCGACCGGAGAACGCGCGCCCGTCAACTGGCGGGCAGCGACCTCGGGCAGGTCGCTCTCCCCCGCCAGGACCGGCATGAACGGGATGGTATCGAACGGTGGGGTATCCGCCAACACCGGGCTGCCGATACCGGCAAGCTGCTTGACGATCACGCCGTCCTGCTGCCCGGCCCGGCGCACAGCCGCGACCGTTTCGACATACAGGCCCGCCTGAACATCGAGGTTGAGCAGGATGCGGCCGTTTGCCGCAACCAGCGCCTCGTCGAGTGTCGGGACGTGCAGGCCGGTCAGCGCCGCACCGGCGCCGCCTTCGTTCTCGCGCAGCCGCAAGGCACGGATTTCAGCCAACGAGAAATCCGCCACCTTGCCATGGCCGTCGGTCGTGCGATCGACCGTCTCGTCGTGCATCAGCACCAGATAGCCATCGCGCGTCCGCCGTATGTCGACCTCCGCGACATCGACGCCAAGCGCGATGCAGCGCTCGATGCCGGCCAGTGCGTTTTCCGGATTGCTCATGGCCATGCCATGCCGCGGTGCCGGATTGTGGCAGGCGCGATGCGCCACCACCAGCACCGGCATGGCCGGATCCCCGAACCGCGCCGCGACCGATACGGCAGGGCCGCGTGCGGTCACCGGGGCGGCACCGGCCGAGGCCAGCGCCGCCATCGCGGCAAACAATGACGGCCTTACCACCGCCTGGTCAGTGCGACGGTGAAGTTGCGTCCGAAGATCGACCGGCCGACCGTCGCGTCCAGCACGCCCGTGCCGCTGCCGATCACCGCCGCGCGGGCATTGCCCTCGGTCAGGCCGACAACGTCGAAGACATTGTTGACGCTTGCGCGCAGTTCCAGTCCACCCGTCTCGATGCTGGCACCCAGGTCGACCGACGAATAGGCAGGCAGACGACTGAGGTTGGACGCATCCTGGAACCGGCGCCCGATCGTGAAGAAGGTGCCGTCCAGTCGTGCCTGCGCATCGCCGAGGGCAAAGGCATAGGACGGCTGTACCGTCAGCTGGACGCGTGGCACGCGCGTGATGTCACCACCTTGCGAGCTTTGCGCGTTGGCGCCGGTCAGCGTGTCGACCCGGATGATCTTCGGATCCTGCCACATGCCGACCGCCGAGACGTCGAACCCGGCGAACGGGCTGACGACCGCCTCCACTTCGACGCCGTAGGTGCGGGTGTCGAAGATGATGTTGGCGTTGGTGATCGAGCCGTCCGCAGCAGCGACCTGCGTACCGCCGTTCAGCCGGTCGAACTTCGACCAGAAGCCCGTCGTGGTCAGGCGCAGGCCGGTGGTCGCGAACTTGACGCCGGCTTCCGCCTGCTGAACCTTGGCGACGGGCAATGGCAGCGTCGAGCCCGGCAGCGTCGCCCCGCCCAGGATCGTGTCGAACCGCGGATAGCTGAAGCTGCGGGTATAGCGACCGAACACGTTGGCCTGCCGCGAGAAGATATAGCCGCTGCCCACCGTCCAGCTCGTCCCCTTCAGATTCTCCGCCCGGGCGACGGTGCTGACCACGCCGGCGACCGAACGGGCGGCGACCGCACCATTGGGATCGGCGTTGACCGTGCCGAGGATACCCTGCACGCCGTCCTGCTTGCGCGATACGCGGCGGATACCGGCGTCGATCGACCAGGCGGGTGTCACCTGCCAGCTATCCGCCAGATAGAAAGCCAAGGAGCGCCCGTCGAGCGAGCCGTTCTGACTGCCCGCACCATAGTTGATGAACCCGTTCTCGGTGACGTTGCCGACGACTGCGCCAGTCGCATTCAGCGCCTGCACGTCGAGCGCGATCGGCTGGTTCCTGACGTTGACGAGCAGCGAATTGAGCGACTGGTCCTGCGCATAGCGATAGTCGCTATAGTACACCCCGCCGGTCAGCGCGTGGCTGCCGATCGGCGTCTCCAGCGTCTTGGTCAGCCGGATGTCACCCGCGTCGTATCGCGTGCGGGTGCGGATTGATGCCCAGGTGTTGGCCATCACCAGATTGCCGGTGGTCGCCGGATCATAAACGGTGCTGGTGCCGGCCACCACATACCGCAGCGACGATACGCCGGCCCCGAAAGCCGTGCGCGCGCCTGCGAGGCGTCCGGCGAGGAAAGAGGCCGCCGTCACCGGCGCGCCGTTCAGGATGGTGTCGAATCCGGTCGTCCCCTCCATATGGCGATAGGTGGCGGCGACAGCGAAGCCCGCGCCCAGTTCGTGATCGCCGCCCAGCGTCGCGGTCCACACATCGGGATGAATGCCATCGGCCAGATCGCGGCGGATCGTGGTCGGCCGGCCGCTGGCGTCGAGCGTGCGCAGCGTCACCCGGCGGAAGGCGGGGGAACTGAGCGTGCCGTCGCGCGGATCAATGAGTCCTTCCAGCGAAGCACCCGTTACCGGATCGGCGAGCGGCAGTGCGGTGTAGAAGATGCTGCGGTCGTTGAGATATTTGAAGTCGCCCCAGATGTGGCCACGATCCAGCTTGTAGGTGGCACCGATCTTGAACTGGCCACCGCGGTCGGCATTGTCGTAGCCCGGATCGCGCAGGCCGTCGTCGCGGCGATAGAAGCCGCTGACACTGACCAGCAGCCGATCGCCGAGCGGCCCGGAAACAGTCAGGTCGGTCCGCGCGCGATTGCCCGTTCCCGATTCCAGCCGCAGCGCGCCCTGATAGGTATTGGTGCCATGATTGGTGATGAAGTTGACGACCCCGCCCGGTGCGTTATTCGAGAACAGGGGTGCCGTGCCGCCACGCACCACCTCCACGCGCTGGGTATCGAGATCGACGCGGTAGAACTGGTCGATGTTCATGAACCGCTCGGTATTGCTCTCGAACAGCGGCATCCCGTCCTGATTGAAATCGATCAGCCGCCAGCCACTCCACGGCAGGCCGCGGATGACGACATTCTCGCCACCACCTTCGCCGCCCGACGCTTCGACCGTGATGCCGGGCGTGGCAGCGAGCAGATCGGCGACGCTGTGCGGAGCGGCATCGGCGATCTGCTCCGCATCGATGGTGGAAACCGAGTAGGGGGCATCGAACTTACGCTGCCGGGTGGATGTGCCGGTCACCACGATATCGTCCTCAGCCTGCAGATCAGGGGCTTGCGCGGTAGTGGGTTCGGGGACTGAAGGAACGACCTGCCCCGCAACGGCAACGTTCGGCAAGGTCAGCGTGGAAGCCGCGCCCATTAACCGGATCATTGTGAACTTGTTCATTGCTCGCCCCTTTTGTCGTTCGTGCCATGCGGGGCGGCGCGGTGGATCGGCAGTTGCTGCCCGATCCCGCCGAAACACGGCGTTATGCCATGACCGTTTCCCTGCATCCTCCCAACCCGGTTGCGGTCCGCGTTCGATTGCGGCACGATCGAGTCGAATAGTATTTGCTATGTATTTTGATCTGGTGACAGTAAAATGACAATCGATTGTGTAATTCCGATCGGAAAGGTTGATCGCCCTGACTGGAGCCGGTCGATCGGTGTCGGCGGAAGAGCGATGCTCGATCTGTTATTGCGACGCCGGACAGCGGTGCAGGCGGCACTGCCAGCCTTGCTGGACCTGTCGCAACCCAGCGTCGCGCGGCTCGTGGGCGGGTTCGTCAGCGACGGTCTGGTCGGCGCCACCACCCGCATGGCGACCGGCCGGGGCAACCCCAGCGTCACGTTGGGACTGATGCCCGATTACGCCTTCGGTCTTGGCATCGGCATCGCTGGCGATGCCGTGTCGATGGCGCTCGTCGATTTTGCCGGCACGGTTCGTGCGACGCGGCGCTTGGCCATGGCCGATCGATCACCCCGGGCGGTCGTGGCGCAACTGGCGACGATGCGCGCCGATCTGCTCTCCACCTCGGCGATCGATCAGGCCCGTCTGATCGGGACAGGGGTGGGGTTTTCGGGCTTCCTGGCAGGCGATCCGCCTCGCTTCAATCCACCGGCGATGCTGGCGGATTGGGTGGATATCGATCTGGTAGAGACACTTTCCCCGGTGCTGGGACCCGATCTGTTGTGCGATAACGATGCGACCTGCGCCGCCATCGCGGAAGGATTGTTGGGCGTCGGCCGGACCACGGCGACCTTCGCCTATTGCCACCTGACCAACGGTTTCGGTGGCGGTCTGATCGTCGATGGTCAGCCGATGCGCGGTGCGCTGGGCAACGCCGGCGATTTCGGCGCGGTGTGGTGGCTGTTGGGACGGGAGCGGCCGGATGGCGGATATCCGGGGCTGGACCGGCTCCATGCGTTGGTCACGAAGAGCGGAACCGTCTTTGCGAGCGTCGAGGAGATGCTGGCCCATGTCACGCCAGCCACGCCGGGGGTCGATGCCTGGCTGGCCGAGGCGAAGGAGCCGTTTGCGACGCTTGCCTTCCTGCTCGGCCATATCGTGGCGCCGGAAAAGGTCGTGATCGGGGGGCGGCTGCCGCGATGGCTTGCGACAACGCTGGCAGGATCGGTACATCTGCCGACAAGTCCCACCCGCCACGAGCGGCCCTTTCCGCTTCCCGTCGTCGTGGCAGGCGAGGTCGATGGCGACGCCACCGCGATCGGCGCGGCACTTATGCCGCTGCGGGCGCTCTTCTTTCGCTGACGCCGATCGCCGTGATGAGGAGCGCCCCGGCAAAGGTCAGCGTCAGCGCCGCGAGGGCAATGCCCGGCCGCCCCGCCTCGAACCCTTCGATCAACGGCCCCAGCACCAGCATTCCTGCGGCGGAGGCCAGATGGATGGTCAGGATCACGCTGCCGAAGACCACCCCGTCGCTGCTGCGGCCATGGCGAGTGTCGTGCATCGCGATGCGCGATGTCGCGGTCCAGAGTTGCACGCCGATGATGCTGACCGCCATGCCGTGCACAACCGCTCCCGCAACGGGCCATGATGCGCTGCTCTGGAATGGGATGGGCAGGATCATGGCCAATCCGCTCGCCGCTACCATTGCGATCACCGCCGAACGCTCGACATAATCCCGCAAGAGCGGGCCAATAACCGAGCCTAGACAAAATCCTCCCAGCAACCAGGCCCCCGATCGGTTCAGCCCGTCGATGGCAGGCGCAAAGATCAGCAGCCGGTTGAGTGTCGGCAGCAAGGATGCTGCGATTGCCCACGCCACGAGCAGGATCGGGAGCCCCGAAGGCATGATGTCACCGACGCGCCACGGCGCCGCTACGACATCGGGACGGGCTGGAAAGACCAGTTTCCGCAATGAGATTGCCGAGACGACCATGGCGAACCCGACCGGCACCAGCATCACCGTCATGCCAACCGGTAGCGCCAGCGCGAACCCACCCACCACGATGCAACGCGTAACGGCGCTCAGGATCACGCGTAACCGGGCATAGCGGAAAGCATCGGCCGCGTCGGTTGGCAGCAGGGATGCGAGCATGTTTTGCGACACGTCCTGAACGGCATAGGCGAGACGGAAGGCGAGGCCGGCACAGACTGCGATCGAGATACTGGCGGTGGAAAACTGGATACCCAACAGCGCCGCGGTGGCAATCGTGGCGGGCAGCTGGACCCGGACAACCAAAGCGCCCCTTGCTTGATATCGGCTGAAGGCAAGTCCCACGAGGAACGTGGCGGTGCCGCCCAGCAGGAGAAACGCGAACAGCAACCAGCCCGTCTGCGTCCCCGTCAGCCCCATCCTGGCATGAAGATGCCAGGCCAACAGAAGATCGACGACGGACCACCCGAGCGACCGCGCCGCATGGGCTCCTCCGAACAGGCGCCGGTTGAAGGCTTGCGGAGGACGACTGCCGATCATGCCATGGCCTTATAGCGTCCCCGTGATGACAAAATGACATAAGTACACATGCCGGTGAGCGGCTCCTGGCGTTGTCCAGCATAGGGTTTGCGTCTTGAGGCGACCCCCGTTTCGTCATCGACGCGGCCTTGGAAACCGGCCCTTGAAGGGACGGCATGAAGCGGAAGCAGTTTTGGGAAGGGCAGACCATCCGCATCCCGAAGGAGGCGGAGGCACTTGATCCCGGCGCGCTGGAGCGGCCTCTGGTTGCCGCTGGATGAAAGACCGGGATCACGTCAGATGCCTGTATCGGCGCCCGCACGGCCCTGACGTCCAGCTAACGCCGAAAGCGGATCGAACCTAGCAATTGCGTAAGCGGCCTGTACGCATCCATAACGCCAATGTCGGCATCGGACATGCAAATCTACTAGACGCAAGGTGCATCTGCATGATGTCCGAGCATGCTTTCCCCTGATAGCACAATGGGATGAGCGTCGAACATGATACCTGCCACGTTGTCCAGTCCGGCGTGGATGAGCGCGATTATTTGTCGCGTCGTGCAGACGACCATCGTCGTCTCGCCGAAAAGAGCGATGAGCCGGGCGCCCGGTTGATCCACGAACGTCTTCAGCGGCTCTATGAGGAACGTGCCGCCTGTATCCTTATGGTACTTACCGACTAGCTTGCCACGCAAAAAGACCAGGAACGGGCATCTTTCCAGACTGTTCAACTGCCCGAACCGGCCGCGTTCGCGGACCCGGCCGGGAAGGAACCCCCATGAAGGTGTTTGTAATAGCAGCATTCGGCGCGCTGGCCCTGGCCGGCTGTGCCGCGCCGGCCAGCCGTATTTCGACCGGGCTTCAGCGCTATGGACTCGACAGTCAGCGTGCGGATTGTGTCGGCGCCCGTCTCCAGAGCGATCTGTCGCTCGGGCAGCTTCAACAACTCGGTCGTGCCGCTGCGGCCTATCGCAAAGACGATTCCACGCCCGGTGTCCTGACGGTCGGTGACCTCCTGCGGGTTGCCGGTGAGCTGAAGGACCCGGCCATCGCGCTGGCCGTGGGCAAGGCCGCCGCGGGCTGCGGCGTCCTTCCCTGACCATTTACCTGTCTTCATTCCTGCAAGGAAACGATCATGAACAAAGATGAATTTCAGGGCGGCGCCCGCTATGTGGGTGGCAAGGTCGAAAAGACGGTCGGCGATGCTGTCGATAGCCGTGACTGGAAGGTCGATGGCGTCGTCGATCAGGTCGCCGGCGGGGCGCAGCATGCATACGGCCGCGCCCGGTCCATCGTCGGCGATGCGATCGACAGTGCGCCCGAGTTGGTCGACGAGGCCCGCGACCACCTGAAGGATGCCGGCGCGCGCATCGCGGATACCGCGCAGAAGAGCGGAAAAGCCGCGGCGCAGACCGTTCAGGACACGCCCGTCCTGTGGGCGGTTGCAGCGGCCCTGGTCGGTTACGGCCTGGCCTGGTTCGTCCACGCACGGCGCCCCTGATCCCGTCATGGCCGAAGCGGCGTTCAAATCCCTCCGCGAGACGGCGGACCTGCGCCATCTGCGCCAGATCATCGTCGGTCTGGACGAGGGCGTGATCCTGATCGATCCCGACCAGAGCCTGCTCTGGGCGAATGACGCCGCGTTGGCCATGCACGGTGTCAGTGACATCGCCGAACTCGGCGCGACCGTCGACGAGTATCGCTCGCGGTTCCAGCTGCGCTACCGCAACAACCACCGCGTCGAGGCGGATGATTATCCCATCGAACGCGTGGTCACCGGCGACTCCTTTTCGGAAGTCGTGGTGGAGGTGACCGTCGCCGGGGAGGACAACCCGCGCTGGGTACACCAGGTGCGCAGTCTTGTCCTGAACGATGCCGATGATGCCGAACCCGCATGCCTGGTGATGGTGATCCAGGATGTATCGGCGCGTTTCGAGGCCGAGGATCGCTTCGAGCAATCCTTCAACGCCAACCCGGCACCTGCCGTGATCTGCCGCCTGAGCGACCTGCGCTTCGTCAAGGTCAACCAGGGTTTTCTCGATATGACCGGGCACGATCGGGATCAGGTCCTGTGCAAGACCGTCTATGACATCGATGTATTGCGCCAGGCGGAAAAGCGCGACCTGGCCAAGGAGCGTCTGTCGGAAGGGCGGACCATTCCGCAGATGGAGGCGGAACTGGCGCTGCCCGATGGCGGCACCAAACTCGTGATCGTTGCAGGGCAGCCGATCGATATGGGCGATCAGCCCTGCATGATGTTCACCTTTGCGGATCTCGAACCGCGTCGGAAGGCCGAAGGCTTGCTGCGGGAAAGCGAGGAACGGTTCACCCGCACCTTCCAGCTCGCACCGGTGCCGATGGCGATCGGCGTGCGCGACGGACACCTGCTGTGCGAGGTCAACGCCAGCTTCACCGAGATGACCGGCTACGATCCAGCCGAGATCATCGATCGTCCGCTCGGTGACATCGAGCTTTGGGAAAGCGACGCGAAACGTTGCGAGATCGAGGCGTCGATCCACGGCGGCCACGATCTGCGGGGTCACGAAGCGCGCATCCATGCCAAGGACGGTGCCAGGATCGATTGCATCGTCTCGACCGAGGCGATCACGCTGGGTGACGACGCCTGCGTATTGTGGGCGTTCCAGGACATCACGCAACGCAAGGCGACCGAAGTGGAACTGGTCGAGGCGATCGAGGCGGTGATGAAGGATACGAGCTGGTTCAGCCGTTCGATCATGGACAAGCTGGCACGGCTTCGCGCGCCCCAGCCGGACGTCACCGGCCCCGGCCTCGATGATCTCACGATGCGCGAGCGCGATGTGCTGGCGCTGATCTGCCGTGGGTACGACGACAAGACGATCGCACGGACGCTCGACGTCGCCGGCAACACCGTTCGCAACCATGTCGCCCGTATCTACGCCAAGATCGGCGTGAACCGCCGCATCGCCGCGGTCGCCTGGGCCCGTGCCCGCGGCTTCGACGGCGAAGGCGTCATGCATGAGCGGACGGGACAGGAGAAGGCAGCATGACCACCCGACGTCCAGACGCAGCGGCACCGACCGACGCCGAAGCGAAGACTGCGGCGACGCGGGAAGCCAAGGGGTCCGTCCAGGAGGCGATCGGCAAGCTGATCGGCGACGACGTAGTGCGCGCACGCGGTACAGCCGAGAAGAAGGCCGGCGCCGCCGATGCCGCCGATGCCGCCGACATCCAGAAATCATCGCGGCCCTGACCGCGACGAACCTTATCGTTTCAACAGGAGTGTATATGGCGACCAACGTAACTACCGGCCTCGCGCCGGTCGATGATGCTTATATCGGCAAGACCGCGACCCGGCTGTCATGGGGAGCGATCTTCGCCGGTGTCGTCATCGCCGTCGCGGTGCAACTCGTCCTCGGCATTCTCGGGGCGGGCATCGGTCTGACGATGGTCGATCCGGTCGAGGGCACCACGCCCGGTGCGACCGGGTTCGGGATCGGCGCCGGCATCTATTGGCTGATCACCACCATTCTGGCGCTGGGTGCCGGTGGCTATGCCGCCGCGCGGGTCGCTGGCGTGCATGAACGGTTCGATGCCCTTGTCCATGGTCTGGTCGTGTGGGGCGTGACGCTGATCCTGACCCTGTATCTGCTGACGTCGGCGGTCGGCGGGATCATCGGCGGCGCATTCCGGACCGTCGGCGCGGTAGCTGGCGCGGCCGGCACGACGGTGAGCACGGCAGCCCCGAAGGCCGCCTCGATCGCCGGGATCGATGAAGGTGACATCCGCAGCGAGGCCGCGGCCTATCTGTCCGATGCGCCGAGCGATCCGTCGCAGATGACGGCCGAGCAGGCGCAGAAGGAAATCGCCAAGGAGCTTCCCGCCCTCGCGCGTGGCGGAAGCGATGGCCAGCAGGCGGAGAGCCGTATCGTCGACATCGTCGCCGCCCAGCGCAAGATCAGCCGTCCCGAAGCCCAGGCCCAGGTCACACGCGCCAAGCAGCAGTTCGTCCGGACGAAGAACGAGACGGTCGCCACCGCCAAGTCGGCGACCGATCAGGCCGCTGGCGCAGCTGCCGGCACGTCGTTCGTCCTCGTGCTCGCATTGCTGATCGGCGCAGCGGCATCAGGGTTCGGTGCGACCGCGGCAACCCGTCGCCGCCTGCGCTGAGTGATCGCGGCGGATCGGCTCGCCGCATCCGCCGCGCCCGTTTTCAGAAGGAGAATGTCATGACGAAGAAAATCGGCCTGGTACTGGCACTGACGACCATGATCGGACTGGCAGCCTGCAATACGGTGAACGGTGCCGGCAAGGACGTTAAGTCCGCCGGCACCGCGATCTCCAGCGCATCCGGCGAAAACAAGAAGTAATTGCGTAAAAGCGCCGCCCTATCCGAACGTGATCGGGTGGCGCTTCGCAAAACAGCCAGGCCACGTGGGCAGGGAGCAGCCACAACAATGTTGAAGCGAGCCTGACGAAGCCGATACAAGAGTCGGCGGTCTTGTCATAGCGGATGCCAGTCCTGCTGGCGGTCGCATTACCCGGCGTGTCGGTCCAGCCTGCGGCGACCAAAGCCTTGGTATCTCAGGCCGATAGCACGATAATATGGTCGAGCGCGGTCACGCGAACAAATCCTCTGGCGTCAGCGGCCGCGTGCTCAGACCGTCCGCCTCCGCATAGCGTAGCATCGTGTCCAGCACGCGGCGATTGGCCGTCAGGCCATACGTCCATGGCTCGCCGCCGAACGCATCGCGGGCGGCCACCGCATGATCGGTGAGCCAGGGGAGGGCGACCTTGGGGAAATCGCGGGAGACCAGATCTGCCGCGGCAAGCGCCCGAGCCTGATCGAAGGCGGCGAACAGCGAGTCCGCCAGTGCGGGTTCGGCCTCGACCAGGGTGCGGCGCACGACCAGGACGTGCATGATCGGGAACAGCGCCGTACGTCGCCAATAGTCGATCTCCGCGTTACGCGGGTCGCGCCACAGCCGGGCGACGGGAGCAGTACCCCGCAGGAAGCAGCGTGGCGCACCCGGGCTGATGACGGCGTCGATCGCCCCTTCGGCCAGCAATTCGTCGAGGGTCGATGCCGAACGCCTGACGCGTATCCCCGCAGGGAGCGTCATCGGTGCGCGATCCTCCAGCACCGGGGCATGCAACCCGGCGGTGACCCAGCCGATCGAC
>Ga0265798_10010071_pt1 | contig 11708 bp, 11 predicted proteins | sample P3T30metagenome_FD_192430 | JGI IMG/M metagenome (GOLD analysis project Ga0265798, IMG submission 192430) | Plant litter microbial communities from East Loma Ridge, Irvine, California - P3 T30 | ecosystem: Environmental > Terrestrial > Plant litter > Unclassified | place: USA: California... | reverse complement strand
GACCGGATTTGCGCCGACCTTGGCGAGATGACCCGCCGCATGGACCCTTCCGAAATTTTCGCGGTCGAAATGGAGGAATTGCAGCTTCGCGCCCAGACCAAGACCGAGCAGCGCGCCGCTATCGAATGCATGCGCGACTATGCCGCCGACTGCTACCGCGCGCAGACCGGCCACCCATGGTCCCCGGCGCGCGGATCGAAGGTTTCGAGCGGAGGCACCGCAAGCCAGATCGCCGCAATCGACTTCCTGAAAGCGCGCGCGACCGATCACCGCGAAAAGCGTAATCCGACCGGCCCGCTTGTCGTCTTTTCGGGCGGTCAGGAGTGGCACGACTGGCAGCAGCTTTGGGCCAAACTCGACCAGATCAAGGCGCGCGTACCGCACATGACGCTTTGCACCACCGCACAGCGCAAAGGCGCGGATGCCATCGCCGCCTCTTGGGCCGCGAGCCGCGACGTTACCCTGATCGCGTTTACGCCGAACACCGCCCGCTATGGCAAGCGCGCCGGGTTCGTCCGCAACGAGCAGCTGGCCAACCTCAACCCGGTTGAGGCGGTTGTCTGTCAGGGTTCCGGCCTTCAATCCAACCTGTTGCAGGTGCTGAAAACCGCTCGCATCCCCACCCACGCTTTCCGGATCGACGGACAGGCCCCCGCCCCCGTCGCAACCCAGCGCGCCGCGTTTGGTTGATCCATCGGGCGGCGCGCTACCCCTCGCGCCGCCCTCCCCTTTCCTTGGCAGGAAATGACTAGGCCAGCGTCGGGTGAGCCCCGGCGCTGGCCTCTTTTCGCCAGCGTCGCTTAGTGGGGGAAACCCTACTGGTTTCCCCCACGCCAGGTGATCGGGCGCGCGACGCCTTGGCGCGGCCCCGGCGGGCCGCACCTGGTCGCCGCGCGCCCGATCACCTTCCCCCTTCCGGTAAGGCGCTGCCGCATGCCCGCGGCGCCGGCGAGCTGCTCCGCGATCAACCGCATGTTGTTAGGAGGTGTCCGCTAAAGCCGGATTGTCCACGGCCGACCGGGGGATGACGGCCCGGCCAGCTGGCGAGCGGCACCCGGGATCTGCCACCGCCATATTGGCGACCGTCTTCACGCTGAAAGGGGTTTCGGGTCAGCCGTGGAGAATCCCGCCCCCGCCCCGCTCGCTCGCTTCGGTCCGGCCTTCCGGCCTCCCCTTGCTACGCCTCGGCGGGGAAAGCGCCGGAGCGGGCATTGAGCCCGCCCCGTCGCTGCTGCCGCGGGAAAAACTCTCTCTCAAGACGTCCCAGTTTGTCGGCCGGGGCGACGAGCCTCAAGGACGGCGGGGCCCCACCATTTTGCTATGCAAAATCGTGACCCCCACCGCCGCTGACGCGGCCGCTACGCGGTCCTTGACCCTCGCCACCCCGACCGACGCGAGGACACCGTCATCGAGACGAAGGAGACGGTCATGAACAGCATCAACACGCAGCGCAGCTACGCCACCCACGAAGCCGGCTATCTGGCCGCTCAGCGCCACGGGTTCCGGACGATCCAGCGACTGGAAGACGCGCTCCGGGAACGTGACGGATGGGCCGGCCGATACACCGGCCGCTTCGATCACGAGCTGGAGGAAATGGTGGTCGACGACGACTGCTCCGCTGAGTTTGACGACGCGCACCGGATCGCCGAGGCAATCGCGGCTGAGGCAGCACGTGGGAACGCGCGCGGGATCATCATCGCACAGGGCCGCACCGACGAAGCGGCGCTGATGATCCTCGCGGCAAGCCCCTCACCGGGGTGAGCCTCGAGGCTCAGCCAGCAACCGGCTCGCTCGCATCGGTCAGGCCCTTCGGCCTGCCCTTGCTACGCCTCGGCCGGGAAAGCGCCGGTGCGGGCATCGAGCCCGCCCCAGCGCTGCTGCCGCGGGGAAACCCTCTCTCAGGTCGTCCCAGTCTGTCGGCCGGGGCGGCAAGCCTCAAGGACGGCGGGGCCCCACCATTTTGCTACGCAAAATCGTGACCCCCACCGCCGCTGACGCGGCCGCTACGCGGTCCTTGACCCTCGCCACCCCGACCGACGCATGATCTCCGTCATGAAGACAAAGGAGGAACGGTTATGCAGGTTCTGTTGTTTCGTGCTCTGAAGGACGCTAATGTCGATGACGACAAGGCGGCTGCCGTAGTGGCAGCGATCGAGGAGCACGTGGACGTGGCAGTCGGTCAGGCAAATAAGGCGCTCGAGGCGAAACTGACGGGCATCGACAGCAAGATCGAGACGACGCGCTCGACGCTGACCATCTGGTTCGGCGTACAGACCGCGCTCCTTGCACTGCTCGGCGCTGCCGCCATCTGGAGCAACTTCCTCAAATAAGTTGGCCGGGACGCAACGCTCTCCGGTTGCCAGATTTCAACAGGCCGCTCGGTGATCCGGGCGGCCTTTTTGCTGTCTGCGATCCGCGCGCCCTACCCGGCTCGCTCGCTGCGGAGCGGCCCCTTCGGGCCGCCCTTGCTACGCCTCGGCCGGGAAGCCCCAGAGCGGGCATCGAGCCCGCCCTGGCGCTGCTGACGCATCCATAAAGCCATTCTCCAGCACGCGCGTCGAAACACTGCCCGCGCCCAGCATCAAGGGGCCGGGATCATCGCCGGAGAGGAGAGAGAAAGGGTGACGCGGTTTCAACGAAGGAGGTCGAGATGACCATCACGTTCCGCGTCGACGACGGCCACAATGTCCTGTCGCCCTCACCCGCCGTCATCACCCCCGACCAGCTCGGCGCGCTCCGCGATCTGCTCAGCGATCATACCGCCCGAACGGGCGATGCGATGGTCATACCGATCCACGGCGATCCGGCTGCCGGGGCGTTCGAGATCGAGGTCCGCGTGTGCCCTCTGGCACTCGCTTCAATCGCTCGCTGCTTCGACCACGATCCTGCGGTGATCGCCGTCATCGACGAGGCCCAGTTCCGAGCACGCCGCGTCCGCATCTGGCAACAGGAACCGACCGGAGATCTGCGGCTCGGCATTGGCCTCAATCCCGATGGCGCACCCGAGCTTGAGGTCGCACACGGGAACGCCTTCGCCCTCCTCGCCAGCCTCGGTCTGGACGAGGACTCGTCCGGCGCGATCCCGCTGTCGCAGCTACGACAGCGGCTTATGGATCCGCGCATCCGGCGACGGCTCGACGAGGATCCGCAGATGTCTCGATACGTCGAAGCGCTGACCACCATGGCGGCGCTGAAATCGGTCGAGGGAGAATACCACCTCGCATGGGCCTGACGGCCCAGCGAGCCACGCTCAGCGACCCGCAGGGACGCCCAGCCTATCGGCTGGCGCGTCCCTTTTTTTGCCTGCAAATCTCAAGCCGGCTGCGCCGCGTCCTGACCAGAAAACAGAATGGCCGCATGAGGTAGCAGCCCCATGCGGCCATCACCGTGACCATCGGCCCGAACCGGCTCAGGCTTCCGCCATGAGCCGCTTCTCGACCTCGTCGACGCCCAGCGTCTTCACCGCCTTCATCAGCCCCTCCAATCGATCGAGCGGAACCTTGAACAGCCCTGCCTTCTCGACTGCTACGACAGCCGCCTCCCGCACCTTCGCCTGATGCGCCTGACGGCGCTCGGCGAGCTTGCGTTCCTCGGCCGCGATCGCGGCCAATTCAGCGTCCAGTGACTTCGCCATAGTGTGTCCTTTTCGGTACGGCTTATCGGCTCTGAACGGGATCGATATAGCCGTCTATGGATCGCACCGGAAGCCACTCGAACGACCATGGAGCGACATCCTTGGCTCCCCCCTCAGCCAGAGGACCTTGACCCCGGCGCGCAGCGCCCTTCAGGCAGCTGCTTCCCGCCTACCGGCGGATTGGGTCCCGGCGGAAACCCGAGGCGATCCCGAGCCATGTCGAAGGACCGGAACACCCAGAGCGATACGAAGGAATCGGGACTTCAGTAGAGCACACCCTACGCAAGCTGCGCTTGCCTTTTCCCTATTATTTTCAGCATGTTAGCAGCTGGCAAGTGAGGGTCACAATGTGTTACGCTTTGTGGCACAACGTAACACACCCAAAAATCCGCAGAAAACCGCGCTTTTTGCGTGTTACGACGTGACACGATTTCGAGACGGAAATCAACGAGCGGCTTGAATGAGCGTCGAAGACCCGCTAAAAACTACACCACGGAGTGCCCACCAGCCCCCCTGCTAGGGAGCTGGTTCTTGAGTACCAAAACACACTGCACGGTCCGGATCCCGCGGGATCTACGCGACCAGGTCGATGCGGTAGCGGCACGCCAAAATTGCAGCACGTCAGACGTGATCCGATTGGCGATCGAGCAATTCGTTGCCGGTGCGAAGCGTGCTGACGACAGCCAGCTCCGGCACATGCGCGTGACCGAATACACGCAGATCGCACTCGACGCGATCATCCGCGAAAACCACCCCGAATTGCGCGATCATTTGATCGCCCAGACCGACCTTCGGATGGAGCAATATCATGGCGCGCGATGACCCCAAGGGCATGCGGCGCGACATCCGCAATGACGGCCGCCCCATTCCCCAGGAGCACCACTCGGCACGAGGCGAGCTCCCCCGCAATTCCGGCAACTTCACGCGTGGTTCGCAGCTCCTGAATACCCAAGTGCTGATGTGGCTGCAGGGAGCCAAACTGCCCATCCTGATGTGGCTCGGCGTGTTCGCTCTCGCCTACGTCATTATCCTGTCCATCACTCTCGATGAGAACAACGTCCAGCTGATCTGCATGCGGGTTCTGGCGGGCCTCTGGAATTGGGTCGCCCTCGACAACCTGAAGCAGGTCGATCTGCGGATGCCCGACAACAGTCTGCACCGCACAATCATGGGCTATGTTCCCTACGTTCCGGAGGTCGCCCGAGCTTGGACAAAAGCCGTGCGCGGGGTGATCGGCTCGGCCATGATCGCGTCCTGCGTCACGGTGCCCCTCGCCATCTGGTACGTCGACTTTTCCAAGCGGCGCGGCAAGGCGATGGTTCAGGAGCGTCACGAGCGCGGGGCGATGCTGGTCGACCGCGATGTCCTCTATGCCGAGATAGTCCAGCACAACAAGATCGAGTTCGTGAAAGAGGCTCAGAGCCTGTTCCCGAACAAGACGCCCGAGCAGGTCCTGAAGCTGCCATTTGGAGCCCGCAAAGCGGGCGGCATCCACCACCCGTACACGATTGCCGGCATCCCCTACCCGCACCGCCTTGAGCAGTCCCATTCCCTACTTCTCGGCACGACCGGCGCCGGTAAGACAACCGCCCTACGCAAGACCATCGCACAGATCCGGCAGCGCCAAGACAGTGCCGTCGTGTTCGATCTGACGGGGGCATATGTCGAAGCCTTCTACGACCCCGAGCGCGATACAATCCTGAACCCGATGGACGCGCGTTGCCCGGCCTGGTCGATCTTCAACGACTGTCGGACGTACAGCGAGTTCACGGCCGCTGCCGCCGCCCTCATTCCGTCCGATGGCGGCTCGTCCGAGCCCTTCTGGGCGCTCGCCGCGCGGACCCTATTCATCGAGATGTGCATGAAGCTCATCGAGAAGAAAATGACCACGAACCAAGCGCTGGCCGACAACCTCATGACGGCCGACCTGAAGCAGGTTCACAAGCACCTAGCCAAGACGATCGCCGACCCTCTGACGGCGCCTGAAGCCGCCCGCATGGCGGAGTCGATCCGCGCCGTCTTCAACACCAATGCGCAGGTCCTACGCTTCCTCCCCGACGAGGGGCGCACCTACTCGATCAAGGACTGGATGACCGGCGACAAGAAGCCCGGTTCGATCCTATTCATCACCTCGAATTATACCGATCTCGAGATGAACCGGGCGCTGCTCACGCTGTGGTCGAATCTTGCCATCCACTCGCTCATGACGATGCCGAAAACCCGTTCGCTGCGGACGTGGTTTATGTTCGACGAGCTCGGTGCCCTCCACCGGCTCCCGGCGATCGAAAGCGGCCTGCAGACCGCCCGAAATTTCGGCGGAGCAATGATCCTCGGGCTCCACTCCTTCGACAAGCTCGTACAGGTCTACGGCGAGGAAAACGCCCGCAACCTGTCGTCGCTCGCGCGCACCAAATTGATCCTGGCTGCAGCGGATCTCGATACCGCGGAGCAGTGCGCGAAATATATCGGCAACCGTGAAATCCGGCAGATGGATGAGGGCTATAGCTACGGCTACAATAACACCCGCGACGCCTCGACCCTGACACCGCGAAAGCAAGTCGAGCCGCTGGTCATCCCAGACGACATTACGAACCTTCCGTCCATGCACGGCTTCGTCAAATTTCCTGACGGATTCCCTGCCGCCCGCATCCAGCTTGAGTGGGAGCATTACCCGAAAGTCGCGGAAGGCTTCGTCCCGCGGAAACCGCGCGATCCTGATGCGCCTGCAACGTCTGGTCGCGGAGGTGGTGGGAAGCCGAACGGTGGTGGTGAAGACGGCGGGCGGGGGGAGTCGCTGGCACTGTCGGAGGAGGAGGTCGAGCCGGCCAACGTCGCGAACAATCTCGCCGCCAATATCCTCTCCCAGCCCAGCGAAGCGGAGGTCGATAATTCCCGCGACGGCCTGTCGTCGGAAGCGACGGTGGTGAGCAGCGCCGAGGCGAGATCGCCGGCCGATCGCGGCCGGACCAGCGATGATGAGCGTGACGACCGATCCCGTTCCATGGATGGGCGCAGTGCCCCTGCGCGCAGCGACGAACGGTCGCGTGACGATCCGACACCAACTGCGGAGCGGCCGGAGGATCTGTCCGTCCGCGAAGCGCGTGACGCCTTCCCCGAAGACGACGGGATCGGGCTGTAACGATGCACTCGATCGCTACCGTGAAATCGGCCTCCGGCGCGGCAAAGTATTTCACCAAGGACGACTATGTCGCAGGTGACTATTATACCGACGAGAAAGCTGGAGACGTCAGTCTTTGGGGCGGGGAAGGCGCCGCCACGGCAGGCCTTACCGGCGCCGTCAGCCAAGAGGCTTTCGCGAAGGCACTGCATGGCGAGCTGCCGTCCGGTGAGAAGGTCGACCAGCGCGAAGGCAGAAGGCCGGGGTATGACCTTACCTTCTCGGCGCCCAAGTCAGTCTCGCTCATGGCCTATGTGGCAGGGGACAAGCGTATCCTCGGCCCGGACGGAGCTCATACCAAGGCGGTCCAGCAGACGCTGTCCTGGATCGAGAAGAACCTCGCTGAAACGCGCGTTACGAAGGACGGCAAAACGGAGGCGGTGAAGACCGGAAATCTGGTCTACGCACTCTTCCAGCACGACACGAGCCGCGCGCTCGATCCCCAGCTGCATATCCATGCGATCCTGGCCAACCTGACGAGGGGACCGGATGAGGAATGGCACGCGCTGCACGCTGATAAAATCTGGGCGAACAACACCGTTATCGGCGCGATCTACCATGCGTATCTCCGCAACGAGTTGGAGAAGCTCGGCTACCAGCTTGTCGCGACCGGAAAGCACGGCACATTCGAGATTGTCGGGGTGCCAAAGAACGTCCTCGAGACCTTCAGCCAGCGCCGTGAGCAGATCCTCGAGAAGGCGGCCGAGCTGGGTATCGTATCGCCGAAGGGCCGAGACGGTGTCACTGTCACAACCCGCGATCCCAAGCTGAACCTTGAGGATCGGGACGGCCTGGTCCTCGACTGGATGAAGGATGCCGCTGCAGCCGGTTGGGACGGAAAGGCGCTGCTTGAGGGTGCGATGAAGGCCGCGGCCAAGATGGAGCAGCGTGAGAACGCCGGTGCTATCGGCCGCAGCTACAATGCCATCGCGGACGCCGTGAAGGTGGCGAGAGAGACGTTGTCAGGCTTAATGCGTTCGCCCGACCCGCTCGTCGACCGCGGTTTCGTGCGAATGGCGCAGAGCGTCGGACAAGCCAACGCGCAGCTCGCCGTCGCCTCTGCGATCCGCACCTTGGGCCAGCGCGAGGCGGCGTTCGAGAAGAACCAGGTCGCCAAGAAAGCACTCGACTTCAATTTGAAGGGCGTGACGATCGATCACATCGAGGCGCGCATCGAGCAGCTGACCGAGAAGGGCAAGCTGCTTGCCGGCGAGATCCGGAGCAGCGCCGGGATGGTGGCCGCCGTAACGACGCCGGAATCCCTCAGAACCGAGGAACGGATCCTCGAGCGCGTAGAGGCCGGCAAAGGCAATGCGACACCGCTGGTGGCCCCTTCAGAGGCACCAGACCGTTTACAGGCCGCTTCCCCGCACGCCCTGAACGAAGGACAACTCGCAGCCGCGACGCTGGTCGTGTCCTCACCTGACAAGATCGTGGCGGTGCAGGGCATCGCCGGCGCGGGTAAGTCGACGATGCTCCAAGCTGTCGCACGCGTGGCGGAATCTGAAGGCAAGTCGGTGCTGGGGCTCGCCTTTCAGAACAAGATGGTCGCCGACATGAAGGAGGGCATGGCCCGGCCCGATGCGATCCCCAATCGGGAGATGTCGGTCGACCAAATGCAGGCGGCCGGTGTCAGCGCCGAGACGATCGCGCACTTCGTCTGGCACAATGAGAAGCACGCCATAAACCCGAACACACCGGCTGCTCAGGCGCGGCGGGACGAGCTGAAGGACACGGTCATCGTCGTCGACGAGACGTCGATGGTCTCCAACCAGGACATGTTGAAGATGCTGACGATCGCCGAGGCGCTCGGCATCGAACGTATCGCGCTCATCGGCGACCGACAGCAGCTGCTACCGATCGACGCCGGCAAGGCGTTCGCGATGATGCAGGCAGCGAATATCGGCATGGCGCGGATGGACGAGAATCTGCGACAGCAGACCGACCAGCTTCGGACGGTTGCAGCACTCGCCAACGTCGGAAAGGCGGGACAGGCGCTAAAGGTGCTCGGGGACAAGGTGGTCGAACACCAAGACCCGGCCGCGCGTGCGGCGGAGCTATGGCTCGACCTGTCGCCGGAGAAGCGCGCTGAAACGGCGATCTTCGCCTCCGGGCGCGAGACACGAGCGGACATCAACGATGCGGTCCAGAAGGGCTTGCGGGACGAGGGTACGCTCAAGGGCGACGGCTTGTTCGTGACAGTCCTTCAGAACATCAATCTGACCCGCGAGGAGCTGCGGTACGCCCAATCCTACGAAAAGGGTCAGCAGCTTCAGATACAGCAGGTGATCCCGGAGCTCGGCCTGCGCCGCGGCGTGGCGGAGGTCCGACGCACCTTCGCCAACGGCAGGGTGGAGGTGGTCCAGAATGGGCGCGCCATCAAATTCGATCCCCAGCGCATGGACCCCATGATCGGCAAGGATCGGATGTCGCTCGCGACCTTGGAGACGATCCGCATCCATGAGGGCGATCGCATCAGGTGGACGGATAACGACAAAGACCGCGGAATTTTCAACGCTTCGCTCGGCACCATCACTCGGATCGAGGACGGGAAGGTCACCGTGCAGCTGGCCAACAAAGACGAGGTCACGCTCGAGAACGGTGACCGGATGATGCACCGCATGGATCTGGCATACGCCCTGAACATGCACATGGCACAGGGCGTCACGACCAACGACGCGATCGTCGCCATGCGCAGCTTCGAGCGCAACCTGTCCAACCAGCGCCTTTTCAACGTTGCCGTCACCCGCGTGCGGTTCGAGCTGACGATGGTCATCGACAACCTTCAGAAGCTGGAGCGACAACTGGACAGCAACCCCGGCAACAAGACGGCGTCGCTTGAGACCCTCGGACGCCTCGATATCGACGGCCCGGGGCGACATACGAAGGCGGCCGACGACGCGCTTAGCGCAGCGGCAGCGACACTCGATCGCGATGACGGGCAGCAAATCATATTCGACGCATCGCTGACGTCGGCCGACGACCTCCCGCCCATGGGCAAGTCGGAGAACGACTACTCCGATCCGAAGCAGATGGAACGCGACGGCCTCACCTTGGACCGCAAGGATGATGAGGATCGGCAGAAGCGCCCGGAGGCACGGAAGGACGACGAGCTGGGAATGCGCCCGCTCGACATGGACGATTTGAGCTCCCTGCCCGCCATGCCGGGCCACGGCGACCAGATACCTGGCCTTCCTCAGAAAAACCTCAGCCTGGACATGTGAGAGACGCCATGACGAAGATCCTCTGCGGCACCAGCGAAACAATACCTGTGGACCTCCTACAGAAGGCCATAAGCTACGCGCGCACAGCGCAAGAGCGTGTTGTCATCGTGGATGAAGGCAGTCAGCTGGCTCGCGGCTATTCCGATCCCGATCGCGACGTCCTGATCGATCCCTCTCGTGGCAATTGGGACTTCTTCGCCGACTACAGCTCCGAATACGAACTCGCATGCGCGGGCGAAACGATGCTCCGGACGAAGGGTGTGCCGGAGCGGGCCTATAATGGCGCATCGTGCATCCTCTTTCGAATGCTTTGGGAAGCAGCAGGAGAACCACGAGCCGGATTGCGCACGATATCCGACAAGATCCGCGGGTTGGAATATGCGACTGTGGCCGACGACCTGCGGCTTGACCTCGATAGAGCCGAGGATACCCGCGTGGGCTGGGCCGCTCTCGCACGGTTACAGGAAGATGCGGGACGCTTCGCCCCACGGTGCCCCACCCTTCCCTATATATCGCTTCGCCGTTGGATTGCCGGCCCGCGCGGAGCGGTGCTCTTCATCACGGCCGGCGCTGACGTCATGGATGGCGCGTGTCGCTCAGTCGCAACCGCGGTCCAGAGGATAGCGGAACTCGAAGCGAACGCCGGTGAGCATATCTCGAGTTTTCATTACCTCCCCGATCAGGAGCAAAACGGGCTCATGGTCGCCTCCAGCGCACTCGGGAGTTGCTGAGGATGGACAGATCCCTTCCCCTCCTGGTCGCTTTACTCTCAGCGATCCTGCTCCTGAAGGCGTTCGGTGTACGCAACATATTTGGCCCACCGCGACCAGTCGCGAAGCGCTTCCTGACCCCGCGTGAAACGGCCATGCTCAACGTCCTCGAGCGCGCCCTTCCGCATTGTCGCATCCATGCTCAGGTTGCGATGGGGGCGCTCCTACGCGTGCCCCAGAGCCCGATCCGAAAGAGCAAGATCTCCGACCGGAACGCCTTCTCGCAGAAAATCGTCGACTTCGTGGCGCAAGATCGGGCCACGGGCTCGATCGTCGCCTTGATCGAGGTCGACGACTGGTCACACAATCCGTTCAAGGACCGGGTTCGCGACGAGATGACGGCTCATGCGGGATATCGCACGATCCGGGTGCCCGGGCGGGTGCAGCCAAACTTCAACGACGTCATGCCGATCGTGGCGTCACTGCGGCCCCTCCCCACCCAGCACCTTCCCCGTCACGAGGTCATGTAGCCATGGCAAGAGCCGACCGATCACGTCCGTCCGCCGAAGTCAGCGTTTTCGAAGACGCTCAGCGTGACCCTTCCGACCAAGCCGGGTCCGACACGACCGTCGAGGAGCTTGCCGACGACTTTCGGACGAAGGCCTTTCACCTCATGGACGAGCATCCGATCGCGGCAGCGCACCTGGTGCTCGCCGCAGCCTCGATGGCGCCCGAATGCGCGGCCGAGAAGGAGGTCGCAGACGAGTTCGCCTTCGTGATCGCCGATTTCACGCAGCAGCTGAAGATCCTGCATCACCGCGCCGTGTCGAGGCGTACCGAGCCAACGGGAGCGACACGTCATGGGGCTTGATGATCGCGACTACATGCGCGAGCGGTATCGTAAGCGTCAGGGGCTCGGACCGCATGGAACCACGTGGAACGACAAACGGGCTCGACAGGAG
>Ga0265798_10010069_pt1 | contig 11709 bp, 12 predicted proteins | sample P3T30metagenome_FD_192430 | JGI IMG/M metagenome (GOLD analysis project Ga0265798, IMG submission 192430) | Plant litter microbial communities from East Loma Ridge, Irvine, California - P3 T30 | ecosystem: Environmental > Terrestrial > Plant litter > Unclassified | place: USA: California... | reverse complement strand
CGGTGCCGGCAGGTGCCTCGCACCCGGTTTCGAACGGTGCACCCCGTTGCTTCCGGGTGCATCGTCCGGAACCGGGCTCATCGCGGGGGGCTGCGCCTGCTTCTGCGCCGGCCCAGCTCGAGCTCTGGCGGCTACTCGACCTTCTCGGTCTGCCACTTCTCGGGGGCCCGGTCGCCGTTCGGGCGCACCGGCCGCACGTCGCCGACGATCGGGATGGCCCGCTTGCGCAGGGCCCAGAGGTAGCGCACGAAGAAGTGCGTCAGGGTCGACAGGCGGTTGCCGTTGCCGAGCAGGCTCGTGATGTGGACGAACACCCACAGCAGCCAGGCGATCGGGCCGGTCATGGTGAAGCCGTTGGGCAGCTGCACGACGGCGGCGTTCGTGCCGACCGTCGCCATGGTGCCCTTGTCGTGGTACTTGAACTTCTCGAGCTTCTTGCCGGCGAGCATGCGCACGATCTGCTGGCCGATGTGGTCGCCACCCTGGATCGCCGGCTGGGCGAGCTGGGCGAGGGCGTCGTCGGTGGCGGCGATGTCGCCCGCGGCGAAGATGCAGTCGAGGCCCTTGACGGTGAGGTCGTCGTTCACCTGGATGCGTCCGCCGTGCGTCTGCGGCACGCCCCAGCCGGCGACCTCGGCGTGGGCGGCGACGCCCGTGGCCCAGATGACGAGCTCGGCGGGGATGAACTCGCCGTCGGCGGCGACCACGCCGTCGGGGCGCACCTCTTCGACGCCGGTGTCGAGGCGCAGGTCGACGCCGCGCTTGCGCAGCACCTTGGCGGCGTACCGGCGCAGGCGCGGCGCGAACGGCTTGAGCAGTTCACCGCTGCGATGCACGAGGGTGATGGTGATGCTCGACGCGTCGATCTCGGGGTAGGCGTCTTTCAGCGCCTGGTCGCGCAGCTCGGCGAGCGAGCCGGCCATCTCGACGCCGGTCGCGCCGCCGCCCACGATGACGACGCGCACCTCGCCGCTGCCCTGCGAGGCCGCCGCGTTCTCGAGCTGGGTGAACAGCTCGTCGCGGATGCGCAGGGCCTGCGAGCGGGAGTACATCGAGTAGGCGTACTCGTAGGCACCCTTCGTGCCGAAGTAGCTGGTGTTGACGCCGTTGGCCAGGACGAGGGCGTCGTAGGCGATCTCTTCACCGTCGCGCAGCGTGATGATGCGCTCGTCGGCCCGCACGGTGGTGAGCAGGCCGTGCCGGAACTCGGCGTTCGACTGCTTGGAGCGCAGGCTGCGCAAGAAGTAGGTGACGTCACCCGCGTTGAGGCCGCCGGTCGCGACCTGGTACATGAGCGGCTGGAACATGTTGTAGACGTGGCGGTCGATCAGGGTGATGCGCACATCGGCGTCGCGCAGCGCCCTCATCGCCGCGATCCCGGCGAAGCCGCCACCGACGATGACGACGTGGGGTCGGGGGTCTGCGGTCATCGTGATGCTCCTGCGGTGTCGATCGTGTCGTCGGATCGTCGTCGACCCCGGGTGGCCGGACCCTGCGTTCGAGGCGAGTCCGCCGCGAGTTTACTCGCCCGGCGACCCGCGCCGTACGCCCCGCTCGAGGGGGTCCCACGACGTCGTCCCGAACCGCGGGCGGCCGACCCGCTAGTGTTCGCCACGTGAGACTCTCGGTGACCTGGACGGCAGGCGACGCGCAGCACGGCATGCAGGTGCACGACGACCGCCTCGTCTACGTCCTCCGTGACACCGCGGGGCGACCCACGACGCGCGAGATCGCCGCCGAGTCCCTCGAGTCGGTCGACTACGCGTCCGGTACCGACCTGCCCCGCATCACGCTCAACGAGGTCGACGGCACGCGGACGACCTTCCCGTGCCCGCGCACGATCGCCCGGGTGCTCTACCCCGCGATCAAGTGGCTCACGGTCTGACCCGCAGCACCACCAGCCCGACTCAGCGCCCCGCCTCGAAGTGCACGCGCACCTGGTCGTCGGTCAGCACGCTGCCGTAGACGGCGGCGTAGCGCAGCTGTCCCGAGAAGAACGAGGTGGCCGGGGCCGACGGCCACCCCGAGCCGATCGAGTCGTGGCCCAGGCGCCAGTAGCCGTCGTAGGCCTGCGCCGACGAGACCGAGGGGTCCGACCCGATGCGCTTGCCGTCGAGGTAGAGGGCCAACCCGGTGCGGGTCGAGAACGTGGCGGCGACGTGGTGCCAGGTGCCGTCGGTCACCACCTGCGCGCTGGTCAGCGTCTGCACGTTGCGGGGCCGCACCCCGAACACCAGCTGCCCCGAGGCGTTGACGTAGACCTGCCGGTCGCTCGCCGTCGAGGCACCCGTCGCCGAGTCGCCGAAGCCGATCAGTCGCCCGCCGGCCGTCGTCGTGCGGAACCAGGTCTCGACGCTGAACGACTGCGGGTTCGTCTGCACCGTCGGGTAGGTGACGTAGCTCGTGCTGCCGTCGAGGACGTACGCCCCGCCCCGGTCGCGGGGGCAGCCCGACGCCGTCGGGCGGGCCGACGTCGCCATCGACCCGACGTAGGCCCCGGTGGCCGTGTGGCCCGACGAGTCCGTGACGCGCGGCACGGGCTGCACGACGAACTCGTCCAGCTGCAGACCGGTGGCGTTCGTGGTCTCGTACGCCGCGCCTCCCGACGTGCCGATCGACAGGCCCGGCCGGCCCGTCTCGACGATGCTCGTGTCGACGACCGCGATGACGGGCGACCCGGCGACCAGCACGCGGATCGCCGAGCCGGCGAGGTCGAGCGCGAACCGGGTCGTGCTGCCCACGGCGAGCGTGCGCGGCGCCGTGCCGAGCAGGGTCGCCGTGCCGTCGACGACCGAGTAGAGCGCGAAGCGCCGGTCGGCCTGCTCGTAGCGGGCCGTGTAGTAGGTGCCCGTCGTGAACGTGTTCGAGCCCGTGTTGAGGCGGCCGACCAGCCCGACCGCGTCGTTCGCGATGGTGCTCACGGCGACGACGTCGGCGCTCACGGTGTAGTTCGGGCTGCTCGACGCCGGGTCGGAGCGGTACAGCGAGAAGGAGGTGCTGCCTGCCTTCCGCAGGCGGCCCGCGTCGGTCAGCACCGCGTCGTTCGGGCCGGCACCGTGTTTCAGCCAGGTGCCGCCGGTGTCGGGGGTGTGGTCCTGCAGCTTGGCGTCGGCGGGTCCGGTGAACGAGTCGCGGGTCAGCTGGGCGATGGGTGACTCGTCCAACGGGTACGAGAAGACGGCGAGGTCGCGGTCGACGGCCCAGGCGTCGGTGCACTGGAAGTACCGGGCGGTGCCGACGGCGTTCGTCGAGTTGGTCGTCGACGCGGTGAAGCCGGCGCGCGTGCCGTGGCTCGTCTCGGTGGCGACGCCCAGGCCGGCGAGCAGCACGGCGGCGGCCACGACGGCGACCGCGCGCAGGCGGTCGGCACGGGGGCGGGCCCTCACCGCGCCTCCTCGGGGGTGTGCTCGAGGCGGGCCGGCAGGCCGACGAGCAGCGTCCAGAGCAGGGGAGTCGCGCAGACCAGGCCGACCACCGTCCAGCCGAGCGGTGACAGGTGCAGGGTCGTGACCACGTCGACCAGGCCCGCGGTGTGCGGCAGGGTGACGCTGCCGACGGCGCCGCTCACCAGGTCGACGTGCCCACCTCCCTCGGCTTCGACGCGCACCGGCGCCAGGCCCGTGGCGACGACGTGTGCGGCACGGGCGCCGGCGTCGGCCGTCGTCGAGAGCAGGTCGACGCCGACGAAGGGGCGCTGCACCGCCGCGACGACCGCGACGAGCAGGCAGCCGGCGAGCACGCGCGCCGAGGCGCGCACGGCCGGGTCGCGCATCCGGGACGACGTGACCCAGATCGCCAGCGCTCCGAAGGCGAGCCAGGGGGCGGCGCGCAGGGCCCATCCGAGGCCGGGCAGCAGGGTGACGGCTCGACCGACCAGGTCGCCCTCGGTCAGCAGCCACGGGTCGATCGAGCCGGTCGTGTCACCGCTGGTGCGGATGCCCTCGGGCCCGATCGTGGCGATCCGGTGGGTGTAGACGGTCTCGGGCACGGTCGGCGGCCGGAAGCTCACGACGTCACCGGCCCTCAGGTCGGAGGCGCGGGTCGGCTCGGTCAGGACGAGCGTGCCCACCGGCGCGGCCCGGCCCATCGACGACGTCGTGACGACGAACCAGTGGCCACCCTGCAGGTGGAACACCAGCGCCGCCGACGCGACGAGCAGGACGACGACCAGCAGGCCGGCCGACGTCAGCCGGCGAACGACCACGTCATCGGCATCGACGCCGCGAGGCCCTGGTAGATGTTGCCCGCGCTCGAGTCGAGCGTGACGGTGAACTTGAAGGGCGTGCTCACGCCGGCGGCGGGTGCAGGGGGCATCGTGATGGCCGGGTTCGTCGACGCCGTCGCCTTGGCCAGCGACGCGAGCGTGCCCGTGAACACGGTCGAGCTGCCCGACGTGATGACGACCCTCATCTTGCCGCAGAGGTCGGTCGCGGTGCCGTTCACCGAGCCGTTGGTGCTCTGCGTGCAGTCGCCCGGGGCGAGCGTGAAGGTCTTGGCGGCCGTGCTGCCGGTGTTCTGGATCGCGACCTCGACCACCGACGAGGGGCCGCCGGGGGTCATGGCGAGGTCACCGCCGAACTTGTTGATGCTGCTGCAGGTGGCCGCGTTCGAGTTGACGCCGCTCGTGCCGTCGGTGCTGCTGCACACGGTGCCGGTGGTGGCGTTCGGGTTCGTCGACGACGAGAGCGTCTCTCTCATCACGAGGGTGCCCGACCCTGCGGTGTTGGTCGAGTTGGTGATGCTCGCGCTGAAGGCCGAGAGCGTGCCGGTCAACGACAGCGACAGCAGCACGGTGCCGATCAGACCGGTGGCGAGGGCGAGCGGGGTGAAGCGCAGGCGGGAGGGACGTGCGGGGGCAGGGGACGTCATGGTGGCCGTTTCGTCGGGAGAGCGCACTCGGGGCTCGCGGCCGCCTCGGGAGCAGGGCCGCGGGGCCGGTCGCGATCCGATTTCGGGTCAGATCGCGACGTGGCCGTGCGCTGTACACGACGGTAGCCACGGCTACGGCCGCGTGGACGGGCTCGACCGCCCCCTCTTCGGGAGGGTGCCGGTCCCCAGAAAGAGGGACGTCACTCTGGCCGAGTGTGCAACAATGGTTCCGCGGAAGGAAGGTTTAATGCACACGTTCACGACAGCCGACGCCGCCGACCTGCTCGGTGTGAGCGTCCGCCGAGTCCGCGAGTTGGCGTCGACGGGTGTCCTGCCCGCCCGACGAGTGGGGCGACAGTTCCTCCTCTCGGCCGACGCCGTGACGATGCGTGCTCGAGCGCGCCCCGCGGCGGGACGACCGGGTCACCGGCTCGCCGACGCGATCCTGGCCGAACTCACCGGGGGCGACGGGTCGGTGCCGGTCAGTCGGCGAACGCTCGCGACGGCTCGCTCCTTGATCGCCTCGGCGCCGACCGACGAGCTCGCGCGGCGCTTGGCCTCTTCGCCGTCGAGCAGTGAACTCGCCGAGACGGCCCGCGCGGCCGAGTGCTCCGAGGGGCTCGAGCGTCGACGAGCGTTGGGGGTGATCGCCGCGGCGCGCCGGTCGTGGCTGGCGCGCACCTCACGATCGCGTACGGCCATGGCTCAGCTCGGGCGACCCAGTGCTCGGGCGGCTGCCCTCGACGCCCGTCGTGCTCTCGCCGCTGGTGACCCCGACTGGGCGCTGCGGGTCGTCTTCCATGCGGATTCGGCATTCCGGGCCGTCGACGACCCGGACGCGCTCGACGACTACGTGCGCCCGCCCGGCACGACGGGTGACGAGCGTCTCGACGTGCTCCTGGCGGCACTCACCGCGCACTCGAGCCTCGAGAAGGGGCGACCGGCACCGGGCTGGGCGGCCGTCCGGCCCCTCGAGCCGCCGTGGGTGGTGCGCTCAACTGCCGCGGTCCCCGATGCCGCCGACGTCGTGCGCCGGGCCGAACGCACCCCTGACGTCATCGCCGCCTTCGGCATCGTGCTTCCGGCCGACGACCTGGTGCGAGCATGAGCGCGTTCGTCGCCGACGAGATCCGCGAACTGCTCGACGACCTCGGCTCACGGCTCGAGAGCGTCCAGCGCGTCGCGGCCGTCTACGTGTTCGGTGGCTCCGCCCTCGCCCTGTCACGCTTGCGAGATCGCAGCACCGAAGACATCGACGTCGTCTCGCGCGACTGGGGCGTCGTCGCCGACCTCGTCGCGCAGATGGCCGTGGAGTACGACCTGCCTCACGACTGGATGAACGTCAACGGTGCCGGGTACGCCGTCGGTGCCGGCCTCGACGACGAGGCGGCGACGTTCGTCACTGGCGGTCTCTCGGTGACGGTGGCGTCCAGTCGGCACCTCCTCGCCTACAAGCTGCGCGCCGCTCGGGTGTCGGACGAGAGTGACATCCAGCACCTGCTCGACGACTTGCAGATCACGTCGATCGGCGAGGCCGTTGCCATCGCGCAGTCCGTCATCGGCGAGTACCCGGTGCCCGATCTGGACTACGACGATCTCGCGCTCTACCTGAGGCGGTTCCGCCTCACGGGCTGACCGCTCGAGAGGGGCGGCGCGCCGGGTCGGTCAGGGACGTCAGGCGGTCACGAGGTGCGCTCGAGGTCGCCGACCTGGCCGCGACGGCGGGTGGCCGCCTCGCGCCGGCGCGCCTTGACCGCCCCGCGAAAGCCCACCTCGGCGAGCACGGCACCGGCGATCATCAAGGCGAAGCCGGCCAGGCCCGCGGGCAACCCGAGCATGGTCGGGGCGTCCCAGTCGAAGGTGAACGCGAGCACGGCGAGGCCGACCGCCACCAGGGCGAAACCGGCTATCGACAGGCAGACCCGGCGGGCCCTCGGAGCACTCATCCCGACAGCGTAGACAACACGTGCCGCCTGATGACGGCGTTCTCAGCCAAAACGGACCGGACTGCCGCGAAGCCCCCAGGCAGCCCTGCCCTGGGGGACGTTCTCTCGGCGCAACGTTGCACTATCGATCACAGAGTGCAATCATCATCATCGGGCACCCGCCCCCGGCGACGTCGCCACCACACGAGTGACGACCCCGAGGAGGCGCACCATGGTCACGAGCACCCCCGCACGCCAGCCGTCGGCCCCCTCGCGCACGGCCCCCGCGTCCACCGGCAAGACGGCCCAGCGCCGCGTCCGCACCCGCGTCGAGCTCACCGCCCACGCCCGACGGCTCACGGCCGCGCACGGGCTCTCGGGTTTCACGATCGAGCAGCTCTGCGACGAGGTCGGCATCTCGCGCCGCACCTTCTTCAACCACTTCGCCTCGAAGGACGACGTCGTCGTCGGCGTGGCCCTCGACGACGAGGACGAGGCGCTCGACGGGTACGCGTCCTCGCGACGGGACCCGCGCGTCCTGCCCCTGTCGACCGTGTTCGACGACCTCGGCGCCCTCGTGGTCGAGCGGGTCGAGAGCGTCGGGCTCACCCGCGAACGCGCCGTCGACTTCAGGGCCGCGCTCGACCGCGAGCCGCGGTTGATCGGCGCCATGATGCGCCAGGGCGACGAACAGCGTCGACGCGTCGCCCGGTCGGTCGCGGCGCACGAGGGGCTCGACGAGTCCGACCCGCGCATCGACGTGGCCGTGACCGTGCTGACCGGGCTCGTCCAGCGGGCCTTCGAGCAGTTCTTCTTCGGCGCGGGTCGGCCCGACGAGCGGTTCGACGCCATGCTGGCCGACCAGCTCGCCATCGCGCGGGGTCTCTTCGCCGGCACCGCGCCTCCGTCGCCCCTCCCGCCCCACGACCCCTCCACCCCCTCCGAACGAAAGGCGCCGTGACCCTGCCATGACGACCACCACCGCAGCGAAGGCCGACGCGCCGTTCCTCTTGACCAAGAGGCGCATCTGGATCATCTTCGGCGCGCTCATCTCGGGCATGCTGCTGTCGAGCCTCGACCAGACGATCGTGTCGACGGCCATGCCGACGATCGTCGGCGAGCTCGGCGGCGTCGAGCACCAGGCGTGGATCACCACCGCCTACCTGCTCGCGACGACCATCGTGATGCCGATCTACGGCAAGTTCGGCGACGTGCTCGGCCGCCGCAACCTGTTCTTGATCGCCATCGCGATCTTCACCCTCGCCAGCATCGGCTGCGCGTTCGCCACCGACTTCTGGATGTTCGTGGTGTTCCGCGCGATCCAGGGCCTCGGCGGCGGTGGCCTGATGATCCTGTCGCAGGCGATCATCGCCGACATCGTGCCCGCCTCGGAGCGCGGCAAGTACCTCGGCCCGCTCGGCGCGGTCTTCGGTCTGTCGGCCATCGGCGGCCCGCTGCTCGGCGGGTTCTTCGTCGACCACCTCACCTGGCAGTGGGCGTTCTACATCAACATCCCCGTGGGCATCGCGGCGTTCGCCATCACCTGGGCGGCCCTGACGCTGCCGAGCAAGAAGGCGACCAAGCGCATCGACGTGCTCGGCGTCGTGCTGTTGTCGGCGGCCACCACCTGCCTGATCTTCTTCACCGAGTTCGGCGGCCAAGACGACCACGGCTGGGGTGCGCCCGAGACCTGGCTGTGGGGGGCCGGCGTCGTGATCGCCGCGTCGCTCTTCGTGCTCGTCGAGTCGCGTGCCGACGACCCGATCATCCCGCTGTCGTTCTTCCGCAACAAGGTGTTCGTGCTGGCGACGGCCGTGGGCTTCGTGCTGGGCATCGGCATGTTCTCGGCCATCGCCTTCGTGCCGACCTTCTTGCAGATGTCGTCGGGGGCCTCGGCCGCCGTCTCGGGCCTGCTGCTGCTGCCGATGATGGTCGGCCTGATCGGCACGTCGATCCTCTCGGGCAACCTGATCACGAAGACGGGCAAGTACAAGGTGTTCCCGGTGGTGGGCACGATCCTGACCGGCATCGCCATGGCCCTCTTCACCACGCTGACCGCCGACACCCCGCTCTGGTTGATCTGCGTCTTCCTGTTCGTCTTCGGCGCCGGCCTCGGCCTGATCATGCAGGTCGTGGTGCTCGTCGTGCAGAACTCGGTCGACGCCGCGAACGTCGGCACGGCCACCAGCACGAACAACTACTTCCGCGAGGTGGGTGCGGCCCTGGGCGTCGCCATCTTCGGTGCGTTGTTCACGAGTCGGCTCACCTCGAACCTGACCGACGTGTTCACCGGTGCGGGTGCCTCGGCGGGCGACGCGTCACAGGCCACGGCCACGCTCGACCCGGCGACGCTGAACCAGCTGCCCGAACAGGTGCGCCGCCTGGTCGTCGAGGCCTACGCGGACTCGCTCGCACCGGTCTTCGCCTACCTGATCCCGTTCATCGCGGTGGCGTTCGTGCTGTCGCTCTTCCTGCCGCAGATCAAGCTCTCGGACGTCGCGGGCATGGTGTCGCGCGGCGAGGCCGTCACGGGCGACGAGGCCGAGCAGCTCGAGGCGGCCGAGCGTGCCGCACACGGGCGTGCCGCCGGACGTGCCGGGAGGCGCGGTGCCGGGACGGCGTCGGAGGCCGCGACGGCCGGTGCGGTGGCGACCGGGGCTCCGGTCGCGCCGCTCGACGGGGTCGACGAGGTCGACGAGGTCGACGGGCGGGACGACGCCGACCGCTCGTAGCCGACCAGGTCGGTTCTGCCTCCGCGGGGGGCGAGCGCGCCGGGTCACACGCGGGCAGCGCGCCGGGTCAGACGGCGGCGGGGCCCGGGGCCGGCAGGCTCGCGCCGGCGGTCGAGGTGCGGCTGGGGGCGGACGCGAGTCGCGCCTCCTGGGCTGCGTCCCAGACGACGCCGTCGACGTCGTCCTCGCGCAGGCGCGTGGGGGTGTTCTGGGTGCTCATCGGTGTCTCCTCGGGCGGCCCGGCGGCTCGGACGCGTCTCACGATGGTGCAGCACGGTGGGGTCGTGCCGCGGCCCCCCGTTCACGGGCTGCCGACCGATCACCGTAGTGGATGCCGGGGCGACGGGCGGCCGACGGCGGTTCGTGCCTCGTGGACGGGCACCGCGCCTCCTAGGCTCTCGGGCATGGGTACGCGAGGCGAGGGCCGATGATCCACGACGTCACGTTGGCGGGGCACGGCGTGCGACTCGACCCGCTCGAGGTCGCCGACGCGGTGGCGCTCTGGCCGCTGACCGACGACGAGCTCTGGGCGGGCATGGTGTCTCCGCGGCCCGCGAGCGTCGCCGCGTACGCCGACCACGTGGAGGCGCAGCTCGCGAACCCGACGACCCTCGCGTTCACGGTGCGAGGCAGCGACGAGGGCGAGGTGCGGGGCACGACGACGCTCTACGACCTCGTCCCCGCCCAGGGCCGGGTCGAGATCGGCAGCACCTGGTACGGGCGGCCCTTCTGGGGTGGACGCACGAACCCCGCCGCCAAGCTGCTGTTGCTCTCGCACGCGTTCGAGACGCTCGACCTGAACCGCGTGGCGCTGCGCTGCGACGCCCGCAACCTGCGCAGTGCGGCGGCGATCCGTCGGCTCGGGGCCGTGCCCGAGGGCGTGCTGCGGTCGCACCGCATCGCCGCGGACGGCTCCCTGGGCGACACGGCGTACTTCTCGATCGTGCGCGACGAGTGGCCGGCCGTGCGAGCCGGTCTGGAGGCGCGGCTCGGCTGAGCGGGCCGGTCGCCTCGACTGGCCGGCGGGGATCGCGGGGCCACGGCCGTGAGCGGGGATCAGGGTGTGGCGGACGGCACGGCCACTCGCAACGCCTCGAACATCTCGTCGGCGACCAGGTAAGACTCGGCCGACAGGATCGTGATCGGCTCGCCACCCTCGACGTCGACCATCACCCAGCGTCCGCCCCGCAGCCGACGTCGCTCGTCGACCGGCGTCACGCGCACGTCGTGCAGGGCGGCCACGGGCCATTCCTCGGCGCCCACCCCACGGAGGCGCGACACCGGGTCGGGCAGATACCGCAACCGCGTCGTCGACAGGGCGAAGCGACCGGGGTACGCCGCGCCTCCTGTGGGGAGCACCCGCGGCGCGAACGTGCCCCAGAGGAGGCGCTCGCCCGGTTCGACCGGCAGCCGGCGCCAGGTCGAGACGGCCCGGATGCGTCCGACCAGGACGGCCAGGCTCAGCCCGTAGAGCCCGACGACGATCGCCATCGCGTACCAGAGGCCGTCACGGCCCTCGGCCCCCGCTCGCCACCCCAGCTGCACGACGAACAGCACGGCCAAGGCCGCCGAGGAGGCGACGACCCAGGTCTGGCCCCCGCGGAGCTTCTGCTCCGACGGGCTGCGAGGGGGGTCGAGGGCGGCCTTCGTCATGAGGATCTGTCTACACGATGTCGTGCCGAGCAGAGACGGGCGGAGGCACGGGGTGGCGCCGACGCCGGGCTCAGCGGCGACGCGGGCGCAGGCGTCCGGCGACCAGGGCACCGGCCCCGGCCACGATCGCCCCGAGAGCCCAGGCGGCCGCACCCGACGGCTCGGAGCCCGTGTACGCCAGTGACGAGGCGCGCACGGCCGACGCCGTCGCCCGCAGCGGACGGACGGTCGACGCGGCGGGCACGGTGCCGGCCGGGGTCACGACGGGGGCCGTGACGACGGGCGTGGCCGCCGCGGCGACGGAGAAGTACACCGGCTCGGAGAAGCTGCTCATCGTCGTCTGCTCGTCGTCGAAGGTCACCGCGTCGATCGCGAAGTCGCCGGCGGGCAGGACGAACCGGGCCGCGAACCGGCCGGCCGCATCCACGGCGACGATCGCCGCCGCCCCGCCCGTCGTCTCGTAGGGCACGGGCTCGACGTCGACCGGCACGCCCTCGTCGCCGGACTCGCCGTCACCGGGCTCACCCGCA
>Ga0265798_10010068_pt1 | contig 11709 bp, 11 predicted proteins | sample P3T30metagenome_FD_192430 | JGI IMG/M metagenome (GOLD analysis project Ga0265798, IMG submission 192430) | Plant litter microbial communities from East Loma Ridge, Irvine, California - P3 T30 | ecosystem: Environmental > Terrestrial > Plant litter > Unclassified | place: USA: California... | reverse complement strand
TCTGGAACTAATCTTTGGCAGAACCTCCCTCTTTTTCTCGGAGCGGTCGTATTGGGGAACATGGCTGGGTTGGAGGAGGATGAGCTCGCCAGCTTTGCCACTTCTTTCTTGGCTGTTCGGGTCGCGTACACTGTAGCCTACATGACTACTTGTACTCAGAGGCCCACGCTCATTCGCAGTGGACTCTGGATCGTGGGCGTCTGGATGTGCCTCCGTACCATAATTCGGGCAGCGGCAGCTATGGACACCAAGGCTTAGGGTTGGAGAGAGAGGGGGGACATCAAGGTGTCTGAAATCAATCACGGCAGCCTGGTGAGCTACTCGATCATGTGACGTCGTCCTTATCAAGCGTTTTGGTGCCCGAAGATGCAACATCGCGTCGGACTTTTAAGCTACAAGACATTTGCCATGCACCCACAGACACCAGCTTGATCAGTCGTGGATATTCTTAGGTTGCCCCTCGGTAGTGCGGACATGTGTGGGTCCTCGAGCTCACGCAATCCTGGGGCAGCTGATTTGTGGATGGCCGATCGCCCAACCAAAACATTTCATGGCTGCCTACGGTTCCACGCTCGACGGTCAGGGGAGGCTCTACGTGTCAAGATCCCCGTAGCGAGGTTAAGAAGAGTAGCAAGTGAAGGAGTTGCTGAAACCGCCAGGCTCTCACCGCAAGTCCTTCAACGGAAAGTCGATAAGCGATCGCTGATAGTTGTCACGTGTCAGTAGCACTTGCCAACTTACGAGCAGTGCCCAGACTTCGCCGCGCTTTCCACCACATCTCTTCAACGCAGCCCTTCCTGTGCATCAATTAGAGTACATCCACATCCACCCGTCTCATCCCCGAATACCACCGACTCTCTTGAACGCATCCGTAAGTTAATTGCCGCCGTCTTGTGTTTTTTTTGGGTGCACTTGCTTTGTCCACCCTCGGGCGAGCCGCAGGCCAGTGCCCTCCTGGCCTCGACCCAACTTCACGACAGGCGCTTACCATGCCTGCGCCGGCCATGCGACCGCTTGCACCTTGCTCAATAGACGCCAGCAACGCCGTCATGTCCTCTCCAAGACTGTTCTGACCACCACCCGAGCAGGTTCGAGAGTCTTTTACACCGCCTTCCCACCCACCCCCGCCGCACTCACCCATCCACCGCAGTCATGGGTCTCACATTTTCCAAGCTGTTCGACAAGCTATGGGGCAAGAAGGAGATGCGCATTCTCATGGTTGGTCTTGACGCCGCCGGAAAGACGACTATTCTCTACAAGCTCAAGCTTGGCGAAATCGTCACCACCATCCCCACTATTGGTACGTCGCGCGGGAGGACACGTTGATTGTGGGAGCAATGCGCTAATCCACCATCCTACAGGGTTCAACGTCGAGACTGTCGAGTACAAGAACATCCAGTTCACCGTGTGGGACGTCGGCGGTCAGGACAAGATCCGTCCTCTGTGGAGGCATTACTTCCAGAACACCCAAGGTATCATCTTCGTCGTCGACAGCAACGATCGCGACCGTGTTGTTGAAGCGCGTGAGGAGCTCCAGCGCATGCTGAACGAGGACGAGCTGCGGGACGCTCTTCTCCTCGTCTTCGCCAACAAGCAGGATTTGCCCGTAAGCCTCATCAGACGCAAACACACTCGCCCAGATGGCTAACAATGCGATGACAGAATGCGATGAACGCTGCTGAGATTACCGATAAGCTTGGCCTCCACAGCCTCCGACAACGTGCCTGGGTATGTCCAAACTCGGTTCCGCTTCGCCGAGCAATTCAACTAACCCCCTGCAGTACATCCAGTCGACTTGCGCTACCTCTGGTGACGGTCTGTACGAGGGTCTTGAGTGGTTGAGCAACTCTCTCCGCAAGGCCGGCCACAACTAAGTTTTGCGAGCGCGATACGTAATGTAGCGAGTCACGAAAATTGACAACAGTCTGTCAAGCCCAGACGTTAACGAACGCACGCTCCATCGTAGTGGCAGAGCCCAGCCATGACGCATCTTAGCAACACTACGGCCCCATGAAATGTATTTGCATTGGTGTCAAATGTCAGATCGGATGGTGGAGCGGAGATATGGTTTTCTCTTCTCTTTTCACCATTGGAGTTTGTGTGAAGTACTATGACATTGCGTTTCTGGGATCGTTGAGAAAACAGTTCTCTGGTTTGCTTTACGTGGTACTATCAAATTTGAGCCTCTTCTTACAACTTCAATGGCCTATTGTCGGGACTGCGTGATTGGCATTGTGCGTTTGTGAGTGACGTTTGGTGGGTGCTGGGCCTGCTGAAAGTTCTGAAACACCGAGAAGAGGAACGTGATCAGCTTAGGCAGCCGTCCGACCGGCTCGTACTCCGCTTTTTGACGTGGCGGACTAGTCGGAGGTGGTGCAGTTCCAGGCCAGAAGCGTGGCGCCGTCTTCACACCTCAACAGGCTATCCACCAATCCGCCGCGCCTCTCTCTCTCTTTCTCTCCCTGTCTGAGTAGATCACAACCAAGTCGAGAAGTTCCCGAGATGGTCTTTTCTAGAGCTTATGCAGGGTGCAAACTAGGCGCACCAAGAAGGAGAAGAAGGAGAAGAAGGAGAAGAAGAAGAAGAAATAACGTGGTAGCATGGACAAGCATGTTCCGTTCAAGATTTCATTGCACTTCTACCATGTGTGCGTACATATCGCCAATCAATAAGACCATGTCAAAACGCCAGCCCCTCACGTCCAAACCCTTCCACGCTACCTATGCAATTCCCAACATGTCAAGTTTAACCTCTTGTTCAAGAAGCAGAACCAGCCGGCGGTCCTCCCGAGCTCCTTGGTGGTGCATTCTCCTTTGCTACTCCTCCAGTAATTGGCGGCAACAGGCCCTTCTCAGCCCAAAGGTCGACCAGTGGCTGCATGGGCTCAATCTCCTTATCGCCGATGAGGTTGAAGAGCTTGCCGACGTTGATGAAGTGAATAAAGCACGTGTTAAGCTCCTTGTATGCGCTCACGTTCCAAAAGGGGTCCAGCCAGTGGCCGTGGTAAATGTGGGCATAGCATCGCATCATCTGACGGTAGATACTCTTGATGTCTCCCTCAAAGGTTTCGGGGAAACCCGAAGACTTTCCGAGCCACTCGCGTCCGGCAAGCTGGGACGCCGAGGCATTGATGTTGGTGGGTGGGAGCGGTTGCGGGGTAGCATTGGGCGTCATGGAGCCAGAGGCATATGTTGATGCGCCGATGGAGACGGCTGTGGTGTCTGTAGGGAAAATGTTTGGGTCGTTGATTTTGCCAACAATCCACTTTTGGACAAGATTGATGTATTGGATTGCAGGAATCTTGATGGGCTTCTTGTTGTTGTCTAGCCAGGTGTACGTGTGACCACTGGCAGACATGGTAGGGCAGACATCTGGGTTGCAGACGGGCTTGCCTGTCTTGTCGTCTACTGTCTTGATGATTTCGATCATTTGCTCCAGGAGCCTGTACTGCTCAACAACTGGTCACATGCTCAGCTTGGGGCAATCAGATGCATCATGTCGAAAGCCTACCTTGATGTGCAAGCCATTCACCTTCTTCAACCAGCTTCGGTTTTGCAGCCAGGGTCATAAAGTTGCCCTTGACAATCAGGTTGGAGTACTCTTCGCGGAAGAAGAAAGGCGGTCTGCGTGAGCCGAGCACGGACCCGTCCGGAGCACTCTCGAACGACATGGCCGACGACAAGGCAGGTGAATGCGGCATAGGTGGCTGACCTTGCTGCTGTTGCTGTTGCTGAGAAGTTGGTGAACTGGCGTATTGGGTTGTTGGTGACGGCGAGCCTCCTTTGCCTTGTCCTTGCTGGCCCTTGCTGGACCGACCAGCTAATCCTTGGCGACTATTCGCGGAGTTGTTAGATGAGAAGATGGACGTACGAGTGTCGAGGCGGCGAATTATAACACGGAGAGACGGCAGAATGAGCCCGACGCAACGTGCAAATCACGAAGTGAAATCGTGAGACGCTATGCAGTAGAGGCCTGAAACATATAGGGTGGCTGACTGGGGTGGAGGGAAGCGCGAGCATTTGAGGAAGGGCAGCATGTGCCAAGCTAAACTTACACGTTCGCGAAGAAAGAGGCCATGATTTGCGTTTCTGGCTATTCCGTGCGGGGGCTACGAGGTGGAGGCGTTCTATGCACTAGAGAGGCCGGCTTTCGAGGTATGCAAGAGGATAGAGGGGGAGGATGTTGGTGATACGTCTCAAGCGGGCACGCTTTTTGGGCCCACTCTCCCAAGGGCTGCACCGAGAAGGGGCAGGGCGCTATTGTCGATCGGGCGTTAGCGCCCTTCATTGTTCTGGTCGTTCACCAAAGTTGACGGAAGCCATCCAATTGCCCTGGCGCGTCTCTTTTACCTCCCCCATCGCCCACGCCGCCAATCACGGAACTACTGTGCGCTTGGTCACGTCGCTGACATCTCCACGCCACGGCACGACACGACGCGACACGACTACCGTGTTCAAGCTACCAGCGCACAAGAAGCTCCGCCCGCCGCGACCATGTCTGACGCGGGACTCGACCCAGCGCTTTCTGATGACGACGTCGTCAATGACCAGGCCATACCCGCGGGCGATGCCGACGAGGGCACGCCGCTGAACACGGTCGAAGAAAATGTCCTCGACGAGGACGACGATCTCTTTGGCGACGGCGACGTAGGAGATGATGCGCCCGCGTACGTCGCCATGTATTGAATGCAGCGCCCGGCGGCAGACTGACGTGTTTTAGTGAGGAGAGTCGCAAACTGGACGATGCCGAGCTTGATTCGGGCGACGACGAGGGACGGACAGACCGTGTCAGGGCACCAGAAGCTCTGGAGGAGACTGAGCAGCAGACGTTTGCGTACATGGACGCAGACCTCGCCCGACATGCGATCCCCGAGCCCACCGACAACGAGCTCTATCTACTCAAAGTCCCGCGCTTCCTCTCCTTCGAAGACAAGGCCTTTGACCACAAGACATTTCAGCCACCCACGACCGACCACCATTCCAAGGTCTCCGCGTCTGAACACTTCTCTGCCTACCACACCGCCATGAGTACCATCCGATGGCGGCGCTCGCCCTCCAACAACGCTGTCCTACAGTCCAACGCGCGCATCCTGAGGTGGTCGGACGGTTCCCTTACCCTCCAACTCGCGAGCGACCCAACAGTGCAATACGATATCGACGCAAACACCTTGGCCCCGCCACAGATCAACCCGAAGATACCTACGCCGACGTCTATCAAGGAGGACAAGACCGGCGCCAAGACAAGTTCGAAGAAGGAGAGCTATACATACCTGGTGGCGCCGTACGAGGAGGCAAACGTCATGCGTGTTACCAACAAGCTTACTGCATCCCTCAACGTCGTACCTGCCACAAACACCAAAGATGCAGCCCTGGAGAAGCTACAAAATGACCTTGCCAAGGTTGCATCAAAGGGCCGCGACGATGCCGACCAAGCCATCTCCTTCATCAGCGTAGATGAGGACCCAGAGCTCCGCCGCCAGCGCGAGGAAGCCACATTCAAAGAGAAGCAACGGCAACTGCGCGCCCGCGAGAAGCACGAAGCGCGCCAGGCTGAGCGCGCAAACCGCACCATGGGTCGAACAGGCGGTCGCGCCGCAGGCGGTGGTCTTGATATTGATGGACTGGAGGACCGCCCAGCCCGGAAACAACAAGCGAAGAAGGGAGGCTTACGGCGTGATTGGAGCGACGATGAAGATTACGGTGGCCCAAGGAGGAATCGTGAGGATGACTACGATGAGGAAGACGACTTCATCGCTGCTAGTGACGAGGAACCAGAGATTGTGGACGACGATGATGATCCAGATGAAGGCATTAGGGCCAGTCCGAAGAGAGGAAGGGGAGGTGCTGCAGCCGCAGCAGACGATGACGATGATGACGATGTTGTGGTTAGTCGCACGAAGCGGAGACGTGTAGTCGACGACGACGAAGATGAAGAGTAAGATTTCTCACCTAGCACTACCCATTAAGACGATCAAAAGATCCCAATTCTCCAGTGATTGGGTATTAGCATAGCCCGGAGTTTGATCTATCTTTGTACATGTATCATTAACTAGTTTTACTATTCCAGCAAAATAGACAAGTCCTCTATGGAGCTGTTGACCATTTCATTGCGCGTCTAGAAGCATGGCTGACAACATGTAAAACTCTCTGACAAACACCATTTTCCCTTGGATATCCGGTTATTCACTTGCCCAATTTATGCTAGTGCAATGCATGCTAGATTTCGTCCATGGGAGGCACCCCCGAGTCATGTTTACACGTCTTTCCAGCTCCCCAGACCACAACAAGTCCGTTTATAGTCAGCAGCTTTCGCAAACATGACTTCATCAAACCAAGTACGACTAGGATGGATCGGGCTGGGGTCAATGGGTCTCGCAATGGCAACCAACATGCAAAACTACATAACCCAACAAGCCCTCCCTCCCCTAAGATACTGGAATCGTACTCTCTCACGGGGCGACGGGCTAAAAGCAAAGGGAGCCGTCCCAAGCTCTTCAATCGGGGAATTAGTCCAGCAATGCGACATCATCTTCATTTCTGTACGACATTATCCAAAACATTTCATATCCTCAAGTCAAGAAGAAGAAGAAGAAGAAGAAGAAGAAGAACATGCCCAAGAATTGGTGATAATAATGAAAACAGGTCAGCGACGACACCGTCCTCGAATCGGTAATAACATGCCTCCTCACCCACGGCACCTCACTTGGTGGAAAAATCATAGTAGACACCACGACCGTCCACCCACGCACCTCATCGTCCATGGCACTGCAACTCTCGCACGCAAAGGCAACATACCTCTCCTCGCCCGTCTTCGGGGCCACACCCGTCGCGGTATCTGGGCAGCTCCTCATCGCCATTGCAGGTCCAGCTTGTGCCATTGACCGCGTCGCCCCTTTGCTAACCGGCGTTGTAGCACGCAGCGTGATACGCGTTGGTCCGGAGCCTGGGCAAGCTCTGCTGCTCAAGACGACGAGTAACTTTATTACCGCGGGCATGATGGTGCTGCTCAGTGAAGCGCATACGCTCGCTTCGAAAACGGGCTTGTCGGCTGCGGTGCTCGAGGAGCTTGTTGGGCAGAATTTTGGAAGCTATGCGCTGGGCGTTAGCAAGAGGCTTACGAGCGGTGCTTACTATCCAGCCGAGGGAGAGGCGCCGACGTCGGGGTTGGAGCTGGGGATTAAGGATGTGGGACATGGGGTTGGGATTGCGAGGGAGGAAGGGATGAGGTTAGGGGTTGGGGAGATGTATCTCGAGGCTGCGGAGGAGGCTAGGAAATACGGGGAGCAGAGGGAGAGACAGTGTGATAGTAGTAGCGTGTTTGGTGTTATGAGGATGAGGGCTGGGCTGGAGTTTGAGACAGATGTGGTCAAGGAACGCGATGGAAATGCGGGCAGTAGGAAGTAGTGAGTACGTTGGTACAGAGATTTGATACCCTCCAATCTACGCATATGTACTCTGTCTCTGGATGTTTAATCCCAAAGAGACGTGTAAACTCTAGCTTTTAGTCTTCACCAAGCGACAAAACCTCCACCCAAAAATCTGACTCGCCGTCTACTGCGCACCCATCTCCGCAGCCTGTCGTTCTGCTTCTACTTCTGCAACAACAACCTTGCGTATGCCTTCGAAGCCTTCCGACTTCTTGACATGGCTTACTCTCCGGGGTTTATCCTCAAGACCCTTGAACTCAACAGGCAAGACCTTGTCGTGGAAGTACTCCTTATGCTCTGGAAGCGCGAGCTCTACTGCATTTGCAAACTTGGCTGGGTGTGCTGTCGCGAGCGCGATGTGATGCGTAGATGGGGGCTTTGCTACCTCAACTGAACGTAGCGTTGCTGCAATGCCAATGGCGGAGTGGGGGTCCAGGACGTAGCTCTTTGATGACTCTGCGTTGAACACGTACTTGATGGTTTCGATGGTTTCCTCGTCGCTCACACGATACGACACAAAGTCGGATTGTGCTGCTTCCAGAATCTGCTTGTCGACCGAGAAGCCACCCTTTGACTTTAGGTCGTTGAGCCAATTCCGTACGTGGTCACCCGCCTGACTCCTTCGCTGTGATACTGCGTCCGAGTTTGAGCTGTATACATCGTATGACAGGAACCAGAGCAGTCTTTCAAAGTTGGACGCGACAAGAACGTCCATGGCCGGGCTCAGCGTCTCCTTGACTCCACTGGCGTGTGCCTTGGCACCATCCTCGGGGATACCGCCCTCGGCTTTTGCACCATGTACAGCGTGCTTCTCGTATTTGCCAGATTCCCAGAAGCGTTGCAGAATGTCGTTTGCGTTTGTGGCTATGACCAGCTTCTCAACCGGCAGGCCCATGCGCTTTGCGAAGAAGCCGGCAAGAATATCGCCGAAGTTGCCGGTAGGTACGACGAAGCGGACAGTGGAGGCTGGGAGGAAAGACTGGCTTTTGATAAGGCTGAAGTAGGAGTAGAAGTAGTATGTGATCTGCGCAAGGATACGCGCCCAATTGATGGAGTTTACGGCGGCGAGGCGGTGGGTTCCATTGATCTCCGGGTCAGCAAAGAGTTCTTTTAGGAAGTCCTGGATATGTTAGCTGTGTCCAGCCGTGCTACGTGGTGCATGCATACCTGGCAGTCGTCGAATGTGCCGTCTACGGCCAAGTTGTGGACATTGGCGTCCATGACCGTGGTCATCTGCGCTTCCTGGATCGGGCTGACCTTGCCATGCGGGAACATGATAAAGACAGATACATCCTTCTTGCCACGAAGACCGTAGATGGCCGCTGAGCCGGTATCGCCACTTGTTGCGCCGATGACGGTCAGATGTTCCCTGTCGCGTCCGGTCTTGCCCTCGTTCTTGCGGACGAGGAAGTACTCAAACAGATTGCCCAGAAATTGCAAGGCGACATCCTTGAAAGCGAACGTAGGTCCGTGGAACAATTCTAGCAAGTGTATGTTCTTCTTCGGGTCGAGCGGAACGGTGGGCGCGACGTCCTTTGCACGGAATGTGGAGTAGCTGCGGTGGATGATGTCTTTGAGGTCTGCGGAAGGGATCTCAGACGACGAGATGTAAAGGGAGAAGATTTCGAATGCGAGGTCTTGGAAGGAAAGGTCTTTCCACTTGGACGCCCAGTCGTCGGGTAGCGTGGGGATTTCTTCAGGGATGAAGAGGCCACCGTCTGACGCCAGACCCTTGAGAACTACATCTTCGAAGGAGAACTGTGCTGCGTTAGCATGTGATTGGCGTCTAACGAGGCTTCAATGCGCCGGGCGTGCCTACATCATAGGATCCTCCCCGGGTACTCAGATACCGTTGTGATGCTGTGTGCGAAGACATGACGTGTACTGCAATCCAATGGTATACGCGGCAGTAAGCAGTACCAAGTAACAATGAGGCGTTGCTGTGTATCGAAAGCAATGTGAAGCAACGGTCCCCGTGGGGAAAATGTTATATAGTAGCTCCGGGATCGCTCGTGACTCAAGAAACTACGTTTTTCCCTCACATAAGCTAGAACACATGCACGTGGAGTTCTCCGCCCTACATGTTGGACGGCAACAACCCCATGAACTTGTACGGAACATCTGCGAACGGAATAAGACAACAAAGCCCCCCAGCGCAGTGTTGGAATCAAGCGGAGTGCCGGAGAGTCCACGGAGTGTTCTTGTTGCCCCGCGAACATCGGACCCCGCCAGGTCGCATGCGGCCATGTCGGCCCTGCACACGCCGTTCATCACCGTCCCAACTCGCAGTACGACGCGTAGTCATCTAAAGTGGAGTTGCTTTTGCCAACGACAGGACATTCCTAGTCAACTTGTGATGGGTAGTTTATTCGCTGGCTGTATATTTCATCTGGGAGCATTCGCGAGCAGATTATCGAGACAGCTATACAGCTGACGATAATGATCGACGCCCTCCCATGTCGGATGTAAACTGCGGTAACACGAGAAATATGTGTACCTCGGGCTGACCTGGGTATATCAACGTAGTTCAGGCGGATTTCCGGTGATTCTATTACACGCCTCTACTTGACAGAAATGTCGCATGACATTCACTTTGCTGTATTCTTTCGAATTTCATACATGGTGTTGATGTGATTACGGGTAAGACTGAAAACTTGACCTTGTAAACGTCTCTGCAATATTGCTTTCAGGTCCCTCCAAATACTGTGTCTTGATTACCCCCCCAAACCTCTGCTATGAATAGTTTTATGAGAAATGGCAGTTTAAGCTACATAATGTGCCAAGCCCTAGCTCCTAGATTACGACATGCTATACCGCTGCTATGATGATAACCAAGGTAGAGCCAGTCGCACTTCAGCGTGCTTTCAGAATGTGGACATGGCATAGAAGCACTGCGAAGCCATACAGGCCATACTCAAGCTTGAGGTCAGTGGGTATTCTCGTTACCGTTGGTTCTATACCGGTATTGCTCCAGTCTGGTTGCCCAAGCTGGTCGAGTGTTTGCCATACAACGCTCAACAGCCGAGATTGAGAATGAGTAGCCAATGCTGCACTTGTGCGCTCAGAGCTTTCCAAGGTTCACCCAGCAAAATATCGCATCAAATCGGCAAGTTACTCAATCTCACAAAGGTAAAAGGTACGCCGAGGTCATTCAGACTCCACCATCAGCGCAAGCAGAGTACCTCTGCGCGCCTCGAGCTTCGTGACCTGCGTCATGGTGGTCAAGTTGAAGTGGGGCATTTGCCGGTCCAGACGAATCGAAGCTCCGACAGCACTCGATATCGGCGAGACTCGTGATGGTCGTTGGATGTAGAATACTGTAAAGACATCCAGGCTCTACTATGAGGCAGTCGGGTTGTACCTTTAGCGAGGCCATTCAAGTATTCAACTGTTGGTGCCGCACTCAACTCGATGTTGCGAATGCAGTGCCTGGCAAATACAGAGCAAGTTGAGCTTGAAGTTTGGCTGCAAATGCAGTCATGTAGTACACAGTCCATGGTGCAGCGAATAACCAGCAACCATGGCCAATGCTCGGCGTACCGGTAGCTGGCCGGCAACACAGTGGGCCCGGCAGAACCCCGGGGGTAAAATTTGCTGCCGACCGCACAGAGCTGCAAAAAGTTTGCTCGGTTTCGTCAGTGCGGCTAGCGCCTTGGCACGGTGCACACCAGGTATATAATGAGCTCCTCCCTCGGGCTCTCAGGCTTTCGACAGTTGACCATGCACGTTTTCCCTCCCCCCTACATTTTACAGCGATGCTAACAGCGCGTAGACTTCATAGAATCATTTCTTTAGTATGCATCCTCTTCTGAGTTACTCTAAGTAGCCACAGAATCTCCATCCTGGTTGATGACTATCAGCCTCGATGTCCCGGAGTGAGGCCTTATTACGATTGCTTCGGCGAGCGTGGCGATGATCTTCAGCTGACCGGTTGCGACTTCGGTTGCACTGGAAGGCAGGACGTTGATGGCAATCTGACAGGCCTTCTTTTTTTCATTGATCCTTCTGGTGTGCCAGTTGGTCGAGGAAGAAAATTCAACTCAAAATTCACTGGGCGAGAGCGCTCAAGTCGATGCTTGGCTGTATCGTTCTGGTGAAGAATGGTCATTGTGATGAATTGTACCGATGATCATGTCTGCGTCTACATTTAATGGCGTCATTGGATGATGAGACCCATCACTCGGGCGGTGTTCAACACCATGCGTACTTTTCAATCCCAAGCCAGTCAACCTCGTCTGCAACAGAACCATCGTGCTCCGGAAACCACTGTAGGCATGCGATGC
>Ga0265798_10010067_pt1 | contig 11709 bp, 10 predicted proteins | sample P3T30metagenome_FD_192430 | JGI IMG/M metagenome (GOLD analysis project Ga0265798, IMG submission 192430) | Plant litter microbial communities from East Loma Ridge, Irvine, California - P3 T30 | ecosystem: Environmental > Terrestrial > Plant litter > Unclassified | place: USA: California... | reverse complement strand
TGTTGAGGTTGATCTGAAATGTCATCCGAAATCATTGCTGATATGTCGCGCCCCGGAAGACCATTCGAGCCCGTGATCCTCTCTGATGTTTTTTGATGCACATCGCGCCGATATACTATCTCTGCCGGAGCTAGCACAGTGTAATCTTGACTCGAAGCTAAGCTGGCATCACCGTGCAGGGGCTTGAACTTGATACCGTCTACTCCAGTCGGCGTAGGCCCAGGACCGTGGGGTGTTGAGCTTGGACTGGATCTTGGAAGTTGATTCTCTTCATGTCTACCAGGCTTTGTCCCAGATGGTGTCTCTTGAGATCCATCGGAATGTGCCGGTTTGGAGGCTTTGAGAATTCCCCCTCCGTCCAGGCGTGAGTTGTGGGTTTGGTCCCGAGACTCCGCGCCGCCCCACTGCTCCGATCGCTTTGCGTCTTTCTGATTTGACTTGTGAGAACTATTCCATGAGTGGCCGTCTTTCTTCGATGACTCTGGCGTATGCGGTGTTCGGGCGTAGAGTGATTTGGCTGAGCGCAGAATTTCCAAGATGTTTCCCCGCAATGGGCGATGCGCATTGAGCGCAGACTGTGCTAGAAGTTGCTCCACTTCGGATGTCGCCGCAGCATCGTCCGGCATATGCGCAAACCTTTGGTCGTCAGGCTGCGGCGACCTTTTGGGTCCAAAGCCTCTACGGTAAACGAGTTCTGCACTTTGGTGCGTTTCGGGTGTTGCCCCTATGTTGTTGTGATAGACAGGTTTAGACTTGCCGAAATTCCCGGAAGCTTTGAAGCCGTTACTGTTCCAGTCATGGTCTCTCGCATCCCTGCCATCCTCGGTATCACGACGGAAGTTTGCAGAATTCATGACTTTAGAGATCTGTGAGTTGAGCGATATCGGGACGATAGAGGTCTTGATTTCTGCGGTATCGCGATGGTAGATGTCACTGGTCTGCGTGAGAGTGGTAGCAATTTGGCCTTGGGTGACGCGTTCAAGTGTTGTTTTGTCAAGTTTGACCGAGCGTCGATGTATTGTAGCGAGGGTAGCGTTTCTCCCATCGACGGTCGCCAAGGAGGAAGAGGCGTTATGCTCTATTAATACTGGTTCAGTGACGATTCTAGTCACCTTGTTGAGTGGTGATAATAGGAGTGCTTCGCTTGGTGTCATTGGGGCATTGCTGGCTAGACCGATCGCCTGCAATATCCCGAGCTGGCGATGTACGGATTCTTTCAGGATCCCGTCTAAACCATTGGAATCTGGGCATCCAGAAGTATGTTTGATACCCCTAGGGATTTTAGTATTGACTCGTGTCGTCCCTCAAGAGTCGGGACCATTCTCACCAGGAAATGTCAAGGTCATGACAGAGCGCACGGGCGCGTTCGGTCGATATAGTGTCAGCCGGTACGATAGGTGCCGCTGAAGCGGCTGTCAAGAGCAAAGCCAGTAGCCCTAGGCAAGCAGCCGAAAGAAGCGCCATACTGCGATGATGACTGAAGCTCGTTGGTACTGGAAAGTGGGAAAGAATGAAGCGAGCTTAACAAGCAGGAACAGGTGGTGGAGAAAAGGAAATAGAAGGCCAAAAGAAAAGCACTGAATTCAGTGAGGGTCTGAATTGTTGTAGCTATGATGGTGAAGAATGGCACACAGTTTGTGCTGGCAGAGATCGTCTTGTATTCTGTCGCTTTCTTCGTAGGAACTATGGACAGTTTTAACAATAGCACATATCAATTTTGGAACTGTCCGGTGAAACGGGAGACTGAATGCAACTCTTGATATATGTGCGGAAGTAGTAATCACATTATTAGCGTCCGCAATCAGCGAAACGAATCCGAAATGCGGGGCCATTCTCTGCGGTCCCATGTGTAAAGCTCGGCAAGGTGAGCGTAATCTCAAAGACCTTGAATTCTCAGAGGTGAGAGCTTGGATCCCAAGATGCTGTCTGGATTTGGTTATTTTGGGGTTCGTGGTCGCGAGCGTCGGTCGATATGATTGGCCGACGATACGTTGCGTCCCGACTCGGACTTCCTCTAGGGGACATTACACGAGATGACCAAGTCCGGGGAACTTTAAAATGTAAGCTAAATGTTTCCAAGTCAGCCTTGATACCATAAGGGAGTGCGGAAAGGGGACTAATTTGGGTTGGTGAGCCAAAAGTGGAACAACTCGTGACATGGCAAGGAAGCACGAACCTGATCAAAGCCAAGGCCCACCATCGACGCCAATGGACCCAAGAATGGCTCGTACGGGGCATAATGATTGTGTATAGCAGTCAAGCGATGACTTGACATGCGTATTGTTTCAGCTTGTCCTTCTGGATGTTACCAGAGGCGAAATATAGCTCTTGTCGTGCGACTTTAAGGTCGTAGCCAGTGAAGGTATCGGGCGCATTGGATATCTAGTCAAGCATCAGAGATGGTCTTACGTGCGGCTGTACACATTGATATGTCTTGTACTGTCATGCACTGATTCCCATGATAATCATGTCGAATTCGAGCCGCACACCGGCACCATTTTCTTTCGCTGCGTCTCAAGGGTTCGAAGGCCCGGACGGGCAATGGTCGAGCTTCGTATGTAATCGCCGTTCAACGCAAGAGCCGCAAGCCTGTGCTGACATGGGAATCAAAAACAGATTGTTCGGCTCGGCACACCCGAGCAGTCTTTTCGCGTACTGCCGTCTACCGTCACGAGCGAGACGTTCGTGCCTCTGAACTTCGGATGTAAAGAAAGATCTCTGGAAAACTGCCCCTTCTCCCGCGGCGTCGAGATGTTCAACGGCAAGCCAAGCAGTGGCTTCCAGGCAAACCAATCGACCACATGGCGTGAGATTGGCCTCTACAAAGTCTCCGCACGCGAAGAGCTTCGTTACAACGCCAGTGGATTGTATGGTCTCGATAAGATGGGTTTGATGGTTGCGAACTCCGGAGGGCCCGTCCTGCAGAACCAAGTGATCGGAGGCTTGATCAATCCAAGGTTCTGGGTCGGAAGAATGGGTATGGACGTCAAGCCAAGTAATTTCTCAGAGTTCAGCAATCCCCAGCGAAGCCTGATCAAGACTCTGAAAGAGGAGAATCACATACCGAGCTTGAGCTACGGCTACACAGCTGGCGCGTACTATAGTAAGTCAGCTCACTTAGACCAGCGTGGAGATCTTCACTCACAGTGACCAGAAAGACCAAATGCTTTCGGAAGCCTGGTACTTGGCGGGTACGACAAATCTCGATTCGAAATGAACAACATCACATTCCCATTTGACGCGAATGACAGCCGGAAGCCAAGCCTCACCATCCGATCAATAGTAAGCCAAGGACCCTCGAACATGCTGGTGAACCTGCTTCCTGACGGGCCCGTCTACTCCCTGATAGACTTTGCGGAACCGCAAATGTGGCTCCCTATCTCGGCTTGCGACGAGTTTGCCAAAACGTTCGATCTGACTTACGACAAGGCCACCGACCTGTATCTCGTCGATCCGAAAACTCGTGCTTCCCTTCGGGAGCGAAATCCAGCGATTCGATTCGGCCTGGGGACGACGGCGAGCCCGAAAGATCGTGTCAACATCGTGCTTCCGTACAGCGCATTCGACCAGGAGGCGACGTATCCAATCTATTCGAATGCGACAAAGTACTTCCCGATCAGACGGGCTGACAACGATACCATGTATACAATTGGCCGCACATTCTTCCAGGAAGCGTATGTCATAGTGGACTATGATAGAGGTAATTTCTCCGTTCACCAGGCTCTATTTCCGCCTACGACCGCGAAGCAGGACATTGTGCCGATCCTGGAACCCGCGCCAAACGATAAAGTCCGATCACATGTAGACTCCCAGTCAACACTGTTGAGCATCCGAGGAGTCGCAGGTATTATGGTGGGAGTAGTTGTGACACTTGCAATGATGGGTATTATATTGTTTTGGCTCTTGCGACGACGCAGTACTGCGAAGCGGAGGGAGGGTGTGAAGCGGAGTATCAGAAAGGTCCCCGAGCTTCCAGACCGACCAACGATGGAAAGTGACGCAGCTGCATATTTTGAAAAAGATGGAGGGATGTGTGCAGAAATGGAGGGTGATACGTGTCGGGAATATGAGCATTCCCTTCCCGGCTCGGAGATCGGTGGTACTAGCTCAAATTTGAGCATCATCATCGAGTACTACGAGATGGAAGCCGATGAGATCGTCGGCGAGAAGGAAAATGATGCGATAGCGTCGGTCAAGGATTGGCCGCCGCCTGGGTGGATATAGTCCGCCGGCTGTCGTCATGGCGAGGCACGTGCACATGGTGAATGCAAGTCAAGCTAGAACCACGAAAGCTGTTGAGCTCCCCGCAGCGCCAGACGTCAAGTCACAAAGTCCCTCGAATCTGGGGCTCTCGATCCGTCTCCACGACGAACACCTGGAATATGTCGCAAATCGGTCCATACGGGCCAGGGAACCCGCCGCCGCCTCCGCCTGGTCCTCCTCCGGGCGCAAGCAATCGAGACCGGGCTCGCAAGTCATCCCACATACCAGAACAATTGCAGGCGCCGAAGTTAGAGAGGCCCTACAGCAAGCTCAACCCCAAACAACGCAGGGCACGAAATCTGGAGAGGGACCAAGCTCGGGACGCGGCTGCGAGGCAGAGTCGCTCACCTTTCCGCGCACAAGCAGAGGTGGATCAGGCGGATGTGACTGACTATCGTATCAAACGAGTTCAGCACGACTCTCGCCAGCCGCTGAACGAAGCGCGCCAGACCACGCCTAGCCAAGAGCTCGACGAAACTCACGGAAGGCTGTCGCCGGGACCGCAACCGCAACATTTGTCGTCGGAAGAGCGCTATCAGAGCTACTCCAATTCCAATCCATTTCCTGGACCTGCTTCAAGAGACAACCGGCATGCTGATCGATCATGGCTCCCTCAGCCAGGTAATGCAGAGCATACTCGCCAAGTGTCACAAGGCCGTACTGATTGGGACAACGCCAGCCGAGCATCTGCTGATCGTCCAGATGGCTACGGCGCAGGTGAGCTCCCACGTGAGGAATACTGTCAATATATAGACTAATGTCGTTGAAGGCGAGGGGCACCGCACACAGTCCACAGGTCTAGCACTTGCCACTACTGGATCCACATACCTGGCTTTCAAGATGGAGGACGAAGTCGACTGGGACGACGATGACCTGGAAGCAGCGGCAGAGTCTACCCAGCCGCAGTCCGAGCCCAACCACCGCGGCAAGAAGCCCCAGCAGGCCGCATATAAAGATGCGATGCGCAACAAACATCAAGGAAAGAAGCGTGCTTTCTCACAGTCCGGCGAAGAGCAGCCTCCGTCAGATCGCCCGTGGCAGAACAAGGCGCACAAGACCAAGCATCCGAAGCTGTCGCCTGCCTGGGGCGGCAAAAATCAAGGCCAGCGTCAGCCGAACGAGCGTTTCCCAGTGCAATCTCCATTCGGCCAGTCAAATCAGCCAGCTCAGCACAACCGTGCCCCCAATCCAGGTCCCGATGTGAGCTCGTTCCAGGGACGTCGAACTCAACCGAGGACCTATGAGCAATCCTTGCTTGAACCAGATCCAGCGTTGGTCGAGCAGGGCCTCCCGGTGCCCGAAACAGTCTATGACCTCCGCACCTACGATGCACACATCACCGCCCTACACCACAGCCTGCACCCGAACCAACGCTACATCAGCGGCAACGGCAAACTCTCGCCGCAGAGTTATGGCTCCATCTGGCGTCGGGATCTCGGCTTGTGCTTCCGTACGTTCTACACTACCTTCCAATGCGAGATGGGCGTCAAGTGTGCTTGGCGGCATCACCCTTTGACCAAAGCAGAGCGAGAGTGGATCTTGAGTAGCGGCGGGTACAACGGTAGGGCGTTTTTGGAGAATCTGTCGAAACGTTGGGCGGTCCCTGATGTGCCTGTTCCGGGAGCGAACATGCATGATATGTGCAGTCGTAAGTAGCATCGTGATGCTGTCTCTTAGGGAAGTCGTGTCATGTGTCGGAGTGTCGGAGGTCCCAGATGGTACTCAAGACAGTGGCGAATGCGCCGGGCATCTTTTTCTGATGTTTCAAGCCCGAAACCCGAAGCCAAGAGTCATAAGCAACGCCAGGTACGCGTGGGATTACACAATGACGGAATGATGTCCGGTTGTGCTGGAGTGACTGGACATCTTTACTGTAGTGCTCCAGGTCCCGGGTCAGGAGTTACAAGGTGCCACCCTTTGTGTAAAGCCATCCTTTGATGTCGTCTTCTCCATGTAGGCCAATCATCATCATCTTTGCAAAGACATCCACATCCTTGGGCTCCGCCTCGCTCATTACCTCCGTGAAGTCGAGTTCCTGCACGAAGAAGTGGTTCTTCGTGTTCCACGCCACAGCGAAGTCGAACGCACTTCTAGCATTCCAGAGCTGTGCAGACAATGTCACCCTGTTTCCAAGTGCGAGTTGATCGTTGCATGAATTGAGTCGACCGCGGAGAAGATAGCACAGGGCGGAGAAGTGGTATATGCAGAGTATTGTCCGACGCAGCGACTCGCGATTCTTGTAGGCGGTCCAAGCCGCACGCGCAGCTATGCTGGGGTACAGAGGTAGCGTCCCTGCATGGTCGACTTGCACCTCCGCATAAGGTAAGAGCGCCATACCGACCTCATCCATAAGCGGCAACAGACGCTCCGCAAGGCTGTACAGCCTGACGTCACCCCCAAAGACGAGCATGGTCTGGTACAGCATCATGGCGTGAGCCCGGGCTAGTAGGTCATGGAGATTGTCGGCATGAGGGGATACAATCAGATCCTCGACTCGCTCTCTCAGTATGCGTGCAATTATCTCATCGTTGGTGCCGTTCTTCGCGACGTAAAGCGCACAGATTGCAGATGCGTCTTGGAGTGGGCGCGGCATGGACTCATCGTACAGCATGGAATGCTGCCACGGGGTACTGTATTGTTCGACCATCATCCTCGGTGCTAGCTTGAGTTGCTCGATACTCCAGTCCACGCGAGACCTGGCAGAAGGGGCAATGTGGGCCGGGGAGAAAGCCTTTCCCACATTGCGGACGGAACGGCCCAGTGCCATGGGCGCGCCGGTGTCAGGTGTCGCATACAGCATATCAGAGAGGGCGTCTAATGACGATGTTCCGGCGAAGAGGTCAAAGTCCGCAAGGTCTGTATAGGGAAGGCCGAAGTTCATCAAGGATGCATCTTGGCTCATGTCCGGTTCCTCCAGCGATGGATCGGGGAAGTCGACATACTCCTGTACGACCCCCACATCACCCGCAGAAGCCGCATTTGTAGATACAGGTGGCTGCGGAGGAGGGTATGTGCATACCAATCGTTGCTTCGAACATCGGGCGCAACTAGGTTGGCCGAGACTGCATTTGCGCTTGCCCTTTGCGCATTCAGCGCAAGCCTTCATTCTACCCTGGGTATTAGCCGTCCGAGTTCGATCTGGTGGCATTTTCGGAGCCTTGTGTGTAGGATGGGACGACAATGAAGACGTGAGTTGAGGTTTGACGTTGGAAGTCGCACGCTAACCCATCGATACCAGCGCTAGCCACTTTCGCACACCTCAAACCTCTGACCAAACATTTCTTCCTCTCACATCACCGTCATGATTCATCGACCCCAAAGTAAATCCTGAAGCTGCAGCAAAAGAGTGTGGCTCACATACTAAAGATGATACCTCTTCGACTCTCATCCCGCGATTGACTTTGGGAGGACGATTAGGCTGCAGGCTCGGAAGCTGCGGAATTCCGCACATCGCGGGCTTCAAGTGTTGACCGTCAGCCACAGGTTGACCTCGAATCCCCCAATCAAAGCGGTCAAAATACCGGATCAGCCAGAGTCAGACGCTTTGTCGCTTCAATCTCACCTACATGCAATTGGACCGGGAAGCCTATACTCGCCTGGCCTAGTACTCAGAGGCAACGTGATCATAGCCTGTACGCGTCCTAGAATAAGCTTTCCTTGGTCAGTCAAGCTTCGTTTCCTTCCCACTATACTGCTTAGTCGCTCAATTTCTATTCTTGTCTCTCAATACATGGAGTGCATAAAAGCTCATCTTTCCTTCACTCAATAACCAAAGAACTCACAAGTTACCCTACACCATCTCTTCATTATCCGGCATTCCTCCACTGTTCCACCAAAAATGCCCAAAAAGACAGCGCTCGTGATGCGCGCAACTGGTCGACAAGGAACAGGCGCGATTCGACACCTCGTTGAAGTAGGCTGGCAGGTTCACGCATTCGTCACAGATGCGACCAGCGATCGTGCACTCGCTCTCCGGTGTTTCGGACCACAAGTCGCTCTGTTTCAAGGCATATGGAACGACCCATCGACCCTCAAGGAAGCGATTCATGGGTGCCGCGCACTCTTCTTCAACCAGCTCCCGTCCACCGACGATGCCGAATTGCAGGAAGCTCGCGTAGTCTTGAAGCTCGCCGAGGAAGCTGGTGTACAGCATGTCGTATTCACATCCTCTCTACCTCTGAGCAACTCAAATATTCAGGAGATTCTACAGACCTCCGCCGCTGCACTCAGTATACTTGGCAAAGCCGACGTCGAAAGGCTCGTGAAAGCAAGCGGGATGACCTGGACCATTCTTCGACCAGGATACTTCCTTACAAACCTACTGCCTCCGCTCATCTACTACATCCATCCAGAAATCAAGCAGAACAAGATGATCAACAGCTACGGCCCGGCGTGTAGATTGGCAGTAGTGGATCCAGACGATACCGGTGCGCTTGCTACAGCTGCTTTTGAAGATCCGGTCAAGTTTGGCTCACAGACCATTGCGGCGGTGAGCGAGATCGTGAGATTCGATGACTTGGTCGAAGAGTTTGGAAAAGCGATTGGAACACCCATTGAAGCTATATATAGGACGCCGAAGGAGACGGAGGAGATAAAACATGAACGCGTTGTCGCAGGGCAGCTGATATGCGTTGGTCTGGACAAGTTTGTGGATATGGAAGAGGTTCGGAGCTGGGGCGTGCCACTCACGAGCACTCGAAGCTTCTTTAAGAAGCACAAGCATGAGCTTCAAGACATCACCGGTCCATAGCGTGCGACGAAATAGTATGGTGGTTTTGATAAAATCATTCTTTGCAATCATATTTACACTCGCCACGGGTATCACGATGGTGTGGCCGTCTTGTCCCCGATGCCGAACATGAACGAATGCCACGAGCTAAAAGTTCAGCAACAACCCGGTGACCATTGTCGCATGTTTCTGGCTCATAGAGTCAGCGTCTTAACTCATGACCTCTGACTGTTGAATTTCCAAGCTTCAACCCCCACAAACAACGTTCGACATCGTGTATCGCTTGGCCCAAGGCGTAAGCCAGACTCTAGTCGTCCCGGCTTTGGCGACCATGCCGCCAGCGCCTCCATCTGTACACCACAGTTCCAACCAGCAAGATCGTACCCATGGCAAGGAAACGTCCGGCTTGTTGGATCGCGTCTAATAGGCGTGTTGCTGGACTGGTATCGTACAACTCAAGAGCCGCAGCTTCTTTGCGCTTATTCCGCCGTGCTTTCACAATAGCTACGGCGGTTATGACCGCGCTCATCACGGCCGGAGCGATGGCGAAGATGAAAGCGCCATATCCACCCATCATCGCACTCTGGGCGACAGCGAAGGCAGAACCTGCAACAACGCTACCGATGCCAGACTGTATGGCTGCGGCAGAAGTTCCTGGAAGGATGTCAGCAGGACACCCTGACCCGAGAGATTGTGGATGTGCGTGCCTGCAGCGATGCCGACGGTAGTGAATCCCATAGCTGACAGAACAATTGGCGTAATGACTAGGCTGAGTAGGAAGGCAACAATGGCGGCGGTCGTCCATGGGTTGTTCTTGATCCACATAGCCATCGCCTTCGCGACATCGATAACTCCAAGTTCTTTCCATTTCTTGACAACGTCGGCCATGACGTCGCGTGTTTGGCCAGCCCACAGCTGGATCTTAGTCGCGATAGCGCGGCGTGCGATCTGTAATGGGCTGCCCACGGTGTAATTCTTCTTGACCGCGTCTGCTTGCGCTTCTGTTGCGTCTGAAACAGTCTCTTCATGGCCGTCGTTGCTGATATCCTCGTCGGCCGTCCTCTGCGCATTGAACTCTTCTCCGAGCACGTCCAACACCTGCAGCAGGCGACTCGCGTCTTCCTTTGGGAGCGTGCTGACCTTGAGGTTCTTGAGCTGCTCTTCGATCTTGCTGGTAGTCGCACGAGCGGCGTATTTGTCGCATTCGTCTTTTTGTTTGGCAATGTTCTCCAGAACCTTCAGCAACCTGTCAGCCTGCTCAACGGAGAGTTTGCTGATCTCCAGACACTTGAGTTTCTGGTGGATCTTGTGGGCGACGAGGTGTGCGGCGTAGAGTGCCTCGATTTCTGTGGCTGTCAGAGCTAGGCCTTTCGAGACGGTCGTGGTCAGGTTTATCGAAAACGTATTTCCCATTTTTAGATGGGTTAGTAATGCTTTGGTGGAATGCGTGATGTGGTGGCGGGCAGCTCGTGGAAAGCTTCTGCTAGAAAGGCGCTTGATACGCCCGAGCTAGAAAGCAGGTCCAGATGAGAGTGAATGAAAAAAACTAGTCTAACTTGACGTCAGGGCTCTTATCACGCGAGTATCGTATCTTAAGAATTTTTAATCGCACACTCACTAATCACTCAAGCACTCACCCCCACCTTTTGACTCGAATTTCGACCAACTTTTGAAAAAGCTCGAGTTCTTCGTCCGGCACCAATACAGACTCGCGCGGCAAGTTTTAGCAAACCGGGAAGTCATTCGTACACAAAATACACGATGACCAATCCTCAGCTGGAAGTTGAGTGGGCGAAGGCAAAGGCACAGTCGGATGCGCAACGTCAAGCACCTTGGCAGCCTATAAGGCCTCTGGTGCATCCATCCGTCACAGCCTGGCTGGACTCTCGGTACACCTCAGTAAGTTTCTAATTTTTTATTGATTGTGTAAAGACAGACCAAGGAGCACGTCGAGACACTTTCGTATTGACTTTCGCCCATCGATTAGCAGGATGTACCTGCCTCTATTTTATGCAGTCTGACTCTTGTCCAGATAATCGAGATCGTCAATCTCCCGCTGTACGATGTGATTTCTATACATGGCTGTGCTAATGTTTATAGAACGGCTACGGCTACTACGCCCCACCTCCACAGGCGCCCCAGTATGGGCTCTCTCCGCAACAGGCGCCATATGTACCGCAACATCAGCAGAACTATCAGTCGCAGCAGCAGCACCAGCCAATCCCGTCACAATATGGGCATCTTGCACCGCCGACGCCATATCCGCCGCAATACCAACAGAACTATCACTCGCAACAGCAGCACCAGCCGAACCCGCCCCAATCTACGCCATATACACCTCCGTCTGCACCATATCATTCTCACGGAAGCTCCACATCCGAAGGCTCCTATGACTCAGCATATCATACGTCAGACGAGTACGGAAATGACTATGATGGGTACTCTGACAATTATGAAGACACTAGCTCAGAGTCTGGCGAGCTGTCTGATCAAGCCGACGATGAATACCCCGACTCTGACTCAAGTGCCTCGAGCGTTTCAACTGTTGACGATGGTGAACTTGTGGACGTGGAGGATCTAAATGAGATTCGCAAGTCAGCGTGGTTCGCTGCGAGGGCTCAGGCACTCGAAGCGTTCCAGGGAGAGATTTCGGCCACTGGAGAACTCCCTGAGCGGATACCGCGACCTTCCGAAGAACTACTGCTCCAGCGATCATG
>Ga0265798_10010066_pt1 | contig 11709 bp, 7 predicted proteins | sample P3T30metagenome_FD_192430 | JGI IMG/M metagenome (GOLD analysis project Ga0265798, IMG submission 192430) | Plant litter microbial communities from East Loma Ridge, Irvine, California - P3 T30 | ecosystem: Environmental > Terrestrial > Plant litter > Unclassified | place: USA: California... | reverse complement strand
GGGGGCTTTCTGGGAATGGTTGTTTTGCTTTGAAAGCACAGCGATGGCGTTTAATGTCTTGAATTTTTTCCCTTCTGGGGATCGATGGGGGGGGTTTCTTGTTGTTTCTTCTTCTTCTTCTTTTTCTAATACAGATACTTTGTCTTCTACTTCTTCTTCTTCTTCTTCTTCTTCTTCTTCACTTCATACAGTATGGGGGCTTGGAAAAGAATTGTCATAGAGAATGATATATGGTGTTGTTTCCTCTGGTTGATCGATGGTAGCATCAATCCGCTCATCTGATGTACAACTCTCTTGTACCATATTTACATGAATGTCATGTCGAGTTAAAGCAGAGGTGGAGCAAGAGTAAGCCGAGTCCGGCTGGATGTGGTTCGGAGGTGGGAGGCGCACGGGGGCGAGGCCAACTCAATTCAATCATTCTCTCTGCCTGAGACACTTTTCATTATTCCGTTACGCAGGTTACTGGGGAACGAACGGGCTGTGTCTCGTATCTGTTGTCCGCTTGTTTCGTGCTCTGCATACATTCCTCCATTCATCCATTCATTCGCTTCTACTCTTCTTGTTCCTGTTCTCCCTACCTACTATTCATCCTTCTTGCATTTTCCCTATTCTACCGTCACATCCAACCACTCGCCCCAGCAGTTGCATACCTATCTCGGAAGCTTACTGCTTTCAAAGCGGCTGCATCATCCGTTTAGGGGACTCCGACGCCACGCCGCGCCGCGCCCTCGCTTCCCAGCTGCGACACCCTATCTTCTTGGTCTCTCGCCTACCCACTGCTTGGCTATCGATTGCTCCAGGCCGGCCTGACACAGGCACGCACACACGCCTACCGCATACACCCATTCACTCATACATTCATTCAGACATCACTCCTACGACGTACGACGACCACAAGCATAGCTCTGGCGAAGAAACACAGGCAAACCGGCACTCCACGGCCCGGCGCATTCGCCTTCGCGCGCAAACATCCGACAAAGTTCCTAGGAAATCGGATTACAAAGAACAAAGAAACACGCCGTCAGCAACACGGCACTACACCGGCACCGTCATAACGCAACACGGCACAACTCGACTCGACTCGACACGACACAGCATCACATAGCGCAAGCGCCGCCAACATGGCGCCCACGCATATGACCACGACGACGCTCAAAGTCGAGGGTATGACCTGCGGCGCCTGCACTTCCGCCGTCGAATCCGGACTGCAGCCCCTGGACGGCGTGGGGTCCGTTTCCGTCAGCTTGGTCATGGAGCGCGCCGTCGTGTCGCACGACGCGAGCAAGATCTCAGCCCAAGAGATTAGAGAGGTTGTTGAGGATCGGGGGTTTGATGCCGAGGTTTTGGCTAGCGATGGGCCTGCGCGGGGCGAGGAGGAGGAGGAGGAAGATGACGAGGAGGGCTTGCTTTTGCTGGGAGGTGGAGAGGAAGAGCATGCTGGATTGCGGACGACGACGATCAAGGTCGGCGGCATGACTTGTGGGGCTTGCACTTCGGCTGTTGAGGGCGCTTTCAAGAATGTTGCTGGGGTGAAGACGTTTAGCATTTCGCTGCTTTCGGAGAGGGCCGTGGTGGAGCATGATGCGCGGATATTGACGCCCGAACAGGTCGCGGAGATGATTGAGGATACTGGGTTCGATGCCGAGATTGTGGAGAGCAAAGAGGCTGAGCCTGTGGTGGGCGCGACAAAATCAAGGCGGCGCAGTGAGAGACGGAAACTCGTTACGACTACTGTCGCAATCGAGGGGATGACTTGTGGAGCTTGCACATCGGCGGTGGAAGGCGGGTTCAAAGATGTGGACGGCTTGGTGCAATTCAACATCAGTCTGCTCGCCGAGCGAGCTGTCATTGTGCACGACCCTGAAAAGTTGACTGCGGCACAAATTGTCGAGGCTATCGAGGATAGAGGATTTGATGCTTCGGTGGTGTCGAGCGCAGAAGAGGGCGTGCAGACTTCCTCAACAAACGCGACCGTGATGTTGAAGGTATACGGTTTACCAAGTCCAGAGTCTGCCGCGGATCTACAGCAGCAACTCACTAACATCCCTGGGATTGTCTCAGCAAACATCAATTACTCGACTACCCGCGCAACGATTGTACACACGCCTTCAAGCATCGGCCTGCGATCGATTGTCGAGGCCATTGAAAAGACCGGTTACAATGCACTTGTCGCGGACTCGGACGACAACAACGCCCAGCTGGAATCCCTCTCAAAGACCAAGGAAATCCAGGGATGGTACCGGGCTTTCAGGATCACTCTCGCCTTTGCAATCCCTGTCTTCCTGATCAGCATGTTCATCCCAATGTTCCTGCCTTTCCTGGACATTGGCAGCGTCAAAGTGCCAATCATCCCAGGTCTTTGGCTCGGCGATGTTATATGCCTCGTTCTTACAATCCCAGTGCAGTTCGGCATTGGCCGTAGATTCTACGTCAGCGCGTACCGATCACTGCGACACAAGTCACCGACGATGGATGTCCTGGTTGTGCTGGGCACAAGCGCGGCGTTCTTCTTCAGCTGCGCCGCCATGTTGGTCTCCATCTTCACGGATGAACACACCAGGCCTGCCACTACTTTCGACACGAGCACCATGCTGTTCACTTTCATCCTGCTCGGCCGATTCCTGGAGAATCGTGCCAAGGGTCAGACCAGCAAAGCGCTTAGCAGACTCATGAGTCTGGCTCCTTCCACTGCTCTGATTTATGCCGACCCTATCGCGGCTGCAAAGGTCGCCGAAGGCTGGGCTGCCGAGGTTCGTGAGCAGGGCGAGAAGTCTGACGAGAAGGACGCCCCCAGCTCCGCGATCGAGGAGAAGACTGTGCCGAGCGAACTCATCGAGGTCGGCGATATCGTAATCCTCAAGCCTGGTGACAAGATTCCCGCCGATGGAACTGTCACACGTGGCGAGAGCTACGTTGACGAGAGCATGGTTACCGGAGAAGCTATGCCTGTGCTCAAGAACGCCGGCACGAACCTCATGGCTGGTACTGTAAACGGCGCTGGTCGCATGGATTACAAAGTCACACGTGCCGGCAGGGATACACAGCTCAGCCAGATTGTCCGTCTGGTGCAGGAGGCTCAAACCAGCCGCGCACCGATCCAGCGCATGGCCGACATGGTCGCTGGCTACTTCGTGCCTATTATCATCACCCTCGGTCTGTCTACTTTCGTGACCTGGATGGCGCTCAGCCACTTCCTACCAAACCCGCCTGCGATCTTCCTGAAAGAAGCCAGCGGTGGCAGGGTGATGGTCTGCGTAAAGTTGTGCATCGCCGTCATCGTCTTCGCTTGTCCTTGCGCGCTTGGTCTGGCAACTCCCACTGCTGTCATGGTTGGCACTGGTGTCGGTGCCGAGCAAGGCATTCTGGTCAAGGGCGGTGCAGCACTCGAGACGGCTACTAAGATCACTCACATTGTTCTCGACAAGACTGGCACGCTTACCATGGGCAAGATGAGCGTCTCCGGCGCTCAAATCAGAGACGGTTGGGAGTCGAGTACAGAACAGACCAGACTTTGGTGGACTATCATTGGCCTTGCGGAGATGAACAGCGAGCACCCTATCGCTCGGGCTTGTCTGCTCGGCGCCAAAACCCATCTGGGTCTCGGTCCTGATGGCACGCTCGAAGGCAGCACTGGCGAGTTCTCGAACGTGGTCGGCAAGGGTGTCTCTGCCACTGTAGAGCCGGCTTCCTCCATGGGCCGTAAACGCTACCAAGTATTGTGCGGCAACGCTTCATACCTCCGCAACCAAGGCATCGTCATCCCAGTCTCAAACGAAGAGGACTACGACGCACCAAACTCCCCATCCTTCGAGGGCGGCCCTTCATCCTCCAAAACCACCACACAACACGCCGGCATCACCACCATCCACACCGCCATCGACGGCACCTACACCGGCCACATCTCCCTCTCCGACATCCTCAAGCCCTCCGCCCGCGCCGCCATCGCCGCCCTGCACCGCATGAACATCACCGCCTCCCTCGTCACCGGCGACCAAGCCGCCGCCGCCCAGCACGTCGCCGCCCTCGTCGGAATCCCCCCCGCAAACGTCCACTCCGGCATCCTCCCCAGCGGCAAGCAGGAAATCATCGAAACCCTGCAACGCGCCGGCCAGATCGTCGCAATGGTCGGCGACGGCATCAACGACTCCCCCGCCCTCGCCACCGCCAACATCGGCATCTCGCTCGCGTCCGGCACCGACGTCGCCATGGAAGCCGCCGACATCGTCCTCATGAAGCCGAACCAGCTGCTCGACATCCCGGCCTCGCTGCTCCTCAGCAGGGCCATTTTCCGCCGCATCAAGTACAATTTATTGCTGTCTTGCGTGTACAACGCTGTGGGCTTGCCGGTTGCCATGGGCTTCCTGCTGCCCTGGGGGATTACGCTGCCGCCTTTGGCGGCGGGCGCGGCGATGGCGTGCTCGAGCGTTACGGTTGTTGTTTCGTCGCTGCTGCTCAAGTTTTGGAAGAGGCCTGGGTGGTTGCTTGAGCAGGAGCTCGAGGCCGAGTTCAGGGGTGCTGGTGGTCGTGGTGGGAAGTCTGGGTTGTGGGGTTTGGTCAGTGGTGGGGTTAGGGATTTGTTCAGGAGTCGGAAAGAGAGGAGGAGGGGCGCTGAGGCCGAGAGGGGCGCGTATGTGCCGTTGGAGAGTTATGAGAATGTTTGAGATGGGAATATTTTGTTCATTTTCTTTGTGTTTTTGACTTTGTATATAAGGCATTGGCGTCTCTTGGGGGGTACGTGGCGTTCTTTTCCTTGTCTTGTTTTCTCCATACCCTACAAATCTGAATCTGAGGATCTAAAGAAGATATTTGGGTTTGCCTCATCCAGGGCGATAGCGGCGACTTCCGTCTGTCGAGATCATTCTCGGTGCCAGTGAAATACTAAAACAAGATTTGAAACTTTTTTACATGGCTTTCATCATTCACTGATTGAGATTTTGTCAATGCGGCGGCTTTGGCACGTGATAAACGAGTAGGTGCCAGTGAGAGATCAAAAGGATATGTATCTTTTGGATGCTTGCGTCCCTCTCGAATTCGCTATGGTGCTCAAAGGAACGACCTCGACGCCTTCATGGTCTGTGATTGGTTTTGCAGAAATCCCAATCGATGTGTAAGAGATCTTGGTACATACATAGTAGCTGACCCTTACAATTTGTGCATTTGATGGGGTTCTGATCAAATGGCAGAAGCAATTCTATGATTCGACAATAGTATAATGCTCACTTGGTTCAGAGCATTAGCCGCGTCCTGGTCGATCGCCTTTGGCCATCGGGAACATATTTGTTTAAATCTGGCCACTATCGTTGATGTCGACAACTACGAAACTGAAGCCGAGAATCCCTGTCACTCCACAGCGAGATGAGTCTTTCCTTATCGGCGGCACTTCATCTTGCACCTGATCTGCATTCGAACAACCATAACAACCATAACAACAACAACAACAACAACAACAACAACATATCTGCCATGGCGCCTAAGGTCCTCGTTCATGGCTCTGGAGCCATCGGTGCCATCTACATATACATCCTCCAACAATCTGGTTGTACCGTAACATCAGTCTGCCGCTCCAACTACTCGGCCGTCAAATTAAATGGCTTCACCATCGATTCAGACAAATTTGGTAAAAACATCAAAGTCCGCCCAGATCACGTTGTGCAAAGTCCCGCAGAAGCGGCCTCTCAAGGGCTAGGTCCGTTCGACTACATCATCGTATCGACCAAAGCACTGCCAGGCCAGAAACTCAGCACGCCAGAAATCATCAAACCAGCCGTCACGGAGGGAGAAACGACAATCGTCCTGATCCAAAACGGCATCGGGATAGAAGCCGAATACGCCACGGCCTTCCCAACCAACACCCTCATCTCCTGCGTCGTCTACCTGCCCACAACCCAGACCTCCCCGGGCCACATCCGAATGGGCGCCATCGAACTCTTGCACATCGGCGCTTTCCCCTCCACCCAGGATCCTTCTTCGCCGGCGACCCTATCGACCGAACGCCTCCGGAAAATTCTCGCCCATGGTGGCAGCAATGTCCACTCGCACCCCGACATCCAAGCTCAACGCTGGAGTAAACTGCTCATCAACGCTTCCTGGAATCCCATCTGCGCCCTCAGTCTCAGCCGCGACGTGGCATTCCTCGCCTCGGGACCTTTGGCAGAGAAATTGGTTCAAGACGTCATGAACGAAGTCGTGCTGATCGCTCGAGCTAAAGGTTACGGCGGCGTTGTTACGAGTGATCTGGCGAAGGAGCAGTTACAGCGGGCTCTTGAGCGGAAAGGAACGCCCGGGATCGAGCCGAGTATGTTGGTGGATGTCCTGAACGGAAGACGAATGGAGGTGGAGGTGATTTTGGGGAACCCGGTTAGGATTGCGAGGGAATTGGGGGTTGAGGTGCCGAGGCTGGAGACGCTTTATGCGCTTCTCAAGGGGTTGGATGAGGCTGTTGCTTTGAGGGAGCCGGGAAGGAGTCTGGGCGGTGATGTAAGCAAAGGACACAATAGATGCTGAGCTAGGACCTAGGGACCAAAGCTCTACTATTCGATGTTCCGAGCAGAGATGATCGATATAAAGCCTCGAGTGACCATTTACATCAAGACGTAGGTGGGTGGGTCTGGTCAGCTCATGATATTCCCAGACTCACACGTTCTGCTACCTTTCGTAGTATTTGGGTACCAAAACTCCCCCGCCGCGCCACTTTTTAGGTGTGAACCCGTAATCGTTCTTCACCAGGTTCGCCAAGGCCTGTCGTTCGCCCTTTGTAGGAATCAGATTCATAATGAGGTCAACCATCAAACTGAAAATGCGAAGCTCGTTCGTCTCCAAGGCGGCAGTGATGTAGAACGACACCCAATACAAGCTCAAGTCACCGATTCGTGCCTTTGAATCAAACGACTTTGCACCGTCGCGGTCGCGATCCAAGGCTTCGAACTTCTCAAGGTAAGCAAATTCCCCTTCCTCGTCGGTCACATGGTCGCTTTCAATGTCTGAATCCGAAGGAGGATATTCGGGAGCCAAAAAAGTGTGCCGAGTATCCATGTCCTTGCGCAAGAACCGAAACAGTGCAACCACATCGGGGCTTATGTCATCGACGGGGATGCTCTTGTCGCCTTTGAAGTAGTCCAAATGCCAACATTCAAGATGAAGCGTCTGTAAATGCGAATGTCCATAGAAAGCCGTCCACCAGAGGTTAAAATCACTAAAACTCGGTCCAAGTCTACAGCCACGCATTGCTGTATCGGAGGGCGTGTTGTACAGCCCACGCTGACCTTTTATGACGAAGACTGTGCCTCGCTCAACGCCGAAGGCATCCTCGACTTTGTTACACATCTCTAATGCCTCGAGGAAAGTATTCGGCGGCAAGTGTGTCCAGATGTCGTGCAAGAGGGCGTTCAACAGAGTCGGCGTCCCAATGGTGTAGTCAGGCTTGAAATTCTCGTGGCCTTCCGTAGCGACACCCAGCAATGCATATATTTTGTCTCTGGCGTCAAAGCACCGCAAGTGCTTAGTCTCTTGAACCAAACTCCAGAGAGCAGTATCGACCGATTTGAGGTTCAGTCTCACCATCCGCATAGCAGGACTGCTCGCGACGATTTCGGTGCTGTCATCGAGCTGAGCGATCCCGGATCTGGTGTCTGCAAATTGCATCAGGGCCTGGAATGACTTCCACGAGGCAGTTTTGCTCCCACACATGAGCCGCATCCGCCGGGCAAGCCGCACTTCTTGGAATATCCACAGCCTTCGCCAGTAGTTTCGCCTGCACAGATCATCCATCGCATGTCCAGCGTCACTAACCCATAAGCGAGAGGCTTGCTTCGCAAACTCCTCGCCCCTCGGGAGTCTGGCGATCGCTGTCATCGCCAAGTCGCTTCCTCGGTGGGCAGGCCCCAGCCAGACAACCACTGTCTGCGCGGTGTGGAAGATTTTGGACATCAAAGTGACCTGATAACCGCGTTCCACGAGGTCGACCTGATTGATTGACAGCATGTCACACCAAATCCATCCCGAAAGATCTCCGCCTAGGTCTCTTGCACAGTTGAGGAAGCGGAACAGGTTCTTTGGGACCAGCAGTGGTCGGCCATTTATGTAGATCTCGTGGATCCCATGTTGCGAGCCCCATGTATACGAGAGTGCCGTGTAAACCGGTGGTCTACGCAGTGAAAACTGATCCATCTGGCAACAAATTTGTGTGGTAGAGTCGGCCGGTACTATCCTCAGTAGTCTGATATGTCCCTTGCGCAAAGTCCTGTATGCCGGATGGGGGCGTGGTGCACTAGACAGTAAGTTGGGTTCTACGTTGGCTATTACGGACGGTGCAATGGTGGAGGGTGAGGTCTCCCTTCTTGATGCCCGTCCGGATCCATGTGGTTCATCTGTGTCCTGCGCCTTGCGGGACACACTTTCGGGTTTGGGGATGTTCTTGAGACCGCTTGGTCGGTTGGTCCGGCAATGACTCTCAGCAGCGGATGAGGCTCTTCTTTCTGTAGGTCGGCTACGCCCGTGTTGTGTATTTGCCTCCTGCGTTTCGCTGGGAACATCTCTAGGTTCTGGAATATTCCCGAGATTGCGTCTGAGATTGCGGTCGAGTCGGGAATGACTCCAGGCAGAGTTTGGCGGCATTGTGCGACAAGAACAAGGCTTACATGCCACAAGGGCAAAGCTTGTACAGCGGCAGCCCATTCACTTACATACTTGGCGAAGGTATGGACTAAGAGAGATTGAATCGCTAAGGCGATTAGATATAGCGCCATGCGCTGGCATCATGCAACTCAGCCTCCCGTGCTCGCAGTCAGCCCTCACTCGGTCTCGCCTCCGACTTCATCCCCCAAGAAGCACCAGACAGGGATCATAATCATCGCTTAAATATTGCACTGAGCACGAGAACTTTGAGTAGTGACCCTATCGTTGCCACCAGCCCAATCAATTGGCTGTTGCCAAGATTGAGTAGGCACCAACCATGACGGTACACTCTTGCAGCAAGGCAACATGTGAACATCATTTCCCTAACGTATGTTGTCTGACAACACGAGGATGCTTACCAACACCGACTAGCTCCCGATAGTGAGACCCGCACCTGCGATATGACAGAGATATTCACGCTCGCTGATGAGAAAGCCAGTCAAACTGTGGAATCGAACAAGCACGAGAGGAATCGTTCTGACGTATTCATTATCTCGGGCGCTAACATGTCGTCGCAGTAGATTCTAGTTCTAACATAGAGCTGCGGGCATACATGGCACGCTGTTGGAAAATCAGACGTCGAGAACGCTTATGGCTAACCGCTCATATGAAGAAGACATCGTCAGTCGCACAAAAAGTACCAGCCGCTCTGACTGCGTGAAGGCCACACACGAGAGCTTTGTAGTGCGCAAGACCCGCCGCCAGCACCAGAAGACGGAAGATCTGATGGCTTGCGCCTACAAAGTCAAAACGAGTTGGATACCAGCGCTCCGGTATCTGTTACTTGTAAGCTACAAGCCAAACGAAAAAGAGCATCTCCAAAGACAATACGTACCCTCGACGCATAAACGACGGCTCCTGCGATGTTGAGAAGGGCCATCAGAGCCATCCACTCGATACCCAAACGCCTTTTCTGAATCGCAAAGCCGTACAAGAAGATACTATGCGAGATGAACAACACCGCTGAGAGGCCGAAGCATGTGTGCATCAAAGCTCGGGATTTGCGGAACGTGAGTCCCAAGAACGATGGGTGGAGGGTGAGCAAGATGCAGCCGCTTGCACTTGTCGACACCTGGATCTTTGTCAGCTTGGGACTGGGATCGATGAGGCTCGCAGCCGGCAACGCTCGACGGAGAGGCATACAAAGCACCAGTGTGCAATCTTCAGTGCCGAATCGCACCAGAAAGCGAAATGTATCGATGGGAGACTGGCTCCCCACATGAGCAGTACAATGCCGCAAATGTCAAGTCTGTTACCGAAGGATGCGACTGACGGCGAGATATTCCATGACACGTGGCAGCTGCACACGAAACTTTTAGCTTTCTTGTCGAGCCACTGAAATGTGTCATGTGAAAGACCAACCATGCTGAACATGCAAGGCACAAGGCAACACCAACGAAATAAAGCACAATCAAGAGGGCTTCGATGGGCTGCGGATCCTCGATCTCGCTGTAGACGTTCGCATAGAAGTGGAGTGGGAGCCACGCGAAGAGGATACATCCGATGGCGTGAGGGTGGATGTTGACTTTACGATATCAGTGTTCAGACCGGAAGCTCAGCTGACGTGAAGCTTCCTGCTCAGATATCACTCACTAGTCTCATTATGCCATTCAAACATGCTCTTGACTGATGAAAGCCACGAGCCAGACGTGGGTCTACATGCGCAGAGTCAGCAGACATGTCATATGCAGTCTCACAGTAGCTTGCCAAATGCCATACCTGTACCCGGAGAGAAGATACTCCTGTCTCTGCTGATGTTAGCAACAAAGGCTCTGCAACCACATCTTTCATTCTTGGACGTACTTCTGCCACGATGCTATTGAATCGCTTGTCACCGAATAACTCACGAGTTCAACTTGTTTCGAGTACTAACGAATCTCATGATAGCACAGAAGGCGGAGCCTTTCGAGTTTCCGAGAGTGTCTTTGATTTGAGGCCATAGGCCTGTCCTCCGCATCACTGCACATGTTCAACTGTCATCAAAAGCTTTACGAAGGGAGATCGAATCAATGATCTTGGAGATGAGTCGAGCATTGTTTAAGCGCCGCCAAGCCGAGTGATCCCTGCCATTTACGCGAGTCTGACCTCCAACTTAATGACAGCTCTCGTATAAACACCTGTCATCCCCTAGATTCATGTCGTGTTTCGGTGGTGTCATCGGTTCAACGATGAAGGCAGCACAATTCCGGCAATCTTGAGAGATGTGACAAGGGTTTTCCACGCATAGTTTGAAGTGCCGATGGCCTCTTCCAAAATCCAGTCATCTGTGCCATTGAGATAGGTTGTGTACGATTAGAAAAGGAAATAAGCCTGGCTCAAGGGCAGCGTCTCCGAAGGCTCCGCCTCGCACTTCATGCCATCGGCCTCCACAGTCTGCAAGTAAAGTCAGCACAAAGTTCCAAGAAGTAGTAGCAAACCTCCATATGGAAAAAGAAAACTCACATAGCTCTCCGGGTCAACCTTCATCTTCGGCCTATAGTCATTGAACTTCATATCACTCTTCTTCACCGTCCTACACCCCCTGACAGCCTCCACCCTCTTCTTCAACCCATACCCCTTGACCTTACCCTCCGCGCCCGCCTTGCTGACCCACGCAATAGACAGCGCAGGCAAGTGGGCGCCGAACATAGGCCTCATGATCGTCGGCTCCACCGTCGGGATGCTCGCATTCGGGTCTCCCATCTGGGCCCACGCCACCATGCCGCCCTTGACGACCTGCGTCGGCTTGGCGCCGAAGTTCTGCGGGTGCCAGAGGACGAGGTCCGCGAGTTTGCCGACCTCGATCGAGCCGATGAGGTGCGACATGCCTTGCGCGATGGCCGGGTTGACGGTGTACTTGCTGACGTAGCGCTTGACGCGGAAGTTGTCGACGCCTGTGCCTTTGTCCTCGGGCAGGAAGCCGCGCTGCACTTTGTTCTTGTGGGCGGTGTGCCAGGTGCGCAGGATGACTTCGCCGCAGCGGCCCATGGCTTGCGAGTCCGAGGACATCATGCTGATGGCGCCGAGGTCGTGGAGCACGTCTTCGGCCGCGAT
>Ga0265798_10010065_pt1 | contig 11710 bp, 7 predicted proteins | sample P3T30metagenome_FD_192430 | JGI IMG/M metagenome (GOLD analysis project Ga0265798, IMG submission 192430) | Plant litter microbial communities from East Loma Ridge, Irvine, California - P3 T30 | ecosystem: Environmental > Terrestrial > Plant litter > Unclassified | place: USA: California... | reverse complement strand
CGCCAAGCCGACGAACAGCACGATCAGTCCGCGCAGGATGTTGGTCGGCGATATCGACACGCCGCCGAACTCGATCCCCTGTGCGAGCACGCCGAGCCGGCCGAACATCGTGCCGATGCCGTTGCCCCCGCTGAACGGCGTCACCAGCAGCCCGAGCGCAAGCAGGATCAGCGCGATCCGCAGCACCGCCGACAGCAGGACGCCGAATTGATCGACCATGCTGGGCCGCACGCCGAACGCGCGCGTCACGGTCACGCCCAACGGACTGTCGCGCACGAACATGCTCGTCGACACGTCGTCCACCGCCGCCATCAACAGATATACCGTGGTCCCGAGGATCGTCGCCCAGCTCACGAGCCAGGCAATGAACAGGCTGAGGGCGACATATCCGAGCAACAGCGCGACGAACGCGGTCGCGACCAGTGCCCAGGCCAGCAACGTCCCAAGCCCGATGCCTGCACTCGTCTTGATATAAGCGATCGGTTCGGTGTCCGCCCGCTTTGCGCGCAGACGGCCAAGCACGATCAGAAACACGCCGATCAGCACGAGATGCAGCAACGCGTTCAGCGTCTGCGTCGCGACCTGCGCGGGCTGGCTCGCGCCGATTGCGGTGGTGATGGCACTGACCAGAATGCTCGCGAACGAAAGCGCCGCCAATCCCCAGGATAGCGGACGCAATGCAGACGCGGTCTCATCGTCGAGCGGGGCGACGCGCCACGAAGCCCCGTTGCGCATCAGCAGCGCGCCGCACACGGCCGCAGTATAGGCGCTGAACCCGATCGCCATCACGAACGCGTCGAGCACGCTGCTCCACCGCGTCGGAAGCAGCCCCGACCAGCGCAATCCCTGCACCAGCGCGGTCGCGGCGAGCAGCGGGGCAAGCGTTCCGACGAAAACCCGCCACATCGCGTTGGCCGAGCGGCGAACCCGGTGTCCGGGCGCCCCTTCCACCAGGAAGCGTTGCCCGAACTGCCGCGCCCGAACCCGCACCGGGAACACCAGGACCAGCCCCAGCAACACGCCAAGGACCATCGGCCAGGGCAAACTGCCGTGCCATTGCGTGCGGATCTGCCGGGTGCCTTGCGCGAGGAACAGTTCGATACGGCGGAGGTCGCGCGGCAGCGCCTGGACGATCGCGCGCCAATAGGCCGGGGTGAGCGGGGAGGCGACCTTGGCGGTGATCTTCTCGTTGAACTCTTGCGCGCGACTGCGATCCAGTTCGTCGATCAATTGTTCGGCCTCGACATTGGCAAGACCGCCTCGTTTGATCGCGGAGTCCACCGACGACCGTTGTCGCGCCAGCGCCGCGCGTTGCGTGCTGAGTTCGAGCGGTTCGGGAACGCCAGCGGTGACCGGTCCCAACCCGGCAATCCGCGCGTCGATCAACGTCTGTTGCTGTCGCAGTTGCTCGGTCACGTCGGTCGCGATCTGCTGCGCCGCCAATGCGCGTTCCCGCAAGGCCTTCTGGTCGTCGGCGTCAACGCGCTCGTCGAGTAGCCCGTCCACCGCCCGCAGCTCGGTTTCCGCGCTCCCCAGTTGTTGCGAAAGGGTGGCGACCGTTGGGGTCTGCGCGACCGCAGCCGCACCGGTCGTGACGAGCAGCGTTGCGAGAATGGCTTTGAGCAGGAACGTTGGGGATGGCATCGCAACCGCCATAAGCGCGCGCGGATGCGGCGGCAACGCGGCCGTCACGGTTGGCGGGGTGTCCCGTTCGTCCCGCGGCGTCGACACCCGTCCGTGGCGCGATCAGGCCACGGACGGGTAGGCGTATTATTGTCAGGCCGATTGCGGAACGATGCTGATCATCTCGTCCTCGCTTGGCTGTTTCGCAGGCTTCAGCTCGAGCGCCTGTTCCGCCTCGACTCGCCGACGGCGCGTGGCCGGGTCGAGCGTCACCGTTTCCCCCGTTTCGAGCGACCGTTCGACCGCCGCAAGGACCCGCATGTCGAGCAGACCTTCCTCGCCATCGGCTTCGGGGTGACGATCCTCCAGGATACAGTCGGAGAAATACTGCGTCTCATTGCCGAACTGCTCGACCGGATCGAAGCTGTGCTTCTTGCTGCCGTCCGCAGTGCGTTCGACATAGGCGATGCCGGTCTTCGGGCCGAACATGAACGCGGGATTGGCGTGGATGCTCGCCTTTGTCCCTGTCAGCTCGAAAAACTCGGACGATGCCGTCGCATAGCTGACCGTGAATTGTGCAACGCGCGCATCGGCGAACCGCAGGGTCACCGCGACAGTATCATCGAAGTTGAACCCGCGCCCCGGCGACTTGATGCCGACCGCGTGCACGGCGATCGGTTCCTGGCCGAACAGGTTGCGCACCGCGTTGAGCGGGTATGTTCCCATGTCGGGGACGGGGCCGCCCCAATAGCCGTTATGCCCGCGCGAGTTCGCCTCCGCGACGTTCTGCGCGAAGACCGACACGAAGCTGCGCAGCTCGCCGAATTCCCCGTTGCGGGCGCGCGTGATCATCTCGACGGTGCCGGGTTCGTGATGCAGGCGGTATGCGATCATCAGCTTGGCGCCGCTCTTCTGCTGCGCCGCGACGATTTGTTCGGCTTCGTCGACGCTCGACGCCATCGGCTTTTCGAGCAGCACGTGGATCCCGGCCTCGAGCGCCGGCACCGCATATTTCAGGTGGAGGAAATTCGGCGTTGCGATGTAGACGGCGTCGATCTCGCCGGACTGCAGCAGCGTATCATAATCGTCGTAGGACCACGCCTTGATGCCGTAGAGTTTGGCGAGCTTCTCGGCCTTGACCGGATCGCCCGTGACCAGCGCGGTCATTTCGGAATTGTCGGTCTGAGCGACGCCGGGCATGAACGCCTGCTGCGAGATCTGGCCGCCGCCGACGACGGCATAGCGTACCTTCTTGGTGTGTCCGAACATATCGGGTCCTTCGATGTAGCGGGGGGAAGTCACGCAAACGTTGGTCTCCCGGGATCGTTGCATGGCGGCGCGGCAGGCGTCGTCGGGTGATGCACCCGATCTCGGTTGCCCCGCCGCGGAAATTGGCTAGGCACGGAGGGATCGGGGTTAGAGTAGGGGCGAGCGAACTTGGCACGGAAGGCGGCACCCGGGCGCAACACGACGATCGTGGACGTGGCGGCAAAGGCCGGCGTCTCCGCCATGACGGTGTCGCGGGTCATCAACGGTCAGCCGGGCGTGGGGGCGGAAACCCGCGTGACCGTCAAGGACGCCATTCGCGAACTGGGCTATCGCCCCAACCAGACCGCACGCAACCTCGTCACGTCGACCGAATTGCGGATCGGCGTGGTCTATTCCAACCCCAGCGCCGCGTTCATGAGCGACTTTTTGACCGGGGTGTTCGAGGAAGCGTCTGCGCGGGGTGCGCGGCTGATCCTCGTCAAGGGCGAGGGCGGGCGTCCTCCCCCGCTCGACGCGATCGCGGCGTTGGCAACGTCGGGCGTGTCGGGTGTGATTCTCACCCCGCCGCTGGGCGAGTCCCCGACCGTGTTGCGCGTGTTGCGGGAAGCGGGGGTTCCGATCGCGTCGGTCGGCGCACACCAGATCGCCGGGGCGATCTGCGTGCGGATCGACGATCGGCAGGGTGCCTATGAAATGACGCGCGACCTGATCGCGCTGGGACATCGGAAGCTGGGCTTCGTCGTCGGCAATCCCGATCAGGCAGCCAGCGCCGAACGGCTGGCGGGGTTCCATGCCGCGGTTCGCGAAGGGAACGGGATCCACACTACCGTCGCACAGGGGGACTTCAGCTACGCGTCCGGGCTGGTGGCAGGCGAGCAGTTGCTGGATGCGCCCCAGCCGCCGACCGCCATCTTCGCGAGCAATGACGACATGGCGGCGGCGATCGTATCGGTCGCGCACCGGCGGCAACTCGACGTGCCCGGCGAGCTGACCGTGGTCGGTTTCGACGACACCACCGCGGCGGTGACGCTGTGGCCGCCGCTGACCACCGTGCATCAGCCGGTTCGTCAACTCGCGGCGGAGGCGCTGGGTCTGCTCGTCACCGACATCGCATCGTCCGCCCGTCGATCGGACCGGATCGACCAGGTGCTCCCGCACAGCCTGATCCGCCGTCAATCGACCGCGCCGCCGAGGGAGGATTGACCCGCGCGACCGCGCAGAGCCCGGCACATCCGCCGATCCTACCCGTCCCGCCCTTCGTAGCGGAAAAACGCAAAGTCCGCGGGGAGGGCGGTGCCGGCCATGTCCTGGCAGGCCATGCCGACGAAGGTTCCCGTGAAGTTCGGCAGGCCGGGCAGGGACGCCTCGTCCGACAGGATGCTTGCGTCGAGGATGCGATCGCACCACGTCCAGTCCGCCGCATCGATCGGCTCGCCCAGATCGCCGCGCCGCCAGCCGAAACGCAGCCGGTCGAGATCCACGTCGACCCGCAGATCGATCGCGGCATCGGGGAGGTGATCGACCACGGTGGTGACGCTGCAAGTGCCGGTATCGGGCGATGCGGTCATCACCTGCAATTGCCGCGCGGTGCCATCGTGCGTGACGTTAAGATAATGGAATTTGGTGCCGTTGTAATAACAGATGAGGCCCGCCGCCTGCTGGAAATGGGTCGGCGCATAATCGACCCGCGTCGTGGCGGTATAGCAAAGATGCTCCTGCCGCCGCGCGACGAGTGCCTGGACGAAGTGGCTTCCGACCGTGTCCCGCCCGTAGAGTCGCAGAAAGCCTGGTCGCGCCGTCAGGCTGAAAAGCGCATCCGGGTCCGGCGTCCGCAGCCACTGGAATTCGGGCGGCAACGTAGCGCGGTCGAACCCGCCGTCCCAGGGCACGGTCGGCCAGGGTGCAGGCGGCAGGGACGGTGCCGCTGGTTCGGCATCGGGCAATCCATCGCCAGCGACCGTACGCAGCCAGCCGTCGTCGCCCCACACCATCGGCTGCAACGCGGTTTCGCGCCCCAGAATGCAGCGTTCGCGCGACGGCAGCGGTCGTCCGCACAGATAGGATATCCAGGTGGTGCCGTCCGCAAGCTCCACCAGGTCGCCATGCCCCGCACGCGTCAGCGGTCCGTCCCGCCGTCCGGCGGCGGTCAGCACAGCGACGTCCGGGTGAACCTCATACGGCCCGAACAGTGAGCGCGACCGCACCATCGTGACCGCATGGTCCCATCCCGTGCCGCCCTCCGCAACCAGCAGGTGATACCAGCCATCGCGCTTGTACAGATGCGGACCTTCGGTGAAGCCGGTGTCCGTGCCGTGGAAGATCGTGCGGCGTTCCCCGATCAACCGCAAGGTCGCGCGGTCGAGCTGCTGGATCACGATGCCCCCGAACCGCGGGTGCCCGGGGCGGTGATCCCACAGCATGTTGAGCAGCCACGTCCGGCCATCGTCGTCGTGGAACAGCGCCGGGTCGAAGCCGCTGCTGTTGAGGAACACGGGGTCGGACCATTCGCCGTCGATCGTGTCGCACGTCACGAGATAATTGCGGAAATCGCGCAGCGAAGCGCCCGATGCGCCGTTGACGGTCGTCTGCCCGTAGCGTTTGACGTCGCTGTACGCGAGCCAGAACCGGCCGTCGGCATGGCTGAGGTCGGGTGCCCAGACGCCGCACGAATCAGGGTCCCCGCGCATGTCGAGCTGTGCCGCGCGCACCAATGGCCGTGCTGCCAGCCGCCAGTGGACCAGATCCCGGCTATGGTGAATCTGGACACCCGGATACCATTCGAAGGTGGACGTCGCGATATAGATGTCCTCGCCGACGCGGACGATCGACGGGTCGGGATTGAAGCCACGAAGTACGGGATTGCGAAGCTGCGTCATGCGGGTTTGCGCACCAAGGTCCAGAGGATGGCGGCACCGATGAGATCGAGCACGCCCAATACGATGAAGAACGGAACATAGCCGACCTGATCAACCAGTCGACCAAGCGACAGCGTGAAGATCAGCACGCCGAGATTGGCGGCAAGCCCCGCGATGCCCGTCACGGTCGCCACTTCGTCGCGGTGGAACAGGTCGGAGGCCATCGTGATGACGGTAACCGAAAGCGTCTGGTGCGCAAAACCGCCGAGGCACAGCAAGGCGATCGCCACGAACGGGTTGGTCGCCAGTCCGACAAATGCCATCCCCATCATCATCACCGCGCCCAGCGTGAACGCCCAGCGCCGCGCATCGATCAGGGTTACGCCCCGGCGTTGCAGCAGCGCGACGACCGCGGGACCGAAAAGGCACCCCAGGTCCGCCGCAAGGAAGGGAAGCCAGGCGAAAATCGCGATCTGCGCAAGGTCGAACCCGCGTTCGCGCGCAAGGTACAGAGGCATCCAGAAGGACAGCATTCCCCAAACCGGATCGGCGAGCAAGCGCGGCAGCGCGATGCCCCACAGATTGCGCCGACGCAGCAACGCGCCGATCGGCTGGCGCTTTCGGGCACCAGCGGGGCGCGCGACTTGTCCCGCCTCGATATGGCTGCGTTCCGCACTGCCGAGCCGGGCATGCTGCGCCGGAATGCGGTACCACAGCAACCACGCGACGCACCACACGAGCCCGAGCCCGCCAGTCACCACGAACGCCAGCCGCCAGCTTTGCGTCATCACCGCCCAGGCGATCAGCGGCGGCGCGAGCACCGCGCCGAACGACGCGCCGATATTGTAGATTCCTCCAGCAACGCCGCGTTCGCGCGCGGGAAACCATTCGGCGATCAGCTTCTGACCCGCCGGCTGCGCCGATCCTTCGGCGAGTCCGAGCGCCAATCGGAGCCCCGCGAACGAGAACCAGCCTTGCGCCAGGACATGCGCGATCGTGATGAGCGACCAGATCGCGACGCACAGCGTGAAGCCGAGACGTAAGCCGAAGCCATCGAGGAAATAGCCGATCAGCGGCTGGAACATCACGCCTACCTGAAACGCGCTTGTGACCCAGCTATATTGTTCGTTGGATATGCCCTGTTCGCTGAGGATGACGGGTGCAGCGACACCCAGCACCGATCGCGCCAGATAATTCAGGATCATCGCGCCGACGAACAGGGCGATGATCGTCCAGCGCACATACGGAAAAGGACGCCTTGTTCGGCCCAGATCGGTGGCAGTCTCGGCCTCCATGTCATCCCCTCGCGTTAACGTTATCTGCCTTAGCATTTTTTATTCGGTGCGAACTTCAATCCTCTAGAGACATGCGGAGCGCGCCGCAATCAAGCATTGCGTGCTGCGGTCGCCCTAGGTGAATCCCGATCGGATCTGCCATATCAACTCAGACTATTGACTAGCTCAATTCGAATCAATACCAAGACGAGGTAACGTTAACGTTGCTGATCGCCAGCGATGCGAAGAACGTTCAATACAAGGCGTAAAAGCGCCGATCGTTAACCACATGGGGGAGATGTGCCATGCAAACGGCCCGACGGACGCTCATTTCACAGCACAGTTTCGCTGGACCAATTCGTAATGCTTTGTTGGCGGCGTCCGCGAATGCGTTCGACCCATTCCCCGCGCGCGGCATCCCCGCGTTTCGCAAGCAGGTCCGTTTGTCGGCTGGCCTCATCGCGCTGTCCTGCGCGATGAGCGCGACCGCAGCGTTTGCGCAGGTTGCCGATGGCACCACCGCTTCCGGTCCGGCAGCAGCGCCGGTTGCGCCGTCCGCCGCGCAAGTTCCACCCGGCACCGTCGACCCGACCGTCGCAACCGCGCCCGACACCGCCGCCGCCGATAACGGCGACATCGTCGTGACGGGATCGCGCATCGTTTCCAACGGGTTTGCCGCGCCGACACCGACCACCGTGATCGGGGCCGCGCAGATCCAGGGCAATGCGCAACCCAACGTCTTCACGACGATCGCGCAGCTTCCGTCGCTGCAAGGGTCGAGCGGATCCGCGACCAACACCTTCAGCACATCGAGCGGCCAGCAGGGGCTGAGTTCGCTGTCGCTGCGGGGTCTCGGACCGATCCGGACGCTGACGTTGCTCGACGGGCAGCGCGTGGTCGGGGCCTATTACACCGGCGTCACCGATGTCAGCCAGTTCCCGCAATTGCTCATTCAGCGAGTCGACGTCGTCAACGGCGGCGCATCGGCTTCCTATGGGTCGGATGCGGTCGGCGGGGTCGTCAACTTCATCACCGATACGCGGTTCAAGGGCATCAAGGGCAATGTGCAGGGCGGCATCACGACCTATGGCGACAATGCGCAGGGCCTGATCCAGCTCGCGGCCGGACGCAGCTTCTTGAACGATCGCCTCCATGTCGTCGCCAGCGGCGAATTCGCCAAGGAAGAAGGCGTCGGACCGGGCGATTTCGGTCTGGATCTGGCGGGCGGGCGCACCTGGTTCAAGCAGACCTCGCTGGTCAACCGCAACGTCGTCAATGACGGATCGCCGCAATATCTGCTTCTCGACAACGTCCAGAGCACGGGTTTCACCAAATACGGCCTGATCACCGCCGGCCCTTTGCAAGGCACCGCGTTCGACAAGAACGGCGCACCGTTCGCCTTCCAATATGGATCGAACGGAACCCCGTCGGGCAACACGGCGGGGACGGTCAACGGCTGCTACCCGGGCTTCTGCGTCGGTGGCGACACATCGGGCAACATCGACACCGGACGGTCGCTCCAGTCGGCAATCCAGCGCGTCGTGGGCTATGGCCGAATCGGTTATGACTTTGCCGACGACAACGAGATTTATGCCACCGTCAACGTCGCGCAGGTCACGACCAACAACCAGCCGACCAACGGGGCCAACCGTCCCGGTCTGACGATGCAATGCGCCAACCCTTATGTGCCGGCCTCGGTCAAGGCGGCGTGCGCGACCGCCGGGATCACCAGTTTCCAATATGGTACCAGCAACGCGATCCTGCCCAACACAAAGGTCTTCACGGATCGTCGCCAATATCGTTACGTCGTGGGGGCAAAGGGCAAGGTATCGATCGGCGGATCGAAGTGGACTTACGACGCTTATTACGAGCGCGGCATCAACAACATCGCGGTTGACGTCAACAATGTGCTGCTCACCCCGCATTTCAATCAGGCGATCCAGGCGGTCGAGCTGAATGGCGCGATCGTCTGCGCCAGCGCGGTTGCGCGGGCCAATGGGTGCCAGCCGATCAACATCTTCGGCGGCGCAGAGCCTTCGGCTGCCGCCAAGGAATATGTCAGCCCGGCGAACGGTCCGCTCCAGCGGATGCGGCTGACGCAGGACGTCGTCAGCGTCAACTTCTCCGGATCGCCGATCGACCTGTGGGCGGGGCCGCTCGCGGTCGCGTTCGGCGGCGAGTATCGCAAGGAATACTACACGGTCCGCGCCGATGCCTATGGCGCGGGGGTAAGCAGCATCAGCCCGAACAACGATGCCTATCCGTCTGATCCGACGCTGCTGGCGGGCGGCAACAACTGGTATGCGGGCAATTACAAGAACGGCAACGGCGCGTTCGACGTGAAGGAAGCCTATGCCGAGATCGATTTGCCGATCATCAATTCTGAAACGCTGGGGCGTGCCAACCTGAACGGTGCGGCGCGCGTGACTGAATACAGCACGTCGGGCACGGCGTGGACGTGGAAGATCGGCGGCACCTGGGACACGCCGATCAACGGGCTTCGGCTGCGGGCTGTGACGTCGCGTGACGTGCGTGCGCCCAACCTGTCCGAGCTGTTTGCCGCGCCGGTCACGACGACGCTGCCCAACTTCCTGGATCCGGTGCGCAACGTGAACGTCGTCGCGATCCAGAACGCGGTCGGCAACCCCAATCTGACGCCCGAAATCGCGCGCAACACGTCATTCGGTGCGGTCCTGTCCAATCCGGCGTGGCTTCCCGGATTCAGCATCTCGTTCGATTATTACAAGATCAACATCAAGGACGTCGTCTCGAGCCTGGGTGCGGCGCAGATCGTCGATCTGTGCTTCCGCAACATCCTGCCCGAGACGTGCAGCGCGTATAATCTGAACAATCAGGACGGCCCCAACTTCGTCAACGTCCAGTCGTTCAACCTGGCGTCGATCAGGACGAGTGGCTTCGATATCGAGGCAAGCTATCGTTGGCAGCGGCCGCTCGGCTTGCCGGGCACTTTCACGGTACGCGGGCTCGCCACGCATATCCGCGAATTCATCACCGATACCGGCTTGCCGGGGACGATCCCGACCGAGGGGGCTGGCGTGAACCTGGGGTCGACGCCGGACTGGAAATGGCTTGCGGTGCAGACCTATGAAAACGACCAGTTCAGCTTGCTGGTGCAGGAGCGCTGGTTCAGCGACGGTACGATCGGCGATCAATATGTCGAGTGCTCACCCGGCAGTTGCCCGCTATCGACGCCCAACGCGCCGACGGTGGACACGCGTTTCATGCCCGGGTCGTTCTACATCGATATCGGCGGGACCTATAATTTCACCAAGAAGGTCAGCGGCTATTTCAAGGTCGACAATCTGTTCGACAAGGATCCGGCCAGCTCACCGTTCAATGCAAACCCGGCATTGTACGACATCGTGGGTCGCACCTACCGCGTCGGCGTGCGGTTCAACTTCTGACGCGACCACACGCTCTACGGGATGCGCGCTTTGCTCCGGTAGAGCCGCGGGCAAAGCGACGCGGGACTGCGGTCCCGCGTCGTTCTTGCGTCAGGCCTTCAGGCCCTTCGCCATGTTGAGATGTGCGGTCACGATCGGCACCAGGGTCGACGCGAAGGTCTTTAGCGCCGGGACGTCGCCGGTCGCTGCATAGGCCTTGAGCGCATCGAGCGTCTGCTGATGGCCTTCCGTCTGCGCCGCGATATAGGCGGCATCGAAATCGGCACCCGACTTGCTCTGAAGCGAGTCGACGGTCTGTTGCTGCGTAGCGTTCAACGTCGCATCGGGCGCGATCGGCGGCGTCAGGCCGCTGACGGTGGTGGTCAGCTTGGCCGTCGACTCGGTATGCGCGTCGATCATCTTCTGCGCGAACTTCTTGACCGAAGCCGAAGACGATTTGGTGAGGGCCATCCGCGACGTCGCGATTTCGAACGCATCGCTTGCCGCTGCGGTGTTGGCAAAGGTCTGCCCAGCGCTTGGCGCCACGGTCGTTGCGGTCGTCATCTCGGTATTGGTGGTCATCGCGGTCGTGTTTTCGGTGGTGGTCGTCTTCTGACCACACGCTGCCAACGCAAGCGTTCCGGCAGACAACAAAGCAATATAAGGCGTTTTCATCAACGTTCCTCCTGTCGCGAACCTAATCGGCACGCGTCCTCAACCACCGCTGGCAAGGGACGTTCCCGCAAATGCATCAACGGGCAGGACGTTTCGATCGATAGGGGCGCAATCGCCGGGACCTTTGCCTCCGTTGCGCCGTTTACGCCCGGCACGGCAATTGCCGTTTCGCAGGCTATTTCAAGGAGTGATCTGAATGAGCATTTTCGGCAACATCATGAGCAAGATCTTCCATCACGGTTCGGCAAAGGCAGCGACGCCAGCCGCTGCAGCACCCGCGCAGCCGACCCCCACCCCAGCGGCAACTCCGGTACCCGCCGCCGCCCCGACGCCGGCACCGGCTCAGGCCGTCGATGTTGGCGCGGTCCTGTCCGAGATGGCGTCGATGAAGGATGGCGGCGGCAACTATCAGTCGTCGATCGTCGATCTGCTCAAGCTGCTCGATCTCGATTCCAGCCTGAGCGCGCGCAAGGAACTGGGTAGCGAACTGGGCGTCCACGCCGGGGCCGATGGCACCCCGGAACAGAATATCGCGCTGCACAAGGCGGTGATGGCGAAGCTCGCCGAAAACGGTGGTGTCGTTCCCGACTCGCTGCGGAACTGATACGAC
>Ga0265798_10010064_pt1 | contig 11711 bp, 4 predicted proteins | sample P3T30metagenome_FD_192430 | JGI IMG/M metagenome (GOLD analysis project Ga0265798, IMG submission 192430) | Plant litter microbial communities from East Loma Ridge, Irvine, California - P3 T30 | ecosystem: Environmental > Terrestrial > Plant litter > Unclassified | place: USA: California... | reverse complement strand
CGACCACGTACAGCGGTATTATCAGCCCCCCCTGAATCTTTTTCGGCTCGTGTATCTCGGGGACCGACGGCACAGAGCTGTCGATGACACCGCCGATGTTGACCACCCATTGGTCGGTCTGGTCGTCGCACCGCAGCTCGTGTGGAACGCGGTCCTCCTTCGCACTTACGGCCTTGACACTGCACCCTTTTAGGATGCCGATCGAACTGGTTTCAAACAATCTGACCAGGCCCGGTACGTGGGGAAAGAAGATAAAGGGCACGAGCGATGCGGACAGGGCAAACACGACGAACGCGTAACAGTAGACAATAATACGGTTCAGCGAAACCGCATCCGCTTCGATGCCTTTGAACACAACAAAAAAGCAACCCATCAGGACGACGGCCGCTGCGAGAAAGGCGAGGCTGACGGCGATTGCGATGGCCAGTTGCGCTTTTTCATTGCTGAGACCATCGGCGATGAGGGGTGATTTGTTGATCACCAGTGCGATGACGATCGTGCCGATCAGCAGCCCGGCCAGCAGTTTGCCCCACGTTTTGCCTGCTTCGACAAGCCATTTCCTGAATTGTGCCATGTTATTTCTCCTCGCTGAAATTGCGTATGCGGTCTTGATGCGCCTTTACATTGGCATGCAGGGGGCCGCGCTGGCAAAGAAAAAAACGGCGGGATCGGCCTAGGCCGCCGGTCACGTCGGGAAGTCGCGAGTCGGCCGCCTGACCTGGCCATTAGTCCAATTGGCGCCATGTCCCAACGGGCGTAGTCTGGTGTAATGCATTGCGCCGGCCGCGTCGCCGGCGAGGCTCTGCAGCAGGCTGCTTTGGCAGACCCGGATGCGCAAAACCGTGGGGTATCGACATGGCACGCAGCAGTCAGCAGGCAGTCTCCCGCACCCTCACAGGCCACGCGCCACCACGCCTGGCGCGGCAACGCAGGCGACGGCGGCATTCCTTGTTTGCCGACACCTCAACGACAGGCCGTGCCTTACGCTTCGGCCCCGCGCCGGATACGCCTCCCGGGAACCCGCCTCCATCGCCGCCCGTCGTGGCGGGCCGCCCCACTACCGATGCCCCATCGCTGGCCGGACGCTACATCCTGGTGGTTGACGACGACCCGGCGGTGCGGGTTGCCATGCGAACCCTGTTGCATGAACTGGGCGCGCGGGTGGAGCTGGCCGACGGCTTCCGGCAGGCGCTGCAACTGGCGCGTCGCGAACGCCCCGACATCCTGCTGGCCGATTACCGCCTGCGCGGCGCCGAAACCGGTCTCGACCTGGTGCGCACCTTGCGTGCGCAGCATCCGGACCTGCGCGCCGTCCTGATCAGCGGGGACACTGCACCCGAACGCCTGCCCGAGGCGCGGGACGCGGGTATTCCCCTGTTGTACAAGCCGGTTTCGCTGGCGGCATTGTGCGAAGCCATCTCGCGTCCATACTTGCCGGGGTAAGCCATGCCAGATTCAACCAATAGCAATACCGATGCCACCACCACGTCGCGTCCGCGCGCGAGCAGCTGGTTGTCCGAAGGACTGGAATGCCTGGCGCAGCAGTTGCCGCCGACGCCACCGCGCGACCATGTCGATTTCGATGTGCTCATCGTGGGCAGCGGCTACGGCGGCGCGATCGCCGCGGCCACGCTGGCCGGGGTTGGCAGGGATGGGCACGCATTGACCGTGGGCGTGCTGGAGCGCGGCAAGGAGTACCTGCCGGGAGCGTTCCCGGCGCGCATGGCCAATCTTGCCGGACACGTGCGCTTTTCCACGGCGCGAAACGGCCCGCCCCAGGGCAATCGGGACGGCCTGTTCGACGTGCGGATGGGACCGGATGTCAACGCCCTGGTTGCCAACGGGCTTGGCGGCGGTTCCCTGATCAACGCCGGCGTCATGGTGGCCCCGGCGAGCAATCCGTTCGCGGACGTGGACGAGCTGAAGGACGACGAGCTGAACGGTTACTACGCACGGGCGCGCGAGCTGCTGGGCGCGCGCGTCGACGGGCGCGACAACACGATTGCATTACATGGCGGCGGGCTGCCCGACAAGTACCGCGCATTCGAGCGGCTGGCGGAGGGACTGGACGGCACTGCGGCCGTCCAGCCGGCGCCGCTGACGGTGGCGATGACCGACAAGGTCAATTCGGCCGGCATCAGGCTGGATGCCTGCAGGCAGTGTGGCGATTGCGCGACCGGCTGCAACTACAATGCCAAGGAGTCGCTGGACACGAACCTGCTGGTCAAGGCACAGCGCCAGGGTGCGCGGCTGTACACGGGCGCCACCGTGCTGCGCGTGCTGCACGAGCCTGCGCGCGGCGGCCAGCTCGAACGGTGGTGCGTGCACGTGGTCTTCACGGACCGGACGTTGCGTGCCAGGCACAAGCACCCGTTCCGGATCTACTGTCGTCAGCTGATCCTGGCGGCGGGCACCTTCGGCTCCACGGAGATCCTGCTGCGTTCGCGCAGCGACACGCTGGCCTTCTCGGAGCAGCTGGGCCGCAAGTTCTCCAGCAACGGCGACATGATCGCAGTGGCGTACCGGCACAGCAGCGTCGCCAATGCGGTCGGCGATGAAAACGAGGACCCCGCGCGGCCGATCGGCCCGACGATCACGGGCATGCTGCACGCCGCCGGGATGCTCGTCGAAGAGCTGGCGGTGCCAGGACCGTTGCGCCGGCTGTTCGAGGAGATCGTCACCACCGCCAATACGCTGCACGTGCTCGGCGCCTGCGACCGGTCGGAGCACAGCGCGGACGGCGCCGCTACGGACCCGTGCGCCGTCGACCCCGATGCGCTCACGCACAGTTCGATCCTGGCGCTGATGGGCAACGACCTGGCACAAGGGGCCCTGGAACTGACGGGCGACCGCGACGACGAGAACGACGGGGACGGCGCTATCCGGGTCCGGTGGCCGGGCTTGCGGCACGCGCAGGTATTCCGCGACCAGCTGGCATTGCTGCAAAAGATCGGCGCCGAGAAACCGGCGGCGATCCTGTCCAATCCGATGTGGAAACTGCTGCCGGACGCGCTGCAGTACCTGCTGTCGCAGCAGTACGGGCCGCCGCTGACGGTTCACCCGCTGGGTGGCTGCCCGATGGGGGCGAACGCCGAAGACGGCGTCGTCAACCATCGCGGCCAGGTCTACCAGGGGGGTTCCGTGGGCGCAGACGGGCCGGTCCATGCGTCCCTGCATGTGCTGGACGGCTCGATCATCCCCGCCGCACTGGGCGCCAATCCCGCTCTGACCATTGCCGCGGTGGCGCTGCGTGCGGCCGAGCATCTGCGTGCGGAGCTTGGCGCCGCCGCGGCGCCGGGCGAGCCAATCCCGCGGCATCGGCCCGTCTTCCGCATCATGCCGGTACGCTCGCGGAGCGCGCCGACGCGGGTCGAAATGGTGGAGCGGATGTCCGGCCGCATGACGCTGCAGACCAGCAATGGCGACCGCCGCGACTGCGTCGTGGAGCTGACGATGCCGTACCGACCCACCGACCTCGGCGCGCTGGTCCTGCCGCAGAACGGACAGCCGGTCATGCTGGAACGCACGCTGGAGATGGGGCCGACCGGCGCGGTGCGGATCTATGACGCGCGCGCCTGGGACGAATGGAAACTGAACAGGGACAGTGCCGTCAAGGAACGTCCGCCGGCACTGCTGCATGCCGCGCTGACGGGACGCCTGCGTTTCTTCCAGCGTGAGGCGTCGGGGCCCTGGCAGCGCGTCCGGCGGGCTGTCTGGCCGTGGCTGCTGAACCGCGGCCTGCGCGACTCGTGGCAATGGGTCGCCCAGCGCAAGAGCGAGGGCGGCTTTTTCATCAAGGATCAGGCCGGTGTCGGCGTGGTATCGGACTTTTGGCGGCGCCTCGTGTCCGCGGTGGCGCTGGGATCGCGCGCCGGCGAGGTACGATTGTTCAGCTACGAGCTGGCGCTGGGTGCCACGGTTTCCAGCAGCCCCGGTTTCCGCCTGGCGGACCGAGGCCAGCGCGACATTCTCGGCACAAAGCGTTTTACATACGGCCGTGCCAGCAACCCCTGGCACCAGCTGACCCGGCTGTACATCGACACGTTCCCGTCGATGGCGCCCGGTTCGCCCAACCGGCTGGAGCTCGATACCGGCTTCCTCGTCAACGAGGACATTCCGCTGCTGCATATCCTGGCGCAGCAGGACCAGCCGACCGCGCTGGGCGATGTGGCCGCGCTGGGCGGATACCTGCTGCGCTTGCTGTTGACCATCCATATATGGAGCTTCCGCAAGCCCGACACGCCGCGGCCACGCAGCGCCCAGCGCCTGCCCGGCTCCGTTCCCGGCTTGCCGGAGCCCGCCATCCATGAGCTGGAAGTGGGGCAGCTGCCGGACGGCACGCCCGTGTTCGCGCGGCTGACGCGCTATCGCCGGGCCGACATGCCGGACGACCTGGCGCCCGTGCTGATGATTCACGGCTACAGTGCGAGCGGGTCGAATTTCGCCCACCCGGCCATCCGCCACCATCTGGCCGGGCATCTGTGGCGCGAGAAGCGCGACGTCTGGATCCTGGACATGCGCACCAGCAGCGGCATGCCCCATGCGCGCCACCCGTGGTCGCTGGAGGATGCCGCCCTGGCCGACATACCGGCGGCCGTCGATTTCATCGTGCGGACGGTGCCGCGCAAGGGCGAGCCCGCACAGGGCAACCAGGTCGACGTCGTTGCCCACTGTCTCGGCGCGGCCATGCTGTCGATGGCGGTGCTGCGGCCACCGCGGGCTGGCGAGCGCTTCTACGCCGAGCGCATCGCGCTGCCGGGCCAACTCCGCCGTGTCGTGCTGTCGCAGGTGGGACCGTTGGTGGTGTTCAGCCAGGCGAACGTGCTGCGCGGGTACGTGATGGGCTACCTGAACCAGATCCTGCCGCTGCAGGGCTACACCTACCGTGTCGACGGCGAGCCGACCCTGGCCGACGAGCTGCTGGACCGCGTGCTGGCGACGATGCCGTATCCGGACAACGAGTTTCATATCGAGAACCCGCTGGCGCCGTGGCGCCGCACGCCGTTCACGGGCACGCGCCACCGCATGGATGCGCTGTACGGACGCGATTTCAATGCCGCCAACATCGGCGCGGCGGTGCTGGACAACATCGACGACTTCTTCGGTCCGCTCAGCATCGACACGATCAGCCAGACCATCCAGATGTCGCGTCACAAGACCATCAGCAACCGGGCCGGACGCAATGTGTATGTCTCACGGGCTACACTGTGGAACCGCTGGAAGTTCGACACGCTGAGCATCCACGGTGTCGAGAATGGCGTGGCCGACGTGGCGACGCTGGGCCGGATGCGGCGCGTCTTCGAGGATGCCGGTATCGCGGACAAGCTGCAGACCCATGCTGTCGACGGGTCGGGCCACCAGGACTGGCTGATCGGCACGGATACGCAGCGGACCAACCAGGTCGTCAGCGCATTCCTGGCGGGCCCGCCTGCCGCGGCCGTACCGCCAGCCATCGCTGCGGACAGGCCGGGCACGCTGATGGCGCGCCTGCCGCACGGCGGTCCGGTGCGCAGCGACTTTGCCCGGCTGGACAACGGCGGCGTCGGTCGGGGCCCGGTCGGCATCCTGACGTCGCCCGTGCTGAATAGTCCCATGTTCGTCGCATTCGTTCCGGTCGTCGAGCAGGGCGACCGCTACACCATCATGCCGGAAGCCAGCGTGCAGCCGGGCGAGACGGCCCGGGCCGGCGCCATCGCGTTGTTCGCCCCCACCCGCGATGACGAAGGCTGGATGACGTTCGAGCCACCGTGCGCGCCGTCCGGGGCGGCCGGCATGCTGACACTGATCCTGTACGATGCCGGCACTGCCATGGACCTGGTCCGCGACAGGGAGGCGATGGCGCTGCTGGAGGATCCGCGCCTGCGTGGCAGGGAGCTGACCGGGGTGGCGCTGTCAAGCCAGGGCGCCGACCTGAGCGCCGGCACAGGCATCGACGACGCGCTTGCGCTGGCCGGCAGCGGGCTTCCCGGCGGGGTTGTCGGCCTGTTGCCGATGGGCGACCTGCTGCGCCGCATCATACAATTGGTGCTGGCGCTGTACAACGCTGTGCAGGCAGCCATCGATGAGGCGCTGCAGAACGGCAAGGTGAAGGACCTGCGGCGTGGCGTGTTGCCCGTGGCGGTACACGACAGTGTTGGGGGCCACAGCCGCCCCAAGGTAGACCCGGACCGTATTCGCTTTGCACTCGCCAGTTGCCAGTATCCCGCCGGCATTCTCGACAAGGTGCCGGCGGCCGCGTCCTACGAGCGCCTTGCCACGATGCTCGCCCAGAGTGAGGGCGCCCCGAAACCGGAGTTCCTGATCCTGATGGGCGACCAGATCTATGCGGACGCGACCGCCGGCCTGTTCGATCCGACCAGCCGGGAGGAGCGCTATGTGCGCCCATACGAACGCTGGCTGAGCAACGAGCATGTGCAGTCCGTGCTGGCGCTCCTGCCGACATTCATGCTGCCCGACGATCACGAAATCGGCGACAACTTCGAACGCGACATCGATCTGCTGGCACCGGACAGGCGCCTCGATGACGGACTGCGCAGCTACCTGAAATACCAGCGCAACAGCGACCTCTCCGCAGGCAGGCAGGCGTGGGCCGGCAAGGACATCAATGGCTTCCGGTTCTTCCTGGCCGACACGCGCACCGAGCGGCGCGCCCGCACCGTCGAGACCGTGGCGGACGCGCACAATATGAGCCCCGCGCAGTGGGAAGCACTGTCGGCCTGGCTGCATGCGCAGGCAAAGCAGCCGGACAAGCCTTGCTTCATCGTATCCCCGTCGCTGCTGCTGCCGCGCCGCCTGAAGCCGGTGCTGCCGGCACGGCCGATGGCACCGATGGAGCGTACGACGGACCACTTGGCATGGCAGCGCAGCCCGGCGGCGCTGCGCTGCGATGCCTGGGAGGGTTATCCGGCCTCGCTGCGGCGCCTGCTGGCCACCATCGTCCGCCTGAAGCTGCGCAATCTGGTCTTCCTGTCCGGCGACGAGCACATTTCGATGGACACGACGATCACGATCGCTCCGTGGCAGGACGAGGACGCGCACGCCGGGACGGACAACACGGACAACACGCTGTCGATCCGTTCGATCCACAGCTCCGCGCTGTATGCGCCATACCCGTTCGCCAACTCGATCGAAGCCGAGTTCGAGGACGACGGCGCGACGTTCGACTTTACCGATCCCGCCGACGTCACGCTGCGATATACCTGCACGGTGCGCGGCCGGTACTTCGAGGGCGACGGCTATGCGTTGGTTTCCGTCGATTCCGGCCCATCGGGCTGGGACGTGCAATGCCGGTTCGACCGCAGTGTCATCGCACTGGCTCCGGACCAGCCGGCATTTGTGTAAGCCCGGCCCGGGCGGCGATGTACACCGCCTCGGTCCGGTTCTGCACGCCCAGTGCGCGAAACGCCGCCGACAGATGCGCCTTGACGGTGCCTTCCGACAGCCGCAGCTCGCGCGCGATCACCTTGTTGGCCTTGCCCTGCACGGCCTTCATGAGCACTTCGCGCTGGCGCTCGCTCATGCCGTCCGGACTGCGCGGCGCGCGCTCCGGCGTGGTGGCGCCCGTATCCCGCTGCAGCGAACCCGGCGCGGACTGCTGCCACACGCTCGCCGCCGTTCCCGAGGGTAGCGGCGCCCCCAGGTCGCGCAGCACATGCGGCGGCAGGTACGTCCCGCCCGCCAGCACCAGGCGCAACGCCGCGATCATCAGCTGCGGTGTGCACGCCTTCGGAATGAAGCCCGAGGCGCCCAGTTCGATGGCGCGCCGGATTATGTGCGGATCGTCCTCGCTGGACAGGACGACCAGCACCGAAGCCTCGAACGCCGCCCGGATCTCGGCCAGGATATGCATGCCGCTGCCGCCGGGCATGTGCAGGTCGAGCAGCACGAGGTCGATCGGCTGGTCCGCAAAGGCGAGTGCATCGGCGCAGCTTTCAGCGTCATCGAAGGACATGTTGTTGTCGAGTTCTGCCAGCAGGAACTTCAGCCCCTGGCGGAACAGGGCGTGATCGTCGATCAGCAAGGTGCGCAAGGGCATATCTCCACAGGTCGGCACGACGCGCGGCACTCGTCCGAGTGGCTTGGCCAGGTGGCCAGCGACTGCCATCAGGTTAGCACAACGACCGGGGAATGGCGGTCGCCGGCCTGGCCGCACGGTCAATATCGGCGCCGGACCACCGTTCCTATACTCGTCTCACCGGTGGCGGACAGCATTGGCGCTGCCGCTCCGGACGCGGCGTGCCGGCGCTTCCGGCGTACGCCGAACCCATAACTTCCCTGTGGACAGGGACATCCTGGAGAATCGACATGCATTCGAAATCAACGCTGTGCCCGATCCCGCCCGCGCCTCACGTCATCGCGCAGCTGTTCGCCGACTACAAGAGCGCGACCCGCGGTATCGAGTTGTCTTTTTACGACTATCTGCAGGTGGTCGGGTTCCGCCAGACGGGCCGGACCACGCAGGAACTGGAGGAACGGCAGATGGTGGGTGCCCCGGCCAGGACGAATATTCCGAAGCACCAGGTCGTCGGCGAACTGAAGGTCATCGTACTGCTGGTCGACTTTGCCGACAATCCGGGCAAGCGGCCGGCCCGCCAGTTCGAGGACATGCTGTTCTCGCAGCAGGCCTATGCCACCGGCAGCATGCGCGAATATTATCGCGAAGTATCCGGCGGCCAGGTCGACGTTACGGGCACCGTGCACGGCTGGATCCGCATGCCCCAGCCGTACACGTACTACGTCAACGGCCGTTCCGGGCTGGGCGCCTACCCGCGCAATGGCCAGCGGCTGGCCGAGGATGCCGTCAAGGCGGCGCTGGCGCAGGGCGTCGAGTTCGACAGGCAGCTGGACAAGTTCGGCAACAGCATGGTCACCGCGCTGTTCGTCGTCCATGCAGGCATGGGTGCGGAGGTCATGCCGTCGGTCGCGCTGCAGAAAAAGCATATGTGGTCGCACAAGTACGAGTGCGAGCAGCCCGTCGACGTCGGCCCGGGCCTGACGGCGGCAACCTACCTGACCGTTCCGGAGGATGCCAGGATGGGCGTGTGCGCCCATGAACTGGGACATCTGGCCTTCCAGTGGGACGATTTCTACGATCCGGACAACGAGGTCGACGGCGAATGGGCCGGCGCCGGGAAATGGGACCTGATGGCCGGGGGCTCCTGGAACAATGGCGGCAACACCCCCGCGCACCCGGCGGCGCTGCACAAGTTGCAGCATGGCTGGGTGCCGGTCGAGGACTACACCGGAACCGGCCAGGTCGTATTGCGCGCGTACAACAGCGACAAGCCCGGCATCGCCCGCATCCGGGGACGCGACTTCACCGCCAGCCAGGCGCTGCTGCTGGAAAACCGGCGTATGCAGGGCTTCGACGGGCAGCTGCCTGGGCTGGGTCTGCTGGTCTGGCGCGTCGACACCGCGTTCGAGATGGGCGATGCGACGACGGCGGCGATGACGCTGGTGCAGGCCGACGGCCGGCGCGACATGGAGCGCAACCTGAACAATGGCGACGCGGGGGACCCCTTCCCGGGCAGTGCCAACCGCCGCGAGCTCGACGATACCGGCGCCACGTCGACGTCGTTCCCGGGCCAGGCGCCGTCGGGCATCCGGCTGTCGGACATCGCGCTCGACCCGGCCAGCGGCACCATCACATTGCATCTGGATCTTTCCGTCCGCTGACGGCGAAAGGAGCAGCCATGAATGCCAGGGAGCCTTGACGCGAGGAACATGGGGGCGGTCCGCATGGCGTACCGTCCCCAAGGGAGCTTTGATCGATGCGTCAGCCGTACGGCGTGTAGACGATGCCGTTACCGATCAGGCTGGCTACCTGCGCCTGGTTTTCCGGACTCTCGCTGAACGTGGTCAGCACATCGGCGCGGGAAGCGCCATGGTCGAGGGTGCCGACGTGGAAGGCGAAGCCGCCGGTGTCGCCGTCGCGGTGCAGGACGTTGTGGTACAGGCTGTTGACGAAGTCCACGTTGCTCAGGTTGCTCCCGTAGCGTGAACCGAATTCCCCACTGGTCAGAAAGCCCCGGGCCACGTCGCTCAGACTCATTGTGTGTTGCAGCTGGTACAGCCAGAATCCCAATCCGGATGGGTCCGGTGCACGGTCGAAGGCGGCCTGGTACATGCGGAACGCCTGACCGACCGCGGACGTGGGTCTGAAGTCGATTACTTCGTCGCTTTGGGTGAACATAATGCGCCCCACGTTATCGAACACCAGGGACTGATCGGGACCCTGGACATGCGTGATAGTGCCGTCGCGCGTGATCTTGACCCCGCCGATCGTGCCATTGACCACGCCGACATCATTTTCCCCAGCCCCGCCGTTGTTGTAATAAGGACGGACGATTCCCCCGTCGGCCGTGCGGTACAGTTCAATCGACTTCGTGCTGTCCCATGTAGAGGAGGCGTTGCCGCTGAGGTCCTTGACCGCGTTCTCGCCTATCCGCAGGACGTACCGTCCGGGCAGCAGCACATGACCAGGGTCGATGACGAAACTTTTGCCGTCGCTCGTGACAGGCGTGCGGGACATGTCCCATGTTTCGATCACCTTGCCTGCATTGTTGAGCAACTGGATCGTATCGTTCCCCCGTTGGACCTGCTCGTTATATGACAGTTTCAGGCCACCGTCGACGCTTCCCGTGACTTCGACCAACTTGGGGCCTGTGACGTCCACGGCGGTCGCGCTCAGGTGATATGCCACGGGCGACGCCAGGGGCGTATTGATATCGGCCCTTACGCCAACGGAAAGCTGACCGGTCTGTTCGGCCAGCACCTTGATGACCAGTGCACCGTTGTCCAGATAGGGGGTAGGCCCCTCGGACGACGACACCGTTGCGCGCCAGAGGGCAACTTTCGCGGGCAATGCGCCACGGTCGGCGGCAACACGGACCGTGTAGGTCAACCCCGCGACGGCGTCAAAAGTAAAATACTCGCTGTCGCCGGCGTAGTCGAGACGCGCACTGGCGCTGCCGCCGGCCGGGACGACAATGCTGGGAGCGTTGTCGGCGTAGTCATCGGGGGGGAGCTGACGGATGTTGCCGGTCATGCTGACGTGGTATTTCACTGGCGCGCCCAGCGTTTCGCGCGGGTCCGTATGGACCTTGACGAAGTAGTCCCTGGTCGCGTCGGCCTTCAGGTCCAGGATGAAAGCATCCCCCTCCCGGGTATAGGAGAAGTCCGCCCAGCCATATTTCCCGGTCATCTGCAACGTGGTGTACTCTGGCAGCACGCCCTTGTCGGCAGCCAGCCTGATCTTGTAGGTCGACCCCATGGTTGCGGAGATGCGGAAGTACTCCTCATCGCCACTGTAGTCGAGCTGGGCGCCAATGTTGCTGCCGACTGTCAGCGCGATGGCAGCGGACGCGTCGTTAAGATGATCGTCGGCCAGGCGGCGAACGCCGACCGTGTAGTCGACCGGATGGTCGCTTTGCACCCACAGGTAGTAGTCGTCCTTGTCGATCCAGCTGTAGGGAGTGGTCAGCGCGGTCCCGTCACTGTAAGCACGGTTATTGCTGTACGTGAAGTAGTCTGGCCCGCCGAATTTCCCGAAGACGTAGATCATCGGCTCGGTACCGTCGGTCGCCGTCGCACTGAACAGGTAGGCCGCACCGGGCTGCAGATTCAGACGAAACCAGTCCTGATCGTCCATCGAATCAATATGGCCCCGCACGGTACCGTTGATGGGCAGGGACCCGGTGGTAGTGTAATCG
>Ga0265798_10010062_pt1 | contig 11714 bp, 10 predicted proteins | sample P3T30metagenome_FD_192430 | JGI IMG/M metagenome (GOLD analysis project Ga0265798, IMG submission 192430) | Plant litter microbial communities from East Loma Ridge, Irvine, California - P3 T30 | ecosystem: Environmental > Terrestrial > Plant litter > Unclassified | place: USA: California... | reverse complement strand
CGCTCGACGCCGGTGGCGAGATCCTTCACCCACAATTTCGTGACATTGTCGTCGCGGCGGACGAACGCGATCATCTTGCCGTCGCGCGACGGGGTCGGGCGCACCGAGCCGCCGACGCCGCTGACCGCGGTGGTCACCTCGCCGGTGTCGATGTCATAGCGTTCGATGTCGAACAGGTCGGTGCGCGAGTTCTGCGCATATTCGAAGATCGGCCCCGACGAGACGTTGCGCGTGTAGTAGATGCTCTTGCCGTCGGGCGCGTAGATCGGCTCGCCGAGTTCCTTCTGCAGCACCTCGCTGGCGCGCTTGACGAGCTGCACCCCGCCGCCGCCCGAGACATGGTAGAGCCACACCTCGCCGGTGCCGAGCGAGCGGCCGGTGGTGAAATGCTTCTTGGCGGCGATGAAACGCCCGTCCGGGCTCCACGTCGGCTGGTTGAGCAGGCGGAAGTCTTCCTTGGTCACCTGCCGCTTGTCGCTGCCGTCGACGTTCATCACCCAGATATTGTCGCCGCCGCCACGGTCGGAGGTGAAGGCGATCCGCCGGCCGTCGGGGGAGAAGCGCGGCTGATGCTCGAACGCCAGCCCCTCGGCGATGCGCGTCGGCGTGCCGCCCGCGATCGGCATCGTGTAGATGTCGCCGAGCAGGTCGAAGGCGAGCGTCCGCCCGTCCGGCGAGACGTCGACGTTCATCCAGCTGCCCTCGTCGGTCGTCATCCGCACCTGCTTCGTGCGCAGCCCGCGCGGGGCGTTGACGTCCCATTTCGCGGGCTTGGCGTCCTTCGCCCCTGCTGCCGTCGACGCCGGGGCGGGGGGCGGCAAGGCGCCGGCAGCATCGGACGTCGGTGCGGTGGCCTCGTTCTCGGGCAGCTGGGTCTGTTCGACCGGCTTGTCCTGCGCGGCGAGCGGGGCAGCGGACAGGCACAAGGCGAGGGCGGTCATGGCACGAAAGGTCACGATGGTGGATGTCCCCTGATTGTCCCGCCACCGTGCCGCGATCCGCGCGGCGCGTCACGCCCGAAAATCGTCCTGCGCGAAATCAACGCGTTCCGGCACGCGAAAGTGGTCGATGCCATAAAATGGATCAGCGCTGGCTGCGCCAAACCGTGTCTAGGATGCGGTTGGATCTTGCGGGAATATCGTGTGTCTGAACCTTTGCCTCTCCACCGTTTAGAGGAATTTATCCCGCTGGCAGAAGAGGATAGGGAGCGGATCCGTGCGCTGGGCGAGCCGCCGGCGTCCTTTCCGCGTCATGCCGTGCTCCGCCGCGAGGGGGAGGCGCCGCGCTATGTCTATCTGCTGCTGAGCGGATGGGTCGGGGCGTCGATCCTGCTGCCCGGCGGCGAGCGGCAGATCGTCAAATTCCACCTTCCCGGCGATATGCTGGGCACCCCCAGCATGTGTCTGGCGCAGGCGGCCGACACGCTGACCGCGCTGACCCCGGTGACGATCAGCCGCGTGCCGCTGGCGGCGTTCGGCACGGTGTTCGCCTCCTCGCCGCGCTTCGCCGCCGCGATGTTCCTCAGCGTACAGCGCGAGCGCGTCGCGTTGATGGACCGGCTCGCCGCGATCGGGCGCACGCCGGCGATCGCGCGGGTCGCGGCGTTGCTGCTCGATGTCGAGGAACGGTTGCGCGCGCTGGGCGCCGCGGGCGCGGACGGCTTCGACATGCCGTTGACGCAGGAGCAGATCGGCGATCACCTCGGGCTGACCGCAGTCCACGTGAACCGCGTCTTTCGCCAGATGGTTGAAAGCGGGCTCGTCTCGCGAGAGCGCCAGCGGTTCGTGCTGCTCGATCCGGCGCGGCTGCGCTCGATGTCGGCGCGGCAGCAACGGGTGATGACCCGCGACGCCGGCTGGCTGCTCGGCGAAACCAGCGTCTGATGCGCTGTAGTTAACCGCTTTTTCGTCAACGCCGACTAACGGCCTCCTATCGGTCGGAACGATGGGACGAACACGGGCGTGGCGATTTTCTACGATGCCAGCGGGCGGCGCGCCCGGCGGGTGCGTGTGGCGCTGGGCGTCGCGGTGGCCGTGCCGCTGCTGCTCGCCGCGCTGCTGATCGCGGCGGTCGTGCGTCCGGTCGCGGCGGTGGCACCGCGTTTTGCGCTGCCCGACGCCCCCCAGGCCGCGGTGGCGGAACCGGTGCGCGACATCGCGACCGGCGCGTGGCTGCCAGCGGCGAGCGGCGCGGCGCTGAGCGGCGGGACGATGGGCTTCTACATGCCGTGGGACGCGCCGTCGCGGCAATCGCTGGCCGCGCATGTCGGTGCGCTGGAATGGCTCGTTCCCGGACTCGCGACCGTCACCGGCGCGGATCACCGCTTCGTCGCCGAGGACGATCCGTTCATGCGGCAGGTGCTCGCGCGCGCCGCGCAGCGCCCGCGCGTGCTGCCGATGGTGCAGAATGCGGCGGCGGACGGCAGCTGGGACGGCACGGGCACCGCCGCCTTGCTCGCCGATCGCGGCGCACGGGCCCGCTTCGCCGACCAGATCGTCGCGCTGGTGACGCGCGAGCGCGGGGCGGGGGTGATGCTCGACCTCGAAAGCCTGCCGGCGAGCGCGCACCGTGATTACCGCATCTTCCTCGGCGAGCTGCGCGCGCGCTTCGCACCGCGCGGCTGGACGGTCGCGCTGGCGACGCCCGTCGCCGATCCGGACTGGGACCTGCGCGCCTATGCGGCGGTCGCCGACCGGCTGGTGCTGATGGCCTATGACGAACATTGGATGGGCGGGGCGGCGGGGCCGATCGCGTCGCAGCCGTGGTTCGCGCGCGTCGTCGCGCCGGCGGTGGCGGAGGCCGGCGCGGACAAGGCGATCGTCGCGATCGGCAGCTATGCCTATGACTGGCAGGGTCGCACCACCGTGCCGCTCGCGATCCCCGACGCGCTGGCGATCGCGGCGCAGGCCGGGGTGACGCCGGTGTTCGACCCGGCCAGCGGCAACAGCCATTTCGCCTATGACCGCGACGGCCGGCATCACGAGGTATGGATGCTTGACGCCCCCAGCGCCGCCAACCAGATGGCGGTGGTGCGGCGCACCGGCGCGGCCGGGGTGGCGCTGTGGCGGCTGGGCAGCGAGGATCCGTCGGTGTGGCCGGCGCTGTCCGGCGCTACGCGGCCCGATCTGCGCACCGTGCCCGCGCCGGCCGGCATCACGGTGCGCGGACAGGGCGAGATCATGCGCATGACGGCCGAGGCGGCACCGGGCGCGCGCGCGGTGACGTGGCGCGACGGGCTGATCCGCGCCGCGCGCTTCGTGCGCCTGCCGCAGCCCGACACCGTCGAGCGCACCGGCGCGCATCGCCGCCAGATCGCCCTGACCTTCGACGACGGCCCCGATCCGGCGTGGACGCCGCAGATCCTGGACGTGCTGACGCGCGAACACGCGCCCGCGACCTTTTTCGTCACCGGCGCCAATGCGCTGGGGCAGGGTGCGCTGCTGCGCCGGATCGTCGCGCAAGGCAGCGAACTGGGCAACCACTCGACCTCGCACGCCGACCTGTCGCACCGTTCGGAGGCGGCGATCGCGCTGGAGCTGAAGGCGACCGCGCGGATCGTCGAGGCATATACCGGCCGCGCGCTGACGCTGTTCCGCCCGCCGTTCCTCGGCGATGCCGATCCCGATCGCCGCGACGAGCTGCACGCGACGCGGGTCGCGGCGCGGCTGGGATATCTGACGGTCGGGCTCAACGTCGATCCGCTCGACTGGCAGGGCCCGCCCGCCGCGGTGATCGCCGAGCGCGTGATCGCGCAGGTCGCGGCGGGCACCGCCGAGCGTCCGGCGCAGATCGTGCTGCTCCACGATTCGGGCGGCGACCGGACGCAGACGCTGCGCGCGCTGCCGCTGATCATCAGCGGGCTACGGGCGCGGGGGTATGAGTTCGTGCCCGTCTCGACGCTCGCGCGGCTCTCGCCCGCGGCGGTGATGCCGCGGCTGCGGGGCTCGGCGGCGGCGGATGCGGCGGGGACGCGCGGACTGTTCGACGGACTGGCATGGCTGCGCGATGCCGGGGCGGCGCTGTTCGCGGTGGTGATCGCGATCGGCATCGCGCGCGCGGTCGCCCTGACCGGGCTGGCGCTGTGGCGGCGGCGTCGCGAGGCGGCGCCCGAGCCTGCGCCGCATCTGGTGCCGACCTTCGTTTCGGTGCTGATCCCCGCGTTCAACGAGGCGCGCGTGATCGAGGCGTCGGTGCGCCGCATCCTCGCCAGCACCGGGCCGCGCGTCGAGGTGATCGTGATCGACGACGGCTCGACCGACGGAACCAGCGACGTCGTGCAGGCGGCGTTCGCGATCGACCCGCGCGTCCGGCTGCTGACGCTGGCGAACGGCGGCAAGGCGCGTGCGCTCAACACCGCTTTGGCGCAGGCGCGAGGCGATGTGGTGATCGCGCTCGACGCCGACACGCAGTTCGAGCCAGAGACGATTGCGCGGCTGACGCGCTGGTTCGCCGACCCGTCGATCGGCGCGGTGGCGGGGAACGCCAAGGTCGGCAACCGCACCAACCTCATCACCCGCTGGCAGGCGCTCGAATATGTCACGGCGCAGAATCTCGAGCGGCGCGCGTTGCTGGCGCTCGGCGCGGTGACGGTGGTGCCGGGCGCGGTCGGCGCGTGGCGGCGCACCGCGCTCGACGCGGTCGGCGGGTATCCCGAGGACACGCTCGCCGAGGACCAGGATCTGACGATCGCGGTGCAGCGCGCCGGATGGCGCGTGGCGTGCGACAATGACGCGATCGCCTGGACCGAGGCGCCCGAGACGGTGCGCGCCTTGTTCAAGCAACGATTCCGCTGGGCGTTCGGGACGCTGCAATGCCTGTGGAAGCATCGCGGTGCGCTCGGGCGGCGCGGCGGGCTGGGGCGCATCGGCTTGCCGCAGGCGTTGGTGTTCCAGTTCCTGTTCACGCTCGCCGCGCCGCTGATCGACATCGCGCTGCTGCTCGGCGTCGGCGGGACGGCGTGGCGCGTCCATGATCGCGGCTGGGATGCGGCGGGCGGCGACGCGCTGACCGTGGTGGCGTTCTGGGCGGCGTTCGCGGCGGTCGATCTGGCGTGCGGGTGGATCGCCTACCGGCTCGACGGGCGCGAGGCGCGCTTCCCGGCGCTGCGGTTGCTGATGCAGCGGTTCGGCTATCGGCAGCTGCTCTACGCGGTAGTGCTGCGCGCGCTGTACGTCGCCGCGACCGGGCCGAAGGTCGGCTGGGGCAAGCTGGAGCGGACCGGCAGCGTCGCGGTCGCCGAGGCCCCCGCGACGCCGGCGCCGCTGCGCGCGGCGGCGTGACCAAACCGGCGAATGTTGCGAATGTTGAGACGCCGACGGGGTGACGGCAGGGGAGGGGCGGCGGCATCATTCCGGCGTGATGCCGGATGTGGGACGGTGTAGGACAGGCCGTCGCCGGGCTGGTGCCGAAGCCGGTCGCACCGGCAACGATCGGTTTTGTAACACTTTCTTATAGGTCGCGCGTCACGCTGCCCCCGGAACGGCATGACGGACAAGGTGAATGACGAAAGCGATCCTCTGGTTGTTGGCGACACAGGGCGTGGCGATCGCCCCACCGCCGGTCTTTACGGCTTCGCATGCCTATCCGCTCTCGACGCAGCGCGCCGCGTTTCGGTCGGTGACGTTCGACGTCGAGGTGCGAGGCGGCAGTCAGTTGTTGTGGTCGGGGCCGATGCGCGTGTCGACCGATGCCGGTGCGTCGATCGATCGGCGGCAAAGCGATGCGCCTGCCGAACGATGTTCCGCCACGGAACGAGGATACGGCAGCAGCGAGCGCGAGGCGCTGTCGCTCGGCCTGTCGATGCGCGATTCAACGGCGATCGTCGTCACGATCCGGGGCTCGTGGGAGCGGCGGATCGAAGGCGATGCGTGTGGCGGCGGGACGCGGACCGTCTCGTTTTCCGACACCGTGCCGATCGCGGCGGGCAGCGTGAAGACGATCAAGGGCGATGGCGGGCTGACGGTGACGTTGCGGCAGCGATAGGCCGGTGCGACCATCATCGTGCTGACGTAGCGCGAAAAGGACGATAGCGTAGCGCTTCATCTGCCGTGGAGCGTTGCCCATGTCGTTGTTGTCCGCCCTGTTCGTCCTCGCCGCCGCCGCGCAGGGCGAGCATGTCGCAATCCAGGCGTCCGATATCGATCGCAGCGCGACCTTCTACCACGAGGCGTTCGGGCTCCGGCTTATCAAGCAGCCGTTGCCGAACCGGCGCTGGATCGATCTCGGCAACGGCTTTGCGATGCACATCCTCGACGGACGGACTGCGCCCAAGCCGTCGAACATCGCCGAGCATGTCGCGATCCATGTCGACGATCTGGCGAGCGTGACCGCGTGGCTCGACGCGCACCAGCGGCCGTGGACCGATCTGGCGGGCAAGCCGCGGACAATTCAGACGCGCTTCGACGGCGTGCGGCAGATCTATACGCGGGACCCGGACGGCTATTGGCTGGAGGTCAGCGACCGCCGCGGGGTAGTGGCCAAGCGGTAGGATCGTCATTGCGAGCGTAGCGAAGCAATGACGGGTTAGATAATCGCGTGCGGCACGAAGCGCGCGAGGTCGCGGGTGATCGGGCCGTCGTCCTCGCGGATCGATAGCGCGACCGGCTCGTCGCCGACGATCCATGACCCGATCACCGCATGTTGCCCATCGAACACCGGCAGCGGGCTGAGCGCCTGGACGATATGGCCTTCCTCGCCATAGCCGCCTTCGGGGCCGCGATCCTCTGCCGAGCCGTCGTGGAGTTCGATGTCCCAGCCTTCGCGCGAGAACAGCGGCTTGCGGACGAAGCGGTCGCCGATCGCCGCGACGCCGGCGGCATCGTCGGCGAAGGCGGCGGGGAGGAGGTTGGGGTGGCCGCGGTGGCGTTCCCAGAGCAGGGGGAGCATGCCCTTGTTCGACAGGATCGCTTTCCAGGCGGGTTCGAGGAACATGGTCTTGGTCGCAGGCAGGTGCGCGGCATAGGGTTCGCGCAGCATGTCCTCCCACGGGTAGAGCTTGAACAGCGCTGCGATCAGGACATTTTCCTCGTCGACGAACTGGCCGTCGCCGTCGACACCGATCCGGTCGATCGCGACGAACGCCGGGTCGAGCCCGGCCTGCCGCGCGGTATCCTCAAGGTAGCGGACGGTCTGCCGGTCTTCCTCGTGATCGGCGACGCTGGCGAAATGCAAGGTACTTCCGGGGGTTAGCAGCGCGCCGAACCGCGCGACCAGCGCGTCGTGGAGGCGGTTGTACTGGTCGGCGTCCGCCGGGAGCGTACCGTCGGCGATGCGGTCCTCCAGCCATTGCCACTGGAACAGTGCGGTCTCGTAGATGCTCGTCGGGGTATCGGCGTTGTATTCCAGCAGCTTGGCCGGGCCGGTGCCGTCATAGGCGAAGTCGAAGCGGCCGTAGAGCGAGGGCGCGTCCGCCTTCCACGAGGCAGCGACCACGTCACGCATCGCGTCGGGGATCGCGAGCCGGTGCATCAGCGTGTCGCTTCCGACCACCTCGGTGACCAGATCGCGGCAAAAATAGTGCAGCTCTGCGCTCGGCGTCTCGATCCCGCGTTCGATTTCGTCGAGCGAGAAGCGGTAATAGGCGCGCTCGTCCCAATAACGCTCACCATCCATGTGATGGAAGGTGAAGCCCATCGACCGGGCGGTCTCCTCCCACCCGGCACGCTCACCGGTGACGATGCGTTCCACGTAGGATCAGCCGCCGGATTTGTCGTCGAGGCGCCCGGCCTCGCGGCGTGCTTCGCCGCCGTCGCGCGGGGCGGACAGGCGGGCGAGGATGTCGTCGGCGCTCGACGCGCCCGGCAACAGACCGGCGCGCTCCAGCTTGGCGTCGAGGTCGGCGCCCGTGCGCATGTCCTCCAGCTCGGCCGAGGCGCGGAACTTCTCCTCGCGCACCGCCTGCCGCTCCTTGAGCCGCGCGAGGCTGTCGGCGGCGGAGCCCAGTTGCGACTGCGCGCCGTGCGTGTTGCTGGCGATCTGCGCCTGCGCCTGCTGGACGCTTTCGTTGGCGCGGACGACGTCGACCTCGCGGCGCAGCGCCTCGATCTTGCCGTCGCCCTGCTTGATGATCCCGCGCATCCGGTCTTCGGCGGTGCGCATGTCGGCGACCTGCGGGGTCTTGGCGTTCAGCTCGCGCTCGATCTGCGCCAGCCGCTCGGCGACCTCGCGTGCGAGGTCCATGTCGCCGCGGCCCATCGCGGCGCGCGCCGACGCTTCGTATTTGTCGCGTTGCGCCGAGAGCTGCTCGATATCCTTTTCGATCAGCCGGCGCTTGGCGGTGACGGTCGCGAGATCGTCGCGCGCCTTGGCCTGCGCGGTGCCGGCATCGCGGAGCTGCTGGTCGAGGATCGTCAGCGCACGCGAGTCGACCACCGACTGGCCCGCCTCATGCGCGGTGCCGCGGATGAGCGTGACGAATTGCTTCCACATCGACATGGTATCGTAGTTCCTCAGGCAGCGGCGAAGGCGTGGCGCAGGTCGGCCGCGGCATCGAGCGCGTTATGCGCCAGCACGCGCAGTTCGATCAGGATCGTGCGCAGCGTCGACTCGATCGAAAGCTCGCCGATCAGCTCGTAATATTCACGCCCGTCGACCTCGGTGATCGCGAAATTGGACAAGGGCACCAGCTTCTGCGCCTTGAGCAGGAAGTGGTTGAAGGCGGCGGCATCGTCCATCTCGGCGACCGGCCACAACAGGCTGGAAACGACGATCTGCTCGCCCGCAACGCTCAGGAACACCGCCAGATCGCCGTGATCGTGCATCGTCACGCGCAGCACGTCGCCGACGCGCTCGACGCTGAGTTCCGCGCTGTGCTCGCCGGCGCCCAGCGCCTCGGCCAGCCGCCCGATCGTCCACACCCGTGCCGTATCGTCCACGCTTTTTGCCCTCTCGCCCGTGCTTGACACTCCAAGCATAAGCCCGCAGCCTTTGGCAAGGTGGATGGGCACACGGGAATGCGCGCGACATGATCTTCGGCAGCCTGTTCGGCGGCGGACGCGACGAAGCCAAGAGCGCGGTGGCGGTGGTGCGCGACGTGACGATCGGCCGGATGGTGCGGCTCGACGCACTGGCGTGGCGGCGGCTGGCCGGCGGCACCTTCACGCTCGACCGCGACACGCTGGAGATCACCGCGCAGGGGATCATCAAGCTCGACGACGGCGGCGGGTACGTCCACCGTTTCTATACCGACGACGAATTGATGCTGCAGGCGGTCAGCCAGCAGCCCGACGGGTCGGACGCCGATGATTTCACATTGTTCCGGCCGTGGTCGTCAACCTATGCGACTGGCGGGTGGGACGATGCGGCGTTCCGCGATCGGCTGAGCCAGCCGGTGTGGAACGAGGCCGGGCTGCCGCCCTTCCGCCGGTTCTGGTACGACGGCGACGAGCGGGTGCAGCCGCCGGTGCAATTATGGGAAGCGCTCTATTACGAGCGCGACGGCGACCCGGTGAAGCATATCCGCCAGCAATGCATGCTCTACGTCCGCGATCTGGCGCCGGAGGGGCAGGAGCTGCTGCTCGCGCTGTCGGCGCGGCCGGAGGGGGGCGATACGACGCATGACATCATGATCGGGCTGCCGTTGTCGCCGGCGGAGTTCTCGGCGTAGCGGGTGGGGCGCAACCTTGCCGTTCGTCTCGAGCAGCCGTCGAGCCTGTCGAGACGGCGTGTCGAGAGGTTCCGCGCGGTGGCTGTCTCTCGACACGGGCTCTCGGCAGGCTCGATCCCTGCTCGAGACGAACGGGGTGGGGATTTAGGGCTGTAGGTAGCTCGTCATTGCGAGCGGAGCGAAGCAATCCAGTGCCGGACCAGGACGCCCTGGATTGCTTCGCTCCGCTCGCAATGACGGCTGTGGCTTACCTTGTTATGCCGCAGGCCGGTGTGACGATGAGGTTGCAGTGAAGGGCTAACTCTTTCATCGTCGCCCCGGATCAAGTCCGGGATGACGGAAGAAGGATCATCGATCACGTACAAAGGGGAGCACGCATGTTCGACACGACCGCCTTTCTGTTCGGGGCCGGGCATTTCCTGATCGCCTTTGCGATTGCGTGTCTGTTCCTCGCGATCTTCAAATGGCTGTATCAGGTCTCGACGCCGTACGACGAGCGGCGGCTGGTGGCGGAGGGCAATATGGCCGCCGCGATCACCTTCGGCGGGGCGATCGTCGGCTTCGCGCTGCCGCTCGCCTCGGCGCTGGAGGTGACCGCCAACCCGCTGGAGTTCGTGGCATGGGGCGTGCTGGCCGGAGTGATCCAGGTGGTGGCGTCGCTGGTGGTGCGGCGTATCGTGATCCGCGATCTGGTGGCGCGGATCGAAACCGGCAATGTCGCGAGCGCGGTCTATATGGCGGCGACGTCGATCGCGGTCGGGCTGCTCAACGCCGCCTGCATGAGCTATTGAGAGCGACGCGATGACCGATTCCTTCCCCACCCGCCGCAAGCGTTCCGCCGCCGCCGGGCTGACCGCCGCGGGCGCGCTGGCGATGCTGTCCGGCTGCGACGGCAGCCCCGATCAGCAGCAGTTCGGCCCGCCGACCGAGGTGTCGGCGTTCAAGACCGTCGACGAATGCGTCGCCAGCGGCGCGTTCGCCAAGGTGACGTGCGAGAATGCGGCCAAGGAAGCCGCGAACACCGACGGCAAGGCCGCGCCGCGCTTCGAGGAGAAGAGCCTGTGCGAGGACCAGTTCGGGTCCGGGCAATGTCTGGCGCGCAACGAGGGCGGGCAGAGTTTCTTCGTGCCGCTGCTGACCGGGTTCATGATCGGGCGGCTGCTGAACGGGTCGGGCTATCGCTACAACGGCCTGTACCAGAACCGCCGCGACGGCAGCTGGTACACGCCGTCGGGCGCGTGGCTGTACGGCGGCGGCTATGGCGGGCGCGGGTATAATTATCAGGTTGGGTCGCGCGCGGTCACCGCGCCGATCACGACGCAGCGCATCCAGACGCGCAGCTCGGTGGTGTCGCGCGGCGGGTTCGGCGGGCGCGTCTCGGCGCGGTCGAGCGGCGGCTGGGGCGGCGGGCGCTCGTTTGGCGGGTGACGCAGCCGATCGGCGCGTGATGCGTTCGCGGGTGGAATGATCGACAGAAGGACAGGGATGACCCGGCTTTTCCACGTCAGCGACGTTCATTTCGGCGCGGAGGACCCGGACGCGGTCGCGTGGTTTCGCGACGTGGTGGCGGACGAGAAGCCCGACGCGGTCATCATGACCGGCGACCTGACGATGCGCGCGACCAAGCGCGAGTTCGATGACGGCGGCGCGTGGCTGAAGAGTCTGGGCGTGCCGGTGACGCTGGAGGTCGGCAACCACGACATTCCGTACTACTGGGATCCGCTGCGGCGGCTGTTCGCGCCCTATTCGCGCTATGCCGCGGTCGAGAAGATGATCGAGCGGCCGCTGGAAATCCACGGCATCACGATCGTCCCGCTCAAGACCACCGCGCGCGCGCAATGGCGCTGGAACTGGTCGAAGGGGCGGGTGAGCCATGGCTCGCTGCGCCGCGCGCTGGCGCTGGTCGAGGCGGCGCCGCGCGGCAACCTGATCTTCGTCGCCGGGCATCATCCGCTGATCGATGGCGGCAGCCAGGGGACGGCCAAGACCAAGCGCGGCGATGTCGCGCTGGCGGCGCTGGCGGATGCCGGGGTCCATGCGGTGCTGTCGGGGCATGTCCATGATCCGTTCGACATGCCCTATGAGCGGAATGGCTGGCGGCTGCGGTTGA
>Ga0265798_10010061_pt1 | contig 11715 bp, 12 predicted proteins | sample P3T30metagenome_FD_192430 | JGI IMG/M metagenome (GOLD analysis project Ga0265798, IMG submission 192430) | Plant litter microbial communities from East Loma Ridge, Irvine, California - P3 T30 | ecosystem: Environmental > Terrestrial > Plant litter > Unclassified | place: USA: California... | reverse complement strand
CTACACGGACGCGGGCCGCTCCGCGCTGGCTTCACTCAGTGCGGCCGATCCGAGCCGCAAGTGGACCGTGGGCGAAGCGGCCCGCTTCATCGGTCTGGGTGGCCGTGGCCCCGTCATCGTGGGCGATCCCGCCCAAGTGGCCGACCAGCTGGAAGCCTGGATGGACGAAACCGGTATCGACGGTTTTAATCTCGCTTTCGCGGTCGCCCACGAATCGATGCGCGACGTGGTCGATCTGATCGTTCCGGAACTGCAGCGCCGCGGGCGCTACCGCCAGGACTACAGGGGTGGCACCCTGCGCGAGCAGTTGCTGGGGGCCGGTCCCCGCCTGGCCGACGATCACCCGGGGCGCCAGGTACGCATTGATCCCCCTCACTTGAAAGAAGCCCATGCAGCGTAGAACCCTGTTACAACTGGCCGCCCTGTCAGCCCTGCCCTCCCTCGGCCGCGCCGCGTCCCTCAAAGAACTGCGGCTCGATTACGCCTACTACTCTCCCACCAGCCTGGTGCTGCGCCGCTTCGGCTGGCTGGAAGAAGCATTCAAGGCCGACGGGGTATCGGTCAAATGGGTGCTCAGCGCCGGCAGCAACCGCGCTCTTGAATACCTCAACGCCAACAGCATCGACATCGGCTCGAGCGCGGGTCTGGCCGCCCTGCTGGCCAAGGCCAACGGTAATCCCATCAGCACGCCCTATATTTTTTCGCGTCCCGAGTGGACCGCGCTGGTGGTGCGCAAGGATTCGCCTATCCGCACCCTGGCCGATTTGAAAGGGAAAAAAATCGCGGCCACCAAGGGCACCGACCCTTATCTTTTCCTGCTGCGCTCATTGAACAGCGTGGGCCTCAAACGCAGCGACATCGAGCACGTGGGCCTGCAGCACGCCGATGGCCGGGTGGCGCTCGAACAGGGCAAGGTTGATGCCTGGGCCGGACTCGATCCGCACATGGCCGCCAGCGAACTGGAAGGCGGCTCCCGGCTGCTGTACCGCAACGTGGCGTTCAATACCTACGGCTTTCTGAACGTGCGTGACGATTTTCTGGCGGCCCAGCCGCAGGCGGTGGCGAAGGTCATCACGGCCTACGAACAGGCGCGCGCCTGGCTGCGTGCGCATCCTGCCGAAGGGGCCCGCATCCTGGCCGAGGAAGCCAAGGTCTCGCTGCCGGTGGCCCTGCTGCAAATCAAGCTGCGCAGCGATTTCTCGAATCCCCAGCCTTCGCTTGAACACGTCAAGGCGTTGCAGCAGGCCGCGCCCATCCTGCGCGCCGAAGAGCTGGTCAAGCCGGGCACGGACCTCGATCGCGTGATCGGCAGCCTGGTCGACACCCGCTTTGCACAGCCCTATATCGCGCGGGCCTGATCGATGAACACCCGCTCGCTCAGCCTGCCCGCGGCGCGCAAGCAAGCCTGGCGCCTGCGGCTTCCGCTCGGCCTGCTGCTGCCTGCCGTGCTGCTGGCGCTGGCCGAGGTGCTGGTCCGCGCGGGCGCCGTGCCGGCCAATCTGCTGCCCGCACCCAGCCAGGTGCTGCAAACGATTGCCTGGCTGGCGTCGCATGGCCTGGCTGGCCACGTGGTGAGCAGCACCGTGCGGGTGCTGGTGGGTTTTGCCGCGGGTGCGGCGCTGGGTGTGCTGCTGGGCGCGATGGTGGCATTGAGCGTGCGTACTGAGGCGCTGCTGGATCCCACCCTGCAGGCCCTGCGCGCGATTCCTTCTCTGGCCTGGGTGCCCTTGCTGCTGCTGTGGTTTGGCATTGACGAGACGCCCAAGCTGGTGCTGATCGCCATTGGCGCCTTCTTCCCCATGTATATGGGCGCAGTGGCTGGCATTGGCGGGGTCGATCGCAAGCTGGTCGAGGTGGGCCGCCTGTACCGCCTCACGCGCCTGGCCATGGTGACGCGGGTGCTGCTGCCGGCGGCGCTGCCGTCCCTGATGACGGGCCTGCGCAACGGCCTGGGCCTGGCGTGGATGTTCATGGTGGCGGCCGAACTGATCGCCGCCAGCCGCGGCCTGGGTTATCTGCTGTCGGACGGACGCGAGACCAGCCGCGCCGACATCGTGCTGGCGGCCATCGTGCTGCTGGCGATCCTCGGCAAGGCCAGCGACGCCGGCATGCGCGCGCTGGAGCGGCGCTGGCTGGACTGGCGCGACAGTTTTGAGGGCCAGCGCAGATGACGGCGGCACTCGAGCTATCCGTGTTCGACAAGCGCCATGGCGAGCGCGCCGTGCTGCGCGATGTACACCTTGCGCTGCAGCCGGGCGAGATCGTCAGCCTGGTGGGCGCCAGCGGCTGTGGCAAGAGCACCCTGCTCGCAATTGCCGCCGGCCTTGACACAAGCTACCGGGGACGCGTGCTGCAGGACGGGGTGGCGGTGACGGGCCCCGTCGACGGCATCGGTCTGATCTTCCAGGAGCCGCGCCTGTTCCCCTGGCTGACGGCAGCGCAGAACATCGGCTTCGGCGGAGAAGCGGACCCCGAGCGCATCGCGGCTCTGCTGGAGGAAGTCGGCCTGGCCGGCCGCGGCAACGCCCTGCCCCACCAGTTGTCAGGCGGCCAGGCGCAGCGGGTCGCGCTGGCGCGCGGCCTGTATCTGCAACCGCGTGTGCTGCTGCTCGACGAGCCATTTTCCGCGGTCGATGCCCTCACCCGGCGCCAGCTACAGGAAGTGCTGCTGAAGCTTGCGCGCGAGCGGGCGGCCACGGTGCTGCTGGTGACCCATGATCTGGACGAGGCGCTTTTCCTGAGCGACCGTATCGTGCTGCTCGATGGGGCGGCGAGCAGCTTCGATGCGCCGCGCGGGCGCGGGGCTGCGGCCAGCGCATCCATCAAGGAAGCCATCCTCGAGCGCCTGCAGCCGGTGCAGGCCTGCTGATTTTTACACCCGTTGCAGTTGCTTGATGCGCCACTGGGTCAGCAGCGCCTTGAGCGCTGCGGCATCCATCTGCGGATAGCGCCGGGCCGCAAAGGCGACCCAGGCATCGCGGTAGCCCAGCCACAGGCGCTGGGTGGCGCGAATGGCGTCGGGCTGCACCGCATTCGGATCGGGCTGGGCGGGGTGCATACGGGCCGCGTACAGGCGATTGAGTTCGGCATCGTCGGCCGCAAAATTCGCGGCCGGCGGAAACTGCCCCTTTTCAAAGGCAGCCAGGTGCTCGCGCAGCCATTCATTTTCGCGCGCCTGCGCGTCGATGACGAAGCCGGTGTAGCCGCTGCCGCCAGGTGCGGTTTCGTTTTCGGCATGGGTCTTTGCGAAGGCCTGTCCGGCGCTCAAAAGGCGATCAAACGCCGCCGTCTGCGCCGGCGCCAGTGAACTGCGCACATGCCTGGTGAAGGCAGTCTTGATGCGCTCGGCGCGGCGGGCAGCGATGGCGGAACAGACAGCGCCCATCGTTCCGCTGGTGATGTTATCGCAGTGGTCGTAGCGCTCATTTGGGGCCAGGCTCGCCAGGTGCTGCACGCGTCCTTCCATCTCTGCCAATGCAGCGCCCGTGCTGCACGCGTAGCGGGTGGCGACAGCGGTATCGCGCGGCACGCCGAGGCCGTTCGCATACAGCATGGACAGCACCGCCGTATTTTGCGACGCGACGGCACAGCTGCGCACGGCAGCCCATTCGGCGTCGCTGGTGACGGCCTGGTCGAGCTTCAGATAATAGGCGTCGGACGCGTCGCACTTTGGCGCGGCGCTTACCGAGGGCGCTGGCGCTGGTTTGGCATCCGCCACTTTCAGACATTGCTGGTACCAGTCGGCGCTCTTGTCGACATCGACGCCGAAGTTTTCCATGTTGGGATAGGCCGCCTGCGCCAGCGCGAAGCCCGGGACCAGCATCAACAGCGCGAATAGCCGCATGATCACTCCTGATTGACGTGCTGCGGCAGCTGCAGGATCGCTTCCGCGTTGGACGATGAAAAGCAGCGGTCAGCCGCTTCCAGATACGGCAGCCAGACGTGGTCCAGGTGCTCGCGGGGACTAAGGGTCACGGCGACGTCGCGCGGCACGCAGACGGAGAACACGTGTTCCGTGTTATGGGTCACGCCGGGGGCGTAGCGGTGGCGCCAGACGGGGTAGATTTCGTAGACGTTGGAGATCTGCCAGTCGCGCAGGACGATATGGACGCCGTCGGCGATGATGCCGGTTTCCTCGAACAGTTCGCGGGTGGCGGTGGTGAGCAGGGGTTCGTCGGCGGCGTCGAGCGAGCCGGTGACGGATTGCCAGAAACCCGGCTTGTCAGCGCGCTCGATGAGCAGCACCTGCAGGTCGGCGGTGTGGATGACGACGAGGACGGATTCGGGGATTTTGTGAGACATACGGCAGCTTACCGTAGGCGGGGACTGGCGCCGCAGGTGCCTGTCCCCTTTTTCAGGCTTTTTATAGGTCAAAAGGGGGACGCGCTCGCATGCGACCGCCCTACGGCGTCAGTCCCCGGTAGTAATTACACCACCTTCGCTTCAGCGTTCCGCAAACGGATATGCAGTTCACGCAGCTGCTTCTCGTCCACTTCCGACGGCGCATTGGTCAACAGATCCTGCGCGCGCTGGGTTTTCGGGAAGGCGATGACGTCGCGGATCGAGTCCGAGCCGGTCATCATGGTGACGATGCGGTCCAGGCCAAATGCCAGGCCACCGTGCGGAGGCGCGCCGTATTGCAGGGCGTCGAGCAGGAAGCCGAAGTTCAGTTGCGCTTCTTCGGCGTCGATCTTCAGGGCGCGGAATACCTTGCTCTGGACTTCTTCGCGGTGGATACGGATCGAGCCGCCGCCCAGTTCCCAGCCGTTCAGGACCATGTCGTAAGCCTTGGAGATGCAGGCGCCCGGATCGGTTTCCAGCATGTCTTCGTGGCCGTCTTTCGGGGCCGTGAAGGGGTGGTGGGTGGCATTCCAGCGGCCGCTTTCTTCGTCGTGCTCGAACATGGGGAAGTCGATCACCCACAGCGGTGCCCAGCGGTCTTCGAACAGGCCGGCTTTCTTGCCGAAGTCCGAGTGACCGATTTTCACGCGCAGCGCGCCGATGGCGTCGTTGACGACCTTGGCCTTGTCGGCGCCGAAGAAAATCAGGTCGCCGTCTTCCGCGCCCGTCATCTCGACGATATTTGCCAGCGCTTCATCGTGCAGGTTCTTCACGATTGGCGACTGCAGGCCGTCACGGCCTTTTGCTTTTTCGTTGACCTTGATGTAAGCGAGGCCCTTGGCGCCATAGATGCCGACGAACTGGGTGTAGGCGTCGATTTCCGAACGGGGCATATTGCCGCCCTGCGGGACGCGCAGGCCGACGATGCGGCCGCCGACCGAATTGGCCACGCCCGCAAACACCTTGAAGTCGACCGTCTTCATCACTTCGGTCAGATCGGTGAACTGCATTTTGACGCGCATGTCCGGCTTGTCGGAGCCATACAGGCCCATCGCGGTGGCAAAATCCATCACCGGGAAAGGATTGGGCAGGTCGATGTCGAGGGTGTTTTTAAACACCACGCGGATCATGTCTTCAAACAGGTCGCGGATTTCCTGCTCGGACAGGAAGGACGTCTCGCAGTCGATCTGGGTGAATTCAGGCTGGCGGTCGGCGCGCAGGTCTTCGTCGCGGAAGCACTTGGTGATCTGGTAGTAGCGATCAAAATTCGCCACCATCAGGAGCTGCTTGAACAGCTGGGGCGACTGCGGCAGGGCGAAGAATTTGCCGGCGTTGACGCGCGACGGCACCAGGTAGTCGCGCGCGCCTTCGGGTGTCGACTTGGTCAGCATCGGCGTTTCAATGTCGATGAAGCCCAGGTTGTCGAGGTACTTGCGCACTTCCATCGTGACCTTGTAACGCAGGCGCAGATTGTTTTGCATCTGCGGGCGGCGCAGGTCCAGCACGCGGTGTGTCAAACGGGTGGTCTCGGACAGGTTATCGTCGTCGAGCTGGAACGGTACGGCCACCGAGGCGTTCAACACTTCCACATCGGTGGCGGTGATCTCGATCTTGCCCGATTTCAGGTTGGCGTTGACGGTGCCTTCGAGGCGGTTGGTGACGGTGCCGGTGATGCGCAGGCAGTATTCGTTACGCACCGCTTCCGACGCCTTGAACACGGCGGCGTTGTCGGGATGGCAGACGATCTGCACCAGGCCTTCGCGGTCGCGCAGGTCAATAAAAATCACGCCGCCGTGGTCGCGCCGGCGATGCACCCAGCCGCACAGGCTGACGGTTTGGCCAAGCAGGTCCTCGGTGACGAGGCCGCAGTAGTGAGTACGCATGGAGGACATAATTTTTCGATCCAGGTTAGTTAATTTCGGTCGCTGCCGGCGGTTTGACCGGCAGGTGCTCGGGGGCGACGACGCCCATCGAGACAATGTATTTGAGGGCTGCGTCAACCGTCATGTCGAGTTCGACGACCTTGCTGCGCTCGAGCATGAGGAAAAAGCCCGAGGTGGGGTTCGGCGTGGTCGGCACATACACACTGACATAGTCGCCCACCAGGTGGTTCCTGACGTCGCCGCCCGGCACCCCGGTGAGAAAACCAATGGTCCAGGAATCGGCGTGGGGATACGGCAGCAGCACGGCCTTGCGGAAGGCGTTGCCGGACGACGAGAACAGGGTGTCGGACACCTGCTTGACGCTGCCATACAGCGAGCTGACGACGGGAATGCGCTGCAGCAGCTTTTCCCACATGCGCACCACGTAGTTGCCGACCAGGTTGTTGGTCAGCAGACCCGTGAGGAACACGATGCAGATGGTCAGGATCGTGCCCAGGCCCGGGATATCAAACCCGAACATGGTGCGCGGCTGCCAGCGCTCCGGCACGATCAGGAGCGACTGGTCCATCGTGCTGATGACCAGGTTGAGCACCCATGCGGTAATCGCCAGGGGCACCAGGATCAGCAGGCCGGTGATGAAGTATTTACGCATCGGGTTCTCGGGTTGGTGGTGTCAAGTTCAGTTCGCGCGGGCCGCCGACGGCTGCCCGCTGGCAGTTCAGGACTTGCTGTCGGTCGTCGGCGCCGCGGGCGCGGCCGGTGCTGCTGGCGCGCTGTCGCTGGCGGCGGCCGGCGCCGGCTTGTCGACCGGACCGGTGGCCGTACCGGTGGCAGGCGGCGTGCCGCCGCGGAAATCGGTGGCGTACCAGCCCGTGCCCTTCAGTTGAAAGCCTGCGGCGGTGACCTGCTTCTTGAAGGATGACTTGCCGCAAGAAGGGCAGACCGTCAGCACGGGGTCCGAGATCTTCTGCAACACATCCTTGGCAAACCCGCATTCATCGCAGCGGTAAGCGTAAATCGGCATCGAGAACTCCGCAAAAATCGTCAAAACCCTGAATTATAAAGCTTTTGCGGCAGGCATCGACAGTCGATGGCAAAAGGGACAAGTTGGTTGGCGACAAGTGATGGCGCAAGCGGTCCCGGGTGTTGTTTTTGATGCGCGCGGGATGAAAATCACTTTGCCGACAGTCAACACTAGTGTTTTAATACCATCGCTAACGCATGACGTTGGTGGCGGGATAACGCAGCCCGCATCAAGAAACAGAATTTTCGCGCGCACAGTCGCCGCAAGACATACAAGAAGCAATAATTAAAATACCCGCGCGAGCGGGTATTTTTTTTGATTCACACAAAAGTACACCCCTACTTTTGTGTGGCTTAGTCAGGCAAAAATCCCCGGCGGAGCCGGGAATTTTAGGGTGGACGGAAACCCGATTCTGATCATATTTCGCCTCGGGGGTTTTCGTTGACGCGATGCTTGCAGCAGGGGGGACTGGCACTACGTGCCTGTCCCCGTTTTTTCTTCCCCCAGCATCTCCTCCAAGCGCTTGGTCCCCTTCTCCGCATACGCCTTGCAAGCGCCAGTATCAATGAACCCGGCATGTCCCTCCCGCTCCGCCCTCGCCTTTCTTGCCCATAAATTACTGAACTCCGGATGCGCCGAAATCAGGATGTCGCAGGGCAGCGCGGCCACCGTGGCGATGGAGTGTTCGAGGTCGGTGCGGGCCGGGCTGTCCGTGTAGCGGAACGGTTTGGCGGTGTAGGCGGTCAGGCTGTCGGCGTAGACCATATTCGCGGCGCGGCCGCCTTCGGTCGATTGCCAGGTCCAGCTGGTGCCGCCGGGCGTGTGGCCCGGGGTCGCGTGGGCGGTGACGCGAACATTGCCGACCGTGACCACGGCCCCATCGGCAATGGCGCGCACATTCGCCGCAGGCCCCATCGGCTGGGGCTCCTCCGAGTACTGGGGATCATTTTTGCCAGGCTTGCCACTGCGCAGCACCAGCGCGCCGGCCTCGCTGGCTATCACTGTGGCCCCCGACATTTTCTGCAAGGCCGCAATGCCGCCCGCGTGGTCGTGGTGCTCGTGCGAATTGAGGATGTACTTGACGTCCTCGAGCTTGAATCCCAACTGGCGGATGTGGGCGGCGATCTGCGTGGGCGACTCGATGCTGCCGCCGTCGATGAGGATGTGGCCCGCCGGCGAGGTGATCAACACGGCGCTGACGCCGCGTGGTCCGACATAATACGTGTTGCCGTAAATGGCGAACGGTTCCTGGGGGGCGTTCCAGTTGTCGGCAAGTACAGGCGTGGCGCAGCCAGCCAGCAGGGCGCTGGCGAGCGCCCGGTGGATCAAGTTCATGCAGTTCTCCAGTGAAGTATTACAGGGCGTCGAAACGGGCAGGCAAGGTTTGCAGGAAAGCTTGCTTGAGGCGGGGACCGGCGGCGCTGCCGGGGCGGTCCTGGTCTTTCAGCAGGCGGGCGAACACGAGGGTGCGGCCGTCCTTGCGGGCCCAGCCGACGAACCAGCCGTAGGAGTGGGTCTGGTCGACCTTGCCATCGATCAGTCGCGGGGCCGCCGTGCCCGTCTTGCCGTAGGCTTGCCAGCCACCACCGGCAGGCACGGCCAATATCTGTTCGGATACCTCGTAGGCGTGCGCCGAGATGGGCAGTTCGCGCTGGGCCACCTTGCGCAGGAAGGCGACCTGCTCCCTTGGCGAAATTTGCATCGAAGAACTGATCCACGACATTTTCAAGCCATTGTGCTTGCCCGGATCGCCCGAGCCGTCGCGGTTGCCGTAGTCAAAACTGTCGAGGTAGGCGGCCATGCGCTGCTCGCCCAGTTTCGCCGTGACCTGCTGCGCATACCAGGCGCTCGAGTTGACGATCCAGCTGGTGGGATCGGTGGCGCGGCGCCATTTCGGATTCCAGTCGGCAAAGCCGCCGCCAGCCTTGTATTGCAACAAGGGCGCGTGGGCATCGCGCAGGATGCCGCTGTCAAACCCCATCAGGCTGACGACAATATTAAAAGTCGAGGCGGGGGTGACGCGGGTGTCGCAGGCGCCTTCGCTGACGAGTTGCTTGCCGCTGGCGGCGTCGACGATGAGAGTGCAGTCGAGCGTGCCGTCGGCCACCGCGATGGGCTGGCTGGCGCCAATGGCAGGGGTTGGCAACTGCGGCGCGCCACGCCAAGCCAGCGCAGGCTGCAAGGCAAGGTTGACGAGGAACACGCCCGCGAGCGCCGCGCCAGCAACCCAGCGGGCCAAGGTCGAACGGGCGCCCGTGAATGGGGCGCGGATCAGGGCGATGCGCGAGGTCAGGCTGTGCAGACCGCCGCCACCAAAGGCGAGCACGGGTGCGCCCGGCCGCATTTGGGTTTTCAGCTGGGCCAATAAGGCCGCCGCATAGGCCTTGCGCTCGGCCGGCGGGCGGCCGCGCAGCACGGCGCGGTCGCAAGCCAGTTCCTGCGCCCAGCACAGGTGCTGGCGCAATTCACGCATCAGCGGATGAAACCAGAACAGGGTTTGCAGGATGACGGCAGCGCCCATCCATTGCAGGTCGTGGCGGCGCCAGTGGCTTAGTTCGTGGGCAATGATCAGGCGCTGCTGGGTGGCATCGAAACTGCGCAACTGCAGGGGCAGCAACAGGCGCGGTTTCACAATGCCAAACAGCATGGGAGAAATCGGCGCGTCGACCTCGATCACGGGCGGTGCAGCCTCGATGCTGGCGAAGCCTTCGTGCTGGCGTAGCGCGGCGAGCGGCAAGCCGGCGCCGGCAAGGCGGGCAATGGCGTGCTGGCTGCGCAGCAAGCGGCCAAATGCAATTGCCGCACCGAGCAGATAGATGCCGAGCCATCCCTGGGCGGCGCGCAGGGGCCAGTTGATGGCAGACACGGGCGCCGCGGCCGGCGCTGGCGGCGCTGCATTCCCGGTGATCTCGCCGGCTGGTTCCTGCGGCGCTATCTCTCCCTGCTCATTGACCTCGATGGCGGGCACGACGCGCAGGGTTTCCGTCTGCGGCATCAAGGCAAACACAAAGGTGGCGGCAATGGCCAACTGGGCCAGCAGCCACACCGAGCGCTGCAGCGCCAGCGCGGGCAGGTATTTGCGGCACAGCATGGCAATGGGCCAGACACCCAGTCCGGCAGCGAGGCAGGCGAAACTGGCCAGCGCGAAACGCATGCTGAACAGGTCGAGGCCGCTCATTGCGCGCCTCCGTCTTCCTCCGGCCAATCCTGCAGCAACTGTTCCAGTTGCGCCAGTTCCTGCTTGTCGACCAGCTTGCTGCCGGTGAACATGGTGACGGGCAAAGGCGTATCGATTTCCATGATGCGCCGGCCAAAATCGTGGGCAAAGGCGGCCAGGGTATCGACTTTTTCGGCCACCGCCTCGTAGACCTGTACGCCGTGGCGCACCTGCTGGCTGACCATGCCCTTCTCCAGCATGCGCTCGAGCGTCTTGCGGGTGGACGAAAACGACCAGCCCATTTCATCGACCACGGCGTCGTGAATTTCACGGGCGCTCAGGGGCTGCTGGCGCCACAGGGCTTTTAACAGGCTCAGTTCGGAAATCGAGGGAATGGACATGGCAGCGGGCTCCTGTGACGGTAGACACCATTGTGCGACTCATGTCACATGCGTGTCAAGCCTTGTCGGCACGACGTCGCCACACCTGCCAGCGTTCCTTGCCTTCAAACACGCGAATGGAATCGCTGACGGCTGCATCGGCAATGCGCTCGAAATAGGGTGACAGCAATTGATCGAGGCGCTCGGTGGTGATGCCGAAGGGCGGACCTTTTTCGTTCTCGTCAAAAAAGAAGAATCCGGCCAGCAAGGCGCCGGCGGGCAGGAGGGCCGCGTAGCGGTCCGCCACCTGCTGCCACATGGCACGCGGAAAAGCGCACAGGAATGCGCGTTCGTAGATCAGTTGCAGGGGCGTGGCGGCTTGCCAGGCAAAAAAGTCCGCCAGCACGACGCGATCGGCGTACTGCGGCAGCCCCGCCCTTGCCTTTTCCACTGCGGCGGGCGCAAAATCGATGGCCGTAGCATCCCAGCCCTGTTCGCACAAATAGGCCAGTTCGTAGGCAGCGCCGCAGCCGGGGATCAGGGTCACCATGGGCGTTGATGCGGCCGCGAAATCGCGCAGCGCCTGCGGCACGCCGCCCCGGTCCCAGGGCGTAAAACCCCGCTCGAAGCGTTCGTCCCAGAAGCCAGGCTCGAGTGGATTGCGGCTATTGAATGCCGGGGGCGCGGCCATGGTTTACAGCACCGGGTGGTAAGTCAGAAACAGCTTGATGGCCGCGAAACCGGCCGCCAGCGCCACCGTGAAGTAGACGAAGAAAGCCAAGAGGCGATTGGTGCGGCGCTGCTCAACCAGCAGCAGTTTCATCATTTCCGTGTCGCTGCCGTTGGGCTGCACCCCTTCCAGGGCGCGGTGCACCAGGCGCGGCAGTTGCGGGAAAATCTGGGCATAACGGGGCGCCTCGGCCTTAAGGC
>Ga0265798_10010059_pt1 | contig 11716 bp, 12 predicted proteins | sample P3T30metagenome_FD_192430 | JGI IMG/M metagenome (GOLD analysis project Ga0265798, IMG submission 192430) | Plant litter microbial communities from East Loma Ridge, Irvine, California - P3 T30 | ecosystem: Environmental > Terrestrial > Plant litter > Unclassified | place: USA: California... | reverse complement strand
GCAGCACCGGCAGCAGGCGGCGGCGCCGCTGCTCCTGCAGCAGAAGAGCAGACCGAATTCGACGTCATCCTGACCGGCGACGGTGGCAAGAAGATCAACGTCATCAAGGAAGTCCGTGCGATCACCGCGCTCGGCCTGACCGAAGCCAAGACGCTGGTCGAGTCGGCTCCCAAGGCCGTCAAGGAAGGCGTGTCGAAGGACGAGGCAGCCAAGATCAAGGCTCAGCTCGAAGCAGCTGGCGCCACGGTTGAGGTTAAGTAAGCCGCAGCTGGAGAGACGATTTAGCGTAGCCTAAATCGCACTCCAGCAAGGCCGGCCGGCGGTGCCTAGCACCGACCGACGAAGCAGGGGCTTTGCCCCTGCTGGCCGCAGCTAAGAAAAAGGGCGGCCCCAGCGATGGGGTCGCCCTTTTTCGTGTCTCGATACCGTTGCACTTCGCTGCAAATGGCAGTCGCAGCGGAAGACGAGCTGACGAAGCGTACCTCGCCATCAAGTCAGCCTTCCCAACTGGGCCCCGGCCTTCGCCGGGGTGGCGCGTTAAGGATCAGGCCGTCCGAGCCTCAGACAGCAGCGCGCCGCCCGCCGGCTCCACCGTTGCATCCAGATCGCGCGGGTGCACGGTCCAGCCCTTCCACGTCAGTCCGGTTCTCACGCCAACAAACAACGCCGAGCCCACCAGCGCCGCGAACAGTCCGACCCACAGCGCATCGAACACCATCAGCGCCCACACGATCGGCAACGGCTGGCCCAAGGCGAGCTTGTGATTGGCCATGTGCAACGCCTGCGCCGGGCCGAACGCGACGGCCGCCAAGACGCTGAGGACGATCCCGGCGGGCAGCAGCGACGTTATCGCCCGCTTTGGCGTCACCGACGCATCCTCGATCAACGCGCCGACGATGTAGATCAGGAAGCCGCCCTGGATGATCCCCGAAACGATCTGAAGCGGAACGGCGATCGCCGGCGGCAGACCTTGCTTGTCCAGCCACATGAACGGCGATGCGACCGCCAGCCCCACGACCAATCCGACGACCACCCGGACGAACGTCATCGGCGCAACCAGCAATGTCCGACGAACCGACCGTACCGACCAGAATCGCGCGACCGCGAGAATGCCGATGACGAACCCCGCGATTTTCACGTAGCCGAAGCCCCAGCGCAGCGGATCGTTGGCGAGCGCACGAAACTGCTCGACCGATACGAACATGCCAAGGTGGATTTCCGCGATATGTTGCAGGAACTCCGGCACCACCGCGATCGCCAGGACGAGGGGCGCCGCCCTCACCGCGCGTCCGCCAAGCCGATAGGTCTCCACGACGGCACGCCCCATGCCGAGAATCGCGCCGACGACGCGCCGTCCGATCCCAAGTCTTTCGCTACGATCGCTCATGCCGTTTCCCCCTCTGCTGTGAAACTCAGAATGTCGCCCGGCTGGCAGTCGAGCGCGGTGCAGATCGCCTCCAGCGTCGAGAAGCGGATCGCCTTGGCCTTGCCGGTCTTCAGGATCGACAGGTTCGCCATCGTGATGTCGACCGCCTGCGAAAGCTCGGTCAGCGTCAGCCCACGTGCCGCGAGCATGTCGTCGAGCGTGACGATGACGGGCATCAGACGGTCATCGCCAGATCGTCACGCATGCCCGCCCCCACGCGGAACACGCGGGCGAGCACGAAAAGCATCACGACGCCGATCCAACCGGTGAATCCCGGCACCCACGTCGCGTGATCGACACCGATCCGGTCGAGCGCGAGCACGATTCCACCGAAAGCCAGATCGAACAGCTGGATCGCGAAAAGCGCCCAGCCGATCCGTTGGAGACGGTCGGCATTGGCGACGACGAACGGGTCGCCCGCGCGGACCGTCGCGAGGATCGCGAGCAGCGGGTTGAACAGGTGATAGACCGCAACGCAGACGACCACGCCGAGGACGCCCATAAACCGCAGCAGCCCAATCGTCTCGCCGATGTAGTGCCCGTGATATTTCGTGACGAGCCGCGCGGTGAGCGCGTCGCCGAACACGAACGAGGCGACGATCGCGACCACGAACCCGACCGCGACGGCCCAGTTCAGCCAATTGGCGAACCGTACCAGACCGCTGGCTACGACGAGAACCCGATCCTGCATGCCATTCTCCGTTTATCGATAAACGATATGTATCGCTTATCGATAAACGTCAAATGACAGAAGCGTACGATTTCGGATCGATCGCAGGCTACAACCTGGAGATCAGCGCTCGAAGGTCGCCGCGTGAGGTCTGGCCGCGACGGTGGTGAACATCTTCGCCGGGCCGTCTAGCCAGAACGGAGCGAGCTTGGCGGAGTCGGTACGCTCGATACCCACCACCCACGCGCGAGCGGTCTGCGCGTCGTCGCCGGCCGTTGCGTAGAGAATATTGGTGGCGAGAACGGGCACGAACATCGGGCGGTTGGCGGCCGTCATCGTGCGGATCGCCTCGCGCGCAATCGCGGCGACGGTGCGGATGGTGCGCGTTTCGCCTGCGGCCAAGGTGAAGGGCGGCGCCGCGGGACGGACCACGGGCGCGGCGTTGAACTGTGCAAGGTCCATGTCCTGATCGGCATGCGCGGTGAGCAGCGCGACGCCGGTCCGGATCGCCTCGGCCGATGCGGTCCCCGTGTTGGTGATGATGATTTCGCACTCGACGGTGGCGCTGAGCATATTGAGGCCCGCGCGCAGGGGGCGGAGTTCGCATGTCAGTCGTGCGCGTGCGGCAGCGGGCGGCGTGGGCGCGAGCTTCGCCCTCGGCTCGAGGAATTTGGGTGCGCTCGCGGGTATGGCCGCACCGGCTACGGCGACCGGTGTGACGACAGGCGAAGCGGGCGTCGATGATATCGCAGGTTCAGCAGGAGCCGAGGGAGCCGGAGCGGCGGGCTCAGGAGTAGGCTCGGGAGTAGGCTCGACATAGGCTTCGGGTTCGATCTGGTCGAATCGACTGCCGCGCGGTTTGCGGCGGAGTGCCCATAGCGCACCGAGAACCACGACGATCGCGGTCAGCGACAGCCACAGCGGCATCGACCTACCCGTTTCCGGCGCGGAGAGCGTGAATTCGGGCGTCGGGGTCGGTGCGGCGGGTTGCGGCGCAGCTTCGGAGGGGGCGGTCGCGCTCGGCGAAGACGGAGGAGCCGGCACGGGTTCTTGCGTCGGCGCCGCGACGGGGGCGGCGGCCGGCGTCGACGTCCGCGTCTGGTCGGGCTCCGACGTCCGTGTTTGAGTCGCAGTTTCCGACGTGCTGCGGTTGGCCGCGCGTTCGCCGGTCGTTCGATCGGTCGCTGCTGGATTGGTAGCCGGGCGATTCCTTGCCGTACGGTCGGCGGCGGTGGTGGTTGTCGCGCGTGGCGACGGCGCGTTGCGCGGGGCCGGCACGGTTGTCGGCGATGGGGTCGGCGCTGCGCTCGGCAGGACGATCGTCGGTGCGGCGGGGACCGGTATCGAGGTCGCGTCCGGGGTCGGCTGCGTACCGGGCGTCTGGAGACGCTCCAGGCCGCGTACTGGTGCGGCTGGCTCGGTCTGCGCGGCTGCCGATGTCGCGGCAGTGCCCAGGACGGTCCCGAAGACTGTCATGGTGGCGAGCAGGGCGGCCAGCGCCCCGCGGTCGGTCGTCATCGTCGAAATCCCCTGCGCGCGGTCTCGCGGCGTTGTGCTCGGGGGAGGCTGAACCTGCTGCGACGGCAAGCCGTCATGCGACGAACCGCGCCTAGGTAACGATGAAATGCCGACGGCCCGGATCGGTGGGCATGGTGTCGACACTGGGCGTCTGGGGCGCAGTGTCACCGCGGCCTTCCCCCTTGGGCGTGGGCCTTCGACAGGATTGTGCGGAGGGTTGATAGAGGAGTTGCGGTGCTGCGGCCGTCGGTACCGCGCTGCGGAACTCGCTGGCGCGCGGCAGCTTTCCGAAAGCAGCCTGAGCGCTACCCCTCACGTATAGAATCGCTCATCGATCGCCACTTAATCACGGATGCTACTCACATCCCGGTATATGCTGAAGGCAACTACATGATTCCGGCGGGAGGTTGAGTTGGACAACAGACAACAGACCCTTGCTCTGATCGAGACGGTTGGAGCCAACCTGCGCGAATGGGGCAAGTACATCGAAGCACTATTCAAGCTGCTCGACACATTGTCGGCCGACGATTGGTGCGCGGTAAAGCGATCGGCGTCACCAAATTTCCGGTACGCTGTCATGAGACAATACCTCGGCCACATTCGGCGGATGTACACTGCCGCAGCGCCAGAAGCGACGCGGATGGTCGAACGTGGCGTGGCTCTGATCCTACTCGAAGGATTCGAACTGGATTATCGCGAGACGACGCTGCTGGTGGAGGATTTTGTGAAGACCACTGGTGCGACGGTAACGCAGTTCACCCGTCGCGCGCGGCAGTGTGACGCTGCGGCGCTGAAACATATCCACGGGTTTTATCAGACCTAATAGGCTGCTGAAAAAGTGCCTGCCAACTATGCACCTGATGCAAAACTCACATATTTTACATCACATCAAAGATCTCTGAAGTCTGCGCATTTTTGTGATGCATATGTCCGATTCATTGCTTGAGTGGTGCTTCCGCAAAGGCGGCATTTCAGCGTTGCGAATGTAGCGCGTGTCATTCCTGGCCCCCGCTTTCGCGGGGGAACCAGACGCTGTTCCGGTCCGCGTGACTTAGTGGGCTGCGACGACGACCGCGCCGCCCTTCATGACGAAGCTCGGGTGCTCCAACTGGCGGACGTCGGCGAGCGGGTCACCATCGACCGCGATCAGGTCGCCGAACCGGCCGGGGGCGATCGCGCCGACGTCGGCGGTGCGTCCGAGCGCGGTCGCGGCACTGGAGGTGGCGGCCTGGATCGCCTCGATCGGCGTCATGCCCCATTCGACCATCTTGGCGAACTGGAGCGCGTTGTTGCCGTTGGGGTAGACGCCGCCGTCTGTGCCGAACAGCATCTTGACCCCGGCGGCGTGCGCCGCGCGGAAGGTCTGGCGCTGCTTGAGGCCGATCGCGCGTTCCTTTTCGAGGCTCTCGGCGAAGACGCCGTTCTTGGCACCCTCGGCGAGGATGTAGTCGTCGTCGTAGATATCCATGTCGAACCACGCGCCGCTGGCCTTGGCGAGCTTGAACGATTCGGCGTCGGCTAGGCTGGCGTGTTCGATCGTGTCGACGCCGGCGCGGAGTGCGTCGTTGATGCCTTCGGTGCCGTGGGCGTGAACCGCGACCTTCATGCCGAGCATGTGCGCTTCGTCGACGATCGCCTTGATCTCGGGGAGGCTGATCTGCTGTGCGCCGACGCTGTCGGTCTTCGAGAGGACGCCGCCGGTCATGCAAACCTTGACCACCTCGGCGCCGTATTTGCGGATCGTCCGCACCGCGCCGCGGAATTCGTCGGGGGTGTTGGCGATCTGCGGATGCGGGACCTGGATCGAGGGTGGGAATTCCGTCGCGTCGCAGTGGCCGCCGGTCGCGCCGAGCGCGTAGGTGGCGGGGACGATGCGCGGTCCGAGGACGTAGCCTCGCTCGATACCCTGCTTGATCGCGACGTCGTCGTAATTGGCCGAGCCGACGTTGCGGACGGTGGTGAAGCCTGCGTCGAGCGTTTTGCGCGCATTGGCGACGCCGACCACGGTCCAGAAATTGTCGGTGAATTCGAGCTGGCGATACCCGCTGAGCGTCGGGTCGCTGGTCAGGTGGACGTGCATGTCGATCAGGCCGGGAAGCAGCGTGCGCTCGCCCAGATCGACGCGTTCGGCGCCGGCGGGGACGGCATCGCCCTTGCGCCCGACCGCGGTGATGCGGCCATCGACGATCGTGACCTGCGGGTTGTCGACGCGCTTGCCGGCGAGCACGTCGATCATGTGCGCGGCGGTGACCACGACCGTCTTTGCGTCCGCGGTGGTAGCCGTGCCGGCCAGCAAGGCTGCGGCGAGAATCCTGGCGATCGTCATGTGGTTGTCCCCTTCCCCGAGTAGCGCTTCGTGTGCGGCACCGCGCGGGTTGGATCAAGGGGGCGATCGACGCACCGCGCTTGCCCTAATCTGGACACCGGCGCAGGTCATCGCTGCGCCCATGACGACGAGACTCACCCCGATGATGCTTCGCTTTCTTCCGCTCTGTGCTCTGGCCGCGGCGCTCGCGCCGACGACAGCCAACGCCGACCCTGCGCCGTTCGACCTTACCGGGCCGAATTTGCGCGTCGGCGTGACGCACGGGACGACGACCCTGCCGATCGCGCAGGTGCCGCGGCTCGCGACCGGCGACCGGGTCACAATCGCGGCCGACCTGCCGACGGGCAAGAAGGACGATGCCGAGCGCTATCTGCTGGTCGCAGGGTTTTTGCGTGGTGCGACCGAGCCACCGCCGAAGTCGTGGTTCTTCAAGGCCGAGACGTGGAAGACGAAAAAGGCCGCGCTGACGTTGAAGGTGCCCGACGGGGCGCGGCAGTTGGTGGTGTTCCTTGTGCCCGACAGCGGTGGGTTCGATACCGTCGTCGCTGCGGTCCGCAAGCAGCCGGGGGCGTTCGTGCGCGCGGTGCAGGATCTGGACCAGGCGTCGCTCGATCGGGCGCGGCTCGATGCGTTTCTCGACAGTATCCATGCGCTCGAGCGGACGCGGCCGGAGCGGATCGAGGCGGTCTCGCCGCTGCTGTCGCGCAGCCTGTCGATCAAGCTGAAGGCGGAATGCCTCGATCTCGCCGCCGATCTGCAGGCGTCATGCCTGACACAAAGCCGCGATTCGCTGGTGCTGGCGGATGGCCAGAGCTCGACGCTGGCGGATACGCTGGTGGGCGCCCCGACTGATCTGGCGCTGCAACTCAGCGCGACGCCGGCGGGCGGGCTTGGATACTACAGCCCGTATATCGGCGTGGTGCGCGATCTGGCGAAGATCTTCGGCGCGTTCCAGTCGACGCAATTCCGCTATATTCCGGCATTGGCGCGATTGCATGACGATCGGATGGCGTTGTTGCTGAATGCGGCGCCATCGTTCGCGAGCCCGAAATCGGTGATGGTGGTGGCGATGCCGGTGATCGAGACGGGCACGCCGCAGACGCCGACGCTGCGGCGCGCGGAGGCCGACCGGCTGGTCTGCGCGGCCAAGCCCGATCTCGTCCTGCCGGTCGAGGGTGCGCCGCTAATCTATGCGACCAAGTTCGCGCACGACATGAACTTGCGCGTCACGACTCCGCAGGGTGGCGTGGTCGAGCTGCCGGTGCAGGCCGATGCCGAGCGCGGCGGCTATGTGCTCGATCAGGTCGGGATGCAGACCGCGGGCTTGAGCTCCGTGACCGATGCCAAGCTGCACGGGCGTTGGGGGTTCACGCCGTTCGACGGGCCGCAGTTCCGCTTGCAGGTGCCGCGCGCCGGCGGGTGGACGATGGTCGATACCGACCCGGAGAATCTCGTGGTCGGGCGCGACAACCCGGTCGCACTGGCGGGGCCGACGCCGAGCTGCGTCGAGGCGGTGACGCTGACCAGCGCAGCGGGCGATGTGCCGCTGGCGTGGACGACGACCGGCGACCGGATCGGACTGACGCTGCCACTCGCGAAGACTGCACCGGGGAAACTGACATTGCTGGTCAAGCAATACGGGGTCGAGGCGCCGGAGAAGATCGCGCTGACCGCGCTCGCCGAGGCGGGACGGATCGATGGCTTGACGCTGTATGCGGGCGATACGGCGGGAACTCTGGCGGGAACGCGGCTCGATCTGGTCGCATCGATGACCGTCGATGGCGTCGCGTTCAAGCCGGGCGAGGTCGTCCGCGCGGACAAGGGCGATCTGCTGGGATTGACCGCGGATACTGCGCCGACGTTCACGGCGGGGCAGGCGAAGACCGCGCTTGTCACGCTGACCGACGGGCGGAAGCGATCGGTGAAGTTCACCGTCGCGGCGGCGCGGCCCAAGGCGACGCTAATCGCCAAGAGCGTGGGGGCGCCCCCCTCCCCCGGGCTTCCCGTCGTGCTGGCCGGCGATACGGCGATCGCGCAGGATGCCCGGCTTACGTTCTCGTTGCGTGCGGAGGGGGCGACGCGGTTTGCGGCGGGGGACAGCGTCGAGATCGGTGCGGTTGCCGGTGGGCCGACGACGAGCGTCGCGTCGGGTCGCGGGCTGACCGTGCAGGACGAGCGAATCGCGGTGGTGTCGGTCGAGCCGGGCAAGGCGCTGGGGGTGTCCGCGCATGGGCCGCTGCGGTGGCGGCTGGTGCAGGACGGCGTTGCGGGCGACTGGGTGCCGTTGACGAGTTTGGTGCGGGTGCCGGCGCTGGCTGGGGTGACGTGCAAGGACGTGTGCACGCTGGCGGGGACCGACCTGTTCTTGAGCGATTCGGTGGCGGCGAATGCAGGGTTCGCGGACGCGGTGCGGGTGCCGGAAGGGTTTACCGGGGCTTCGCTGACCGTGCCCAAGCCGGTTGGCGGTGCGCTGTATCTGAAGCTTCGGGATGACCCGGCGGTGGTGGCGACGGTGGCGGTCAAGCCGTAACGCAGGAGCTTACCGTCTCCTTCCGTCATCCCCGCGAAGGCGGGGACCCATATTCTCCGACGGTCGTGCACGATCGCATGGCCAGCCGGTATGGGTTCCCGCCTTCGCGGGAATGACGGAATAGAGCGGTATTTACGGGATCAAGCGATCCGCACGCAGTTCCGCGAACAGGTCGAAGAACGCGTCATCCGTGGGCTGGTATTCCTTGAACCCCAGGCGGCGGCTCTTGCCCATGTCCGTCACCACCTAGATCGGGCGGCCGAGATCGGCGTCGGTGTGCCACGGCGAGGCGAGCCGCGACAGGTCGGCTTCCGCCAGGCCTTCGCGCGCCGCGATCTCGCGCCAGATGCCCGCGTCATCCTTCATCTGCTCGTCGAGCGTCAGCACGGTACCGTCGAACGGTGCCGGCTCGATCCCGAACCACTCGGCGATGCGGCCCCACATCCAGCTCCAGCGGAAAACATCGCCGTTGACGACGTTGAACGCCTGGTTGCGCGCTTCCGGCGTGGTCGCCGCCCAGATCAGGTGATCGGCGAGCATCGTCGCGCTGGTCATGTCGGTGAGGCCGTTCCACTGCGCGGCCGAGCCGGGGAAGCGGAACGGGCGACCGGTCTCGCGGCACAGCGTCGCATAGACCGCGAGCGTGGTGCCCATGTTCATCGCATTGCCGACCGCCTTGCCGATGATCGTGTGCGGGCGGTGGACGCTCCAGCCGAAGCCGTCGCGCTCGGCGGCCTCGAACACCGCGTCTTCCTGCGCGTAATAGAAGTTCTCTACGTCCAGGCGGCCCTGCTCCTCGCGGAACGGCGTCTGCGGGAGGACGCCCTTACCGTACGCTTCGAACGGTCCGAGGTAGTGCTTCAGGCCGGTGACGAGGGCGACATGACCGACGCTGCCGGCGGGCGAGAGCGCGCCGAGCAGGTTGCGGACCATACCACCGTTGACGCGGATGTTCTCCGCTTCGCTGTCCTGGCGTGACCATGTGGCGATGAACACCGCGTCGGGCTTGAGGCCGGTGAGCCCCTTTTCCAGACTGGCGGGATCCTGGAGGTCCGCCGCAACGGGCTGGACGCCGTCCTGCTCGGTCGGGCGCCGCGCGAGACCGTGGACGGTCCAGCCCGATTTCACCAATGCCGCCGCGGTCGCGCTACCGACGATCCCGCTCGTTCCTACTACCAGTGCCGTCTTGGCCATCTTCAGCTCCTTATCTGCTCGCTACCAGCTAGGCACCGAACGCACGGGCTTCTAGAAGGCACCCTTTGGGGACATAGGCACCGGAAGGTATCCACATGCAGGCGGGGACGGCCGACGAGGAATGGCGCGAGGACTGCGCGCCGCGACGGACGCTCGAGCTGTTCGCGACCAAGTGGACGAGCATGATCCTGCATACGTTGCACGTGCGGCATGACGGGCCGGCGCGGACCGGCGTGCTGCTGCGATCGATCCCGGGCATCTCGAAAAAGATGCTGACGCAGACGTTGCGCGAGATGGAGGCGGCCGGGCTGGTCGTGCGGACCGTGCATGGGACTGTGCCGCCTGCGGTGGATTATGCCCTGACGCCGCTCGGCGCGCGGTTCGTCGAGCCGGTAGAGCTGCTGTACGACTGGGGCCGTAGGAATGCCGACGCGCTCGACGCGTTGCAGGCGAAGCCGACCTCGCGACGGTAACGACGGTTTGCAGTGACGATCCGCTTGTCGCTATGGGGCGCGGATGACCGCATCGGATCTTCAGAGCCTGTTCGTCACCAATCTCGTTCGGTACAATAGCGGCGACCGGCGGCGGTGGCGGCTGATCGTCGGCGACGTGAAGGTCTACAGCCTCGCGACGCACGCGCATTGCAACTGGGCGGTGACCCCGTCGGGCAGCGCGAGCGAGGTCGACGCGGTCGAGCGGCTGGCGGACCGGCTGCGCGAGGATCATCCGATTATCACCGCCGGCTGACGGCATCTCATAGACCCCGGCTGACGGCTTTTTATCTACGCAGGAGCATCACATGGCGAAGCAATATTGGGCGCAGATCATCGAACTCGATGAGGAAATGACCGCCGCGACGATTCCGGGCGCGACCGATCACGAGGATGCGGCGGATTCGCTGGTGGCGGATTTCGTCGGCGCGATGGGCGGCGAGATCACCTCGGGCGCGGTGCGCGTCTGGGTGCAGGGCGGAGTCGAGAAGGTCTATGACTGGAAGGCGGACTTCACGATGCCCGACATGGACGAGATGGGCGACGAGGACGAGATGGAGGTCGAGGGCGAGATCGAGCTGACCGAGCGGGTTTGAGCGCTCATTGATGGTCCCGACCAATGCTGTTCCCCCGCGGAGGCGGGGGTCCAGGGTCACGAGCACCATCGTTCGAGACCCTGGGCTCCCGCTTTCGCGGGAGAACAGTGAGGGATGAGTTACGGCACCGTCTGCCCTGCCGGGGCAAGTTCGTGCCAGCTGTGGTCGTCGTGCGCGAGAAGGGCATCCGCCGCGGCGGGACCGAGCGTGCCCGCCTCGTAGGGTTCCGGCTTACTCGCATCATGCGCCCAGAGGTCGAGGAACGGCTGTACCGCGGCCCAGCCCGCCTCGATCGCGTCCGCCCGCTGGAACAGCGTCTGGTCGCCGACGAACAGGTCGTAGATCAGCGACTCGTACCCGGTCAGGTGACCGATATCGAATTCGTCGGCATACCGGAAATCGAGCGCGATCGGCGCGGTTGCGACCTCAAGCCCGGGACGCTTGATGTTGATGTCCATGCTCAGCCCTTCGTCGGGCTGGATCTGGATGATCAGGCGGTTGGGCGGCAGCATGTCGGCGGCGGCACCGGGGAACGACGCGAACGGCACCGGCTTGAAGGTGATCGCGATCTCGGTATCGCGACACGTCATCGCCTTGCCGGTGCGCAGGTAGAACGGCACGCCCGCCCAACGCCACGTGTCGACCATCAGCTTGAGCGCGACATAGGTCTCGGTCCGGCTGTCCGGCGCGACGTCGGGCGAGGCGGTGTAGGCGGGGACGTCCACCCCCTTCACTTTTCCCGCGGTATACTGGCCGCGGACGCCGTTGCGCTTCGCCTTGCCGGGCGAATAGACGCGGACGGCTTTCAGGACCTTGCCTTTTTCGTTGCGGATTGCCTCTGCGTCGAAACTCGCGGGCGGCTCCATCGCGACCATCGCGAGCAGCTGGAACAGGTGGTTGGGGACCATGTCGCGCAGCGCGCCGGTGCCGTCGTAGAATTTGCCGCGGGTGCCGACGTCGACCGT
>Ga0265798_10010058_pt1 | contig 11716 bp, 10 predicted proteins | sample P3T30metagenome_FD_192430 | JGI IMG/M metagenome (GOLD analysis project Ga0265798, IMG submission 192430) | Plant litter microbial communities from East Loma Ridge, Irvine, California - P3 T30 | ecosystem: Environmental > Terrestrial > Plant litter > Unclassified | place: USA: California... | reverse complement strand
GCGGTGGCCGGGACTCGTGGGAGAACCTCGTCGCGTGCTGCCTGGCGTGCAACAACGTCAAGGGGGACCGCACCCCGCGGGAGATGGGCTGGGCGCTGCGCTTCCCGCCGAAGGCCCCGCACGGGTCGGCGTGGGTGGTGCGCGGCATCGAGCGTCCGCAGCCGGACTGGGACGAGTACCTGGTCGCCGCGTAGGCGGCGTCGCTGCCGCGAGGCGGACGGGAGGCCCGTGGTGCGGTGACCACGGGCCTCCCGTCCGACGCCCGCCCGGCTCGTACCGGACGTGTCAGCGCGCGCTGGTCCTCTCGAGCAGTGCCGCCGGAGGATGCGCGACGTCGATGATGCTGCCGTCGACCAGGGTGACGAGTCCGTCGAGGGTGCCGCGGTGGCCGAGGTCGAGGTCTTCCGACGCCACCGTGCGTTCATCGAGTGGCGCCGGCGCGACCGACCGACCATCGAGTACCGCGCGCCCACTGACCAGGATCGGGACGAGTTCCTCGGACACTTCCTCCAACGGAAGGTGTCACGAGGAACCTGCGGGCGCGCGCACGGCACCACTTGTGACCACGAACACGTCTCCATCCGCTGCTCATCCCTCCGCCACGACGCGGCAGCTGAGCCCCATATCGTCGATGTCGTCGCGAACCTCCTGGTGGTCACTGACGGCGGGGCGGCTTCACTCGGATCGGGGGTCAGCGTTCGATCGGCGCCGCGGGCACAGAGCGCACGGAGCTGCGGTCGAGCGCAGTCGGGTTCGCCGTGACCATCACGCGGCGAAGCGCCTGCCGGAGGTCCGCCGCGGCATCGGGCGTGAAGTCTGCGAGCAGCTGTTTGTTGGCGATGTCGAGCAACTCGGTCGCTTGATCCGCGACGTCGATGCCGTCAGGGGTGAGGAAAACGCCGATGACCTTTCTGTTCACGGGATGGGGGCGGCGCTCCAGTAGCGCGCGTTCCACCAGGGGCTTCACCGCGGTGTGCACCGACTGCGGTGTGATGAACAGCCGCCGGGCGAGTTCCGCGGAGGAGATACCGGGTTCCTGGGCGGTGTACGACAGTACGCCGAGCTGCGCGACCGTCAACTCGACGGGCTGCAGCGCCTCGACCATCACGCGTCCCACAAGGTGCGCTGCCTGCCACAGCAGGTAGCCGAAACGGCCGGTCGGGTCGGGAAGCTCATGATACATTTTCGCAGTCACCTGACATGATCACAGATTGAGGATGATTTGAGCAGCGTACCCGACTCGTCCGCCACATCGGGCGAGCAGACACCACGCGAGCGCCACCATGGCCGCCACGTCCCGCAGCAACTACCCCGTCGGGGGCACCGGCGTCATCTCCCCGGGGCCGTCATCCCGCTGGTGGTCGGTCTGGTCATCGGTCCGGTCTTCGTCGCGCTGTACCTCGCTGCGTTCCATGCACCGGTTCCGCACCACTTGCCGATCGGCGTGGTCGCGCCTGAGCAGGTGGTCACTGCAATCGAGCAGCACTCCGCTGAACACGGCGACGCATTCGCGGTCACGACGTTCCCCACCGAGCGTGATGCACGCGACGGGGTCACCGATCACACCGTCGACGGTGCACTCATCGTCGACGATGGACGGGCGCGCCTGTTCGTCGCCGGTGCGAACGGCCCCGCGGTGACGCAGGCCTTGGTCGGCGCGCTCACCCCCGTGGCGACGGCGCTGCACATCGAACTCCCAACCACAGACCTGAAGCCGCTACCCGCCGGCGACACCCGGGGCCTGTCGGTCTTCTACGCTGCATTCGGTGTCGTGCTCGGTGCGTTCCTCTTCGGGTTGACGATCATGGGCGTCGGCCGCGAACTGCCCCACGTCTGGCGCGCAGCGAGTGCGGTGGTGTTCGCGGTGCTTGCCGGGCTCGTCGTGGCGTGGTTGGTGGACACCGTCTTCGGCGCCCTTCCCGCCCCGTTCCTGCTGGCGGCCAGCATCATCGCCATGCTCGGACTCGCGATTGCGGTGTCGACCGCCACACTGTTGCGGGTGTTCGGCGGCGCCGGAACGTTCGTGGCGTCGATCGTCCTGCTGGCTTTGGGTAACGCTACGAGCACAGGTGTCCTGCCGGCACAGTTCTTGCCGGATTGGCTCGAGCCGTTCACCCATGTGTTGCCCGTTGGCATCGCGGTGCGCGCACTGCGCGGTGGTGCCTACTTCGAGAACGATGGCGTCGCAAGTGCGTTCGTCGGCTTGGCGTTGTGGATCATCATCCCGGCCGCTGTCTTCGTGCTGGTGCATGAGTTCCAGGCCAGGTCTGACCGCGCGCCTGGAGCGATCTCGGATGCTGGCGGAGTTCCGGCATCATGACTCCGCAATGAGGGACCCCCATGTGGGACGCCCTGGTCATCGGACCGGGGTGTCCCACATGGGCGCATTCTGGTGCAGATGGTGCGGGGTGAGTGGTCAGAGGCCGAGTCCTGACAAGAACGCGAGCTTCTTCTCGTTGTAGGCGTCGGTCCATGTGCCCGGCATCGCCATGTACCCGTGGCCCAGGATCGCCGAGCTCGCGGGCGGGACGTCGACGGCGTTCGTCACTCCGAGCTGGTCGAGGCGCTTGTGCAGTCTCTCGGCCTGATCCGGGAACGTGCCGGTGTTCCCGTCCGCGACGAACGTGGCCGGGAAGTCTGCGGTCACGTGGTTGGTGACGGATGCCTCCTTGTTCAGGGCTACGGACGTGCCGACGTAGCTGCGTGCAGACAGTCCGAAGATGAGGTCCTTCACCGGTTGCGGCGACTGCGTCTCGCCGGTCTTCTCGAGCTCGAGCGCAGGACTGTCGAGCACGACTGCTCGCAGAGCGTCACCGATGACCGGTTCCACTCCGATCTGCGCCGCGTAGGTCGGGTTGGTCTGGATGTTGGCGAACTGGCCGGCGAGCTGTCCGCCGGCGCTTCCTCCTGCGATGACGACGTCGGACATGTCGAGGCCGTACTTCTTCCCATTCTGCTGGAGGAAGGAGACTGCCTGCGTGACTTGTCTCACCTGCGTGGGGTACTCGACGGTCGGGGCGAGGCCGTAGTCGAGGCTGACGAAGTTGAATCCACCGTTCAGGACCGGGTCGGTGGTGACGGCGAAACCGCCGCCGGGTGCGTTCGGATCGCCGTCGGATTTGGTCCCGCCGATCCAGCCTCCGCCGTGGATGTAGATGTAGGTGGGTCGGGTGACCGATGCGTCGTCATCGGCGATGTAGATGTCGAGGTAGCTGCTGGGGTACTTGTCCCCGTATCGGACGTCGCTCGTGAGCCGATCTCCGTTCGCTGTCACTGTGACAGCTCCCTCGGGTCCTCGGGGCTGGAACGACGGCGTCTGACCGGCGGCGGCCTGGATCGGGATGGCCACCGCCGCGGGGACCGCGGCGACCAGGAGCACGACAGCGGAGGTCACCACGGCGATGGCGACGAGGAGGCTGTTCGCGACGCTGCGCAGGATGCTGAGAAGGGGCGGCCGGCCCGACGAAGTCATACGCTCCTGCCTCAGGACGCGGCGACGGGTCCTGCTCAGCTTCCAGAAACCGGCGAAGCAGGAGAAGGCAACCACCAGTGCGAACCCCAGCGCCAGCGCCCACGCGGGGTACCAGGCGGTCACGAGCCATGCGAGCTGCGCGCCGGCGCTGATGATCACCGAGAGGATCGTCACCCATGCCGCCTTACTGCCTCGCGGGCGGCGCCAGACCACACCCGCGGCGAGCAGGCCCACGAGCAGGAAGGACCCCGCCGCGGGGTAGCGCACGAAGAACGGCTCGGCCCAGGCAACGAGGAGCATGTAGAGCCCGACGACGAGCAGTGCCCAGCGAGTCCATCGTGGGCGTTCGGATCGGGTGGGGGTCGGGCCGACCATGAGTCCTCCATAGTTGCAGTGGACTGCAACTATACATCGAGACGCAGATATGCAGAAGAGGTACGCTTGCCGTATGGCAGCGACTTCGCTTCGAGAGCGCTCGAAGGAGCGCCGGTACCGAGCTGTTCTCCTCGCTGGCATGCGGCTGTTCGCCGAACAGGGCTATGACGTGACGACAGTGGCGCAGATCGCTGAGGAGGCGGAGGTGTCGACCCGCTCCGTCTCGGCGTACTTCCCGACGAAACTCCACATCGCCGCGGCATCCTCGTCCGCTGCGGCTGATCGCCTGATCCTCGCGTTGCGCTCACGTGACGAGGGTGAGTCGGTCGTCGATCGGGTCGTTCAGTGGCTCCGCGAAGAACCGTCTTTCGTTCCCGAGGAGGAGTGGCGACTGAGAGCTGCGATGCTCGAGCGGAATCCGGTGCTGCAGGGGTCCGGACCGGAGGATTCCCCTCCCCTCCTCGCCATCGCGGCGGACGCGATCGCGGAAGACCTCGACATCCCGCCGGATCACCCGGGGGTGCAGATCGCGCTGGGCATCGTCGCGGGGATCGTTGTGCGCGTTGAGCTGCTGTTCGGATCACACCGCGAGGACGAAGCGACCCTGGTGCTCATCCACGATGCCCTTTCGGGCGCTGTCGATGCGATCAGGCGAACCAGTCATTCATCGGACTGATCGCAGTTCGCGCCGCCCTCGGGGCGATCGCGTTCTCAGGCGCGCAGGAACTCCAGGAACCCATCGAGGTGCGCGGCGATGTCGACCGTGGGGTCGTAGAGCCACTGCATCTGCAGCCCGCGCGCCATGGCGGTGAGTTGACGCGCGGTGAGGTCGAGGTCCAGGTCTGCGCGCAGACGGCCCCTTTCCTGCTCGCGCTCGAGCTCCCGACGAACGTCGGCATTGAACAGGTCGATCCGGCGGTGGGTGAACTCGTGGCCCGGATGGTCCTTGCGAACAGCCTCCGCCTGCATCGTGGCGTCGAGTTGGACCAGCCCCGGGAAGACCTCGTTCTGTCTCACGAGCTCCGGGAGTGCTGCCAGCAACCCCTGCTCGGAGAGCGACTGCTCCAGTAGGGGGCGATCCTGCTCCGCCTGGCGATCGAAGACGGCCTGCAACAGATCCTCCTTCGAGGGGAAGTGGTAGCTGAGGGCGGCGTGGCTGACCCCGAGCTCCTCCGCGATCTTCCGCAGCGACAGGCGCTGGAAGCCGTGCGTCGCGAAGATCTCGAACGCCCGGTCGATGAATTCGTCTCGCCGCTGCCGACCGTTCGCGTACCGGCCACGCCGCTTCGCCGACGCTTGCTGCTCCGTCGTCTCCACCGTCATCGGCTCTCCTTCGCTACGCGGGACCCCCCGCCTGACAGCTCATCCTCGCATGAACTTTTGCCGATCCGAAAGTATTCTCGGCGAATACTTGCCAGGATGGACAAGGTTGACCTACTGTCAGCCGCAGCCGGGTCCACCGGCACCCACGACGAGGCCGATCCTCGACGTCTTCGAAGGAGAAGGTCATGACAGAAGCGAATCCGGCGCCCCCACGCACGGTCAACGCCTGGTGGGTGGGGACCGTGGCCGGCATGGCGTCCTTCGTGGATGGAGCAGCCCTGAACGGTGTCGGTTTCGCGTTGGTGATCCTCCAGCAGACGATCGGGCTCACCCCCGGCCAGATCGGGGTGCTCACCAGTGCGCTCACCTTCGGGGTGGCGGTCGGCGCTCTGGTCGGCGGCCGCCTCGGCGACCGGTTCGGGCGACGGCGGGTGTTCGTGGTCACGATGGTCTTCATCGCCCTCGGCGCATCGGTCTCGATCTTCGCCACCGCGTTCCTGCTGCTGCTGCTGGGTCTGGGTGTGCTCGGTGTAGCGATCGGGGCCGACATCCCCGTCTCCCTCGCGACGATCTCAGAAGCGGCGACCGATCAGAACCGCGGCAAGATCCTCGTGATGTCCAACCTCCTCGCCGGAGTCGGCATCGGCGCCGTCGTTCTCGTCGCCACCCTCACCGGCGGAACCGGGATCTTCGCCGCGCAGGCGATCTTCGGCCTCATCGCCGGCGTCGCGGTCATCGTGCTCGCGCTGCGGCTCACGATCCCCGAGTCCACGAGTTGGCGCGCTGCTCGGCTGGAACAGACACAGGGTGTGCACACCGTGCGCGCTGACCGCTCGAAGCTGCGAGACCTGATCGCGCCGCCGCTGCGCTTCCCGTTCCTCATCCTCGTCGGGTTCTTCACCCTGGTGAGCATCCCGATCACGGTGTTCGGCTCCTACGCGGCCTACATCGGAGCGAACTTCACCGGCACGCCCGTGTCCGAGTTCTCGGTGTTCGTGCTGTTCCTCGTACCGCTCGCGATCATCGTGCAGATCATCTTCATGCGGGCGGTCGACACCCGCTTCCGCCTCACCTTCTTCATCCTCGGCGGAATCCTGTACGTCGCGGCGTACCTCGTTCCTGTCGTCTTCGGGATGAACCTCGCCACACTCGTCACCACGGTGCTCGTGTCCGGCATGGGCACCGTCTTCTGCGGAGAGCCCATCTTCCGCGTCTGGGTGAACGAAGCATTCCCGACCATGCTCCGCTCCACCGGCCAAGGCGTCATCTTCGCCATCGCCCGCCTGGTGCCTGCACTGCTCTTGGCCCCGGTGCCGGTCCTCCTCGCGAACTCGATCAACGGCTTCCTGATCGCGCTCTCGGTCCTCGCCGCTGCCGGGATCGCCGTCGGCTGGTGGGGGGTCCGCAGCGGACGCCTCATCAACGAGTTCCACCACGAGACCGAAAGCATCGACATCACCGCCACCACCGCGTCCTCAGCATCGTGACCGCTTCCACCCAGAAAGGCTCCACACCAGCCATGAGCACTCTCGCCCCCACCATCGACGGACACGTCGAGCCTGGATTCCAACGTGTCGCCGACGCGTTCACGCAGAACTTCACCGAACGCGGCGACACGGGGGCCGCCTGCACCGTCTACCTCCACGGCGTCCCCGTCGTCGACCTCCACGGCGGCGACTTCCGCCATGGCTCGTGGACGGCCGACACCCGCAGCATCCTCTTCTCGGTCAGCAAGGGTGTCACCACCATCTGCTTGCTCATGGCCGTCGAAGCCGGCCATCTCGCCCTCGACGAGCCCGTCGCCACCTACTGGCCGGCGTTCGCCGACCGCGGCAAGAGCGCACTGACCGTCCGTCAGCTCCTCGCGCATCGCGGCGGACTCATCGCTCCCGACAAGCCGCTCACCGTCGAGGACCTGCGCGCGTGGTACCCGGTCACCGAAGCCCTCGCCTCGCAGAGCCCGCTCTGGGAACCTGGGACCGCGCACTCGTACCATGCGCTCACCTTCGGCTGGCTCGCCGGCGAGGTCCTCCGCCGCGCCACCGGACTGCGCCCCGCGGACTGGCTCCAGCAGCACATAGCCAGCCCGCTCGGCCTCGGACTCACCTTCGGTAGCGATCTCGACACCGACTCGGACTTCGCGCTGCAGGAGCAGCCACTCCCGGACACCGCCGCACCGCCGTGGAAGAGCCCGAACCTGGACATGCTGGCACGCGTGATGGGGATGAACGGAGCCATCGACGGCCTCGACCTGTTCGCCTCCGCGAACACCCCCGACCTCCTCGGCTTCGAGATCCCCGCCGCCAACATCGTCGGCACCGCCCACGACATCGCCCGCCTCTACGCCGCGACCATCGGCGAGGTCGACGGGATCCGCTTGCTCGAGCCCGCCACCACCCGAGACGCCCGCCTCCCTCAATCGGTCGGCGCACCGTTCTTCGGCCCCGACGCGGGTCTGCGCTGGGGCACAGGATTCATGCTCGACTCCATCTCCCGACGCATGGCCGGCTCCGGCAGCTTCGGCCACGACGGAGCCGGCGGCCAGCTCGGGTTCGCGCACCCCGAATCCGGTGTCTCCTTCGGCTACGCCACCATCCGCCCCGGCGGCTACCCCGACGACCGCGCCGAAGCGCTCTGCCGCGCACTGCGTGACAGCCTCTGACACCTCACCTCTACTTCGAAGGAGAAGACCCGATGCCGCTCGACCCGTTCCTCGTTCCCCTGCTCGAGACCCTGCCGACCGTCCCCGCCGAGATCGAGGACATCGCCCTCTTCCGTGCGGAGGAGAACGCAGGCGCCGCCGCCCTCGCCGAGCAGCTGCTCGAGCCGGCCCCACCCGTCCGCAGCAAGCGAACCGTGACCATCCCCGTCCACGACGGTGACATCACCCTCAACGTCTTCCACCCCGACAGTGACGGCCCCCACCCCGTGCACCTCTACTTCCACGGCGGCGGATGGATCGGCGGCACCATCCACTCGGTCCTCGTCGACGTCCTGTGCCAGGAACGCGCCGCCGGAGCTGACTGCATCGTCGTCGCCGTCGAGTACCGCAAAGCTCCCGAACACCCTTTCCCCGCCGCCCTCAACGACGGCTACGCCGCGCTCCTCTGGGTTGCCGAGAACGTCCAGGCCCTCGGCGCCCGCGCCGACCTGATCACCGTCGGCGGAGGATCCGCGGGCGCCAATCTCGCCGCCGCTCTCTGCGTGAAAGCCCGAGACGACAACGGCCCCGCAATCGCCTTCCAGCTGCTGGAGATCCCCGCGCTCGACTTCACCTTCAGCAGCCCATCCATCCGCTCGAAGGGCACCGGTTACGGACTCACCGAGCAGACCCTGCACTTGTGCCGACGTTTGTACCTCACGTCAGGAACAGATGCGACGAACCCCTACGCATCACCGCTGCTCGCCGAGGACCTCAGCGACTTGCCGCCCGCGCACATCATGTCCGCCGAGTACGACCCCATCGCCGACGACGGCGCACGCTACGCCGAACGCCTCACCGGCGCCGGAGTGCCCGCCACGTTCTCCCTACAACTCGGGCACATCCACGGATCCAGCGCCTTCACGAAGGTCATGGCCTCCGCCAGAGCCTGGCGAGAAGAGGGACTACAAGCCCTGCGAGCAGTCCACGCTCGGAACTCACCCATGAACTGAACCGTGTTCGCTAGAGGATCGGCTCCCGGACCCGCGAGGAGGGCGCGTCCAGAGCATCCGCTCGTTGTTGCGACGTCGGCAACCAGGTGCAGTGCGGGCGGAGCATCACCGGAGACGACGGAAACGGACCGTCGCCCAGATCGCGGACCCCCACATCGCCAGCCCCAGAACCACGCACAACAGGTTGCACGCCCATCCAGGCGGAACCAGCACCTGCCCCGAGGACAGCGCGGCTCGCTCTGCCTGGCTCTGCGTCATCCAGCGAACGACACCGAAGATCAGCGCGGCTGCACCCGCAGCCGGACTGGGACGAGTACCTGGTCGCCGCGGAGGCGGCGTCGCTGCCGCGGGGCGGACGGGAGGCCCGTGGTGCGGTGACCACGGGCCTCCCGTCCGACGTCGGGTCGCCGACACCTCGCGCTGCGCGAGGCGCGTCACCGTCCCGGGGGAGTCGGCGTGGCTCGAGGCGGGCGCGAGCGGCTGGTGAGGAGGACGTCGGCGACGACGAAGGCGAGCAGGGTGACGCCGAGCGCGGGCAGGAACGCGCCGATGACGATCGCGCCGACCGCCACGAGACCGGAGCCCCACCACGGTGCCCTCGTGAGGGCGCCAGCGGCTGGGGCCCGCCCGACGCGCGCACCGGTCGGGCGGCGCTGCCACCACATGACGTAGCCGAAGACGACCATCACGGCGATGCCGAGCGCGGTGACGAACAGCAGGATCTGGTTCGGCAGCCCCCACATCGTCCCCATGTGCGTGTCGATGCCCCACCGGGCGAGCTTCGCGGGCAGCGAGTAGGTGTCGAAGTCCGTCTCGGACACCACGCTCATGTCCCGCGGATCGATCGCGACGGAGTTCACCGCGGTCGGGTAGGACCGCTTGATCTCCGCGACCGTCCACGCCTGGTCCGCCGACGTCGGTGGGGTGATCTGCACCTCCGAGGAGTGGATGTTCGCGTGCTCCGCCGCTGTCAGGACGTCGTCGAACTCCGCCGGCGTCACCGATGCCGACCCGGCACCCGCCGCCCTGGGCACACCGTGGTGGGCGGCGTGCGCACCGCGGGCGGGCGCTGCGCCGGCGTCGGGGAGTGCGGTGTCCAACGTCGGGGTGCCCCAGCTGAGCGCGGAGCGGAGCTGGTCGACGTTCGCGCCGCCGTACTGCGACCAGGTGATCCCGGTCGCGGAGAGGAACAGCGCACCGAGGAGCAACCACACGCCGGTCGAGGCGTGCCAGGAGAAGGTGCGCCGGTAGCCGCGCACTCTGCGCGCCGGGCGGACCATGTCACGCTTCGCTCGGGTTTTCCGGATCCGGGCCACCCACAGGCCGAGCCCGGCGAGGGAGACGACGCCGAGCCAGGACGCTGCGGTCTCGCTGTAGAGCCGGCCGACGTCACCGAGGAACAGGGACCGGTGGAAGGTGTCCACCCAGGTGCGGAACGGCAGTGCTCCGGAGGTGCCGTAGACGAGCAGGTCACCACGGACCTCGGCGGTACCGGGGTCGATGAAGACCGCACGGTCCTGGGAGTCCATCAGCCCCGCTTCCGCGTACATCACCCGCGTCGTGGCGCCGTGCTCGGGAGCCGGGCGGACCGCGGCGAGGGTGTCGTCGGGGTGGTGCCGGTCGATGTAGGCCTGGGCCGCGTCGATCTGTTCCGCCAGTGGCTTCGCCGCAGCGGCCGAGGGCGCGGTGAGCTCGTGCCGGTACAGGCCTTGCTCGATCGTCGGACCGAGTGCGTACACGGCACCGGAGAGTGCGGCGATGAGGATGAACGGGCCGACGAAGAGGCCGGCGGAGAAGTGCAGGCGGAGCAGGAGGTGCCCGAACCAGCCGCGCTGTCCGTCCCGCGACGGCCGAGGTGTCGAGGGGGCAGCTGGTGGCGTGGTGGCGGTGGGGCGGTCGTCGGTGGCGGTCATGGCTTCCGGTCCTCAGCTCGTGGGGATGAACGAGAGCGCCATGCCGGCACTCATCAGCAGCAGGAGCACGCCGTCCAGGCGCGCCAGGGGGTGTTGCCGGACCCGCGTGGACGCGGTCACGCGCACCAGCAGCCAGACGGTCGCGGCCGCGAAGACGACGACGAGGACCCAGCGGATCGGCGTCCATCCGGCCCACGCGGCGTGCAGGCCTCCGCCGCCGCCGGTCATGTCCATGTCCGGCATCGACATCGCTGCACCGCCGGCCATCGGCAGCATCATGACGCCCATCACGATCATCGCCGCCATCATCACCACGTGGTACGCCACCACCAGCCGGCCGGAACCGCCCGGCCCGTGGTGCTCGTGCCCGCCGTACCGGCCGTGGCCGAGCGTCAGGACGAGGTAGAACAGCGTCGCGGCCGCGAACACGATGACCTGCAGGACCGGTGGCGCGAGGGTCATGCCCCATGACCAGGGCATCGCGAGCATCGCGACGCTCATCAGCACGTGGAAGACGTCGCTGAGCCGCGAGACCCCGGTGCTCCCGGGGCGGAAGGTGAAGCCGAGGTACCCGACCGCCGTCGCGGTGAACACCACCGTCAGCAGGACGGACAGCGGCAGGCTGTGTGACACGGGGACGGACCTCTCGTCGCGGGAGTGAGCGGCGCCACTCTACAAGTTGTAGAGACAGTTGTTCTCCTTCACGTAGAGTCGCGGTGGACTCGACGGGCGGCGACCACTGCTGGCGTTCTACGTCTTGTAGAATCGATCCCATGGAGCGATTCGAGTACCACGTCGTCGGGATGACCTGCGAGCACTGCGAACGTCGTGTCGCCGGCGAACTCGGAGCGGTCGACGGCGTCGTGTCCGTCACCGCGGATGCCGCGACGGGTCTCGTGGTCGTCAGCGCACCGAGCCGGCCCGACCCTGCGGCGGTCGCCGGAGCGGTCGACGAGGCCGGCTACGAGCTCGCCGGTGC
>Ga0265798_10010057_pt1 | contig 11716 bp, 17 predicted proteins | sample P3T30metagenome_FD_192430 | JGI IMG/M metagenome (GOLD analysis project Ga0265798, IMG submission 192430) | Plant litter microbial communities from East Loma Ridge, Irvine, California - P3 T30 | ecosystem: Environmental > Terrestrial > Plant litter > Unclassified | place: USA: California... | reverse complement strand
CTACGAGCTCACTGAGACCCCCACCCTCAGCGGTAGCAAGTGGACCGACAAGGACATTGTCTCCAAGTGCGTTGCTGGCAAGTTCAACAAGTAGAGGCAATTCGAAATTTCGGCGATCGGCGTGAGCAAGCGAAGAGCTCGATGTGTCATGGAGGCAGTACTCTGACAACCAATTTCATTTTTCGTTTCTTGTTCTCTACCTTTGGTAGCTTTTAGACTTTCTCGATCGGCTTTTCTGTCGATTTTCTTCTTTTACTCTGTATGAAATGGCAACGACTTCATTACAGTGTTTTGCGTATCACCAACCTTTCCATCGCACTTGCAGGAATTGGATAGCAATTGATCACCACAGACGTCGAGCTGTTCGCCAGCATCCGCTATGCGTACAACTCCACGAAGCGTAAAGACTTCTTCGCCTTCATGTTCCGGCCATCCGATATTCACTACGTCCAGTTCGACGTCCACAGGCAGTTGGTGGAGTTCCTCGAAACCTCATCACTCCCGCCTCCTGTTGAAGTCGACGAGTAGCGCCATCAGTATTTCTGCCATCTTGACGACCGACTACCGATTCCCCGGACGTTTTTTACATGTATTTCTGGCAACACCAGAACTACATCCCTCGGAGCGCGTTACTCTTTCATTGCTTGCCGAAGAAACTCGGCACCAGCATGACGGCGCTAAACAGCATCAACGCAGACGGACTCAATTTGGGCTGGAGGATACACAATGTTGAGGGACTGGACAATTCAGCGCTCGCAACTCTGGCCGCTGTTGTCCTCGTCCTGGATTGTATTGTTGCGTTCAGCTACAATGCAAGCATGGTCACCTCAATGGATGCGTTGAAGAGCGCCTTCTGGGTTTTGGTAACTCTGGCAGCGATTTTCTCGGCTCTCTTCTTCCACTCCGAGTGTCCGCTAGGCCGCAACCTTTGACGGGCATCAGCGCTCGGAGTAAACCGATGTCAGCGACGACCCTGGAGACAACAATATTATCAATCAAAGCGGCCTGGACTTCAAGAATACGATACAGTGATAGGCAGATGAGAAGACTGAATGTTGGCCTGGTGACAAGCTTAGTAAAATTTACTTTGGCGCACTGTAAGCGCATACACCATAGACGCGTTGCGGTGCAATAATAGCACGACTGTCCGTTGTACCGCGACGGAACATGCATGTTATCTCAGCCGGATTGTAAAGCGGCCCCACCGTCAGCCTTCGTTCCTACAGCTGTATATCCTTTGACTCATTCTGTGGGAATGACTGTACACGAGATGCAGGATCCGAACAGTTTCGGCTGAACGGATTATTTACCATCCAAAGAGGGCATGGATATGTATCACACATGTATGAGTCTGGGCAGAGTGATGAGTCTTACTATAGCCCAGGTGTATTGGCATGTATGTATATACAACATACATATAAGTATTCCCACATGAACACTGAAAGGCAGAGACACAAATCCTCAAAAGCAAGCATGTCTGGCTCGCTTTCCCACAGCACACTCGGATCGCCGTCCAACGGCGGCGACCATGTCGCAGTCAACGACACAGGAGCTGCGGGGAAGACTGCACACCCAAAACCTGCTGCCAGGACCTTTGTGATTCTCGATGTCAAACCCTGGGGTATGCTTTTGTCGACAACCAACATTCCAAGATGTCAATTAGATCACACAGCTAACCGACCCTCATAGACGACACGACCAACATGCACGAACTCGAGTCCTCGGTGCGAAAGATCGAACACGACGGGCTTGTCTGGGGTGCTTCCAAGATGGTTTCTGTGGGCTTCGGGGTGCACAAAGTACAAATTAACTTGGTGGTTGAAGACCAGAAAGTCTCCGTCGTCGATCTGCAAGAGGAGGTCGAGGCGCTGGAGGAGTACGTGCAGAGTAGCGATGTTGTCACTATGCAGAAGCTGTGACAACGAGAGACATCATTCGGTGCTCGCTCAAGATTTTCTTCGGTCTTTGATGGGATGAATGTCGCAAAGTTGATGGTACTCGACTGTTTTTTGCTGCGTGCGATAGAACTGTTCCTTCTGTTTATTTCACCTTGCGATATGGTTTCAACGAAACAGGCACATCGAACGTGTATCCCACGTCGCCGTTCAACCACTCTAGCTGCTCCAGAATCTTGTTCGTCCACTTGGCAAACCACCCTCCGTTCACCGTCATCACAGTCGACTTGCGCATTTCCCTATGGAAAGCACCCCGGGCGCTTATCAGAGGGTGCTTGATCGCAGATCCTATGAAATCGCTCCTTTTCGCAATCTTTTCGCGCCAGTTGATCGTAGGGTCGCTAGTCTTATCAAAGGGCGGAGGCGAAGGAGGGTCGATGATCTGTTCTTCTATTCCGTGCATCTGGGCTGCTTTCGAGAGTGTTGCGGCGAAGCTGAGGAGAGACTCGTGGAAGTGTGCCGGGAGGGTTGCGCGGATGCTCATGGTTATGTTGAGGGTGTCGCAGTCGAAGGGCTTTTCTTCTACAATGTTCTGGAGATCTTCTTGGCTTGCTGGCCATGTCGCGCTCCTCTTGTGACTGAGTGCCTCCGAGGGTTGTTTTTGTTTGATCGCTTCCCGCATCGTTAGTTTCGCTTCTGCCACTTCTTCGAGCGAAGGCTCTGGTGGAACCAGATGGGAGTGATTGGGTAGTAAGCACGTCGGGATGATGAACGTCCCGTCAGCGCGAGACAACGAGGCCATCTGTGTGCTACTCTCAACTTCCGTGTCGATCCTGGACACCGCAATGCTAGTGGAGCTGATCTCGGCCTTGATATTGTACATCGAGCGCACAGGCACTTGACTCAGAGCTGTGATGTCTGCGAGGTCGACGCAGTAGTCTCCGGCGGACAGCCACAGGGACACCTCACGCTCGAGATTCCGAATTCTTTCATCGACTGTGGTGCGATGTCGGAATAAGAGTTGCGACAAAAGGTCGTTAAGCCAATTTCCAGATCCAGCGACGGAAATTGAAGGGCACTCTATTGGATGCGTATGACTTGCTATCCACAGCAGCACTCGCATCGCCGATGGAACGTAATAGAAGATATCCGGTTGAGAGAACATGGCGGCTAGTTTTGAAGCCGTTATTTGGGGCGAGGATTTAGACGGGGAGAGTCCAGTTTTTCGCAACTCTGTGCACAGCAGAGCACGTAGTTCGACAAGTTCGACATCTGAATATTCGCCAGCTCCATGTGCGAGTCTAAGGCGTTCTCGCATTTTGTGGAGTCTGTCGCGGCCAAGGCGGCTGTTCAAAGAATGGAGATATCTCGCTTCTGCATCCTCATCTCCCACGATTGAAGATTGCTCCCGGCTTTTGAAGTTGTTTGTGGTGGTGAACTCCTCGTTAGTCGCATCATCTCGATGCTGCTGAGCACCGGCCTCGTGCTTGATATTGTCCTTGGCGATCGGACTTTCACTAGGACTGACGTGCTTGCCAGGACTGGGTCTGATGATTTTCTCGAAATGATGCTCTTTGTAGTCTTCAGGACATCTGTGAGCGGCATAAATCTCGCCAATCTTGATTGAACGAAACAGCTTAATTTCCAAAGAGTCCGTGTGAGCGTGAATCTCGTGGTCTTGGCCGATGTTCAAACCTGGGAGTGTTAGGTTTTGGGTGATGTGTAACGAAGCGTTCGGCTTGTGTACATACTCAGGTCAATCGAATGGAACTCAACACTCAAGGTCAACAGCGAGATAGTGACTCCATGGACAGCCACGAAGCCGCTGATTTCATCGTCGATGATCAACACTGGGAAATCGAAGAAGGCTAATTTGTCCTGATGGAAGTGCACTTGACGTAGCAGCCGGCGTAGCCTTCCACGCGTGAAGCTCGATATCGCTGCATACTGAGTGATGGAAGTGGCGACGACCGAGAGCCAGCAAATCGAGGTGAAGAAGATGCGCAGCAGCCACGAAGTCGATGCGACAGCATAGATGGCGTTCAAGCCAAGCACGAATGCCCAAGACGGCACATCCGCCTGCAGGGGAGGTCCAAAGAGGAGGAGCAAGGATTCGATGGCTGATCCGGAGCAGATCCAGTTGTTTGTCCAATTAGAGATAAACGGCAGAGCCCCAACTGCCCCTGCGCCGAGAACGAGCTTGGTGAGTGAGAAGGTCGACCTGTATAGACTGTTGGGAGTAGTCGTGGCCATGATTTCTCCCAGGAAGCACGACCAGTAATTTTTCCCAGGCAAAATGCAGTGTAATACTGCAGATAATTGGTCACACGCTCATTTCCGGCAGTTGGAATCGATTGCCTTGGTTTTACTCAATTGTGGCTGCCCACGTGGGAGTTGTTCCATGACGTCTCAGATCCACTGTGGAAGGCTGGATCGAGCGGTCAAGAGTCGAGACTGCGCACTTGTGTCCTGAACATCAATATTATTGTGTATTCACTTGGGAATAATGCCTGATAGATACCGCTCGTGCTCATAAAGTTTTGTGAATAATGAGACGACATAAAATAGCCAAGTGACGGCCATCACCTAACGAGATCCGACAACATTCGCACACCCAAAAACATCCAAAAGTCGTCCATCTCATGATGTGCTCCCACTAGCAGTCTTTCCACCCTTCTGTTTCTCTTTGTCGTCGCCGCCCCTCAACTGTTCACCCACCTTGCGCACGACACTTCTGATACCAAAGTATGTCGCCTGCAGAGGCCCGATGCCGTTGTTGCTGCTGCCACACCCGTGACACCGCCCACATTGTCCGCACACGCTGGTGCCGCGGCCGTACTGGCCTTTATTGCTGCACACGTTACAGCCGTCTGCTGATGTCGTAGTCTCCGTCACACCTTCTGGGAGCGGAGCGTCGCACGCTCGGCGCGATACCATGGTTCTCTTTTCCTGTGCGATGGCCTGGTGCTGTCTTTCGTCTGGTTCGGACTTTCGCGAGGCAGGTATCCGGGTTGGGACGTCGCAATGGGGCTAGCTGGTAAGCAGTGTGTGCTTTGTTTGGATTCGTGTACTTGAACTGAGATGGAGCTGGAGATTGATGGAATAAGACTACAAGACAACCTCGCGACTGACCGCAAAGTGCTCGAGGTGCAAGCTGAGTCGCGTAGTTTCTGGGCGTATCCTTGCTGCGCCTCTAAGCACACGATACTGTCATATCCTGATGTACATACTAGAGCTTCCCTCAATTGAACGTATCTTAGTCAGGTGCGTTTCCAATCTACGATGTAGAAGGGATGTAGTTGCTCACAAGTTTCAGTTGGATAGTCGTTATGTCAGAGTCAGGGTTAGGGTTGGGGTTGGTCAATGGCATGCTATCTCAATACAATCCGACAGAAACAAAGACTCACAGCGATGTTGCGATGATCAGTGCAAGTCAGCCATCGATAAGAATTGAGAAAACACACACCTCGAAATGCCCAAGACGAACTACGCATTGTGCCGAGCAAATCCGATCATCTTCGAAGTTGCGTGAACCAATGCCCTAGATCTTTAACTTATCGAGCATTCCTGCAGCTAGATGACGATAAATCATATCGCAGAGCGTTGTAAGCGGCAGTAGTGGTAAGAGTAAAAAAGCAATAGTTCCAGACTCCTCCATCAGAGGAGTCCCAACGTACAACGATCTTGCATCCATCCCCACACACATGTATACTCGAAGCTGTTATATAGCCCATATTCCCAGCCGTGGACATCGGGCTAAGGTCCGCGTCCCGTAGTCGCGGTTCTCTCTATGCGCTTGCTACTGATCAGGTAGCATAGGGCAAATGATTGAGCAACTTTCGTTGGGGTTCGTGGAGTAGATAGAACACAAGAGGAGAGACATGAAGAGTCATGCTTGCTGAGGCGGGGTCTATATCGCAGCCGCTGGTATTGATGGAGGGGTTCTGGATTCACCTGGTTAGATGTATAGGGCTTTGTGCGGCAGCATTCGCATATAGGCTCTTGGATTTGACTTTGGCGATCCTCAACTGGTTCCGACAACTGTAATTGACGCTACGAGGTGTCGGTCTCGGTAGTTCTTGATAGATGGTGAGTTCTTGTGGGTTTGTGAGCATCGTGAGCATTGAACTTTGGAGAAGCTGATCTGAAGCGCTGGTACAACGATAAACAGATAGTGGAGTACTGGTCTAACACCGGATCCAGATCAACTGCTGTGATCGATCCGGATCACTGTTAGCCGTAGCGAGGAACAGCAACGTGAGTGATCTGGTCCCTGAAAGTCAAAGGCCGGATATCTCTGTGCCCGATGAACGTCTTCGCTTGCTGGTTTCAGAGTGTGCGAGGACAGGTCGCAAGTCTACCACTCAGCCTGCCACGCCTAAAAGCTCATTTGGTCGTCCCGGCTTTACACGAGCTCAAGCGCTGGGTTGGGTACAGTTGCAGTGAGTTCGGGGGCCCGTCTACCGCGGTGCAGTAGCGTAGCAAAGTGTCCGATGTACGGGTACTGAACTACATGTACTGCTGCATGAATAGTCTCTGGTGGCTAGATAGGCTGGCGGTAGGCTGGAGGTTGGCGCACACATGAGATCTGGTGCAACGCCAATCTGAACTGGCGTGCAGCTATGGATGCATGCGCAGAGTAAGTAATGTATTCTGTACCACCGCCAAACCGCTGGCGCGTGCTAGAAAAAACCCACCTTCCAGGATGCCGGGATTTCGACATCCCCGTGAAAATCCGATCAAGATATGCGCCACGTAAGCGAGATCATGCGCGTGAGATTTCAAGTTGGACGACACGTCGTGTCTGTCAGACTTTGTTTTTGACAGCTTCATGTCGCAGTATGCATCGTCGCGCTCGCAGACAGGTAGCGCGCAGACTTCACGAAACAGCAGGTCTCAGGGACAAAACCATCACACATGGCCGACGCCGTGATGTGTGCACGCTTGAGGCTGACTCCGCAAACGGTGCAGCCACCTCTCCTTAAGTCGACGCCCTGAGCGGCGCTCCACCATCCGCACGGCTCGTGTCCCCATTGGCCTCGAGGTGCATTGGAGGGTCTGTTTGCATGCGCTGTCTTGCTACCACTGCACTCGGTGCACTCGGCTGAGAAACGGCGCGCGACTTGTTCGTCCGGCCGAGATAACACGAGTCTGCGTGAAGGCTTCCAGTTGTGAGAGTGGCCTGCGCGATGGTCAGGGGAGAGGGTATATGCCTGGCCAAGGTGCGCACCTGGACGCCATCGAGCGATACACCATCTGTTTGTCGACCAAAGCAGATCAAAGCAGATCTCACAACAACAGAGCCGCTCGATCGACACTTCCACCTTCTACCCTCGAACCGCCGCCCACACCCCAAGATTTCTCGACCTGCGCCGGCCCGTCCACGCCTTTTTGGCCCCTTCCCGATCGGATATAACTGATATAGCAACAGCGTCGCGGATTATAGGCTGCGCCGTGGATGAGATCACCATTTAGCACACCCTTGGACGTCCGCATGCATCAGAGACAGGCTTCAGTCAAAAGTCAAGTAGTGGCACAGCCCCTACTTCTGAGCTCCATGTTTCGTCAGGATATCAGCAACAACATCAACGCCGCAGCCGGGACCCGGACCTCAGCCAGCAGCAACAGCAGCAGCAGCCTTCATCGCCGCTCCTCACTCCTGAAGCGCGACTCGGCCGTATCCATCGGGCACGCAGGCTCACGGTCGGATGTCCGTCGAATATCCATGAGACGCTCCTTTCAGAGCTCCGAAGCAGCATTTGTGGAAGACGATCTGGCCGAGTTCCTCGCTGAGCAGCCGGCCGCAATGGGACCAGTTTACCGTCTGGTACGTTTAGCGGCTATTCCCTTCCTCCCTGTTCTGACCCCTACCTTGCCGCCGTGTCATCGCAACATCAGAGTCAACGACGCTGGGAGGTTGACGGACCACCGGCGTTGCAGCGAGGAAAGACCGTTGCGCGCCAATGGATCCTCTGTGCCTCGCAATATCGAGGGGAATCTGAGATTGCGGCGAGATCAGATCCTCCTGATATTGAGAGATCTGCGATTGCGACCGAATACGGCACGATGATACGTCATTGTCCGTGCTTTTCGCTACTTCGACGCTTAGACGCTCGATGTCTCAGCGAACGGCCGGGGTAACGCCCAATCAAGCACCCTGCTCTGCCGTTTCGAGGCATTATTGTGGTATTGCTGTGGCAGGGTTGTTGTACCAGAGAACACGCGACGCTCGTCCAAAACTCGAATTGAATTTGGAAAAACCTAGTATCATCAACACTGACGCAACCGCCTTTTGAGCAGTACCCGCACCAAACCGCCAGTGGTCGCCGCGAACTGGCTGCCTCGCAAGACATCAATACTACTCATCCCGCATCACGTCTGCAAGAACCACGCTCTCCCAAGCCAAAACGTACCGACATTGCCTGCGCCCGCTCTGAACTCTCACCGCACAACTTGACTTCGCACGGAACCGGACCAGCGGTCCAGGACTTTCAGCACCGACGCCATCCCTCGAGTACCTCGTCCCACCCCTCCTCGCCCAAGAGCACGAGCGAATTGCCATACCACGCCAGCTCCTCGCCGCCGAGAGAGCCTACGTTCCCCATCGACTTTGAAGCTGGAAAGGCTCTGAAGACCCTGACGCGAAATAAGATTCAGATCCCACCCAGGACCAGGTATGCTTCCCCAACCGTCAACGAGTATTCCAATGTCACCGATCTCTAATATTTTTTAGCAGCTCGGCACATAGTACCAGCAACGACAACACCACTGCCAACAGTATCGACGACATCCTACAGCGCATGCCCTCTACTGGCAAGCCTTCCATCGCCGCCAGAGACTCGTTCTCCGAACCCACCACACCAGACACGATGAACGACACCAATTATGGAAGCGGCGATCGTAGCAGCAGAGATTCGCAAGATTCGATAGATACGTCCGCGACGTCAATTCATACCTTGCCGCCGCTGCAAACCAAGGGACCAGACAACTATGATGTGCATCATCTGGAGCCTCTCATGGAGGATGATCCGCGATCATTCGACCTGCTTGAGCCAGAGCAAGAAGCAAGCAACGTCGGTATATATGAGCTGGAGAAGCAAGCCATGCGGCTGCTCTCCAACGATCACCTGAGCGCCATCTTCGCCAACTCGAGACTTTTACTCAAGTTCACCGGCTTCCTGAACTCCCACCGCCCGCAAAGCATACCGGTACTCATCTACTACCTCGATGCGCTCAAGGCTCTCCGCGCCATCAAATACGCTAACGCCGTCGCCGAAGCGCTTGAACCAATTCCTTCTTGTGAATTTACAAAGAAGACCGTGCAAGAAACGGGCAACAGTGCTCTTGAAGAGAAGGCGAACAAAGCATTTGAGATTTTGGTCAGGGAAGATTTGCCCGCATACATCTCATACACTTGGATCCAGGTCGTCTCCACTAGCATTGCGAGGCGCATTACTGGCACCTTGGCACCTCACTTGAGAGAAGCGAGCGAAGGCCTTGCCGAGGTGTTCTGTCTCAGCGACCCATCGCGACCCGACAACCCCATTGTCTTCGCCTCCGAAGAATTCTCTCGTACCACGCAATATGGCATGAACTACTCCATTGGCCGTAATTGTCGTTTCCTTCAGGGACCTAAGACAGACCCCAATTCTCCACGCAGACTGGCGGAAGCATGCGCTGCTGGCAAAGAACAGACCGAAGTCTTTGTCAACTACCGAAGAGACGGAAGCCCTTTTATGAACCTGTTGATGATAGCACCTCTCATGGATAGCAAAGGCGACATTCGTTACTTCCTAGGTGCACAGGTCGATGTCAGCGGTCTTCTGAAGACTTGCACTGATCTGCCCGGCCTGGCCAAGCTTGTAGACGACGAGTACGAGCAGAAACACGGCAACAAGTCTGGCAAGAAATCCAAAAAGGACCAATTCCAGGAGCTTGCCGAAATGTTCAACAGTGCTGAGCTCGAAACCGTTCGCCGGAGTGGTGGCAGGATGCATCGGGAATATGTGGACGACTCTAGCGACAGCGAAAGCGTGCACGGTGGTACTGTGCAACGGCCTCGTCTCATGTTGTCCGACCCTACCCAGGACACACTGGACAAGCAAAAGGAGCGCATTGCGCCTGGCGTCCCCGCCGCCGACAAAGAGCGTATGAATGGCAAGCTTGCGGGTGTCTACCAGCATGTAAGTGTTCCACTGGGATGATGATCTTGACAGCCGACTGACTTTGTGATAGTACCTTCTCGTTCGACCAGCTCCTTCTCTTCGCATCCTCTTCACCTCTCCATCTCTGCGCGTGCCCGGTATTTTGCAATCGCCTTTCATAAACCGCATTGGTGGATCTCCACGCGTTCGCGCAGACTTACAAGCTGCGCTCGGAGAAGGTCGTGGCGTGACTGCGAAAATTCGTTGGCTCGCGCGCCCGGACGAAGATGGTGAAGGCGAAGGTCGCCCACGCTGGATTCACTGCACACCACTCCTAGGCCACACCGGAGCAGTCGGCGTCTGGATGATCGTTCTGGTCGACGAAGAGGGTAGCCGTGATAGTATCACCGCCAATCGTCGCTTCCGCACAGCACCGCCCGTTCCAACAACCATTGTCGGCAGCGGTGATCACTTGACCGGGTCTCGCAACGCGAGCGGTGGTGAGCGACGGCATCTCAACGCTTACGATATGGACGCACAGCGTCGCGGTGCTGGATCCGGAACCAATGCCCCAAACAGCGCCAACTACTATGCAAACTACAACGGAAGCAATGGAAATCTCCACAGCAGTGCAGCTGTCATCGATCGCCGGCCCTCAGGTGAATCACTCTCCGGGCCACTTACATCGTCGCGGGAGTACCCTCCTTCTGTATCGCAATTCAGCTTGCATGCAAACCATCACAGTCCCGGGTCATCCACACGGGCACAAAGCATGACCAGACGCAATGGCGGTGTCAATGGAAACGGCGCCAATTACCATGCTCTTGAAGGGCACGTGGCGGGCCAGATCAATGCAACCGGCGGATACGGAAGACAGGATAGCCAGAGCAATGGAAACGGCGGATACGGAAGGCCGGATATGCAGCGAAGGGACACGAGCGAGAGCCAAGCTTACAGCGTCAGGCTGTGATAGTTTGGTGGAACGCACTGATGACTGACTGACCGACACACTTGATTGGCAATTGCCGACATCATCTTAGCGAAGGCGTTTTAATTGAGAGTTGATGGAGTAATATGATCTGGCGGGAAAAGCGCTGCTCCAAGCGGGCGAATGTTTGTCGATGCATCCCAGCAGACGCGAAAACAACTTGTGTTGGACGCTTTTGTTGGACTCTTCTTCTTACTCTTGTTGATTGCTTCTTCTTTCTCTTCTTTATACACAGAGCTCTTCGAAGGGCGATATACCCAGATCTTTTTAGTCTTTTCAAGCTTGCCGACAAGCTCAATTCAACCTTTGGACATCTTCCCCTTTCCCAGAGAATGAGCAATATCTACCTCACAGCTTCACCGATGATTCATCAACAATTGCATACAAGACGACAGACTTTGTGTGAGACGCACTTCGAAAGCTACAGCTCATCCTTAACAGGAGGGAACCGACGTCTCACCCCTCTCCACGCTCTGGCCAGTACCAAACACTCGATAGCTAAGCATATGCATTGATATTCAGCAGCTACGTGCAACGCGTTGACTGCCCGCCGACATCCGCAGAAACAGCAAACGCCATCCTGAACAGTGAGATTTGCCTTCACCATCCCCAAGGACCAGCATTCAAAAAGGAACCCGCATCTCGCTCTGATCCTACCACACTACCTCCCACTTCTTCTCGCTCATTCT
>Ga0265798_10010056_pt1 | contig 11717 bp, 8 predicted proteins | sample P3T30metagenome_FD_192430 | JGI IMG/M metagenome (GOLD analysis project Ga0265798, IMG submission 192430) | Plant litter microbial communities from East Loma Ridge, Irvine, California - P3 T30 | ecosystem: Environmental > Terrestrial > Plant litter > Unclassified | place: USA: California... | reverse complement strand
TGCTGGAAGGCGGAGATCGAGTGGAGATCTACCGGCCCCTGCTGGCGGACCCTAAAGACGTACGCAAACGCCGGGCGGCGCAGGCCGCCGAGCGAGCCCGGAGCGCGGATAACGGCAGGCGCTGAGGGCGAGCGAGGCGAGTGCTGCTGCGGTCGGCTCGAATGAGCGCAATAAAAAACCCCGGCATTACCGGGTTTTTTTTACGTCGCAGTGTTATTGCGCAGAGGTGTCCAGCGGCTCTGGCGTCGGTACCGGTACGGTCTCGACGTTATCCACATCGCGCTGGATCTGCTCGAGCAGCGAACCTGGAGCGGCTGGTTCTTCCTGCGGCTGAGTCGGTGCAGTCTGTGGCGCGCCGTCGCGACCGAGAATCGCATCATCACGGCTGACGCCCGGCATGAAGTCGCCAGACAGGCCGACCAGTTGGTCATCGGCGTTGAAGTTAACGCTTACACGCTCTTGCTGCCGTTGGCTGCCGCCGGCCTGCATGCTGTACAGGTAGTCCCAGCGATTGGCATGAAACGTGTCGGTCAGCAGGGGATTGCCCATGATAAACCGTACTTGGCGTCGGGTCATTCCCGGCCTCAACTGGTCTATCATGTCCTGCGTGACGACATTGCCCTGTTGGATGTCGATTTTATAAACCCCGGGGAATGAGCAGCCGGCGAGTGCGATGAGCCCCATGAAGGTGAGGCTGGTCAGCAGGAGTCTGGTTTTTTGCATCGGTGGGCGTCTTCCACTATCTTGGCTGGGCAACGTAAACCCCGATCATACCCGCAATAAGGGAAGCTGCGAAGCGCTTCCGCGAGAAAGCAGACCATGGTTGAAAATAGCGAACTCCGCAAAGCTGGCCTGAAAGTGACCCTGCCACGGGTCAAAATCCTGCAGATGCTGGACTCTGCCGAGCAGCGTCACATGAGCGCAGAAGATGTCTACAAGTCCCTGATGGACGCTGGTGAAGACGTCGGTCTGGCCACTGTGTACCGGGTTCTGACCCAGTTCGAAGCGGCGGGTCTGGTGGTACGCCACAATTTCGACGGCGGCCATGCCGTATTCGAATTGGCCGACGGTGGTCACCACGATCACATGGTGTGTGTGGATACCGGTGACGTGATCGAGTTTTTCGATGCTGAAATCGAGAAGCGCCAGAAGGAAATCGTGCGTGAGCATGGTTTCGAGCTGGTGGATCACAACCTGGTTCTGTACGTGCGCACCACTGGTGCCAAGCAGTAAGTACGACCCAGTATTGGAAAAGGCGACCCTGGGTCGCCTTTTTCATGCCTGCAGTAAAGTCAGATTGAGTAGTCAGCCCTGGGCGTTGCTGACCAGTTTGCGCGCGTGAGCCAGCGACTCTTCGGTGAGGTCGATGCCGCCGAGCATGCGGGCGATTTCTTCCACCCGCTGCGCATCGCTCAGCTTGCTGACCGCCGTACGTGTGGCGTTGTTGCCGCGAACCTTGTGCACGAACAGATGCTGGTGCCCCTGAGCGGCAACCTGCGGCAGGTGCGTGACGGTGAGTACCTGGCCGCGCTCGCCCAGGCGGCGGAGCAACTGCCCGACTACTTCGGCCGTCGGGCCGCCGATGCCCACGTCCACTTCGTCGAACACCAGCGTCGGCACGCGCGATGTTTGCGCAGTGATCACCTGGATCGCCAGGCTGATACGTGACAGCTCACCACCTGACGCCACCTTGGCCAGTGCCTTTATCGGCTGGCCCGGGTTGGCGCTGACCAGAAACTCGACCTGCTCCAGACCATTGCCGTTGGGGTCTGTGCTGGTATTTTCCTGCAGCTGGATGCTGAAGCGTCCGCCGGGCATGCCCAGCAGCTGCATTTCCTTCTCCACCGCTTTGCTCAGTTTGGCTGCTGCTTTCTGCCGGCGGGTACTCAGTTCGGCGGCCTTTTCCTGGTAGTGCCGGCCATAGGCGGCCAGTTCTTCACTCAGGCGCTCGGTGGCCTGGTCATCGGCATTCAGGCCTTCCAGCTCGTCGAACAGCTGCTGCTGCATGGCAGGCAATTCGCTAGGGTGAATGCGGTGTTTGCGCGCCAGGGTGTAGATGGTGTCCAGGCGCTCCTCCAGTTGTTGCTGGCGCTGCGGGTCGGCTTCGAAATGATCGAGGAAGCGGTTCAGTTCACCGACCGCTTCTTCAACCTGGATCTGCGCGCTGGCCAGCAGGTTGGCCGCTTCATTGAGCGGCCCTGGCTGGCCTTGTACGCCACTGAGTCGGCTTAGGCTGCTGGTCAGTGCGGACAGCACGTTGCCGGCATCGCTCTCGCTGCATTGCTCGATGACCTGGCGGCAGGCGGCAAGCAGCCCCTCGGCATTGGTCAGAGCCTTGTGATCCTGTTCCAGCTGCTCCAGCTCATTGTCGCCGAGGCCGAGATTTTCCAGCTCCTCCAGTTGATAGCTGAGCAATTGATGGCGCGCGCGCTGCTCGTCGCCCTGCGAAGCAAGGCGTTCGAGTTCGCTGCGGGTCTGCTTCCAGCGCTGCGCGGCCAGATTGACCTGGCGAGACAGTTCCTGTGCGCCGGCATATTCATCGAGCAAGCGCCGGTGGGTGTCGACCTTGAGCAGCGACTGGTGCTCATGCTGGCTGTGGATGTCGATCAACAGTTCGCCCAGCGCCTTGAGGTCACCGAGCGGGCAGGGCGTGCCATTGATATAGCCACGCGAGCGGCCTTCGGCAGTAATTACCCGGCGCAGGATGCACGGGCCGTCGGTGGCCAGGTCGCGCTCGGCGAGCCAGGTGTGGGCTTCGGGAATATCGCCCAGGTCGAAGCTGGCGAGAATGTCGGCCTTGTCGGCACCAGGCCGCACTACGCCGCTGTCCGCGCGATCGCCCAGGGTCAGGCCCAGGGCGTCGAGCATGATCGATTTACCCGCGCCAGTTTCGCCGCTGATAACACTCATGCCGCGATCCAGTTCCAGATCGAGGTGTTCGACGATGGCGTAATTGTGTACGGACAGGTGCACCAGCATGGCGAGGCCTCCCAGAATTTGTCTGGTTATTTATACAGTGTTTTATTTGTGGCTGGCAATCCTGTGCGCGATGTCGGGCGCTGATATCGTCGCGCCCCTTGAAACCCTACAAATCGTCCTTATATAGGCGGCAGACGCGCGAGTTGAGGCTCGTCGAATTATTCAGAGGAGAAATGCATGGCTGACGAACAGAACCTGGATCCGCAGACTCCCGAGGCTGAAGCGAACGACGCTGCGCTGGGTGAAGACCTGGCTGCTCGCGTGCAAACGCTGGAAGAGCAACTGGCTACTGCGCAGGATCAGTCGCTGCGCATGGCTGCCGATCTGCAGAACGTGCGCCGCCGCGCTGAGCAGGATGTCGAGAAGGCGCACAAGTTCGCCCTCGAGAAATTCGCCAATGATCTGTTGCCGGTGGTCGATAGCCTCGAGCGGGGTCTCGAGCTGTCGAGCGCCGACGACGAGGCGATCAAGGCGGTGCGCGAGGGCATGGAGCTGACGCTCAAGCTGTTGCTCGACACCCTCAAGCGTCACCAGCTGGAAGCCATCGACCCGCATGGTGCGCCGTTCAATCCTGAGCACCATCAGGCCATGGCTCTGCAGGAAAGCACCCATGTCGAGCCCAACAGTGTGCTCAAGGTGTTCCAGAAGGGCTACATGCTCAATGGTCGCCTGCTGCGCCCGGCCATGGTCGTGGTCAGCAAGGCGCCAGCCGAAACGCCGCCGTCTATCGACGAGCAGGCTTGAAATCGGCGGGTGAGCCCCCATTTATTAAGTCAAGCGTATTAGTGCTACCGCAGCGGTCACGACAACGCTGCGGATATATCAAAGTTTCGGGAGAGTGAAATGGGCAAAATTATCGGTATCGACCTGGGGACCACCAACTCCTGCGTCTCCATTCTTGAAAACGGCAACGTCAAAGTCATCGAAAACGCCGAAGGCACTCGCACCACGCCTTCGATCATCGCTTATGCCAACGACGGCGAGATCCTGGTCGGCCAGTCCGCCAAGCGTCAGGCCGTGACCAACCCGCACAACACCCTGTATGCGGTGAAGCGCCTGATCGGCCGCCGTTTCGATGAAGAAGTCGTGCAGAAAGACATCCAGATGGTGCCGTACAAGATTTCCAAGGCCGACAATGGTGACGCCTGGGTCGAAGTCAACGGCCAGAAGATGGCGCCGCCACAGATTTCGGCTGAAATCCTCAAGAAGATGAAGAAGACCGCCGAAGACTACCTCGGTGAAGCGGTTACCGAAGCGGTGATCACCGTTCCGGCTTACTTCAACGACAGCCAGCGCCAGGCCACCAAAGACGCCGGCCGCATCGCCGGTCTGGACGTCAAACGCATCATCAACGAGCCGACCGCGGCTGCGCTGGCCTACGGCATGGACAAGGCCAAGGGCGATCACACCGTGATCGTTTATGACCTGGGCGGCGGTACCTTCGACGTCTCGGTCATCGAGATCGCTGAAGTCGACGGCGAGCACCAGTTCGAAGTACTGGCTACCAACGGTGATACCTTCCTCGGTGGTGAAGACTTCGACATCCGCCTGATCGACTACCTCGTCGACGAGTTCAAGAAAGAAAGCGGCATGAACCTCAAGGGCGACCCGCTGGCCATGCAGCGCCTGAAGGAAGCTGCCGAGAAGGCCAAGATCGAGCTGTCCTCGAGCCAGCAGACCGACGTCAACCTGCCGTATATCACTGCAGACGCAACCGGTCCGAAGCACCTGAACGTGAAGATTTCCCGCGCCAAACTGGAATCGTTGGTCGAGGATCTGGTGCAGCGCACCATCGAGCCGTGCCGCATCGCGCTGAAAGATGCCGGTATTGATGTTGGTGCGATCAACGATGTGATCCTGGTCGGCGGTCAGACCCGTATGCCGCTGGTGCAGAAGCTGGTTACCGAGTTCTTCGGTAAAGAAGCTCGCAAGGACGTCAACCCGGACGAAGCGGTTGCCATGGGTGCTGCCATTCAGGGTGCGGTTCTGGCTGGCGACGTCAAGGACGTGCTGCTGCTGGACGTTTCCCCGCTGACCCTGGGTATCGAAACCATGGGTGGCGTGATGACTGCGCTGATCGAGAAGAACACCACTATCCCGACCAAAAAGTCGCAGGTGTTCTCTACTGCCGACGACAACCAAAGCGCCGTGACCATTCACGTGCTGCAGGGCGAGCGTAAGCAGGCTGGTCAGAACAAGTCCCTCGGCAAGTTCGACCTGGCCGAGATTCCGCCGGCTCCACGTGGTGTGCCGCAGATCGAAGTGACCTTCGATATCGATGCCAACGGCATCCTGCACGTCGGTGCGAAGGACAAGGCAACTGGCAAGACCCAGTCCATCGTGATCAAGGCCAACTCCGGTCTGTCCGATGACGAGATCGAGCGCATGGTGCGTGACGCCGAAGCCAACGCCGAGGAAGACCGCAAGTTCGAAGAGCTGGCCACTGCCCGTAACCAGGGCGACCAGCTGGTTCATGCGACCCGCAAGATGCTCACCGAAGCCGGCGATAAGGCCACTGCGGACGAGAAAGCGGCGATCGAAACTGCGCTGGGTGAACTGGAAGTTGCCGTACGTGGTGACGACAAGGCTGCCATCGAAGCGAAGATGAACGCCCTGTCCGAAGCGACCACGCCGTTGGCGCAGAAGATGTATGCCGAACAGCCGCAGCCAGGTGCTGCCGGTGCGGCGGATGCCGGTGAAACCAAAGGCTCTGCGGACGACGTGGTCGACGCCGAGTTCGAGGAAGTCAAGGACAACAAGTAAGCCCCGGCTTGCCTGTGTTTGCGCCCCTGTGCACTGCTGTGCGAGGGGCGATCCGCCGCGCGGGGGCTTGCTCCCGCGTTGGTGTGTCTGGACGGTACGAATTTTGAGAGTGTTAGAAACCCATGTCTAAACGTGACTACTACGAAGTGCTCGGGGTCGAGCGCGGTACCAGCGAGGCCGAGCTGAAGAAGGCTTACCGTCGCCTGGCGATGAAGCACCACCCCGATCGTAATCCTGGCGACAAGGCTGCCGAAGACGCCTTCAAAGAGGCTAACGAGGCCTATGAAGTGCTGTCCGATGCGGGCAAGCGCAGCGCTTACGATCAGTACGGTCATGCGGGCGTCGACCCGCAAATGGGCGGCGGTGGCGGTTTTGGCGGCGGCAGCGCTAACTTCTCCGATATCTTCGGCGACGTATTCAGCGATTTCTTCGGTGGCCAGCGCGGCGGCCAGCGCGGCGGTGCACAGCGCGGCAGCGATCTGCGTTACACCCTGGAGCTGGATCTCGAGGAAGCAGTGCGTGGCACGACGGTAACCATCCGCGTGCCGACCCTGGTCAACTGTAAAGTCTGCGAAGGCTCCGGCGCCAAGAAGGGCACCAGCCCGGTGACTTGTACCACCTGCGGCGGCATCGGCCAGGTGCGCATGCAGCAGGGCTTCTTCTCCGTGCAGCAGACCTGTCCGCGTTGCCACGGCAGCGGCAAGATGATCACCGACCCATGCGGCTCCTGCCACGGCCATGGCCGTGTCGAAGAGCACAAGACGCTGTCGGTCAAGGTGCCCGCGGGCGTTGATACTGGCGACCGTATCCGTCTGACCGGTGAAGGTGAGGCTGGCGCCATGGGCGGTCCGGCTGGCGATCTGTACGTGGTCGTCAATGTGCGTGAGCACGCGATCTTCCAGCGTGACGGCAAGCACCTTTACTGCGAAGTGCCGATCAGCTTTGCCGATGCGGCGCTGGGCGGTGAGCTGGAAGTGCCGACCCTCGATGGGCGGGTCAAGTTGAAGATCCCGGAAGGCACGCAGACCGGCAAACTGTTCCGCTTGCGCGGCAAGGGCGTGGCCCCGGTGCGCGGCGGTGGTGCGGGCGATTTGATGTGCAAGGTGGCGGTGGAAACACCGGTCAACCTGGATCGTCGCCAGCGTGAGCTGCTCGACGAGTTCCGTCAGTCCCTGGCCGGCAACAGCTCGCACTCGCCCAAGGCCAATGGCTGGTTCGAAGGCGTCAAGCGCTTCTTCGGCGACCTTTAACGCGGCAACGCACGGCGGGCCGCCAGCTTCGGTTGGCCGCCCGCCGTTTGCACTTTTGGAGTTAGGCATATGCGTATTGCAGTCACAGGCGCCGCCGGGCGCATGGGCAAGAATCTGATCGAAGCGGTGCACCAGGCCGACGGTCTTACCCTCGGCGCTGCGGTGGCGCGCCCGGAGAGTACTTTGCTCGGTGCCGATGCCGGTGAGCTGGCGGGTGTCGGCAAGCTGGGCGTGGCGCTTTCCGGCAATCTGGAGGGCGTGCTCGATCAGTTCGATGTGTTGATCGACTTCACCCATCCCTCGGTAACGTTGAAGAATCTGCAAATCTGCCGCCGCGCCGGCAAGGCGATGGTGATCGGCACTACCGGTTTCAGTGCTGCCGAGAAGCAGCTGCTGAGCGAAGCGGGTGAAGATATTTCCATCGTCTTCGCTGCCAACTTCAGTGTTGGTGTCAATCTTTGCCTGAAGCTGCTCGACACCGCGGCTCGGGTGCTGGGTGACGACGTGGACATCGAAGTCCTCGAGGCCCATCACCGCCACAAGGTCGATGCGCCTTCGGGTACTGCGCTGCGCATGGGTGAGGTGGTCGCCAATGCGCTAGGGCGTGATCTCGACAAGGTCGCGGTCTACGGCCGCGAAGGCCAGACGGGCGCCCGTGCGCGTGAAACCATCGGCTTCGCCACGGTGCGTGCCGGTGATGTGGTGGGCGATCACACCGTGCTGTTCGCCGCCGATGGTGAGCGCGTGGAAATCACCCACAAGGCCTCCAGTCGCATGACTTTCGCCAAGGGCGCCGTGCGCGCCGCCTCCTGGCTGAGCGGCCGCTCTGCCGGTCTGTACGACATGCAGGATGTGCTCGGTCTGAAGTGAGCAGGATGCGGATGGCGGCTGCATGCGCCATCCGTTTTCCTTTACGCGAGCATTCCGCCTTTTGTCGTTCGAAAGGCTCTATTGCGCCGTATTGGCGGCATGGCTTCGAGGCTCGTTTCAAGGCGCACGAAATGTCGTATAGCGAATTTAAGGTTTTTGCCCGCACATAACTTTCGAAAAAATGTACTTTCCTGTAAGCTTCTCTCTTTAGTGTGTCCACTAAAAGTTGCGCAGAATGAATCAATTAAAAAAGCGGGATGACCTTCACACGTCATCCCGCTTTTTTACAATCTGCGTTTGCTCCACGATCTACGGGAGGTCTTCTTGAGTAAGCCAGCCATACTCGCCCTTGCTGACGGCAGCATTTTTCGCGGCGAGGCCATCGGGGCCGATGGCCAGACTATCGGGGAAGTGGTGTTCAACACCGCCATGACCGGCTATCAGGAAATCCTCACCGATCCTTCCTATGCCCAACAGATCGTCACCCTGACCTATCCGCACATCGGCAATACCGGCACCACGCCGGAAGACGCCGAGTCCAATCGAGTCTGGGCTGCCGGCCTGATCATTCGTGATCTGCCGCTGACCGCCAGCAACTGGCGTAACAAGCAATCCTTGCAGGATTACCTCAAGGAAAACGGCACCGTTGCCATCGCCGGCATCGACACTCGCCGCCTGACCCGCATCCTGCGCGAGAAAGGTTCGCAGAACGGCTGCATTCTGGTCGGCGCAGACGCCACCGAAGAAAAAGCCCTCGAACTGGCGCGCGGCTTCCCAGGCCTGAAAGGCATGGATCTGGCCAAGGAAGTCAGCTGTACCGAGCGTTACGAGTGGCGCTCCAGCGTGTGGGACCTGAAGGATGACAGCCATCCGGAAATCGCCGCAAGCGAGCTGCCTTACCATGTGGTTGCCTACGACTATGGCGTCAAGCTGAACATCCTGCGCATGCTGGTCGCACGCGGCTGCCGCATCACCGTGGTACCGGCGCAAACGCCTGCCAAGGATGTACTGGCGCTCAACCCGGATGGCGTGTTCCTGTCCAATGGTCCTGGCGACCCCGAACCGTGCGACTACGCGATCCAGGCGATCCAGGATGTGCTGGAAACCGACACGCCGGTCTTCGGCATCTGCCTCGGTCACCAGCTGCTGGCCCTGGCGTCCGGTGCCAAGACCGTGAAGATGGGCACCGGCCACCACGGCGCCAACCACCCGGTGCAGGACCTCGACACCGGTGTGGTGATGATCACCAGCCAGAACCATGGTTTTGCCGTGGACGAGAGCAGCCTGCCGAGCAACCTGCGCGCGATCCACAAATCGCTGTTCGACGGCACCCTGCAGGGCATCGAGCGTACCGACAAGGACGCCTTCAGCTTCCAGGGTCACCCCGAAGCCAGCCCGGGCCCGAACGATGTCGCTCCGCTGTTCGACCGTTTCATCGACGCCATGGCCAAACGCAAATAGACCATTTGGCTGGAAAGGGTAGCGGGCGCTGTCTGGGCAGGGCGCCCGGCACGCAACGACGAGACAGTACATGTCAGTACGGCGAGGAAGCGAGTACCGCGCAACGCAGCCCAGATAGCGCGCAGTAGCTTTCAAGATGACTCGCCGACTGACCTAAGGATTCGAGAGATAACATGCCAAAACGTACAGACATCAAAAGTATCCTGATCCTCGGCGCCGGCCCAATCGTCATCGGCCAGGCGTGCGAGTTCGATTATTCCGGCGCCCAGGCCTGCAAGGCCCTGCGCGAGGAAGGTTTCCGCGTCATTCTGGTGAACTCCAACCCGGCCACCATCATGACCGACCCGTCGATGGCCGACGCCACCTACATCGAGCCGATCAAGTGGGCCACCGTGGCCAAGATCATCGAGAAGGAGCGTCCGGACGCCCTGCTGCCGACCATGGGTGGCCAGACCGCACTGAACTGTGCCCTGGACCTCGAGCGTCATGGCGTGCTGGAGAAATTCGGCGTCGAGATGATCGGCGCCAATGCCGACACCATTGATAAAGCCGAAGACCGTTCGCGCTTCGACAAGGCGATGAAGGACATCGGCCTGGCCTGCCCGGTTTCGGGCATCGCCCACAGCATGGAAGAAGCGTACGGCGTGCTCGACAAGGTCGGCTTCCCATGCATCATCCGTCCGTCCTTCACCATGGGCGGTACCGGCGGCGGTATCGCCTACAACCGTGAAGAGTTCGAAGAAATCTGTGCCCGTGGCCTGGACCTGTCGCCGACCAACGAGCTGCTGATCGACGAATCGCTGATCGGTTGGAAGGAATACGAGATGGAGGTGGTCCGCGACAAGAAGGACAACTGCATCATCGTCTGCGCCATCGAGAACTTCGACCCGATGGGCGTGCACACCGGTGACTCGATCACCGTCGCACCGGCCCAGACCCTCACCGACAAGGAATACCAGATACTGCGTAACGCCTCGCTGGCGGTGCTGCGCGAGATTGGCGTGGAAACCGGTGGCTCCAACGTGCAGTTCGGCATCTGCCCGAACACCGGTCGCATGGTGGTCATCGAGATGAACCCGCGCGTATCGCGTTCGTCTGCACTGGCTTCTAAGGCCACCGGCTTCCCGATCGCCAAAATCGCCGCCAAGCTGGCTGTCGGCTACACCCTCGACGAGCTGAGCAACGACATCACCGGCGGTCGCACCCCGGCGTCGTTCGAGCCAGCCATCGACTATGTCGTCACCAAAATCCCGCGTTTCGCCTTCGAGAAGTTTCCCAAGGCCGACGCCCGCCTGACTACCCAGATGAAGTCCGTCGGTGAGGTCATGGCGATCGGGCGTACCTTCCAGGAATCCCTGCAGAAAGCGCTGCGTGGCCTGGAAGTTGGTGTATCTGGTTTCGATCCGAAGCTCGATCCGGCTGATCCGGAAGCTGAAAGCACCCTCAAGCGCGAACTGATCGTGCCGGGCGCTGACCGTATCTGGTACGTGGGCGACGCCTTCCGTGCCGGCAAGACGGTCGAAGAAGTGTTCGAGCTGACGCGCATCGACGAGTGGTTCCTGGTGCAGATCGAAGATCTGATCAAGGACGAGCAGCGCATCAAGACTCTGGGACTGTCCAGCATCGACCGCGACCTGATGTTCAGCCTCAAGCGCAAGGGCTTCTCCGATGCCCGCCTGGCCGAATTGCTTGGTGTGACCGAGAAGAACCTGCGCAGCCACCGTCACAAGCTTAAGGTGCTGCCGGTCTACAAGCGAGTGGATACCTGTGCCGCCGAGTTCGCGACCGACACCGCCTACATGTACTCGACCTACGAGGAAGAGTGCGAGGCCAATCCGAGCAGCCGCGACAAGATCATGATCCTCGGTGGCGGCCCGAACCGCATCGGCCAGGGTATCGAGTTCGATTACTGCTGCGTACACGCGGCGCTGGCCATGCGTGAAGACGGTTACGAGACCATCATGGTCAACTGCAACCCGGAAACCGTCTCCACCGACTATGACACCTCCGATCGCCTGTATTTCGAGCCGGTGACCCTGGAAGACGTGCTGGAAATCGTCCGCGTCGAGCAGCCTAAAGGCGTGATCGTCCAGTACGGCGGCCAGACGCCGCTGAAACTGTGTCGTGCTCTGGAAGAAGCCGGTGTGCCGATCATCGGCACCAGCCCGGATGCTATCGATCGTGCCGAAGACCGTGAGCGTTTCCAGCAGATGGTGCAGCGCCTCGGCCTGCGTCAGCCTGCCAATGCCACTGCGCGCAGCGAAGAGGAAGCGCTGACGCTGTCCAAGAACATCGGTTATCCGATGGTCGTGCGCCCGTCCTATGTGCTGGGCGGCCGGGCGATGGAAATCGTCTACCAGGAAGAAGAACTCAAGCGTTACATGCGCGAAGCGG
>Ga0265798_10010055_pt1 | contig 11718 bp, 9 predicted proteins | sample P3T30metagenome_FD_192430 | JGI IMG/M metagenome (GOLD analysis project Ga0265798, IMG submission 192430) | Plant litter microbial communities from East Loma Ridge, Irvine, California - P3 T30 | ecosystem: Environmental > Terrestrial > Plant litter > Unclassified | place: USA: California... | reverse complement strand
TTGCTACTTTCTCAGACCACTTTCCAACAATTGTGTTTTACCTCACATCCTCGATATCGCTGCGAACACGAACGCAAGGCTGCTGTGCAGCAAGCTGTGACTTGCAAGCTAATTTGTCGCGATCAAGAGCATCGCAAGCAAAGTGTCGCAGACGATTTGCTCGCAACCCTGCCTCAGAAAGCCAGGCTGCCTAGTCCTTCTAAAGCTTTGCCAGACCGCCAAATGCCCTCACGTCCACTCCAAGGGGCGATGTCCGTGAGGGGGCTCCTTTATCGGGCATATGTCTGTCCTCGTAGAGTGCGACTTGCGTGCTGGCGCAACAGAGCTGTTCCAAAGTGTGCTGCGTCAGGTTGGCTCTGAGTCATCGACTTGATGGCGGCGGCAAGCTGACTTCGAGCCTCTGGCTGATCGAGAGCCTGCAGAATTCCCACAGAGGCTGCTGCGGTACTACTACTGCCAGCAGCTACCGTCTCCTCGTTCAGCCGTTCGACCAGGACGAGAGCCTCCGGCACTGTCGCTCCGACTTTGGCCAAATGCTGCGCAAGGTGCTGCGCTCGAGTTCGTGTCGGATGACTAGAAGGCTTGATGTACTTTCGCCCTTCAGTAAGCGTGGCCCGAGCTTGCTTCGCCAGGGCCGTCATACCGCTGCTGTGTTCGCTGAGGTACTTCGTCGCGAGATTCGCCGGGTTCTCTCGACTCACCTCATGAAGCGACGCCAACGCAAGGCTCGGCTCACGGCCGTCTTGCGCGAGGGCTTGTTCAACTAAATCGTCGAGAGTTCGGGACACTTCCAACGCGGTGTCCCTGAATTGGGTCATGCCGCTCTTCAGCAGTGCCCGTCTAACCGCGGGGAATTCGGCCCCGAGATTGTCAAGGTAAAGGTCCCCAGCGAGGCTTGCACCGAGGGCTGTCACAGACGCCTCGGGAGAACTGGCGTCATAGTCAGTCACCATCTGGACGACTTCGTCACTGAGGTGCTCCCGACGCTTGAGGAGTCGGCCAGCAGCCAAGAGCCAGGTATTCCTCCAATGACTCGATGGCAGTAGTCGACGGAGCCCGCCGAGCACGGTCTCATCGTCCCCGTCAGTGAGGGCCCGTGCGGCCATGTACTCCTGGAGAGATCTAACCTCGAACTCGAACTTCGTCGGCCGCCGGGAGACGAGCATGACCACGCGCTCGGTCGACAATCGCAGCAGCTTTTCAGCGATGGTCTCCGATTCCGCTTCGTCGAAGCCTGCGGTGGTAAGGCGTCTGCGCAGGATGCGAGCGATCTCAGCCTTCGTCAGTAGCGCGTCTGAGTTGCCGGGCTGCTCCGTCCGCGCCTGGAGCTTGATTCCGGCTTGCTCGTGCAGGTGATCTATGTGCTGGCGCAGCGTCTTAAGTTCGGCAAATGCTTCGCTTTTCGCGAGTTCCCGCTCGTACACGACCTTGTAGTAGCGGTCGAAGAGCTCGAAACGGTCAGTGGGGAGCTCTACGGCTTCCTCGGCCAAGGCGGTCATGATCGTCACTTGGAGTGGTGTGGTCATGAGCCTTTGCGTCACCCGCTCGTGAACCGCCGTGAGGAGCCTCTCGGTAACTTGAGCAGCAAGATCCGGGTCCTCTGATGTTCTAACGGACGTAAGTGCCTCTGAGTAACTCAGGGCCTCACGTTCGGTGAATTCAAGTAACTCCAACTGATCGCAGGGAAGGGCATCGCCAAACTCTCCGCGGTACCCCTGGGGCCTCGTTGTGGCAACTACGAAGACATCGGCACGGTGGGCACTAAGTTCACTGACAAAAGCGCTGATCGCGTCAATCAACCGAGTACGAATTTTCGCGTCCGGAACCTCGTCAAGACCGTCCAGTACGAGACAGCAGGGCCAGCTTTTCATCCAATCGAGCAAGGCGCCCGGGTCGGCCGATTGTCCCTCCACAACAATGCCATCGGCGATGTATTTGAGGAGCGAGAACGGTCCTTCGTGACGCGCAATCATTGTCCCCGCTTTAGCGAGCTCAACGACGATGGGCCAACGCCTCCGTTCTGGAACAGGGATGCCGGCAGCCTCTAGTCGCGCACTCAAGCCTTCGAAGGCGAGCCTGGCGTTCTCGCCGAATCTGGTGATGTCGGTATCGCGAAGAAAGGCCACCCGGTACGCGTGCGCAATCACCTGCGCGATCGTACTTTTACCCTGGCCTGGCCCACCGACGAGAACGACTCCGCGCGGGCCAGTGCTGCCCAGACTTGAAAGAGTGCGATCACCTACGCCGAGCGTCACCCGGGCCGCCCCGCGTCGCACCCTGCCTCTGCGGTCCGCTTCACGTGGCCACCTGCACGGAAGATCGATCGCGATGTCAGCTAGTCGGACCTTCGACGTGTCGCTGTAGCCCGCGTCACCGGTGCGAACCCACTGGCGCGTAATAAGTTCAGCCACAGCATGCACAGCGAGCCTGTCCACCTCGAGAGCGGTCTTCTTCGGGAGTAATGATTCGAGTTGCACCAGGAAATCTCCCGTGACAATCGATTCCAGGTATCGCTGTCGAATCGAGGTGTGACTGTCGAGCATCGTGCGAATCTCCGCATAGTCCCAGACGTACCACCCGCGCAAACCCAGATCTGAGGCCGCGTTGCTCATCAGCAGCTCAAATTGGTCCTTGCCTCCGGTGCCCTCTGTTCCGGACAGTGCCACGTTGGTTGCGAACAAGAGGTACGCAGGAGTCTTTTTCCCTAGCCGTTTTTTCGCCACCCAGCCCCGAAGCTCTCCCCGAACCTCGTCGATGAACCATCGCCAGTCCGCGGTGGCCGTGGTCGATTTCTCTTGGTGCTTGACCTGAATCACGCCGTACCCGTTCCAGGTACTCGAGCTACCGACCGGAAAAGGGATAGGGCCCTCGAAGGTGGCGTCGCGCTGCCCGTCTTTACCGGCTCCGAAGGGACGCACTCCATTGCCTAATTCAGCCTTGGCAAGTGCCTGCACCATGTGCTCGAACTGCTGCCAACCCATGCGATTGAGGTCGTAGTAACCCATGTATTCCCCGTTCTCAAGCCGCGGTGCGGTTGCAGGCCCAACGTCGACCCATGCGTCGGCGATGGCATGCGCATCGGTCGACATCGCTCCAGGGCGTCGTGGCATCTCTTGTCGGAGGTTATCGGCTGTTAGGGAGATGAGGACGGCCGCGGTCATTGCGGTCAGCGTGCGGGAACCCTCGTCCGAGTGGCATCGGAGAAACCGGCCTGCGCGACTGCGCTGTCGCGCGGAGCTACCAAAATGGACTCGGACCGGGGTGGCTGGCCCGGACTCATATTTGTTGTCTCGATAAAGCCGCACGTGTTGGTTCTGGCGGCAGCCCTGGAACGATTCGATCTCCAAGTTCTGCCCAGTTGACTACGCCAGGCTGAGACTGCGTGCCCCCGGGCTGCGCATCAAGGGCGAGTTGCACATGCCATGCGGGTCGGTGAAGCAACTGGCTCACACGCGAAAGCCGATGGCCTTCTTCGAGAAGCTGATGGGCATGGGGCAAGTTAATGTCGTCAAGCTCCCTACCGAGGTTTGGGCCGACCGGGACGACCCCTCTGGGCGGTGACCAGGTGACTGGTTCCATCGAGAGCTGGCGTGTCGAACCTGTTCCCAATGGACCCAACATTCGCGGAAGGAGCGAGCATGCGTCGAGGAAGGCACGAAGGTAAGCATCCATGGCTAGCTGCAGGGTCCGAGAGATCTGCAGGCTGAAGGCGGTGAAGTCTGCGGCATCCTGTCGGGAGGCCTGCCCCGATGGGTCAAATGGAAGCGCACGACGATCACTGCCCGTGAGACGCATAGCCATGTACCGCCGCGCGAGGTGGTACCGACGTTGAGATCCTGGGTTGAAGCTGGCGGCCTCAGCGACCGCGATCCAGTCGCTCTTGGCAAGGAAGTCGCTCCAAGGCAGCAAGGTGCGACGTCGGTAGTCGATCTGCCAGCGGAGGGGCTCGATGGACAACAAGCTCAAGGTGCGAACCAGGGCGGTGGTTTGCTCGGCTGTTCCCAGCATGGTGGCCCGGAGATCGTGGCTCTTCGCGCTGCGTCCCGAGAACGCACTCGAGATGGCTAGGCGAAAAGCGGAGTGGTTGACCGGCTGGGGGCCGTGCAGCGGGACCGACCAAGACGCCCAGAACAGCTGCGGGACATAGTCCATTAGGTGGTCTCGCCGAAGTTCACCTTGGTCAAGTTCGTCTTCGGACAGGGCGCTCAGCTGCTCGATCCGGTGGCGAGGCGTCAAGTCTCGATCTACGGCATGAAGGATGCGGCGGCGCAACTGCGGCGAGGGGTGTCCCCATCGCGCTGTAATCTCGTTGGGGCTTCCGGGGCCGAGGCCGGCGGAACGTGGGACGTGTCCCGGTGGACGAGCGAAGGTCAGTTCCCGCATGAGGGAACGAGACTCCTCTGGCGGCATGGAAAGGATCGCACCGGCGGAAGTCGTAAGGGCCGCCATAGCCAGGGCGTTGTTCGGACGCTTACTGCCCTGCCGCTGCTCTGCCTCGATCAGGCCTAGCAGCTGTTCATGGTCCACACCGCTGAGATCGGCGATGAGTTCGAGGCGCCCTGCGGATCGCAGGACGCCCATGGTGGCAGTGAGGTCTTGGCGTCGGTCGGAATGCATGTGCCCCAGGACGGCCTTCTGCGCGTCGACGACAGCCGCCTGCGCGTCGAACCGCAGATTGGCGGGGGTGTCGGACAGGAATGCTTGGCATCGGCTCTGCCCGAGAGCATCGGTAGGAACGAAGCATCGTGCGGGGTCATGTGGCGTTGCGTGTCGCCCTGTTTGGTCTCGCGGTGGCTGATGGCAGTTGGGGCAGTTGTCATCAAGAAGTTGTAGGTGGCGGAGGCACAAGTAGGACCACGTGAGTCTCCAACTCATCTCGAAGACCCCTGGGCGTTCCTCCAGGCAGGAGGAGCAGAAGCGAGTCCCACTTCTACGCGTCCACCCGCCATCGACGATCTTCTTCACGTGCCCGGGGACAGCGCTCGCGACCATGAGAAGGGACCCGTCAAACCGGCTCATGGTCATCGCGCGAAGACGTGGAACAGAGATGTCCGTCGCGGCTGACAGCGTGACGGCAAGATCGTCGTTGATGGCCGTCCCCAGCTCCACGATCTGGGCGAGCGGGACATCAGCTAGGCCCATCTTGCCTAGGAGAGCTCGACGTGAGCAGCCGAAGAGCGACCAAGCCCACCTGCTGAGAGCTGATTGGAGCCACTCATCGGTATAAGTGTCAGGACGGACCGGGAGAACGCGCTGTTCGGTGGCCGGCCTGCTCGAGTCCGGGCTCCTCACGCCGTTTTTGAGAAGCTGAGTTCGCCAGCGTCGAGGAGAGCGAGCCGGTTTCGACGCCCTTCTTCTGGGTGGCCTTCAAGCGTGATGCGATCGAGGAGGTTTCGATCGATGACTTCCGTACGGGTCAAGGCTGCCCTGCTGGCGGCGTTCAGAATCAGCGTCGTTAGGCTGTTGAGGTAGCCAAGAGTTGATGCCCACGTGTACGCGGCGAGATCCTCGGAGAGCCAGCCAGGGCGGTGCGGGACCGCTAATCGGAGGCGTTCCTCGAATGCTGTGAGGACCATGGCCCAGTCGGCACGGTCCTCCTTCGTTGCGTAGGGCATACGGGGGATCGTGAGAGGTATCCACCGCCCGCGGGACTGCCGTCGGGACGACTCACGCTCAGCGCCTCCTCGGTCTCCGAGGACCCAATCGATGTCGTTGCCGGACAGAACGAGCCGGATGCCGTTGTTGGTGATCCATTTCAGGGCGTTGTGAACCTGGCGACCTGTCTTGCCATCGAAATTGACGAATTGAAGTTCATCGATGACCACCAGCTTCGTGCCCAGCGTCTTCATGGCTCTTGACAGACTTCCAGGAAGGTCGCGGTCGACCGGCCAGTTCAGTCGGTCGCACATAGTCCTAAGCAGTTCGGTCTTCGTCACCGCACCGTCAAGGTGCAGGTACAGCACAGGTCGGAAGTCATTGCGGGAAGCGCCGCGGTGGCCATCGGCAGGCGTCTGGTCGCGTTGGAAGCGGAGGTAGTGAAGCCTGGCCAACCGCGTCATCTCGAACGCAGCGTGGTGACGGGCGATCATGGACTTGCCAACTCCAGGCTCACCGTCGAGGACTGACACGCGTTGTGAGTGCATCTCGTGGTAGTCGGCCGAGGTTCCTGCCATGTCGAGTTCGAGCATGGTCGAGCGGACGGCGCGTGTCCCGAGAAGAGGAAGCGCGGCGTGCCACGCTGCGCGCTCGTGGTTGTAAATCAGTACCTCGTCCGGACTCATTGCCCTCAGCTGCGCCCTTGTCCTGGAGCCAGGGTCGGGCACGTGGGTGTTCGTTGTGTCCCGAAGGAAATCGCGGTCTTCAGGAAGGAGTAGATCGAGGTGAGCATGGTCTGCCCGCGTGTCGGCGGTCACGGCTCGCCCCAATATCCCGAAGCTGGCCGGTAGACATCAACTGATCGTGCCGAATCGATTGGGGTCACGTTCGAAGCTGCCGCCTGATGCTTCCCTTCGAGATCGTCGCTCTCATCGAGGTGTGCTGGCTGCGAAGCGGCCTCGGCCTTTATGCCTTGAGACCTGCTTCGAAGAGACGTGACCTGCTCGTTGATGTGTGCCTCGTTAATGTGCGCAAAGGCGTCTTCCCCGGAGAGCCTGTAATCACTCAGCCTCGCGATGTCACGGTGACTGACACGTTGATTAGTAGCGTCGAGACGTGCCCACTCGACTGCGATGCGGATCAGAGCCGATTCCAGCTCTTTGCCGCTGAGCGCCCGAGTCGCAAGCGACGCGGTGGCACGATTTGTGGCTACCTCTCCGAACCGTGGCAAGTCAGGAGTCCAGAAGCTGCACCGCAGTACGTGAGCCGTTCCGTCGGCATCGAAGCAATAGGCAGTCCGCAAATCTGCCGGGTTGTAGAAGACTCGAACGACGCCTTTTGTGGCGCTGCGGGGATCGTGCTTGAGCGTCTCGAGCACGTCTGGCGACTCGAACTGGATGCGTTTGACCTTCACTCCCTTGCGGCTCACCTTGGCCTCGACGCTGGGGAGGAAACGTATCCATTGGTCTCGCCAGGCTGGCACGGGTATGTGACCGTCCCGGCGGACAGCGTGTTCCCACATCATCATCGGAGAGACAGGAGCGAAGGGGTCTCCCTCAAGCGCAAGGCCCGTGTTCACGGTGTTGTTGTAGAGGTCGATGCATTGGCGAAGACGCCGTTCATAGAGGGCTCCGCTCCAGAGTTGCTCCCCTGCCGGGTCGTCGCCCTTCTCGTAGACCGACCCGCCCGTGAAGCCTGCCATCAGCGACTCGAACCGGTCCTTGATCGTGCGGAAGGCCCTCTCAATCTGGGGCTTGTCCGTGGGCGTGTACGTGCGCTGGGGTTCGTAGTCGATGCCGAGCTCTGCCACGACGGACGTGCTGTAGCTCGACAGGAACGGTTTGCCATTGTCAACGACCATGGCCTCGGGGACGAACGCCGCTATGCGACCCCATTCCTCAGGAACCCCTATGAACGGTTGCGGGTACAGAGCATCACCGGGGGCAGACCAGTCTTGGACCCGTTCCGAGGATTTCGGCAGTAGGACATCTGCGAGGCAGAGAGTCACCCCCACACCACTCGTTGTCACGGAAATGGACATGCCCACAATGGCGCGAGTGTAGTGGTCCAGGGCCATGGTGATTTCGGGGCGGTACGCCCTGCCCGTCTTGGGGTCGGTAACCCACACATTGGCCTTGGTCGTGTCGAACAGCACGAGTTCGCCGGGCCGCGTCGTGGTGCGACGCTTCGGTGACTGACGGGGTCGATTGAGGGCGGAGCGACGAGCGGCCGCGCTACCGGTAAGCGTCTCCGAGTTCTCCACCTGCAACGTTTTGATCATGCCCCAGAGGGTTCGGTGCGTCGGCAATCCTGTTGCGGTCCCAGCAAGCTCCCTACCGATGAGGAAGAGGCGAACGAGGGCGGAGATGGACTTGGTGGAACGAGAGGCTTCGTCAACGAGGAAATCGTTGAGGGCCACCCAGAGTTCCTCGTCCTGGCGACCTCGTCGCTGCCCGACAAGACGCTGATCCACGAGACCAGGCAACCCCTTGTCTCGATAGCGTTCATGGGTTCGCTCGATGGCCCTGCGCTCCGTGCGCATTTCCACGGCGGTGTTCTTGGCGGCTCCGGTCTTCCGCACCTTGCCGGCGCGGATCCTCGCCAGGTTGGTGATGCGTTGCTCTCGTGAGAGCAGCCGTGGGTCGAGGTCTTTGTGAGGAGGCGTGTCGGGGTGATCATCGAGCTCGAGCCCTCGCTCGATGAGACTGAGAACGTTCAGAGCATCGTGGAATTTCCTGAGGGCAGATGGAGAAAGGTGTCGCTCGATGTCGTGCGCTCTCGCACGGTATGACGTCGGGGCACTCTCGGTGGACAGATTGGCGACCGCGTCAAGGTAGGGAAGATCGAGCATGTGAACGCCGTTCTCATCGGCCAGGCTCACGTGCTCATCAACGCTCGAGACGACGAAGGTCCTGTCGCGCCAGTCCACGTGCGCGCCCACCTCCAGTCGGACTCGCTCGACGCTCATGCGCTCACCACCATGGAACGAGGCGAGTACGCGGAGTTCAAATCGACCAAGATCTTCTGCAGCCAGATGAGTCGCCGCACAACGACAAGGCCTTCACTCGCTTGCAGACCATTCCCGGCGATGCCGGCGACGAGCTCCGCGACAGGCTTCGGCTCTCGTGCTGCTCGCAGGAGCGTGGGCTCGTAGCGCGCCTGTGTGTCCTGGCCCACACGCGACTTGGAGAACAGGGCGAGATTGTTCGAAAGCACGTCTGGGATGCCGGTCCAAACGACATGCGCGATGCCGGCCTGAGCCAAGACGGCCCGAACGTCCTCGTGGCGAGCTTGGGCCTTCGGGTCTTCTGCGGCGGAGGGTGTCTTGACGTCGACGGCGAGGGGTACTCGGCCGCGACCGAGCATGACGAAGTCAGGTGTGTGACGCGAGAACGTACCACCTGCCGGAATTTCCAGCGTGAAGGGCTGTGCTGCGATGTGCGCAACTCGTCGGTCGAAGTCAGCGAGAAGAACGAGTTGGCGTTCGAGTCGGGACTCGCAGGGGACAAGATCGGCGGTGGTTTCGGTGTGCACGGCGACCGGCTTATTTGACTGACCTCGTCGCCGGGAAAAGTCTCGGAGGGGATGTGCGTGAAGTAAGTCGCTCAGCTGTACGTTCTCGAGGGTCTTCGAGTAGGTCGATCGACCATCGCTACTGAAGGTCAGGGTGGGGTGTTTCCCAGCTGACGCTTTCTGTGGGTAGTTGAGGTTGCGTCCTCCACGAAGGGGCCGGAAGAGCCGCGCGCGTACACCGTGCTTGCTGTCCCTCGCCGCATCAAAGCGCTGTCGCTCTACGTCGAAGTCATCGCTGAGATCAGCTGCACCTGTGGCCCACGCGTGACCTGCCCAAGCTTCGACGTTTTGGGCGTCCGGTCTTGCTGGATGGACAGGTAGGGGCTGATACATCGTCAACAAACCTCACCCGTACCGCTCATCTTTTCGAGCATCCAGGCTACCTGGACCGGGCGCATGCGTCTTACTCGCGGTTGACCAATCAGGGCAGCTCGGTTGGAATGGCTCGAGGTCCACGAGAATGCTGGAAAGCACGTCGAGCGCCTTGAGCTGGAGCAAGCGAAGCTCGTCTTGTGACCGCATGAAGGGCTCCTCTCCAGAGGCATCGTACGGTCGTAGCAACGACCATGTCGAGAGACGTGACACCTTCGTGCTCTAGAAGCTTCACCCTTCTGGCGACTGGTAGTTACTACGACCAATTGTGGTACGGTCGTCGGGGGAACTCCTGCCTGAGCTCAAGCGCATCTACTCTGAGCCGCATGGGCAGACCGGTGCGCGCGAAACCAGCCGCGCTCGCCCCTGCCCCGTGGCCGGACATTGCGTCACCGGACCCCATTGGGGAGGTGGCGCGTCGGTTCACTCTCAACCTCCGCGAGGCTGTCGGAACGAGAAGCATTCGATCTGTGGCGGAAGCCTCTGGCCTGGCGCACGTGACGCTGCTGCAGGTACTGGCTGGCCAAACCTGGCCTGATTTGGAGACGATCGCCAAGCTCGAACGTGGGCTTGACGTCACCCTCTGGCCGCGGAAGAAGTAGCACCTCGGCGACGCATGCGAGTGGCCAGTGTCCGCCACCTCGCAGGATGCGATGTGCACGCTTTACCTAACAGGTCCTGAAAACAGGTCCTTAGCCCCATGCCGCCAGGAAGGCCGCTCCTGGCAGTTCCCCGCGCACTAGGAAACACCGCCCGGACACCCTCAGGAAAGGCTTCACATGCGCCTTTCGCCCCTATGGTCATAGATATGACCAATTGCGGGTGTTCCCGGCTATGAGCACCGAGCTGCCGGAGGGGCTCTACCGAATCGAGGAACTCCACCTCGCAAGCCCGATCGCTGACGTCTGGGGCATGGAGGGCTGGCGACATGTACCGGGCTGGCGACTTGACGCGGTCGACCTTGGAATCAAGGCTGGGCGCCCGTTCGGCAGCCTTTTCTTCCAACGCATCGACGACGGCTTCAGGGCACGCATAGGAGTGCGCTGGAATCACGTGTCCGAGCAGCTGCACTGCTTCGTCACCGACACGACAACGCCCCAAGCCGACCGCCAGGCACTCGAGCTCGATGCCCGGTCTCGCGTCGCGACCCTTATGTCCATCTACACAGCCATCGGAGCGTCGGCGGCAAGTAGTCCAGTCGCTGCGAGCGGTGCGCACGCCGCAGCCCACCTGCTGCCCGAGCTTCCGCCCGGCACGGGCTAAGGCTTCGATGGCCTCGGCAGCCACGAGATGCGCTCTTTGAAGCGAAGGGAACCGCTAGGGGGGCGAGATATCTAAGGCCTGCGGGCCATTCACCGACTCCCGCCTCCACCTTCGGGCGCGGGTGGGGCTGGCGGCTCGATCACGGTCAATTCCGCGCGCCGGGGGACACGCCCGCGGCTGGGGATGGCTCGAGGCAGGTCGCTCATCCACGCTGCTCCGGCAGCTGCCAGCGCCAGGCGAAGAGACTCATGTTTGATGCCGCCGTCCGCAGCCTCTACGGGAACGGCTTCCAGGGCGAAGTGTCCAATTCTCAAGCAAGAGCCTAGGTAGCGGAGGAAAGTCAATCGGACCAGGGCGACCAACTCACTGGTGGCATTTTCGCTTTGGGTCTCCGCGACGGAGAACGAGCCTGGGTCGAGAGTCGCCTGCGCGAATGTGTCACCTTGGTCAGCGCGAAGGCCGTAGGCGACCCCTGGCGGCGAAGTCCACGTGGTATCGGCGTCTTCACGGTTGCCGACGAGGTCAGACATGTCAACCCTGTCGCCACGGATGCTGACGATGGCGACTTGAGGTTGAGCTGATTCCTGAGGCTCGGCTCTGCGGTTCATGGTCATAAGAACTACCAGTGATTGGACTCAATCGCTAGGGCCGTGTTCTTGAATGCGTAGCTGATGGGCGCACTCGGTGCGCCAGATGCTACTTGTCGCGCTGACTGGCCGAGACGCTCAGAAGGGCAGCGTTCAGACCGACATCGCTGGCGTCGCCCTCCGCTCCTGGGCTGTCTTCTACTTTGGCGCTGATCGAGCAGCGCGCACCTCAGAAGGAGGGCAACAATGGGCCGGGCGCCCAGGGTCGTGACCACCCTTGCCGGCCGATTCTGCGGATCGTCTCCCACGTAGTGCCGACGTCGAGAGG
>Ga0265798_10010054_pt1 | contig 11719 bp, 7 predicted proteins | sample P3T30metagenome_FD_192430 | JGI IMG/M metagenome (GOLD analysis project Ga0265798, IMG submission 192430) | Plant litter microbial communities from East Loma Ridge, Irvine, California - P3 T30 | ecosystem: Environmental > Terrestrial > Plant litter > Unclassified | place: USA: California... | reverse complement strand
CAAGTTTCTTGAAATTGATTGACCTGATTTTGATAAGATAAATAATCCGTCAGGCCACTTTCTGCTATTGAGTTCAGCAAGTATTGTGTTTTCGTCGCCGGATTAATCCAGCTTAATTTAGCTGAAATCAAATTTTGCTTTCGCGGATACTGATTGTAATGTATTATCACCGAAGTCATTTTCCTGCCCAGAAGATCATAATAGGCACTGAAACGAACGGTGCTATTCTCGCTGGTATCCGCAGCGCTTTTTAAGGAATTATATTTTGGATGATTAGCATAAAACGTATCAATAAGTGCTTGTTTAGGCATTGCCCAAATGGCTTCGCTGTTTTCCCGTAAAGCAACGGCTTCATCCGTTTTTAATGGAATAGGATACACCTGGCGAATGAAGGCATTGGTAAGGGCAGGCGATACCAGGAGAAAGAAGCACCATGCAGCCAGTAGGTAAAGTGCATTCACAGCAGAACTTTTGCCGAGTTTGATCAGCATTAAACAGATTGAAAACCAGAATGCCAGATATACTGTAACGGTAAAAAACCATAGTAAGGAAGTAGTCAGGTTAAAGGAACTGAGCTGCGAATCACTTATGATTCCGATTGCACTCAGCAACCAGGCCAGTAATGCCACCACGGTAAAACGAAAGCCAAGTTTATAAACGATGATGTGGTTAGGATGCTCTCCCTGAACAGCCAACAGGCGATCAGTTTGTTGTTCTTTCTCTTTCGACCAGGTATTATATGATAATGCGATGGCCAATAATGGAAAAAGGTAAATGATCACATAGGCGAGATCGAAGTTTCCCGCTGCCAGCATTTCCGGATTGGCAATTTCAGCATTTGGCGCATTTACTGCATTTCTTTTTCGGGTAATTACTTCATAATAAGGTAATATATCCCTTTGTCCTACAGATAGTGACGATAGTGTTGCAGGTTTGTGTACCGCATTGAGCGGATTCCGGTATTCAATCACAGATGGAATTCCTGCTTGCGCATAGCTGGTTTTTCCTGCCGATGTAGTGGTATCTGCTGTAAAATTATTAGCCAGCTCATTAAATTTCTGATCGTAATTTCGTTCCAGACTATCAATAGCCGTAAGTTGCTTTTTGGTTAAATGGTAGCCATCATAGATACTGTAAAGGCCTGTTAGAAAGAAGAAAGCAATTAAGCACAATACCAATCGCTGTCTGAGAAGCATGCGCAGTTCAAATTTAAATACGATTTTAAGCAGGTTCATAATGGCGGGCTAAAGAACGTGAAGCGATAAACTGGAGCAATGCGGCGAGCAGCAGAATCCATCCGGCTATAGCATATAGTCCAATCTGGTTTAACTGGATCACCTTATGGATAGCTGGAAGCTGATCATCAAAGTTTTGAAGCTGCGCAAAATACTGAGACCCCAAGGTATACTCACCCTTTACATCTTTACTGTGCATGGCCAGCTGCAGATTCAGCGTTTTAATTAAGTGATTGCGGTAAGTTTGCGCCTGTTTAAAAAAATACTGGTGATGATAATAATCGGTGCCAGAAAGCGCCATCGAAATCCGCTTGATGGAGAGAAACGGATTAAAGATTCCCGCTATCGTTAAAAAGTTTTGTTGTTTATCAAACTGTCGCGATACTTTTTCCAGATAGTAGTTAAACACCATATTGCGATAATTCTCATGGTATTGAAATGTTAAACCCTCAACATTAAAAGGAAGCTCACTAATGCTGTCTGCATGGTATTTTTTAAGAATATTTTTAACGAAACGTTCCCCACGTTCTGCATAAGGATCATGGCCGTTAAGCCCCTTTCTGTAGCCCTGTTCAACAAGATCGGTAAAAGCTGCGCGAGACATTGGCGGATAGCTGCGATCGGCAATTCCGGTGAGTAATTTCGGCGAGATAATGCTCATTAATATCCAGCAGCTCAAGGCAGTTAAAAGTGCTTTTCCAGAATTACCACTCCAGGCTGAAATCAATATGCCCAGCAAAGCAATAAATAAAAAATACAATAGAAATGCTAATATCATCCAAAGTAATCTGGTGAGCAATACGTCAGATCCGGGAGAAACCAATAACATCATGATCATCAATAAAAAGACTGGTAGAACCACCGTTATGATAAAAAGGTAACTTGAAATTACCTTAACCCAAATTAACCTTGAAGTGCTTAATCCCTGAGCCAGCAGCATTTTTAATGTACTCTGTTCTTTTTCTACGGTAATGCTGGTTGCTGTGATGAAAAGGATGAGCAGCGGAATGAGCAATTGCAAAATCAAAGCAAGTGTGAGCCTGCCGAAACGCATGGAACTATCATTTCCTTCCGCATTTGCTGCATCAGGTTCGTGCTGCACATGGGCTTCAATACGGTAGGTATTCCCGGCATAATCATCTAATCCGGTATCAAATACGTTTAACAGATTGATCGATTTAAAAAGGTAGGTGCCAAAGTGTGCAGCATCATGTGGATTGCGTTGTTGGTGCTCCCATTGCTGCCTGAAAATTGTGTTGGCTTCAATTCTTTGTTTGTGTGCCGATTGATAATCTAAATAGGTACAAATGGCAGCCGCAATAAAAAGTGTCCAGATCATTACCGTGGAGATGAGCATCGTCTTGCTCCGGTAAATTACCAGCAACTCTTTTTTTATCAGCATTTGCCAAATGGCAAAGTTGTTTTTTTTCATTAAAAGATTAATTTAATAATGCATCAAAGTTGCATTATATTTTACATATTTGCAACTACATTGCATTTACGGTTTTTAAAATTATTATGGTTAAAGATTTTATCCGCAGGAGAAAGTATCCGTTTTATAAGCAGCCAGATGCCATGGATTGTGGTCCGGTTTGCCTTAAAATGGTTGCAGGTTATCACGGTAAGAATTTTTCCATGCAGCATTTAAGAAAGCTTTGCAAAATCGGGAAGCAAGGCACCACAATGCTTGATTTAATTGATGCCGCAGAAAACATTGGCTTTAAAACCATGGCTGCGGAATTGGAATATAATAAACTACATAGATTACCCATGCCTTGCATAGTGCACTGGCAAAAAGAACATTATGTGGTGGTTTATGAAGTAAATGATGAATCAGTCTATCTTGCAGATCCGGCGCTTAACAGTAAAATAAAATTAGATACGGCTGCATTTTTATCGGGCTGGAATATTAATGATGATGCACAGATTGGCCGGGTATTGTTATTAGAGACAACCCGTTCATTTCATGAAATGGATAGCAAGCCGGAGCATAAAACTTCGTTGTGGAACCTGGTTCCTTACCTAAAATTACACAGAAAAGGCTGGTTCCCAATAGCGGTGAGTTTGGCGCTGGCTAGTGGTTTCTCACTTGTTATTCCTTTGCTAACCCAAATGATCGTAGACAAGGGCATTCAAGGGAAAAATACCAATTTGTTATTGCTGATTTGTTTAGGACAACTGATGCTTTTTTCTGGCCGGATGCTGATGGATTTTGTTCGGGGGAGATTGTTATTTAGAATTGGTGCCCGAACGAGCATCAACATGCTGAAAGATTTTCTGGCAAAACTGATGAAATTGCCCTTTTCATTTTTTGACAACCGGCAGGCGGGAGATAATATGCAGCGCGTGAACGATAATCAACGCATAGAGGAATTCCTGACCAATTCACTCATCAATTTTATTTTATCGGCAATTACCTTAATTGTACTTGGCGGCGTTTTGCTTCATTACAACTGGCAGATTTTTCTGCTGTTTATTGTCGGCGCTGGCATCAGCGTAATATGGTCTAACTCTTTTCAACAGAAGCGAAAAATGATTGATCAGAAGAAGTTCAAGGTACTTTCTGCCAACCAGCAACTGCTCCTGGAAATTTTCTATGCCATGCAGGAAATCAAATTAACTGGGAGTGAAGAAGAAAAAAAACAGCTTTGGGAGGGATTGCAAGATCAATCTTTCGATCTCAAACTTGAAGCATTACAACTTGATCAGCGAATGCAGGGTGTTGGTGCTTTTATTAACGAGGTGAAGAACGTGCTGATCACTTATGCTGCAGCCATGCTGGTTATCCATGATCAGGTAACATTGGGCGGTATGCTTGCTATTACTTATATCTGTGGACAGTTAAATGCTCCAGTAAACCAGTTAGTGGAATTTTCGCGGGTTTCACAAAATGCAGCATTCAGTTTATTGCGTATAGATGAAGTGCAACAAGAAACTGAAGAAGATTTTGGCGTTGATGACGAAGTGAATGGGGATGGACCAGTAGATATTGAGCTGGATCAGGTATCGTTTCAATACGGGGGCAAACACAGTGCCCAGGTATTAAAAAATGTCAGTTTGAAAATTCCAGCCGGAAAAGTAACAGCTATTGTGGGTACCAGCGGCAGCGGAAAGACAACATTGATTAAGCTTTTACTTAAATTTTATGCTTCTTCGGCAGGCAGTATTGAAATTGGTACGCAAAAAATTGAAGCCATTAATGCCAGATCATGGCGAAAACATTGCGGTGTAGTGATGCAGGATGGGTATGTTTTTATGGATACTATCGCCAATAATATTTTTGCAGGTGCGGAAGTTAAAGATTTTAATCGTCTTCATGAGGCGGCTAAAATGGCCAATATGCATGCTTTTTTCCTGAAAATGCCCTTCGGCTATGAAACCGTGGTCGGTAGAGATGGATTTGGCTTAAGTGAAGGCCAGAAACAACGTTTATTAATCGCCAGGATGATTTACCGTAATCCCGATTACGTTTTTCTTGACGAAGCCACTAATTCATTAGATGCACAGAATGAACTTTCCATCGTAAATAATCTCAATACTTTTTTTCAGGGTAAAACGGTACTGATCGTTGCTCACAGGCTCAGTACGGTAAAAAATGCAGACCAAATTGTAGTGCTTCAGCAAGGTGAAATTAAAGAAGTTGGTACGCATCAGCAGTTGCTTCAAATCAAAGGGCACTATTACCACCTGATCAAAAATCAACTTGAACTCGGCCAATGATCTTCCAATAACCTATAACCATCTTATGTCAGTCAGAATTTTCCCTTATTCCTTAGTTCGATATGCGAATCTTAACCACGATGTATTCAATCAGCTTACATTTCATCAAGGCGAAAAGCTGATAGAAACACACCATGACTATCTCAAAAGAAGGGAAGAATTAAAAAATACTTTATGTGATGCCTTATTTCCGATCATCAGTGAACAAACCGACGATCAATTGAGGCAACAGTTAATCAATCTTAAAAGGAAAATATTTAACAATAAGTGGGTAGATGTAGAACAATCTACGCTTATCAAAAGCTTGAATGCCATATCATTATCTGAATCTTTTGAAGCTTATCTGTTAAATGAATCCCTGATCAACCAATTTTTTGAGGTAAACAAAAAGCTATTTAACCACGAATCAACATTACATCAAAAAATTGTTCAGCAAATGGCATTAAATCCTGCGCTGCAAAATGGCTTAATGTTATCCAGCCCGGTGCTTTATACCCAACTGAAAAGCTTTGTTACAAAAGACCCGGAAAATTTTAAGCAAAAGGAGCTGCGAATGGAATTTAGTTTATTGCGGTATCTCAGCCGGATGGCTTTCAAAACTTCGCCATTTAGCAGCTTTACTTTTACTGGCCTGATGACCACCAGTGCTCATCTGATAAACCATCCAAATAAAAATCCTAAAGTTCAGAGTAAACTGAAGCTAAACAATATTCTCTTCGAATACTTACGATCCATATTGAGGCAACATCCTGTATTGAATGAATATTTATTGCTGAAAATTAATATTACAGCAGAAATCAAAGGTGATAAAATACAATTCCTGACTAATTTCAATAACATCGAATCCTTTCAACAATTGCCTGCAAATGGTTTGCAACTCTTGATTGTCAATTATTTTCATCAAAACCACCAATCAGTTACTTTAGCAGAATTAATAAAATATCTGTCAGATCATGTAGAAGATGCCAGCCACGAAAGTATTAAAGTTTATATCATAAAATTGATCAACACCGGCTTGTTCGAGCCAGGCTTTGGCTTTTCCGGGATGGAAGAAAACTGGGACATAAAACTATTGTCGTTTTTTAAAGCTGTACCAGATAAAATTCACTTAGTAAAGCCTTTAATCAGCCTTTTCGAAACATTGCAAATTCACCTTGAAAGCTATGCAACAGCAGGAACTGATAAACGCTACGTGATTTTACAGGAGGCAGAAAAAGCAGTGAACAGCACTTTTCTTCAATTACAAAAAGATGCAAACTTACCTTACTATACGAGTGCTGAGGAGAAAAAAATCATTGGAGAAAAAGAATCTCAAAACCAAGCGGCCTTTTTAACCAACAACTTTGTTCCTTACTATTTCTCGGCACGTAATATTTTTTTTGAAGATTGTTTTACAGATGAAACTGAAGTATTGCCCAAAAAAGGGATAGCGGAGTTTGCTTCTAAAACGAATGCGCTTGCCAAATTTCTGCTACCGCTGGATGTGATGCGAAAAGAGCGAATCAAGATGCGCGATTTTTATATCAAACACTATCCTGAACATGAAAAGATAAAAATAACCGAGTTTTACCGGGATTACTATTTTTATGTTAAAAAGCCCGAAAAGGAGCAGGTAAACCAGAATGATCAGGCATTAACAGATCCAATGCCATGGAAAACGGCTGTTCTTACCAAATTAGAGCAACAAACTACTTTAAATGATACACTAAACCTGAACGCTGATTTTTTTGCAGATTTACCTGTTCAACCTGATCTTGGGGAAATTTCATCTGCAGGCGCTTTTGTACAATTTTATGCATGCGAGAAGCGAGACCAGCTTTATGGGGTAATCAATTCACTTTTACCTGGGATGGGAAAGGTAAGCGGAAGATTTCTGTCTTTGTTTGATTCAAAAATACAGGAAGATTTTATCACTCAAAACGAGTCACTAAACCCAGAAATAATTAAAGCTGAACTAAATGATGCCTCAACCTTTAACGCAAACATTCATCCTCCTTTGCTTAGTCACGAGCTTACGCTTCCTTCTGGAAATAATATCTATCCTGCAGAACAACAAATTAATGTTGGTGATTTAAGGGTTTGGCTTGATTCGGGTAGGAACAAACTTAAACTATGGCTAAATGATCATGAACTCTACAGCTATGATTTGAGTTTGGAATCTTTTTATAACCGTTCCAACTTATACCAGTTATTGGCGCACTTTAATCCTGACGCAAGGATTTCATTACAACCTTTTATCCAGTTGATAGATCAGTATGATTTAGGCAGGTTTGCAGATTCAGCGCCCGACGTTTACCTGCTTCCAAGAATCACATTTGAAGAAATAGTAATCATCAGGAGAAAAACATGGAGAATAAAAACTGCCGTAATCCCTGTTCAGCAACCAACTGAGACGGATTTTGAGTATTTTATTCGCTTACATAACTGGTTCGAATTGAAGAAAATACCAATAAAATTCTTTTTGTTTCTAAGGAAACGTGCTTATCAAAACAAAGCTATAGATGGCGAAATCAACAAAAAAGAAGGCTTGCATGATGACTATAAGCCACAATATTTAGCTTTAGATAAGCCGCTGTTTGTGTCTATGTTTAAACGACTTTTAGCAAGAGCAGGAAATAACATTACCATAGAAGAAGTGCTTCCGGAACCTGTGGAAGGTGGAGTTAAAGAATATTTAATGCAGTGGTATAATGGATAGCGTAATCAAACCAATCAATTATGGCTGGCTCAGTCTGCATATTTATTATACTGGAAATGCTGATGAGCTTTTGAAACAGGCCATTGCGCCCTTCATCAGTAAATGGAAATTTTGTTTTTTTGCTGATTCGCCCTGGTTCTTTATCCGCTATTGGGAAGGAGGGAGTCATATTCGGTTGAGACTTCATGCCAATTCGTTTTACCACGAACAGATTACCAGTTCGTTAAGTAATGATCTTTGTCAATTTCAAAGCACTTCTTTCCGGGTGGAAAAAGTTATGTTGGTTAAGTACGATCCGGAGATTAGCCGTTATGGGAATGTAAAAAGTACCGCCTGGGCAGAACAGCATTTTGCCGCTTCATCTACCTATGTTTTAAACTGGTTACTGATTAGAGAAAATAGCAGTCAGATTACTTTACAGGCGGTAAAGCTTCATCTGGTTCTGTTATTCTGTGCCGGGTTAAAGCCTGAAAAAATCATCAGATTATGCAATTTTTTTATAAACGGATGGTTACCTAAACTTTATCGTTCAGGTTTTTCCGGGGACCATGAAAAGGCATTTTGGCTCAATCAATTTGAACAGGCATTTTTATCCAAAAAAGAAATAGTTTGCCTGGCAGCTGCCTCTTTCTGGAAAGAACTTGCCGCAGAAAGTCTTCATGATGATTTGGCAAAGTATATGACGTGTAGCCAGAAAGTTATGGATCAGTATCAAACAGCAGAATTTGATGAATATAAATTCCAGGAAATCATTTCAAGCCTGATGCACATGACCAATAATCGCCTGGGCATTGCCAATCAGGAAGAAGCTTACCTGATGTATGTGATCAAAACCTGCATCAAACATATTTTTCAAGAGTATCATTCAAATTAAAATCTATGTTTACAGCTGCTCAGATTGAAGTTTTCACCAATCATCTTCATGAAATAAAGAACGATTTGCTCTTGAATAAAAGGGAAACCGCAGATGAAGCCTGGTGGCCAACGCCTTATTACATCAATGCGGATGAATATGCCTTTCAGGAAAGCTATGATATTTTTAATGGCAATTGCGGAATAGCCTTATTCTTTCTTGAACTTTATCGTTTTGACCAAAGCAAAGCGCACATCAGTTTAATTGATAAAATGATGCGCAGAATGATGAAATCTGAAGCCGTTCTCAAACCTAAATTCTTTGCGTTCTACACCGGCCTTGGTGGAGTGATTTATACAAATTTAAAGATTTACGAAGCAACCGGAATTCAGAAATACCTGGATAATGCATTGCTTTTAACGTTATCCAACCAAACTCAGCTTAGCACGGAATTACTGAAAGCAGATTTATTAAGTGGCTATACAGGTAATTTGCTGGTATTCACTCTACTTTATCACCACAGCCAAAATGAAGAAATTTTACGATTGATCCATTTGCTCGTAGACCGGTTAATTCAGGAAGCACGGGTATCAGAGATGGGTGTGAAATGGGATTATCATCAATCGAAAAAGGCATACGATAGCATGACCGGGTTTTCTCATGGGGCATCAGGTATTGCATATTGTCTCATGGAATTGAGTATGTATTTCGGTGAACCAGGTTTGTTGTATCTGGCGGAAGAAGCGTTAGCTTATGAAATGCAATATTATCATGCCCCCGCAAATAACTGGCTTGATTTGCGGATAGGCAATTATGAACTTTCAAAACCAGGCGCACATCTCTGGCAACTGGAAACTTTTATTTCGGATATGGCAGGGGCAAATGCCTGGGCACATGGAGCGGCGGGAGTGGGTTTATCAAGGAATCTTGCATTTACGCTCACTCAAAAAGATATTTATTTGAAGCAGTGTAACCTCGTAATGGAAAAATGTTTATCAGATCTTCAGAACAAAGCCCGACCAGATTTCACTTTGGTTAGCGGCTATACCGGAATGATTCCGTTTTTGATGTGCAATAAGGACAGAGAGGGAATAGCTGATCATATTTGTGATGCGATTGATGGAGCAATTGAACAATATCGAAAAACAAACAGCTACAGCGAATACCTATCATGTGGAGCAGATGATTATGGTCTTTTCTCAGGAAAAGCCGGTGTAGGTTATGTGCTTTTACAGCTGATAGCTGGAGATCAATCTGATTCAGTCGCAAAACCTACGTTACCAAAACCTGCAAAAATAATTAATCTGGAAGGACGGTTCTCAACGGTTGATATTAAACGGAAGATTTTTTCGTCATACTTCAAAAGAACTATTGGAAAACTTGATCTGTTAGCTGTCAGCATTGGCGCATTGTATGAAGTAAAGAATATTGATGAATTTAGTGATGTCTTATCTGTTAGAATCAGTAAGATAGAAAGAGCGCATGAAGCAATTACGCAATCATTCCGGTTGGAATCAGAGCTACTGAAGCTATGGAAACTTCATAAAGGTTATTTTAGTTATCAGCAACAAAACATTTACCTTAAGAAAAATGCAGAAAGTGCCAATCAAAAATCAGATTCCGATTTCATTGCGCAAAGTTTAAAACTAAATGATCATGTAAAATATTTCGGAGAAGATGAAAACGGTAATAGGCTTCTTTTATATAACCATGAAAGTGGTGTGGAAGAAATTAAAATAGGAATCTTTTCAGCTATCATCTTTGAATCTTTGGTTAACAGGAAAATGAAAACATCCCAATTAATTGATGAAATTACTCAAGAATATTTTAAATCAGCTACGGAAAAGGAACAAATAAGCCAAAAAATTGTATTACAAATCCGCCAGTTGTTAAAGAGTGGTTTTTTATGTGTAGAGGAATAAACAAGGCGCCAAATGGCGCCTTGAAATTGAATTAAGTAACTAGCAGATTACCGTGGTACATCTTACCGGTGGGGTATGATGGTCATCTGTTTGTTCTGTGTGCGTAGGTTCTGATACATTACCTAAACCACCCGATAAACGCATCGCAACTTCACTGTCAATACTGGTTACAAAACTTTCTAATTGAAGGTCTTCTAAGCTCAATGTGATTTTTTCTGATTGATTTTTCATAAAATAAGTGATTAAATATGATGCCTACTGGTGGTTACGGGGTTTCGGCTTATCCCCGGTTGCAACAGTACTAAGATAGTCAATTGCAACTATGTTGCAAAATAAAACATGTATTTATCGCTACATTGTTGCAATAGAATTTAGGCCGACCAGATTTATTACAACTTAAGGCGTTTGCTTAATAGGAGACAGGAAGAATGAAGAGATAAAAAAGGCCGTAGCTGAGTTATTTTCGCTTTCCAGATGCGATGAATACAATTACACCCGCCACTAAAATAATACCACCTGCGTAAGGAGGCCAATTCACAGACTTTTCTTTATCGGCAGAAATTTGAATGGGGCCAGCATCAACCAGCTTTTCTTTTTTGGTATAGGTAAAGCCTGTCCAGATCAGCATAGCAATGCCTACAACGATTAATATAATTCCTAATGTTCTGTTCATAATATTTTATTTCTATCAGAACAGTAATCGCTTCGATAAGTTTTTATTAGAATTTATAACCTAATGAAATCTTGCTTGCCAGATTTATATTTTCGGCTATTTCAAGTGAAAGCGTAATTTTTTTTACATTTAAGAAGTAGCTAAGGTTCCAAGCTCCAGAGCCTTTAATTATTTTATTAATATCTGCGAGATCACCGTATTTAAAACTGTTAGCTAGTCCTGGTGTTCCACCGATGAAAAGCCTGAAAGCATGTCTAATATCGTGATTACTTCTTCTTCTAAAGATCACTTCTGTTGATAAACCTGTGGTCCAAAATCTTTTCCTATTTGAAACACCTGCATAATTGTAAACTTTACCACTATAAATTTCTTCCCTGAAATCAGCGTACGCTCCACTTTCTGCGCTTAAAGAGTTTTCCCAATTGATAAATCTGAAATCTGTATTTCCATTAGCAGACATGCTATGTAAGCCTATAGAAGTTCTCAGGCCAAAGCCATACATGGTTTTATTAAAAGCAGGAGGGTAATCTGATTTAGTATCATTAACATTATCTGGATAAGTATTTTCTGCACTTCCCATATAACCAAATATGCCATAAGCAATATTAAATCCTTTAA
>Ga0265798_10010052_pt1 | contig 11722 bp, 9 predicted proteins | sample P3T30metagenome_FD_192430 | JGI IMG/M metagenome (GOLD analysis project Ga0265798, IMG submission 192430) | Plant litter microbial communities from East Loma Ridge, Irvine, California - P3 T30 | ecosystem: Environmental > Terrestrial > Plant litter > Unclassified | place: USA: California... | reverse complement strand
GCAAGTCCACTCTCTTCAACGCGCTGACCGAGACGGCCGCGGCGCAGGCGGCGAACTATCCGTTCTGCACGATCGAGCCGAACGTCGGTAACGTCGGCGTGCCCGACAAGCGGCTCGACGCGCTCGCGAAGATCGCCGGATCGCAGAAGATCATCGAGACGCAGTTGGGCTTCGTCGACATCGCCGGCCTCGTGCGCGGCGCGTCGAAGGGCGAAGGGCTCGGCAACCAGTTCCTCGGCAACATCCGCGAGGTCGACGCGATCGTCCACGTGCTGCGCTGCTTCGAGGACGGCGACGTGACGCATGTCGACAACAAGGTCGATCCGATCGCCGACGCCGAGACGGTCGACACCGAGCTGATGCTGAGCGATCTCGAAAGCCTCGAGAAGCGCGTGCCGAACCTCGCCAAGAAGGGCATGCAGGGCGACAAGGAAGCCAAGATCGGTGCCGCCGTGCTCGGCCAGGCGCTCGAACTGCTCCGCGAAGGCAAGCCCGCGCGGCTGACCGTGCCGAAGGACGAGGACGAGGCGCGCGTGTTCGCGCAGGCGCAGTTGCTGACCGCGAAACCGGTGCTGTACGTGTGCAACGTCGACGAGGGCGATGCGGCGAACGGCAATGCGCTGTCGGCACGGGTGTTCGAGAAGGCGAAGGCCGAGGGCGCCGAGGCGGTCGTGGTGTCGGCGGCGATCGAAGCGGAAATCGCGACGATGCCCGCCGAGGATCGCGGCGAGTTTCTTGGCGAGCTGGGGCTGGAGGAGACTGGCCTCGCCCGCGTCATTACCGCCGGGTACAAGCTGCTGCATCTGCTGACGTTCTTCACGGTCGGCCCGAAGGAGGCACGCGCCTGGACCGTCCACGAGGGCGCGACCGCACCGCAGGCCGCGGGCGAGATCCACGGCGATTTTGAAAAGGGCTTCATCCGCGCCGAGACGATCGCGTTCGACGACTTCATCGCGCTGGGTGGCGAGTCGAAGGCGCGCGAGGCGGGCAAGCTGCGCGCGGAAGGCAAGGCGTACGTCGTCCACGACGGCGACGTGATGCACTTCCTGCATAGCTGACGGCTTGGCGGCGGGTCAGCGATAGTTTTCGCAGGCTATTCCGTCGCCGTCGCCGTCCATGCCGGCGCGGTAGCCCGGCTGGCCGCGGTGGAGCGGCGCGGCCCCCGCCGCCCGCACTTCGCCACACCCGCTGTAGAATACCGAGCTTTCTGACTGAGAACTGGTTGAAGGGCGGGCCGGTGGCGATGATCCCAAAGCCGGCCGAACGACGTTGTAGGGCTCGGCGTCAGCGACTCGTCGTACAGGCGCGACAACGTGTCGCCGCACCACCGGCGGCGCGACAATCGCCATATTGGGGACCGCCTTGGTATCGACGATAGTCGGGGCAGGAACGGGCTGCGGCTCGGTGGCTTTCCAGACACCGGCAAACATCAATGTCGAGGCGATCGCCGTGACCGCGATAAAGGAACGCTCCATGACGCCACTATACGGGCGTACTAGTTGACGAATATTATCGATGGTTGCTGCCTTAACTGCCGAGACAGTAGATTACACGATTTCCATTGCGGCAGATTAGCCCCGGTTCAGCACGGACCATGCCAGAACACACCGCGGCTTGGTTCCGAGTAGCAAGCTGCGGGCATCGGAAGGTTCGCTTTGCTGACCGGCACATCGTAGCCATAGCCACCATCGAAATATGCTTTGGTCGTGATATCCACGCCCCAGGTGTGGACCGTTACATCTTCAGGGTAGAGGTCGGCGATAGCCGCAGGCCATTTTCCCTTCGAGATTTTTCTCCAGTTTTTTGGTCGTTCCGCCGGGTATTTTTTCATCAGCGCCTGAGCCCCGGCTCGAATCGCCTCAAGTTTGTTGGCATCGGAAATGGGCCGGTTGCAACCACTGAGAAGCGACATAACCGCCAACATGGTAAGCATAGTTGTCGCGGATCTCGATCTGTCCATCAGGTATCCAAGCACATCCATCAACCGTCCACTATCAGCCGTTAGCCGTTGCTCTTGGTAAGATCAGGCAATGCCAATGGTCGTCTTGCGGCCTTGCGACTTGCTGCGGCGACTATGACGGCGCTGGACAGGAGGATGCTGGATACGAGCGCGCCGACCGATAGCAGTCCGACGGTTGTTACCGAGGCGTCGAAGGTCGTGCGCTTGCCGATCCTGATCGAGACTTTGGCGGCGGGGGTGCTCGGGGTTTTGGTTCGTTCGGGGTGCGTTGGGGTCTTCATGGGTCGAGGCTGAACCTTTCGCGGCTTTCGGGCAAGTCGGCGGTTTGACGCGGCCGTAGGTTTGACGGGTTCAAGGAAAGACTGCGCGGTTGTCGCGGGTCGCGTGGGGGTCTAGACCGGCGACATGCTCGCGCGCCTGATCCTGGCTTTGCTCCTTGCTGCGTTTGCGTTTCCTGCGGTGGCGCCGGCGGCGTGTCATGATGCGTCTGCTTCGCGGGGGCCTGCCGTCGTCATGGATATGGCGGCGATGAGCGGGACGCACGAGGCGATATCGGTCTATCGGCCGGATCACGAGGCGCCCGATCGGAAGGCTACGCCGCTGCATGGGTGCATCGGGTGCGTGCCGCCTTCGAACTGGAATGGCGCTCGGGTGCTCGGCGTGGCGTTGCGGGAGCCGGCTATGGTGACCGAGCGCGTGGCGGTGCTGGATCTTGGGGCGGGCGTCGCGCCGGCTTTGCGGCCTCCGCGGGAGGCTTGATCGCCGGGTGCTGAGGCACCGTGATTTTCAGGCTTTTCCAAGGATATAATGATGACTCGATCGAGGTTTCTCGCGGCTGGTGCCGTGAGGGCGATGCTGCTTGCGGGCGGTGTCGTGGCGGCGGTGGTGCCCGTTGGCGCGGTGGCGCAACATGCCACGTCCATGCCGGGTATGACGATGCCGGATGCGGCTCCCAGGAAGACGGTGAAGAAGGCGAAGTCGCGGCCGGTGGCTAAGCGGTCGGGTGCGCGTTCGGCTGCGCCGGCGGTTCCTCCGTCGCTGTCTGGAGGGGCTATCGATCATTCGACGATGGACCATTCGGCGATGGGCCACCCTGCTCCGGTCGCTCCGCCGACCCCAGCCACGCCGTCTGCGATGACGGACGCGATGCCGGGGATGGATCATGCGCAGATGGATCACTCGGCGATGCCTGGGATGGCGATGGATCATGGCGCGATGGGGCATGCGATGATCGCCGACCCCGCCTACCGCGCGGCATCCGATGCGGCACTGGCAAAGATGCCGGCGGGTTCGGCAATGGCGGGAATGGCGATGGGGACGTCGGCCGGGTTCTACAGCCAGGGGAGCGGGACGTCGCGGTTGCCGGCGGCCGAGGGGCCGATGCGCGGGTATATGGCGCAGGTCGGCGAGTGGATGCTGATGGCGCATGGCTATGCGTGGGGCGTCGCGACCGACCAGGGGGGACCGCGCGGGAAGAGCGAGGCGTTCGTGCAGTCGATGGCGATGCTGATGGCGGACCGCGACCTGGGCGACCGGTTCCATATCCAGCTGCGGACGATGAACAGCCTCGAGCCGCTGATGGGCGCGCGCGGCTATACCAATCTGTTTGCGACCGGCGAGCTGGCGAACGACCGGCCGCTGGTCGATCGGCAGCATCCGCACGACCTGTTCATGGAGCTTGCCGCGAAGGTCGATTATCGGCTGGGGAACGGCAACACCGTCTTCTTGTATGGCGGGCCGGTCGGCGAGCCGGCGCTAGGGCCGAGCGCGTTCATGCACCGGGGGTCGGCGCGGTATCAGCCGATGTCGCCGATCACGCATCACTGGTTCGACTCGACGCATATCACCTACGGCGTGGTGACGGCGGGGTATGCGACACCCGCGTTCCAGCTGGAGGCGTCGGCGTTCAAGGGGCGCGAGCCGGACGAGCATCGCTGGAATATCGAGACGCCGCGACTCGATTCGTGGAGCGTGCGCGGGACGTGGACGCCGTCGCCGTTCTGGGCGGTGCAGGTGAGCCATGGCCATCTGAAGGAGCCCGAGGCGCAGCATCCGGGCGAGGATGAGAACCGCTCGACTGCGAGTGTGCAATATGCGCGGGGCGGGCTGGCGACGACGTTCGCGTATAGTCTCAAGGACCGGGTGCCGGGGGAGAAGTTGAGCGCGTTCCTGGCGGAGGCGACGTATGAGCTTTCGGCGCGGCATGCGGTGTTCGGGCGAGTCGAGAACGTGGCGAACGACGAGCTGTTTCCCGACGAGGGCGATCCTTTGCATGATACCAAGTTCCGAGTGACGAAGGCGGAGGTCGGGTATGCGTACCGGGTGCCGATCGTCGGACCGCTAGGGTTGGCGCTCGGGGGGACAGTGGCGGCGTATGCCAAGCCGGCGGCGCTGGAGGCGGCGTATGGGAAGACGCCGGTGAGTTGGACGTTGTTCAGCAAGCTGGCGGTGGGGTTGTAGGCCGACGACCCGTGCCGAGTCTTGCAGGTGGCCACCTCACCTGTACGTCTCGGCACCTCCGTTACCTCCCCGGCGGAGGCCGGGGTCCAGTTGGGTAGGTAAGAGTAACGGCGCGCAACGCCTCTCAGCTACGTTCCCCAACTGGGCCCCGGCCTTCGCCGGGGTGGTGCTGTTCGTTGGGCGACCGGTGCCCTGCGCAAACGGTCGCTTCCGCTCGCCGTTCGTGCCGAGTAAGGACCGCGCGAAGTCGCCACTTGGTCGGGACGAACGGTTATGATGAAGAACGCGCTGGCTCTCCTCGGTTCTGCACTCGGGCTGACGCTCGCTGGGTGTGCCTATCCGTATACACCCCCTGCCCTTGCGCCGATTACTGCGCCTGCTCCGACCACGACGGCGGCGGCTGCGATGCCGGGCGAGACCCGGGCGCCGGTCACGATCCTCGTGTCGATCGATGGCTTCCGGCCGGATTATCTCGATCGGGGGGTGACGCCGCACCTTAACCGGCTGCGCGCTGGCGGCGTGTTCGCGAGCATGCGGCCGTCGTTTCCGAGCATCACCTTTCCCAATCACTGGACTTTGGTGACGGGCCTGCGGCCCGACCGCAGCGGGATCGTCGGGAACAGGATGGAGGATCCGGCGCGGCCGGGGGAGACGTTCACCATGGCGACGGACGATCCGTTCTGGTGGAGCGAGAGCTCGCCGATCTGGGTCGATGCGGAAAAGGCCGGGATCCGGACCGCGACGATGTTCTGGCCAGGCGCGAACGTTGCGGTCGGCGGCAAGGTCAAGCCCGACAGCCACGGGGTGATCGACGGCGGGACGCGGCCGGAGGATTGGCAGCAGTTCAACCAGCAGGTTTCGGGGACGCAGCGGGTCAACGCGGTGCTCGACTGGATGCGGCGGCCGGCCGCGATCCGGCCTAAACTGGTGACGTTGTATTTCGATACGGTCGATAGTGCGGGTCATGCGGGTGGGCCGGACAGCGCTGGGGTGACGCAGGCGGTGGCGGATGTCGATGCGAGCATTGGCGCGCTGGTCGATGGGCTTGCCGCGCTGGGGCAGCGGGCGAACCTGGTGATCGTCGCGGATCATGGCATGGCGGCGACGAGCAGCTCGCGGGTCGTGGCGCTGGATACGATCGCGGACAAGGCGGACTATCGCACCGTCGAGACCGGACCGTACGCGACACTGTTCGCGGTGCCGGGACATGAGGCGGCGCTGGAGGCGCGATTGCTAAAGCCCCACGATCATCTGCAATGCTGGCGCAAGGGCGAGATCCCGGCGCGGTTCCATTATGGGCGCAATCCGCGCGTGCCGAGCTATCTGTGCCTCGCCGATGTCGGCTGGCGGGTCGATCCGAGCGCGCCGACCAAGGCTTCGGTCGGCGGCATGCACGGCTATGACAATATGGCGCCGGAGATGCGCGCGCTGTTCATCTCCAACGGGCCGGCGTTCGTGGCGGGCAAGACCATTCCGAGCTTCGACAACGTGGCGATCGAGCCTTTGCTGCGTGATCTGATCGGGTTGCCGGCCGAGGCGGGGCTGGACGGCACCGACGCACCCTTCCAGAAGGTGCTGCAACGATAAGAGGAGAGGTTGTGCAGTATTTCGAGGATATCGAGGTCGGTCGGACCGCGTCGTTCGGTTCCTACGCGGTCACGCGCGAGGAGGTGATGGACTTCGCCGCGAAATACGATCCGCAGCCGTTTCATCTGTCCGACGAGGCGGCGGCGCAGACGCATTTCGGGCGGTTGTCGGCGAGCGGCTGGCATACGTGCGCGATGGTGATGTCTATGGTCGTCGCGAACCTCAAGGAGAACCAGCAGGCGGGGCTCGGGTCGCCGGGGATCGACGAACTGAAGTGGGTGAAGCCGGTGTATCCGGGCGACACTTTGCGGTGCGAGACCGAGATCCTGGAGAAGCGGGTGTCGGCAAGCCGGCCGGAGATGGGGATCTTCAAGAGCCGGATGCGGGTGTTCAATCAGGACGACGTGATGGTGATGACGTTCGTGTCTAATGGGTTAGTGGCTACCCGCCCTGCTGGCACGCCGACCGGTTGATTGGCGGTCGATCGCCCCTCACGTAATCCGGCTCTTCGTCTGACGTTGGTGTTTTTCACGCGAAGGCGCGAAGGCGCTAAGAGAAGATTTGTTCACGCGGAGACGCGGAGACGCGGAGGCGCGGAGAGATTTGGGATGGCAGAGCTTCGTCGTGGACTTCCCTGTCGCGATGAGTGGACCGTGCCGTTCCTGAGCTACTCTCCGCGTCTCCGCGCCTCCGCGTGAAAACTAGTCCTTCTCTTCGCGCCTTCGCGCCTTCGCGTGCACCAAACCTGCTCTAGTTACTGCGCCGGACGACCGCCGCCGCGGTTGCCGCCGCCCTGACGACCGCCGCCTTGCCGTCCGCCCCCGAAACGCTGGCCGCCGCCGCCGCGATTGCCTCGGAATGCGCCGTCGCCGCGATTGCCGCGGAAGCCGCCTTGCGCTTGTGGCTGCTGGGGGTTTGTGACCTGGCCGGGCTGAGCAGGCTGCCCGGGCTGACCGAACTGGCCGCGATCGGGACTACGGCCACGATCCCAGCCTTGGCCGGGACCTCGCCCGGGACGGCCGTTGCCGAACTGGCCCTGACCGGGGGTGCCGGGGTTGCCCTGGTAGCCCGGGCGATTGCCGCGCCAGCCGCCGTCTCGGCCGCCATTGCCGCGGTTGCCGAAGCCTCCCCAGTTGCCGCGACCGCCGTCGTTGTGGTTGCCGCGATACTGCTGGCGGCCCTGCCAATAGCGCTGCTGGTTGCCGTTCCAGCGGTGCGGACGACGGTAGCGGTCGTAGACGTACACGCCCGAGCCGGGATAATAATAATCGCCGCTCCAGCCGTAATAGGAGTTCAAGCCGCCATAGCCTGCGAAGCCGTCGTAGCCGCCGCCGTAGCCTGCGCCGTAATAGCCGTCGTAGCCGCCGCCGTAGCCTGCGCCGTAATAGCCGTCGCCGTAGCCACCACCGTAATAGGGATCGCTGGCATAGCCGACGCCCGCGCCGCCATAGCCGTACCCGTCGGTGCAGCCTGCGACGCCTAGTCCGAGACCCAAGGCTAGGCCGATAATGCCGAAGCGCTTCAAAAACATGGAAGTTCTCCCGTACGTGGAGAGCGGACACAACGCGCCGCCATTCATCGCATAACGGAGTCGGTATGTCGCAAGTTCCATGAATGGGGTCTGACGGGGTTTCGTTTGGTGGTGAGCGCCTGTGCGGGCTAGGCGCACTCCCCTTGCTGTTTCCTCGCGAGCGCGGGGGTCCAGGGTGACGGTATGCTACGGTATTTAGCTGGGCCCCCGCTTCCGCGGGGGAACGGCTATGTGGTTATGTCTTCCGAGCCGTCAGTGGCCGGGGAAGTGGATCAGGGCGGTTGCTTCGATGCCATCCGAGCGGAGCGCGTCTGTTCCGCCGAGGTCGGGAAGGTCGACCAGGAACTGGGCTTGCGTGACCACGGCGCCGGCCTTGTGGAGCAGGCGGACTGCCGCGCGGGCGGTGCCGCCGGTGGCGATCAGGTCGTCGACCAGCAGGACGCGTGCGCCAGGGGCGAAGGCGTCGGCGTGGATCGCGATGCGGTCGGTGCCGTATTCGAGCGCATAGTCCTCTGCGATGGTGGCGCCGGGCAGCTTGCCGTCCTTGCGGATCAGCAGGACGCCGGCCTTTAGCGGGGCGGCCAAGGCGGCGGCGAAGAGGAAGCCGCGGGCTTCGATTCCGGCGACTAGGTCGACGGTGCCGGAGACTGCTTCGACCATCCGTTCGATCGCGGTCGCCCAGCCTGCCGGGTCGAGCAACAGTGTGGTGATGTCGCGAAACTGGATGCCGGGCTTGGGGAAGTCCGGGATGGTGCGGATCAGGGCTTTCAGGTCGGCGTTGCGCGCGTCGGTATCGGACATGGGCGTTCCCTTCTCTCCGCACGGGGCGGTGGACGTGCCGACACGCGACGCTGCGCTACGGCCAAAACGAAAGCGGCGGATCAGGCTATTTGCCCGTCCGCCGCTCCCTTATCCGTGCGCCCTTACCGCGGGAGCCGGGCCGTCATCAATGCTTAACGTCGCGCCAGACGTTCTGGTAGGCGCCCCAGGCCAGGCCGCAGAAGATCAGGATGAAGATGATCGACGCGAACCCGGCGGCATGGCGCGCCTCGAGATTGGGCTCGGCGGTCCAGGTCAGGAACGCCGAGACGTCGGTCGACATCTGCTCCTTCGTCGCCTTGGTCCCGTCCGCGTAAGCGACCTGGCCATCCGACGTGAGCGGTGGCGGCATCGCGATGTTGAGGTTCGCGAAATACGGATTGTAGTGGAGCCCGGTCGGCGTCTTGATGTCCGGGAACTCCTTCAGCAGCGCGGCGGGCTGCGTCGTGTAGCCGGTCAGCAGCGAGTGGACATAGGCGGTGCCGTCCTCGCGCGCCTTGGTGATTAGCGACAGGTCGGGCGGCAGCGCGTTATTGTTCGCGGCGCGCGCGGCGATCTCGTTGGCGAACGGCGACGGGAAGCGATCCGACGGGATGTTCTTGCGCGTTGCCGGCTCGCCGGTCTCCGGGTTGATCGACGGCTGCTCGATCACCCACTGGTTGGCGATCGCCTTAACCTCGGGGTCGGTATAGCCGATCTTGGTCAGATCGCGGAACGACACGAGCCGCAGCGAGTGGCAGGCCGAGCAGACTTCCTTGTAGACCTGGAACCCGCGCTGCAGCTGGCGACGGTCGAACTTGCCGAACACGCCGTTAGAGGCGAGCTCGATTTCCTTGGGGTGCTTGTGCGCGACGCTCTCCGCGGTCGGCGCGACGGGGTCGGTGATGACTCCCGCCACGCTGCCGAAGAGCGCGATGCCGAGCACCAGCACGAAGGCCGCGCCGACGATGGAGGCGATGAGACGAACCATGTGTGTGTCCTCTAGTTCGTATCAGTGCGCGGCGTGCGGCGCGGAGGGCGCACCATGCGACGTGGGCGCCGTCGACAGCGCGGTTTTGGCCGGGCTGGTGCCGCCATGCTTGTTCAGCACCGCCTCGGTGATCGAGTTCGGCAGCGGCCGCGGACGCTCGGAGCGCGAGATGATCGGCAGGATGATCAGGAAGTGCGCGAAATAATAGGCCGCGCAGATCTGGCTGAGGATCACGTAGAACGCGTTGGCCGGCGCACCACCGCAATAGCCGAGCACGAAGATGTCCGCGACCAGCACCCAGAACGCGATCCGCGCCTTGGGACGGTAGTTCATCGAGCGAACCGGCGAGCTGTCGAGCCAGGGCAGGAAGAACAGCAGCAGGATCGAGCCGAACATCGCCAGCACGCCCCAGAGCTTGGCCGGCAGGATGAAGTCCGCGGTGAAGGCGCGCAGGATCGCGTAGAACGGCCAGAAATACCATTCGGGAACGATGTGCGCGGGCGTCGAGAGCGGGTTCGCCGGGATATAATTATCCGGGTGGCCGAGATAGTTCGGGAAGAAGAACAGCAGGCCAGCGAAGATCAGCATGAAGATGCCGAGCCCGAAGCCGTCCTTCGCCGTGTAATAGGGGTGGAACGGGACGGTGTCCTGCTCACCCTTGACGTCGACGCCGGTCGGGTTGTTCGAGCCCGGGATATGCAGCGCCCAGATGTGCAGGATGATGACGCCCGCGATCACGAACGGCAGCAGGTAATGCAGCGAGAAGAAGCGGTTGAGCGCGGCGTTGTCGGGCGCGAATCCGCCGAGCAGCCAGATGCGGATGGTGTCGCCGACCAGCGGGATCGCCGAGAAGAACCCGGTGATGACCTGCGCGCCCCAGAAGCTCATCTGGCCCCAGGGAAGCACGTAGCCCATGAACGCGGTCGCCATCATCAGCAGGAAGATGACCACGCCGAGCAGCCACACCATCTCGCGCGGCGCCTTGTACGAGCCGTAATAGAGCCCGCGGAAGATGTGCGTGTAGACGACGATGAAGAACATCGAGGCGCCGTTGGCGTGTGCGTAGCGCAGGAACCAGCCCGCGTTGACGTCGCGCATGATGCTCTCGACCGAGTCGAACGCGACCGCGCCGTTGGCGGCATAGTGCATCGCCAGCACGATGCCGGTGACGATCTGGATCGCCAGCGCGGCGCCGGCGAGCACGCCGAAGTTCCAGAAGTAATTGAGGTTGCGCGGGACGGGATAGCCGCCGCCGAGTGAATTGTAGACGAGCCGGGGAACGGGAAGCCGCTCATCCAGCCACCGCGTCAGCGGCAGCTTCGGTTCGTATTGCTTGGCCCAGGGAAAGCTCATGGTCGTTCCTCAGCCTACCGTGACGACGGTGTCGGAGTTGAAGGCATAGTCCGGAACGTGGAGGTTCGACGGAGCGGGGCCTTTGCGGATGCGCGCGGCGGTGTCGTAGGCCGAGCCGTGGCACGGGCAGAAATAGCCGCCGAACGGACCCTTGTTCTCGCCCTCGCCCGCGCCGAGCGGGACGCAGCCGAGATGCGTGCAGACGCCCAGCGTGATCAGCCAGTTCTTCTTGCCCGCCTTGGTGCGCTGCTCGAGCGTCTGCGGATCGCGCAACGTCGAGATATCGACCGCGTCGGCTTCCGAGATTTCCTTCGGCGTCAGGTTTCGCACGAACAGGGGCTGCTTGCGGAACGACGTCTTGATCGCCTGGCCGGGGAGGATCTTCGACAGGTCGATCTCGGTGGTCGACTGCGCGAGCACGTCTGCGCTCGGGTTCATCTGGTTGATCAGCGGCAGGACGATCGCGACCGCGCCTACCCCTGCGAAGGAGACCGCGGCGATGTTGATGAAATCACGGCGGCGAGGATCATGGGCCTCTTCGTGAAACGGCTCTGGCGATTCGCCGGGGGGAACCATGTCGTCGACTGTCGCCATTCATCTCGCCCTTGCACGTTATTTTTTTCGTGGCCTGGCGGGGTTTCCGGTTTCGACGAACCGTTGCCCACCCTGCCCGACCGTCCCCACGGAGGCTGGCCTTTGATAGACGGCGGGGTGCGGGTTTGCCAACTGCATTTTGCTTTGGGTTACCACCCGGCCCCCGGCGCGCTAAGGGATCGGGCATGAGAATTGCCCTCTATCAGCCCGATATCGCCGGAAATGTCGGCGCCATTCTTAGGACCGCCGCGTGCATGGGGATCGGCGTCGACCTGATCGAACCGATGGGATTCACCTGGAGCGAGAAGGCCGTGGCGCGCTCGGGGATGGATTATGTGGGGGCGGTCGACGTGGTGCGGCATGTCGATTGGGACGCGTTCCTGGCGCAGGTGCAGGGGCGGATCGTGTTGCTGACGACGAAGGGCGCGGTGCGGCTGGATGTTGCCGA
>Ga0265798_10010050_pt1 | contig 11723 bp, 9 predicted proteins | sample P3T30metagenome_FD_192430 | JGI IMG/M metagenome (GOLD analysis project Ga0265798, IMG submission 192430) | Plant litter microbial communities from East Loma Ridge, Irvine, California - P3 T30 | ecosystem: Environmental > Terrestrial > Plant litter > Unclassified | place: USA: California... | reverse complement strand
GCAAGAAATACCCACCACCCTGCCCTTCCACCTGCAACTGCTGGTGCGCGAATACGGGCAAAGCACTTATCAACTCATCCTAGGACTAGCTCAGATTGAGGACGTGGCCGAGCGCACGCGCCGTGCGGCGGGCATCGTGCAGATGATGCTGCGCCTGCGCCCAAGCCTACGCGACCAGCCCGATATCCAGACCCGCCTCTGGAACCACCTGCACGCGTTGGCGGGCACCGACGTGGCCCTCGATGCCCCCGTGCCACTGACGCCTCCCCGCTTGTACTCCGAGCGCCCCAAGCGCGTGGAATACCCGCGCCAAGCACCTAAGCTAAAAGCCTACGGCCGCGGCGTCGAGGCCTTAGTAGCCAAAGCAATTGCCCTAGACGACCCGACCGAGCGCGAGCAGGCCGCCGTACAAATCGGGCGCACCATGAAATTCTTGTACCGCCAGCACAACAAGGAAAACGCTAAGGATGTGACCATCATCCGGCACCTGACCGAGCTGTCGGGCGGGCAGTTGAAGCTCGACGCCCAGGCAGTAGCCGACCAAGGATTGTTTGAGTTGGCTGCCCTGCCAGCTACTACGACTAGCCAGCCCGTTCGTACGGGCGGCCAAACAACTAATCGGTTTGAGGGCAACCGCGAAAACCGCGAGCGCCGCACCGACCGCCCGGAGAGTGGCTCAACCAGCTTTGGAGGCGGCAACAATAATAAAAAGCGCGACAAAAAGCGGAGCAAAAAATTTCGCTCCGAGCCTCAGCAGCCGCCGCAGTAGCTTTGCGGTCTTATTGGCTACGCTTTTTAAGAAGCTTGGTCAATTTGAATAATTGCTCATTGTTAATTGATAATTGAAAAAGAATGGCTGCATTCGAAGTACGCGGCGGACAGAAGCTGCAGGGGGAGATAATCCCGCAAGGAGCTAAAAATGAGGCGCTCCAAATTCTGTGCGCGGTGTTGCTCAGCCCCGAGCCCATCACCATCAGCAACGTGCCCAACATCCGGGACGTGAACAAGCTCATCGAGCTGCTGCGTGACCTAGGTGTGAAAGTGGGCCGTGTGGCTCCTGATACTTATGTGTTTCAGGCCGAGGATGTGCACATCGACTACCTCGATACGCCGCAGTTTGTGGCCCAAGCCCGCGAGCTTCGCGGCTCGGTGATGCTGCTGGGCCCCTTGCTGGCCCGCTATGGCCGCGCCCAACTGCCCAAGCCGGGTGGCGATAAAATTGGCCGGCGCCCACTCGATACGCACTTTGTGGGCTTAGAGAAGCTAGGCGCCCAGCTTACGCTTGAAGGCACTGATTTTTACCGCCTGCACGTAGCTGGCAAGCTGCACGGCGCCTCCATGCTGCTCGACGAGGCTAGCGTGACTGGCACGGCTAACATCGTGATGGCTGCCGTACTGGCCGAAGGCACTACCACCATCTATAACGCCGCCTGCGAGCCCTACTTGCAGCAGCTGTGCCGGATGCTGGTGCGCATGGGCGCTAATATTCAGGGCATTGGCTCTAACCTACTCACCATCGAGGGGGTAGAAAGCCTAGGGGGCACCGAGCACCGCATGCTACCCGACATGATAGAAATCGGCTCGTTTATCGGCCTTGCGGCCATGACGGGTTCCGAAATCACTATCAAGGACTGCCAGATTCCGGAGCTTGGCATCATCCCCGATACCTTCCGCAAGCTGGGTATCCAGCTAGAGTTCCGCGGCGATGACATCCACATTCCGGCTCAGGAGCACTATGAGCTAGCGACCTACCTCGACGGCTCCATCCTCACCGTGAGCGACCACACGTGGCCGGGCTTCACGCCTGACTTGCTGAGCATCATCCTCGTGGTGGCTACCCAGGCGAAGGGCACGGTGCTCATTCACCAGAAGATGTTTGAGTCGCGCCTGTTCTTCGTGGACAAGCTCATCGACATGGGCGCGCAGATTATTCTCTGCGACCCGCACCGCGCCACTGTTATCGGGCTAGACCGCCAGAAGCAACTGCATGGCATCACTATGTCGTCGCCCGACATTCGGGCTGGCGTGGCGCTCCTCATCGCCGCGCTCAGCGCCGACGGCAAGAGTACCATCCTCAACGTGGAGCAAATTGACCGCGGCTACCAGAATATTGACGAGCGTTTGAACGCCTTAGGTGCTGATATCCGCCGCGTATGAGGTTCAAGCTAAATTTAAGTCACAAGCTGTAACTAGCTTGCTTTCTGCAAGAAACACAAAAGCCTGGTCAGTACTGACCAGGCTTTTTTAGTGAACAGGTGGGTTACCCGCTTGGGGAAGCCGGATAAAGAGACAGCTGCGCAGCTGATTCTTTTCTCCTTCAGCTTTCCCCTATTTTCTGATGAAACACCTGATTTATCCGGCTCTACTCGGGCTGGCATTGGCAGGGTGCAGCCAAGAGCGTGGCAAAACAGAACTCGACACGGCGCCCGAAACCCCGGTTAGTCCAGCCGTTATAACACAAGCGCCAACGCCCGTAGTAGCTGTAGCTACACCGCCCGTAGTGGCCCGGCAGCTCGACCACGACATCGTTTACCAAGGCGAGCTCAACTTGGCGGTGGACAGCTTTGAGCAAGTATCGGCTAGCGTCAACCGGCTGCTGGTGCAGCACGACTCCTACCTGGCCACGGCGCACGAAGAGCGTGCCAACGGCCAACAGCGCCAGGAAATGACGATAAAAGTGCCACCCAAAGAGTTTGCAAGTTTGGTGGCTGCTCTCAGCCGCCTAGGGCATGTCGAGAACAAGGACATTGCCTCGACCGACATCACGGCCGATTTGCTGCAGGCCACGGCTAGCCTAGAAACTAAAAAAGCGGCCGTAGCTAAGTACCAGCAACTAGCCCGCTCAGCAAGTCCAGCCGAGGCACGCCGCCTCGATGAGCAAACCCAGCAATTGCGTGCTGACCTGGTCGCCGACCAAGCGCGCCTGCAGCAGCTAGGGGCACGTAGCGCCTGGGCCACCCTCACGCTACGCTTTTACCAAGTGCTGCCTGTACCCGAGCCCACTGTGCCGGTTCCTGCCTTTGCACCGCAGTTTTCAGCGGCTTTTTATCGCGGCTGGTCGCTGGTGCTCAGCATCTTGGTTACGCTTACCAATTTTTGGCCCCTAGGGCTGCTGGGAGCTGTAGGCGCGTGGGTCGTGCGGCGTTGGCAGCGGCGCCAGGCAGCGGAGCTGTAGGCAATATGCATTTGTAGCCCTAGCGGCATCTGATGAGAGCAGTCAAGCTCCGGCCACACCTGCAGCTTAGCTAGGGCTATAGCTTTCACCCATTTTCCTTGAGGCATGAAACGGTATCAATGGTTGGCCATCGGGCTAGTGGCTAGTATGCAATGGGGGTGCCAGCAAGCTCCCCAAAAACAAGATGTTCTCAATCTTAAAGAGAACATGATAATGGACGTCCCGCCTCTAGATAAGTCAATACCAGTAGAAGCGATTGCGCAAGACTCCGTAACCAGTGCACCTACTGCAGCACCTGCGGCCCGATTGCTTGTCTATCACGCCGAAATACGCCTAAAAACCGACGATATAGCCCACGCTGGAGCCCGTTTAGATAGCTTGGTGCGTCGTAACGGCGGGCATCTCAGCACTTTTCTTGAAACCCGAGCCGATAATGAATGGCGGTACGTAACTACTATCCGAGTGCAGCCAGTCCGCTTTCAGGCACTACTGGGTGGTCTAGTTGGCTTAGGCAGGGTGGAGAGAAAGGAGCTAAGTACCGACGACGTGACCGCTGAACACGCCGATGTAGCGGCCCGCCTCCAAACCAAGCGCGCTGTGGCGCAGCAATACACCGCTCTGCTTAGTAAAGCCCAAAAAATCAAAGATATTCTAGAGATTGAGGAAAAGCTAGGCGAGGTGCGCGAAGAAATCGAAGCCACCGAGAGCCGGCTCAAAACGCTGAACAACCAAGTAGCCTACTCCACCATCGAGCTTACGCTCTACCAGCCGCTGCCGCAGTCTGTGCCCGATGCCCCAGTCGTGTCGCTAAGCAGCCGTGCCGTTGAAGCTTTTTACGATGGGTGGCAACTGCTTACCTCGCTCTTGATTGGTGCCATCAACCTCTGGCCAGTGTTGCTGCTCGGGGCAGGCGGCTGGGTGCTCTGGCGCCGCCGCCGGGCACGGCGACTAACTACGCCGCGCCCACCAGCCCCTACAGCTGCTTCCTAATACGCAAAAGTGCCCGCTGCACACCTAGGTGTACAGCGGGCACTTTTGCGTATTAGCTAACTTTTCTTCAGTCTACTATCATATCTACTACGCTCGTTACCAGCGAGAGAGATAAGCTGAAAATCAGCGCGCTCAAAAAGCCCGTAACCGAGAAGCTGCTCATCAGAAAATCGGCGAGCTTCACGATGATAACGTTGATAACCAACAAGAAAAGCCCTAGGGTCAGCAGCGTAATCGGGAAGCCAATGAGCTTAAGTATTGGTTTCACGGTGGCATTAAGCAAACCCAGCACGATAACCAAGATAGCAGCACTGCCTACGCCGTTGAGCTGCACATTGGGCAGCACCTGCGCCAAGCCGTAGGTAAGCACGGCCGTGAGAATGAACTTTATCAGGATTTTGCCCATGTGAGTAAAGGTGTTTTGGTGAAAGAATTAGTCGGCGCTTTCCATGCCCTTGGCTGCCAGGCGGCCCTGCGATACGGCCATCCAGTTGCAGAGCTGGTAGAGTAAGCGGGCACCCACGATGCCGTTCCACTCGCTGTCGCCGGGCGCTACCTCATTAAGGTCTAGGCCGATAATAGTACGCCCCGAGCGCACTACCTGGCGCAGCAGGTAGGTAGCTTCCTCAAACTCTAGGCCGCCGGGCACGGGCGTGCCGGTGCCGGGGCACAGTTTGGGGTCGAGGCCGTCGATGTCAAAGCTGATGTAAACTTTCTGTGGCAGCTGCGCAATGATTTTACCGCACACCTTCTTCCACGACTTCTTTACAAACTTCTCCTCACTCAGGAAACGCTGACCGAAAATGGCTACTCGGCCCACCGAATGCTCGATGAGGTCGGCCTCCTGCTGGCACATATCTCGAATGCCAACCTGCACCAGCTTCTTCACCTGCGGCAGTTGCAGGGCGTTGTACATGATGCTGGCGTGTGAGTACTTAAAGCCCTCATAAGCCGGACGCAAGTCACAGTGCGCATCAAATTGCAGGATGCCAAAGCCTTCGGGGTGGCGCTCAGCCAACGCATGCAGGTAGCCTAGGGGCGTGCTGTGGTCGCCACCGAGTACGGCTACGGCCTTGCCTGCATCGAGCAAGGCGCCGGTTTTTTGCTTAAGCCATTGCAGCAGCTTGTCGCCTTCGGCATTGATACGGCTTGTAGCGGGGCCGTGTAGGGTAGCCTCGGCGGCGGGCTGACCACTTTCGAGCCAGCCAATGTAGCCCGCGGCCAACGGCCGCAGGTCGCGGCTGATTTGGGCAATTGCCTCATCCTCCTCTTCCATGGCTAGGCCTAGCTTCCAGGCGTCGGGCAGGTCGGGGTCGTAGAGGTCTACTTGCAGCGAGGCTTCGCGGATGGCTTCGGGGCCCTGCGCCGTGCCGGCGCGGTAGCTCACGGTTACTTCCCAGGGCACGGGCACTACTACTACCTGCGCTTCGTCGGGGGTAAAGGGCAGGCCAAACAAGCCGCCCGCCGCATCGCCCAGGGCGTTGGGGTCAAAATTAGCTATTTTTTGAGCGCGAGAATCTGTTGACACGGGTAAAAAATAACACCAAGTGCCGGGCACTTGGTGGAGTGAAAAGTGAGCTTAAAAATAGACAGCGTAAGGACCCAGGTAGCTAGCTATGCGTAACAAAGGATTACTAAGCAGCCGATTGGGTCTTACCTAAAAAATCGTAAGTACGAATGATTTCCAGAATTTTTTCGAAGGTAGCTCGGTCGAAAAACAGCATGAGCGGCAGCTCTACCGAGTTGTTTTTATCCGAAAACTGGGTAATGACGGAGAAAATAAGTGGCTGCAGCGCGTCGGGGTCTGGCATCAGGCTGTACAGGGCCGTCGAGAGGTCACCCGTCGGCGTGAGGGGCGGCGCCCCGTAGATGTTGGCCTTCAAAATGTTGGCTAGCTGCGTTACCAGCGCCCCCGTAATGATGTTGCTGATTTCCAACAACAACGACTCCTGCAATTCATTGAGCTGTAGCGAATCGGGCACCTGCATACGCAGGCAAACCTTAGACAGCCGCTGAATGTGCTGGCCCGAGAAGAACATAAACGTCGACCCGTTAAAATCGCCCCTAATGTCGCTCTGAATGGCTACGTAGCGCGCCTGGTACTCGCGCACCCGCCCGATAATGTCGGTGCTTGGCAGCAAGTCTAAGTTAGGAACTTCCAGCATCACCCGCTCCTGCGCAATCACTGCGAAGCTATCGGCCGCGCGTGCTAGGCCAATATTGAGAATTTCGCGGATGATGTCGCGCTCCAATTCATTCATTAAGACACTCATAACATTCTAGGCGTAGAAGCAGCAAGCATAGCCTGCGCGGTACTTACGAAAGCAAGTGAAAAGCGGCTGAAGTCAAGGCCGTTTAGTTAGGAACAAGCGAGTGAGGGCGGGCACATCGAGCACTAGGCACAGCTGTCCGCTACCCAGCAATGTAACTCCCCCAAATAAGTCTATCGTATCCAACGGCTTACTCAGGGGCTTGACCACAATATTTTGTTGGCGCAGGAAGCGGTCTACTATCAACCCCAGGCGGCGGTTGTTATAGCTCACCACTAGCACCTGATGTAGGGTATCGTCTAGGGGCAGGTCGGCGCGGGTGGCGCGGGGCAAGGGCTCGTCGCCTTCCACGTACAGCAGCTGGCGCAGGGGCACCAGAGGCACGTTTTCTTCCTGCACGCGGGTCATCAGCAGGCCGCCTACGGCAAAAATCTCATCGGCGTGCAGTGCCAACACGGTATCGGTATGCAGCAGCGGCACGGCGTAGGCGCGGGCATCGAGCTCGACTAGTAGGGCGCCCTTCACGGCGATGGATGTAGGCAGCACCAGCGTAAACGTGGTGCCCTTGCCCAACTCCGAGTTCACGCGCAGTTGGCCACCTAGGGAGTCGATAGCCAGCTTTACTACGTCGAGGCCCACACCCCGGCCCGAGATGTCGGTAATTTTCTCCGCCATCGAGAAGCCGGGCTCAAACAGTAGCAGCCACACGCCTTCTTCGTCCAGTAGGGCAGCGGCCTCGGCCGTTACCACGCCTTTGCGAATGGCTTTTTGGCGTACGGCCTCCGTATCGATACCGCGGCCATCGTCCTGCACCTGAATCAGCACGTCGTCGCGCTCAGTAAGAGCCGAAATACGCAGCTGGCCCACCGCAGGCTTGCCAGCCGCCACGCGGGTGGCAGCGTCTTCGAGGCCGTGGCTCACGCCGTTGCGCACGATGTGTAGCAGCGCATCCGTAATGAGCTGCAGCACGTTACGGTCAATCTGCACGTCTTGCCCGGCCAGCGTCAGCTCTACCTGCTTGTTTTCGGCAGCGGCCACGTCGCGCACCACCCTAGGAAACTTGTTGAGCAAGACCCCCGCGCCTACCAAGCGCACATCCATCACGGAGTACTGCAAATCGTCAGAAATGCGGAACAGGTGCTGGGCAGTGGTTTGCAGGGCGGCGTTGCCAAGCTCGGCAGCCAGGGTCAGAATGCGGTCGCGGTCAATTACCAGCTCCCCCACTAGGTTTAGCAAGTTGTCAAGCTTCTTAACTGGAATGTAGACCAGGTCCGACAGCTCCAGCTTGCGACCGGCGTCGGCATCAGCTTCCTCAGTGGTTTGCTCTTGGGCAGCCTGCACGGGCTCCTCCCCCTGAATAAGCCGGTCGAGGTTATCAAGCAGTGCATGTGCATCGACCGACTCCTGGCCGGCGCCCACGGCCCGAATCATGTTGCCTAGGGTGTCTACGGCCCCAAAGGTGAGCGGCACCAGCGAGCCCGTAAAGTCACGCTCCTGGCCCCGAATCTGCCCAAAGAGGGTTTCCATCTTATGGGCCACCTCCCCCATGTCCACAAATCCCATGGCCCGAGCATTGGCCTTGAGGTTGTGCATAAGTCGGAAAAGCTCGTTGAGCGCCTCCGTATCCTGCGGATTGCGCTCAAGCTCGCTCAAGTGGCGCGACATGGCGTCGTAGTATTCCAACGCCTCGGCCATGAACAGCTCCCGATATTCCTGGTCGCGTGATTTCATAGCCGTTGGGGTAATGCTCGGCGCGGGCTGGCTGGCGTCAAGCTTCCGGCTGGCCTAGGTGCACGCCGCCTACCAGCCGGGGGCGCCCCAGCCGGCCAGCAAAGGCCTGATAGCAAACTAGTAGACATCAGCAGCAACACGATGCGGAGAAAGTAGATGATAACCCAGCCGCCAGACTGGTAGTGACAATATAGGATATAGCGGACCTAGGCGCGGGGACCATCGCCCTGTAGCGCGCCGCCCACGATTTCGAGCACGCGCTCTTCCGAAAAAGGCTTGACGATGTAAGCCAGCGCTCCATTTTCAATAGCCTCGTTCACAATGGTTTCCTGGCCTACGGCCGAGCACATCACTACTTTGGCATCGGGCTGCTGCTGGCGAATGCCTTTGAGCACATCGAGCCCCGTGTTATCGGGCAGAATTACGTCGAGGGTAATGAGGTCGGGCGTGGTAGCTACGGCCATTTCCAGCGCCTGCTGGCCGTTGGCGGCTTCGCCCACTACGTCGTAGCCGGCGTCGGTGAGCATATTTTTGAGCATCGTCCGCATATAGAACGAGTCGTCGACGATGAGAATGCGCTTATTCATGAAGCTGTACTGGGGATAAAGAGGAAAGCAGTAGGAGGCTGGTGGCAGAGGGCCACGCGGGCTCTCTACGGCTTTTCGGGCGGGGTGGGTGCGTTTGGCGCTTCATCGGCCTTGGCAGCGGGTGGCGCTGGCCGCCCAGGCAGGCGCATTATCTCGCTAGGGGTTAGCAGTTTAGCCATATCGAGCACAATAATAACCCCTTCGCTATCGGGCAGCTTAGCAATGCCTTCGAGATACTTATCGCGCTGGCCACTGTCTTGCACAAATTCTGGGGCAGGCTCGATGAGGCTAACCGGAATGGTGAGGGGGCGCGGCACCTCGCGCACCATCAGCCCTAGGGTGTAGTCGGCAGCCTCTACGGCCAGCGTGTAGGAAAAGCCGGGCACGGGCCGGCCAGCCGGCCGCAGTTGAAACCGCTCTTCCAGGTCCACGATGGCAATGATATCGCCGCGCAGGTTGGCAATACCCTTGATAAAGGGCGGCGTTTTAGGCATTTTCACCACTTCGGGTGTCACCGTCACCTCCTTTACCTGCTCGATACGAATACCGTAGTCCTCGTCGCCCAGCCGAAAAACGATGAGCTGGACTACAGCTTCCGGCGCTACCGGAGCCGCGCGGCGTGAGCCGGGTGCCGCAGAAGAATCAGCCATATATAGTTACTTCCTAGATTAAGCCTAGGTGCCTGCCTCCGCGGAAGCAGGCACCTAAGTAGCGTTGCATTAGTCTTTCGAGCGAGCCTTGGAGGCACGAGGACGCGCAGCCTTCGCTGGGGTAACAGCTGGTGTGGGCTCTTCGACCGCCGGCGCCGGAGCAGCCGCCTTTGCGCGACGGCGCGGAGGCGCAGTATTTTTCAGCGGCTCGGGGGCCGGCGCGGCAGTAGCGGCGGGCTTGCGCACCGGACGGGTGGGGCGGGCAGTGGCCGCCGAAGCAGCCTGCCCATTGGGCCCGGCAGCACTGGTGTTAGTGGTGCCATAACCTAGGGCGCCACGCCCTGGCTGCGGGCGGCTGCTCGTAGGGGCAGGTGCTGCTGGGGCAACTGCAGGCGCCACTGGGCGCCGCACCAGGCGCCGAGGCAGGGGTTCGGGTTCCGGCTCGGGTTCGGGCTCGTAGTATTCCACAAGCTGGAAGGTTTCGAGGCCGCCTTGCAAGTCGTCGGCAATGTCGGAGAGGCGCTGCGACGAGCTTACCAGCTCTTGCATGGAGGTCGAGAGCTGGCGGGCTGTGCCAGCCACCTGCTGAGTGCCAGTAGCCGTTTGCTCGGCAATGGCTACTACTTCTTCCACGTACTTTACTACGTCGCCAATAGACGTTTGCTGCTGGGCCGTAGCCGTGAGAATGTCGCGCGACGTACGCAGCGTTTCGCCGCTACTGGTAGCAATATTCTTAAAGGCCGTGCTGGCTTCGAAAGTAGCATTTTTACCCTTAAGTACCCGGCTTTCCATGGCGCTGATGGCCGCGGCGGCGCTAGTAGTATCCTTGCGTACATCTTCGACCAGGGTCGCGATTTCGCTAGCCGACTTGCGCGAGCCTTCGGCCAGCTTGCGGATTTCCTCAGCTACCACGGCAAAACCACGGCCGGCCTCACCAGCTCGGGCTGCTTCGATAGCAGCGTTGAGGGCCAGCAAGTTGGTCTGAGAGGCAATGTCAGTAATCACGCCTAGCGACTTGCTGATTTCCTGCGAGCGTGTGCTCAGTACTTCGATGGTACGCGAGGTCTGGGTGGCCGCACCGGAGATTTCCTCCATGTTCTTCACCACTTCGGCCACCGTCTTTAGGCCCTGCTGCGAGCTTTGCTCACCCATGATGGCCGATTTGTTTACCACGTCGGCTTTGTTAGCCGTTTCGCGGGTGGCTGTCATGATTTCTTCAATCAGCTTGAACGCCTGGTCGGTCTTGAGGGCCTGGTTTTGGGCGCCTTCAGCCATTTGCTGCATAGCCAGAGCTACGTCAACAGTCACCCGGCTCATTTCCTGGCCCTTGTCTACCATTTCTTCCGAAGAAGTACCTACTACCTGGGCCGAATCGTTGATCTCGCCGAGCAGCGTGTTGAGGTTTTCTACAGCCAAGTTCAGCGAGTTCGACATCGAAAGAATATCGCCCGTCGTCTGAATCTCTACGAGTTGCGTCAGGTCGCCTTCCGACATGGCCTGCACCACACGGCTCACTTCCAGCACCGGCAGGCCGATGCTTTCGATGAGCGCATTCAGGGTGTCTACCAGCTCTTTCCACGAGCCCGACACGCCGCCCACCGTGGCGCGCTCGGTCAGCTTGCCCTCGGCACCCGCTACGCGGGCCACGCGGCTTACCTCCGAGGCCAGGCGGTTGAGGTCGTCCACCATCAGGTTGATGGTTTGGGCCAGGTCGGCTACCTCACCAGCGGCCTCTAGAGTCAGCTTTTGGGTCAAGTCGCCCTGGCTTACCGCCGTCACGATTTTTATGATGCCCCGCACCTGCGTGGTGAGGTTGGTGGCCATCGTATTTACGTTGTCGGTCAGGTCTTTCCACACGCCGCTCACGTTGGGCACTTCGGCCTGCCCGCCGAGCTGGCCTTCGGTGCCCACTTCTACGGCCACGCGAGTTACCTCGCCAGCGAAGATGTTGAGCGAGTCCACCATCTGGTTGATGTTGTCCTTGAGGTCGAGCAGCTCGCCGCGCACGTCTACCGACACCTTTTGCGAGAGGTCACCGCGGGCTACAGCCGTAGTCACGTTGGCAATGTCGCGCACCTGGCTGGTGAGCGAGGCGGCCATTGTGTTTACGTTGTCCGTCAAGTCTTTCCAGGTACCCTTTACACCTGGCACGTTGGCCTGGCCACCTAGCTTGCCTTCGGTGCCTACTTCGCGGGCCACGCGGGTTACCTCGTCGCCAAACACGTTCAGCGAGTCCACCATCTGGTTGAGGTTCTCCTTAAGCTGCAAGAGCTCACCGCGAACGTTTACCGTGATTTTCTGGCTGAGGTCGCCGCGGGCT
>Ga0265798_10010046_pt1 | contig 11725 bp, 14 predicted proteins | sample P3T30metagenome_FD_192430 | JGI IMG/M metagenome (GOLD analysis project Ga0265798, IMG submission 192430) | Plant litter microbial communities from East Loma Ridge, Irvine, California - P3 T30 | ecosystem: Environmental > Terrestrial > Plant litter > Unclassified | place: USA: California... | reverse complement strand
TACTCTTCCAGTGACGATATCGAGGATCTATGGCCGCCTTCAACACCCCGCTATGTCTGGAATCGATACCGAATGGTCCTTACTTCAGCTTCAAGGGAATTGGAGATGGATAATCGAAGTTATGTGATCCCTGCCGATGTAGAATCCAAAGTCGGTATCCACCTGTTCAAGATCCGCACCCGGACCCGCCCTGCTACAGCTCCCGGCTCGGATACGCCATCAAGAAATGATCCCGAACTCACTCGCCGTATGGTGTATAGCAGCACTGTCGTCACCACCTTCCAGCCATATACTGTCGACTTTAGAGAATCCCGTCGAGGGTATTTGTGGAAGGATGAGGATGACGAGGTGGATGTGACGCAGATATGCGAGTGTATAGATGGCAGGAGCGAGCATAATTGGTACCTACGACTAGGCTCTTTGTAAGATCTCCCTCACTAGAGCCCCACTGATGGCAGGGAAACGTATGTGCTATGGTACAACGCCATCAGCATCGCGCGTGATTGTCTAGTGTACGTTCTAAACCCTGTGCTCTACTAATAAAACAGGGCCAATTCATTCGGATGTGGTGTCGCATTCCGCCAACGACTCGTCCTTTCACATTACCCCAACACTGCTGTACGACAACGACTACTGTTGCAAGAAATCGCAGCAGCAGCCGCACGATGGTCTACCCGCCATCTACCCCTTGCGAACGATACTCCGCCCCCATCGCCTATCCGTCCAGCTCCACGCTTACCTCTTCGTCATCCATCCAAGGGAATCCTAAAGAGACGGACCAGTACGGGCGATATCAAGGATTGCCCGATTATCGCACCGTGGTCGAATTTGCAGGGATATATCGACGGATTGACGGCGTTTGAGAATGGATATGATGTGGAAAGGGAGTTGCGGGAGGAGCGGTATGCGCAGATGGGCTTGTTGGATCGAGTGCCTAGGGAACGGACCGAGACGGATGGGACTGTGAGGGTGGGAGCGGGGATTGCGGTTGAGGCTGATGCTACGGCTACGGCTCGGGAGGATGGCGGAAAGGGAGCGACAGGACAAGGACAACCCGGTCGACTGGGAGGAACTTCCACGCAAGCCCAACGCCGGCCCCAAGCGCTGGACGGCTCTCTCCTCGCTCCGTCCTCTGTCGAACCCACTCCCGCGCTCTCCGACATTAGTCTTCCCACCACCGAAGAGGTTCAGTCTCCCTCTGAATTTCTTACAATCCTACCCCGCCGACGTCGACCTAAGAGCGCAAGCAGTCGAATCCCACCACCTCCCGACTCGCCTGGCGCTACACGATCTTCCCCGCCTGAGGATGATGGCAGCGAGCGCGATGACATTCTATCCGACTGTGTCAACGAGTGCCTCGATACCTATCCTGCTTTCGGCGATCCAATCGATCCCGACGATGTTCCTCTCCCAGCCTCACCCATGCTACCCAATTGGTCAAACAATACCGATGTTCCGCCTCGTACACCTGCAGTCCCATACGATGTTTCCGGTCCCAGTACTGTTCTTGCGGCTCATTACAACGAAATACCCATCACCATCGACCACGACCCGCCTAAATACGGAATAAACTGGCCATACCAAGACCCCCCTAGGGCGGTATTTGGTGTACCCCTTTCTCGTGAGGCCATGTCGATGTTTTCCGACTCTATATACTTCAGTGCAGTCAAGAGTATCGATAAAACACGCAATGAGAAGATGCAAATGGCAATCAATCAGGCTGGAGGGATTAGAGCGCTTGGAGTGGATACTGCAGAGATCTTTGGATTTATACAGGCGGAAAAGGAAGGCGAGGTTGCTCTGGGTGTGCAGGATCTGAATCTGGAAGCGGGGACGGGGGCGGAAGTGGTTGAAGGGCAAAGGGATGTGCCGGTAAAGAAGTTGGACAAAGGGAAAGGCAGGTCGAGGGAGGATATGGATGATGGACCACGGAGGGAGGGTATCCAGAGTGCACCGCGCAAGAACAAGGGCAAGGGAAAAGAGGTGGTCGTCATGTCGGAAGAAGAAATGGCAGAGGCGAGGAGGATTATTCTTGAAAAGCTCGGTAACCTCCCACCGCCCTTTTTCCTCAAGACGCCCAAGGGCAAGGGCAAGGATAAGGACAAGGGCAAAGACAAAGTGCCCAGCTCGAGCCGATCTACACGCAGCACCCGATCCACCGCCAAGTCGTTCCTTGAATATGCACAACAACAACTGTCCCCTTCGACCCGTGTCGAACAACCACAACTCTCTTCCTCACCCAGCGAGCCTACCCCTGAATACATGTCGCCTGCGGAGAAACGACCTTCACCGCCCGCATACAGCTGGCCCACTTGCGGCACTAGTGATCTTCAAGCTGTCCGAGAATCCCAAATCCGACTAGGCAGTACACCCTCTATCCCCGCAGCGACTCTTGATGATACTCCGGCTAGTACCATGGTCTATACACCGTTCACTGGACAATCTACCATCACTAGAGAGACGCCAGAGGATACGCCAACCCACAGACGAGCAGTGAGGGCTCGAGCGAGGAATCAAAAGCGAGCGAGTGAGGAGCAATTGCAAAAGGAGAAGAAGAGGGTCAAGGATGAGGCATTGAGGGAAAAGGTCGTGGACAAGGTTGAGTCTTGGAAGAGTAAGGACATTGGTGAGGATGATGTGTTTGGGACCAAGACGGGCGAGTAGGGTGTAGATTGAGGTAGAGTTGCTTGTTGATTGTATGATGCATCGTTGCCTAGTGTGTCATTTGTTATTATATCGTTCTAATCCATTTCCCGTCTGCTCCTACAGCCATTCTACTCTCTATTCCCTATGCTATCGAGCCTTGAGAATATCCAGAATCACTTTGGATCCATTCTTGACTCCTTCTCTGCGTGAGAATTCCAGCCCAGCCCGAGATTCGCACCATGATATCAGTTCTGGCGTGTCCATCGTTGGCGTGCCGCGTTGACCATCGACTGCAGGGAGATTTGGGTCGGATGTGGATGAATTGGTATCGGGCAGAGGTATATTAGACGATGTGGGGTCTGAGGACGTCGAGGATGCGGGGAGAAGAGGCAGAGCGCCGAATGAAGATGATATCGAGAGGGTGTAGAGTGTATTGATTATTTGGTCATCTGTCCATTAGTCTCTTTCATGTTACTGCTGGCTTGGTGCTAAGCGAGCGATGGAGCTGATGTGGGAGGGACTGTGTGTATGGAGGTGAGTATGGAGTTGATACTGAAAAGTCACGGAGACAGAATGAGGAGAGGGAAAGGAAGGAGTGCAGGATAGCTGGGGACGTACATTCCAGCTGTAATACTATACATCAGCCCCGTCCTATCCCATAGTAGACCGCTCAAGTACTTACATTCAAGTCTCCCATTCTCCCCCACTCCCCCTGGCTCAAAGACCGATGCCTGTACCCGCCCAATCTCCTCAAGTACCCCTCTAGCTCTATCAACCAATACCCCCCCTTCCTCCAACGCTCTCAATGTATCTTCCAGCGTAACTTCATCCCTCCTCACTGAAGATCTCACTGAATTGACAGATCCAGATGTCCCCCCCTGGCCGAGAGCAGAGGGTGGGAAAGATTGTGAAGGAGGAGCTAGACCTAGGAACGGATTCGTATTGGGTGTTAATGCTAATCCGGATGTTTGCTGAGCGATTGACGGGAGGAGATTTGATAAGGGTGATGGAAGCGATTGAGGGCTTGGGTAAGGGTAGAATGGGGAGGACATTGTGGTATGAGGGGTGTGAGGTGTGAAACGAAAGATGAAAATGAAGACAAGATGAATTGATTGAATAAACGCGTTGGAGGGTATATCCGTTTTGCGGGTATACATCTTTGGGTCATCATGCATACACTGCCTGACCTAGGCTAGAAATCTAGTCTGCCTAGTCTACATTCCTTCCACACATTCTTCTCCCCCAGCTGCGTGAAACCTAGGCGACTTTTCCCTTCCCGATCCCTGGGATAAGAACACCAGTAGTATCCCTATACTTGGCCCAATCCTGCTCCTTGCCCCATTTCTTCTCGGCACTCTTCTCAAGAGGTGGTACACCAGACGCGTACCTGAGTAGCAGGTAAGTAAAGAGCGGGGAGACGAAGCCAATGTATTTCCATTGAGGAGGAGCGACGGCGGTAGAGAGGAGAGGTGGTCCGAATTGAAGTAGTACTTCTCCTAGGTAACTGGTTATCAGCAAAGTACAGGACAGACGTGTATGAGAGGGGACATACTTGGGGTGCCTAGAGATAGACCACAGTCCAGATTGAATAAACTTCTCATCATGCTTCTTGGCGTCCTTGTCTGATCTCCAGGCAGATTTTTCTGTTCGGTCAGTATTGGAAGATGGTGCAAATAAAGACGAACGAGAATCAGCTAGGATCTCTAATCCAAGTCCACCGGCCCAGATTCCAACACCAATCAAATCCCTCAAACCAAGTGCGGGGTGAGCAGCTCGGGGAATTGTGTTTACGAGAATAGCAGGAAGGGAGACCAGGGTGATCCACGTTGCTTGGCCCAACCTATATCCCGTTAGCCCTTGTGCCGCTCCTCGAAACGCAGGGAGTAGCTCACCAGGCAACACTGAACTGTCCAGTGTTCTTCTTAATCTCGTCAAATCGAGAGTCTTTGCCGTGTTTTAGGACTCGCTATCCGTCAGTCTCATACAGTATACCAAGACTTCGAAGTAAAAGAAGGAGACTCACGCCAAAGAGATAATAACCCAATCTCCCCGCCCACAACGCAATCATTCCACTAATCAACAACTGCCTAGGATGATGGGATGCAAGACTTGGGAATGAAAATGGAATCTGTCGTCCGGTGGAGAATCGAGAGATGATGGCGGGTGACATCTAATTATCAGCTCTCGTCTCACCTGTCATCCCTCTCAATATCTGCGTGACTTCTCGACTCCTCCTGTTCACTGCTTTCCTCCGACCTGCCTCTTAGAAAAGGGTCAAGACACGTACCAGAGAGACCAAGGTGGTCGAGATGAATCCCAATGATCCGGCTAGATCGTAAAACTTGTCACTCTGCGCTGGCACCGAGTATGCAGCGAAAGCAGCTTGAACTGCGAATCTGAACATCAGCGAGACTGAACACCGCGCAATCCAGGTCTCTAAGCGCGTAGGTAAGCCAGCGATGGGTCCAGAGACCCCCTACTGTGAAGCACTCTCCTCGGCGAGCTCGGGGACCTCGATGCGAATACCAGTCCAGAGGAACTCACGTGAACCCTACAACCCCAGCGACTCGCCCACCCTGCGTCTGTCCAATTGTAGATATCTGTGCTCCCATTGCGGCTGTTTATCTCTCAAAGATGATAATGGAAGTATAGAGAGGAGGTAGATCGTAGTATATATATTCAGCAGTAACAAACAACGTAGCTGTCGCGTATCCTCGGCCCTCGGTCCTCGGCTCGGTCAACTCGGGCATCATGTGCCTGGTCACTACGTCATGACCACGTGATGATCGATCGACAATCTCACTAGTGTGATTGCGATAACGCCGGTGTGTGCTATGCATGTATTAATCGATAATGCCGATGCATTGACTAGGCTAATTCACGAATATTACAGAAAGTACAAGCAACAGAGGAATGTATGGATATGTGGTACAAGAATGACTAGAAATCATGACCGAAATCAAGTGATATTTCAATTTCGGGGAATTCATCCACTAAATGGGATAAATCGGGTATAGGAGCAGCCTTGACGGGTGCGGGTTTAAGCGAGAGTGTAGAGACTTGCTTCGTGAGGCGTGAATCGCGTGTGATGGGTGTTCGGGTAGTCGAGGGTGTTGAACGGAGTGTAGAGGGAATTGAGCGGGGCGTCCGTGATGGAACCGTGGATGTGTGACTAGATCCGGCTAAGCGTGAAGCTGGCGTAGGAGCTCTGGCCGTTGCGATGCTTGGTCGTACCGTTCGTGACGTTGATGCAGCATTCGACGTTGTCTGTGTAGAGACAGCCTTGGGTCGCCTGAACATCGGTTCTTCCAGATCATCGTCATCTGATATTAGCCACTTTGTCCACAGCAACCGCAGTACAAGAGACCTACCACCAAAGTCAAGTAGCTGAAGTGACACTTCCTCACAGGGGGGCGCAGGCGGGATATCCTCCTGTGGCTTCATTCCCCATAGTACCGGCAGATCGTTAAACACCTTGAACTCTTCGGCGCAACAGTCGATCGCCCCAATAGGTACATGTGGAAGTGCTACCATCAGCTCCTTGTCTAGGTATAGCCACTATAGTGACCCCGACGACCAACGGGCCGAACTTCTGTGACTCACGTATAGACCTAGGAGGCATGTGTTCCACATCCCCATCACCTCCCTCTTCTTCCTCTACTACTCCCCCTAATCCAATCTCATGTATTCCCTCTGTAATACTCTCCAGCGATTCTCCTTCTTCCCACTGTTTAGCGGACGGCGTGGTGAACTGAGCTTTATCAATCACAGGTACAGAAGGGGTAAATGACTGTCTTGATCTTCTAGGTTTAGATGCGGACGGGAGCGGGGTTGCCATTACTTCTCGTTTAGCAGGGGCGGGAGTTCGGACGGCTTTGGCGGGTGTCTTGTTGGGTCGAATCGTGGGTAGGTTGCCGAATGATTTAGAGGGTTTGATAAATTGGGATTGACTCGTGCTTGCAAATAGTCTCTTTGGTGCTGTTGGTCAGTGGTGGTTGCGTGTTGTTGTCATCCGGGAACGATCAAGTGGGAACGATGGTATCATGATAAGAAGAGTGATATGATGGACCTGATGAACATACCAATATCCTCCTCCTTCCCTTTGCCCTTATCCCCAGCGACACTCTTCCCCAACCTCACAGTATTAGGTATCAACATCCCCGTTCCCCCTTTCAACACCCCTTTACTAGGCGTCTTACTAGGAAGTGCACCCGCATTCTCTTTATCTACATTCTTGTGATTCGTCTTCTTGACTGTATTGGTATAATGACGAGGAACATGAGTAGTTTGTGGTCGTTGAACAAACATTATATGTACAGTATGGGTATGATTAGATGAGTTGCCAGCAGAAAGCAGTCGCGTAAAGGATCACGGTGCCACACTTAGCTCCACGTGTAATTCCGCGAAATTACCGAACCTACCTCCACCATTTGATTCCGGTGTATTGTTACCCACCTTAGCACTAGGGCTGTAGCATAGATACCTATACATACCTATACTTGTATGTACCCCTTCCCATAGCTACCCATCACACTCAGGCTGACAGATAGACCAAGATGGACAAGGAGAAGATCGCAAAGCTACAGGCTCAGATCCGAATCGGTATGTCCAAGTCTGATATTCAGAGGACGCGATGAAAGGGAATGATAGCTGACTTGTGCCTTCAATCAAACATCAAACATTCGATACTACATATACACCTTCTCGTACTCGTACTATATCCCGGCCCCTCGATATCTCTACAATCCATGCCGTACACACGACTACCCAACTCGCAATTACTCGATGCCTCAATCCACTCAATGACTCGCTTCAATGGACAGGCGGAAAAGGAACTCCCCGACGTAAAGTCGTCAAGAAGTCTCAGGCTGCGTCTCAAGGAGATGACCGAAAGCTCCAGGCTGCTTTGAAGAAGTTGAACGTTACCGCTGTCTCTGGTGTCGAGGAGGTCAACATGTTCAAGGATGATGGAAATGTCTTGCACTTTGCTTCTCCAAGGGGTGCGTTATTCCTTTTCTTCCTCCACTGATTCATCTGTCATGGTGTTGAACGACTGGGTTGGGGAGTACGTTTGGCAGAGAAGCGATGAGCACGGAATTATGGGGATGGACGGCTCGGACGGATGTGTTATTCTGGATATCGGGATATGTCGTCGCTATACCCCATATCCCCACCCAACCGGACTTGTCCAAATCCCGAGATCTAAGGGGCACGGCTACCGCTACTGAGAGTCGTGTTATTGCACCCAGCAATACGTGGGCAGCGCGTACAGCCAAAGCCAACATTCCCCCTCGTCATGTCGCTCGCCCACCTTGCTCCCGTCCTATCTCGCTTCGCCTATCCGTAGCCCGCTAACCATCAGTCCAAGTCCAGCAAGCCGCCGGATCCAACACCCTAGCAATCTACGGTCCAGGTCAAACAAAAGAACTCACCGAACTCGTCCCAGGAATCCTCAACCAACTAGGTCCCGATTCCCTCGCCAACCTACGACGACTCGCAGAATCCTACCAATCCATGACAGCCCGTCAGGCAGCTATGGCCGGTGGTGCCGCTGGTGCTGGATCTGGAGATAAGGAGGGAGAAGTTGGGGATGATGATGAGATTCCTGATTTGGTCGAAAACTTTGACGAGGCCGGAGAGAAGAAGGAGAAGGCTAGTGATTTGGAAGAGTTGGAGTAGGAGTAGACCGACAGACCGACAGGTCTGGAGGTTGGTTGATGGCTTCACTTCTCATCCTGCTTGCTAGCTAGCTAGATGTCGGTAGTTGATAGTTGCAAAAATGACTCTTGTACATAATGCCATTGAATGCACAGAGTGAATTGGTTCCGCTATTCCGTGTCCAGGTCAGGTCACTTGAACGAATCAACCTCTGCCTATTTAAGTATATTACATTTACGTCTATTCTCTTCTGCCGCACCATATACTACCACCCCATTACCCACCATGTCATTCGCAAAGAGCCTACCGAGCGCTGTTAGGGAGATCCGATTACATCTATGTCAGACAGGACAGGCTTCTCAGGGTGTTAGGTGAGTGCGAGTGTTCGAGGTGGGCTGGGCTGGGTGTGCGACTGAGTAGGAAACGACCCAATAAATAGAGGATGTGGGCGCAAGGGATAGGCGTTACGAGGAAATATTGAGAAGATGATCGGGGACAAGACTAACAAGATAGGCAATTCATTCAAGCATCCTACCCATCTATCAAATCCGCACAACCAGATTTAAAATTCATGATCAGAGAAGCACAGGGTGTAGGAGCAAGAGCGTTTGTTAGGTTTGGTACGTAATCTCTTCTCTTCCTGGGCCTCATGACCTTAATTCTATACCCCTTTTCCCATCACGGGGGGAAGGTTGGTGGAGTAGCTTCTACATCCACCAACACCTCACACCTCACACCTCAAACCTAACCAGCTCCCCTTTCTTTCGCCCACCCCATCTTGATCGCTCGCTCTCGCCTCGCACGCAGAACACTGACGTATAGAACGAGGTGTTGAATCCCAAACTTCACTAGATGGATTATCAAAAGATCAAGTCGATAAGGCATTATCGAATCTAGTTAAATCTCAAACTGTCGGCTAAGGGCTAAGCTAGATGGCAGAGGGCAAGGATGGGAGAGGAGGTGACAGGATATTATGCATCGGATTGGACAACAAAGCAGGATACTTCGAACAGCAGGGATTGACTAAAGGAACGAAAGAGCGAAATTCGAAATAATGATACTAAGAGGTATCAAGCATTGGCCAAAGCTGTCACGATTTGGAAGAAGATTGGTTACTTCCTATTCCTTATAACCCTAGGACTAGCGAGTTCAACTTCGGGCGTTTGAATCTTATCCTCGAAACTCTCTTCAGCCGTTTCATAGCCATCATCCGACTCTCCATCATGTTCTTTATCTCCATCTTCATCTTTAGCATGAGTGTCGCTGTCGGAGTTGGCGTTGACCTCGGATCTGGGGATGATCTTGTTCCATGGCTCGGGATCGAGGTTTGGATCGTAGTAGATGATGTATAAGGGGGATAAACAATTCCATCGTCTAGCTGCGTTGATTACCTGTTTATCAGTGAATGTAACGAAGTTGAGGTACGGGACTCGCCATTCTATGATATTCCGTCAAACCGTTTAAAATTCCGTTGGTCATAGTGTACATTGCGTTGGTAGATCCAATAGTACCCTTCCGATCTCCGTTCAACCACTATCATCAGCTTCTCCCATGAAACAGTTCAAGTTAGACGTACTGGATGTGCAAGTGCTTCCGTAGCTGAAATCCTCTTGTATTGATCCACCAATAAACAGCCCAGTATGACATCCTTTGCTACTAATCATCGCCATTCCTATCCACTTGATAAACCCACCTGCAGTAGAGATACATCCCCAACGATAATCTCCAAGGTGTTTGATCCCACTGGCCAGATCCAAAACATGTTGAACGGGCGGTACATCAGGCCAAAGCAGTTTGACCCCTCAACATCATATGAACCAAGTTTCTACCGATCAGCCTCAGTCTCCTTGTAAGATTACACATACCCAATAGTCCAAATATCAATTTTCTCAGTCTGAGGCAGATTAACCATGACCTCCGGAGCGAGGTATCCTAATGTCCCTACGAATTCAGTGGTTCCAAGTTCGTAATTGTCGACGCTGGGAATATCTTTATATCCAACACACGCTTGGCCCGTTTCTTCATCATGGACGAGTTTAACGGCGATTCCAAAATCGGCAATCATGATTCGAGAATGTGGGTCGGGTGTTTCGAATAGGATGTTTTCGGGTTTTAAATCTCGGTGCACTGTTATCAGTGTCGTCGCGTGGATAGAATGGGATAGGTGAACTCACCGATACCCTTCGAATGAAGTTAATCGACACCTTTGAGAACTTGCCTCTCTATGAGCTCGAACTACTAGAGAGACATACTCGATACAATGAATCGCATCAACCTCTGTCATCCATACAGGACGGTGCCTTGGACCACCACATCGATCCGATAAATCACCTCCAGAAGCCAGTTCTAGAGAAATGAAATGTCTGCGCGTGAGCACTCCAATTAGCCCATGTGAAATTAGGAAATGAGTACATACTTATGCTTTGATTCGAAAACATCATAGAATTGAACAATTTTCTCGTGATTCGAGACTTTAAGAATTTCAATCTCAGTCATCACCATATCAGGTGCTGATTTTATAATCTCCTTATCGACAATTCTACGCCTCAGTCCCTTTTATTTGACTCTGTGTAGGACTTACTTGAGAGCTACATCTTTCTTAATCCCCTGGTCTTTGTTTTTCCATTTAGCTTTAACGACTTTCCCACTTGATCCCCTACCGATATTCTTTTGGTCAACTCGTTCCGTTTATAAAAAGAGGGGGGTTGGGTGTATCGTAGGTCTTGATATGTGGATTTGAGGCCCATTGTTATTGTTGTAGTAGTAGTAGTGGCGAGTGAAGGTAGTTAGAATAATTAGGAAAGTAAAGTACACGGTCCAACATATACACCTAGCCTCTTCCCCTTCCAACGTACATAAGAACGGATGAAACCCCAATCCCATCCCATGACTCCCGCACTCTCGCTACCAACTAGCGAGCGAGCTTGTTTATTCTATAACATGATTGCGAGACATGTAATAGTAAAGTTTAAACAAGAGATGGAGAGAAACGAGATCTGACGCGAGTGATTTTCCCCCACTTTACTTGAATCACAACTTGTGTCATTCCCGTTCTATGATATTGTTTGCATGCATGTAGTTTGTAGAGTATGGCAGTATATGTAGGCTATGGTTATGATTATGAATTTTGTACAGTGTATGCTCCTGACATTATAGTACAGTGGTAATTACAGTCTCATCCGCCCCATCAACCCTCTTATCCCACTACTTGACGCGTTCTCCGTCGATGCAGACCTCTCTTCCGGCATCCCCTCCGCCGCAGTGGAGGGCACCTCAGGCCCTGGCCGCGCCTGCTGGACAGTCTCGGGCTGGGCCGTGATAGTCCTATCCCCTTCCACATCCCCATCCTCATCCTCATCCTCATCTTCGGCAGTAACATACCCCTCTTCATCCGATTCCCCCGCCACCTTAGCGCTAGGTG
>Ga0265798_10010044_pt1 | contig 11726 bp, 10 predicted proteins | sample P3T30metagenome_FD_192430 | JGI IMG/M metagenome (GOLD analysis project Ga0265798, IMG submission 192430) | Plant litter microbial communities from East Loma Ridge, Irvine, California - P3 T30 | ecosystem: Environmental > Terrestrial > Plant litter > Unclassified | place: USA: California... | reverse complement strand
CCGGAATCGACCTCGAAGTGCAGCGGCTGGTTGGCCCCCACTTCCTGGGTGATGGTGAGGGCCAACGTGCGGTCGGGCTCGGCGGCGGTGAGGGTGAAGGCCACCGGGCGGCCGTCCTGCATAATGTGCAGGCGCGAGCGCAGGTCGGCGGGCCGCACAGGGTAGTTGAAGACCACATTGGCCCGCAGCTCGGCGGTGCCGGAGGCGCGGTTGCTGCGCCCATAAAACACCTGCGCGCCCTTCATCTCCAGGAACGGCGTGTGAAACTTCGAGCGGGCCAGCGTCAGCTTTTGCTTGCCCGAGGGCAGCGCGGCGCTCCGCAGGTTAGCCGAAAACGCCGTGCTCGGCCGAAACGGCTCCAGGGGCGAAAACACCAGCTCGCGCCCGTCGTTCACCCACTTAAACTTGCCATTGATGGCCGGCTCAAACTGCACGTAGCGCGTGGTGTCCCAGCGCCCCGCCTGGCTGGCCGGCACCACCGGCTCGTCGAAGCTGAACACCAGGTTTTGGGTAGGGTCGATTTCCTCGCCCGCCGCCTGGGCGGCAGCATTGGCCTGCTCCTGGCTGGCCTTTTTGGAGCAGGAAAACGTTGCGGAAAAGGCTAGAAAAAGCAGCGGCAGCAGGGTGCGTTGGCGCATAGCGGGGGTAGAGGTGAGCGGCGCGGGAAAGGTAGGGCCACGGCGAGCAAAAGCAGAACCCTAAGCTATAAAAGGCTCTCATACTAAGCTGGGCAACTATTTGCTGCCAAGGAATCTGCGAGCCTCCGCGTATTCTGCGGCGGCCCCGACGGGAGCCCGCGCCCGCGCCGCCTCGGCTAGCTTTGCCCCATGCTTTCCCATCCTCACGAAGTCTTCCTCGAAGTAGCCCAGCGCCTGAGCTTCACCAAGGCTGGGCAGGCGCTGTTCATCAGCCAGTCGGCGGTGAGCAAGCAGGTGAAGGCGCTGGAAGAATACTACCAAACTGGCCTCTTCGAGCGGCTGGGCGGCAGCGTGCAGCTCACGCTTGCCGGCCAGAAGCTGTATCAAAAGCTGCTGCAAGCCAAGCAATTGCAGCAAGAGCTACGGCAGGAGATGAGCGAGGCTAGCCCGGCCTTTGCGCCGGCCGTGCACCTGCTCATCGGGGCCAGCACCACCATCTCGCTCTACGTGCTGCCGCCGGTGGTGGCGGCCTGGCTGCGCCAGCACCCGCAGCACCAGCTCAGCCTCAAAAACCGCAACAGCGACAACATCCTCAAGGCGCTGCTGGAGCACGAGATTGAATTGGGCATCATCGAAGGCATCCACAAAGTCAGCAACGTCACCTACACGCCGCTACTCACCGACGAGGTAGTGGCCGTGTGCGCCGCCCGCAACCCGCTAGCCGGCCGCGAGCTGGCCGTGAGCGACCTACTCAGCATCCCGCTGGCCCTGCGCGAAGTGGGCTCTGGCACGCTGGCCGTGCTCGAAGAAGCGCTGGAAAAGCACCAGCTACGGCTAGCCGCGCTGCCCGTGCGGGTGCGCCTGGGCGGTACCGAGGCACTCAAGAACTTTATCCGGGTGGAAGACACTTGTCTGGCCTTTTTGCCCCGGCAGGCCGTGCTGAAGGAGCTAGCCAGTGGCGAGCTGGTAGAGGTGAAAATCAAAGAGTTGTTTCTAGAAAGAAAATTCAATTTTATTCAGCGCAAAGGGACGGAGAATAATGGCCCGTACCGGGATTTTCTGCGTTTTACGCAGCGCTACTATTCCACTGTGGAATAGGCTATGCGAAAATCCCATTTCGCCAGGGCATAGCTACCCGTACAAGGCAACCTGAACTTTGCCGCCATGAACCAAGTAGCCCCGTCGCCTGTGTCGCGACTCCACGCTCTGCACTGCGCCAATTGCGGCGCGGCTTATTCGCCCTTCGAATTGCAAGGCGTGTCGGCCTGCTGCCAGCAGCCGCTGGTGGCCGACTATAGCCTGCGCCGCCCACTCAGCCGCGCCGAAGGCATCGACCTGGCCGATAGCTCCATGTGGCGCTATGCCGCGCTGCTGCCGCTGCTCGACGAGGCCAACAAAGTGACGCTGGGCGAGGGCATGACGCCGCTGCTGCCACTGCCCCGCCTGGCCGCCCACTACGGGCTGAGCAACCTCACCCTCAAGGATGAAGGCCAAAACCCCACTGGCTCCTTCAAGGCGCGGGGCCTGAGCATGGCCATCTCCAAGGCCAAGGAACTGGGCGTGCAGGGCTGCATCATCCCCACCGCCGGCAATGCGGGCGTGGCCATGGCCGCCTACTGCGCCCGCGGTGGGCTAGCCGCCACCGTGGTGATGCCGCGCCACACGCCCGAGGCGTTTAAGGAAGAGTGCTACTGGTACGGGGCCCAAGTGGAGCTGGTCGATGGCCTTATCAACGACTGTGCGGCCCGCGTGCGCCAGCTCAACGCTGGTGGTGAACTGCTTGACATTTCGACCCTCAAAGAGCCCTACCGCCTCGAAGGCAAGAAAACGATGGGCTATGAAATCGCCGAGCAGCTAGGCTGGGAGCTGCCCGACGTGCTGCTCTACCCCGCCGGCGGCGGCACCGGCCTCATCGGCATCTGGAAAGCCTTCCAGGAAATGAAAGCCCTCGGCTGGCTGGCCCCCGATACCAAGCTGCCCCGCATGGTGGCCGTGCAGGCCGAAAACTGCTGCCCGCTACTCGAAACCTACCTCGGCCGCCAGCCCAATTGCCACGCCTACACCGGCCGCCCCACGCTAGCCAACGGCCTCGCCGTGCCCCGCCCGCTAGGCGAGCCGCTGATGCTGCAAGTGCTGCGCGAGTCGCAGGGCACGGTGGTGGCCATCAGCGAAGAGGGGATGCTGGAGGGTATGCGCGAGCTAGGCAACCACGAAGGCCTATTCGTAGCCCCCGAGGGCGCCGCCGTGTGGATGGCGGCCCGCCGGCTCCTAGCCGATGGCTGGCTGCGCGCCGATGAGCGCATCCTGCTCCTCAACACCGGCAGCGGCCAAAAATACATGAGCAACGTGGCCGGTCGCGCCTGGGCGTAGGCGCAGTAGCGCAGACTCTGCGAGTCCGCGCGTGGGTGGTTTAGCCGACCGTTACCCTGCGCAGCCTCGCAGAGTCCACGCTACTGCGCGACCTTTGCGCCATGCGCATTCTGCACGTTTTGTCCGCCAATTTCTTCGCTGGCTCGGTAGCCTACGCCGTAGCCCTGGCCGAGGCCCACCACCGCGAAGGCCACCAGGTATGGCTAGCCTCTGATGCGGCGGCGCTGCCCACAGTGGCCGCGCAAGTGCAGCTGCCCATCAGCCAGCGCAAGTATGGGCAGCGGCTGCGCAACATTCGGGCGCTGCGCGAGCTGGTGCGCCGCCACGACATTGACGTGGTGCACGCCCACTCGCGGGCGGCTAGCTGGGTCAGCTACTTTGCCCTGCGGGGCCTGCCTGTGCCGCTGGTAAGCACCGTGCACGGCCGCCAGCACCTGCACGCGTCCACTTCGCTCTTCGATATCTACGGCCAAAAAGTCATCGTCATTTGCCAAAACCTGGCCCAGCACCTGCGTGAGGAGGTGAAGATGGACCCGGCCAAAATCGAGGTAGTGCCCAACGGGGTGGCATTTAGGGAAGAATATAAACCCAAAAACGAAGAGGTAGAAGCCGAAGCCTTTGTAGCGAAAGACCTTGCAAACCCGGCTCTTGCCTCGCCAATTGCAGCATCCGGCCCCCTGCGCCTCGCCTTCATCGGCCGCTTCAACGGCCCCAAGGGCGAGCGGGCGGCCGCGCTGCTTCAGCACGTTTTTCCGCCCCTGCTCCAGGATTTTCCGCAGCTGCGCGTTACGCTCATTGGTGGCGAGCTGGAGCAGCTGCCCGCCGCTGGCACAGCGGCCCTCACCCAGCTGCAAGGCCAGTACGGCGAGCGGGTCGAGGTCATTGGCTTTACCGACGATGTGGCGGGCTGGCTGCGCCGCACCGACCTCATCATCGGGGCTGGCCGCGTGGCCATGGAAGCCCTCGGCGAAGGCCGCGCCGTGCTGGCCCTGGGCGAGGCGCTCTACGCTGGCCCCGTCACGCTGGCGGGCTACCCCGCCGTGGCCGCGTCCAACTTTGGCGATATCTCGGCCCGGTTGCAGCCGGGAGCGGCCTTCGACCCCGCCCCGGTACTAGCCGATGCGCGGGCCTTTCTGGCGCAGCCGCACCGCGTAGCGCCGGCCCTGGCCCAGCGCGTGCGGGCCGATTATGACCTGGCCCGCGTGGCGGCCCGCGTGCTCGGGGTCTACGAGTCGGCGCGCATGGCGCTGGCCGTGCCTGCCTTCATTCCAGTACTCATGTACCACAAAATCCCCGACGAGGCGCCCGCCACCAAGCACCAGATTTTTGTCACGAAGGAGAATTTTGCCAAGCACCTCGCGTACTTCAAAAGCCGCGACCTCAGCCCAATCACCTTCCAAGACTACCAGAATTTTGCCAGCGGGCGGCGGTCGCTGGCTGAGTTTCCGCGCCGGCCCATCATCCTGACCTTCGATGATGGCTACGTCGATAACTATACCAACCTGCTGCCGCTTATGCGGCAATACGGCTACCGGGGCGTGCTCTACCTGCTGGGCGATTTTGAGGTGCGCCACAATCAGTGGGACCTCGCCGTGGACCCCACCGAGCCGCGCGCCGATATCATGAGTGAAACCCAGAAGCAAGCCTTCGTGGCGGCGGGCTGGGAAATCGGGGCGCACACCCTCACGCACCCGCACCTGGCTAGCCTGCCCGCTGCCGAGGCTACCCACGAAATCGCCGCTAGCAAAGCCGAATTGGAGCGCCGCCTGGGTATCAGCATCCTCTCCTTTGCCTACCCCTACGGCGACCTCAGCGCCGAAACCAAGATTTTGGTGCAGCAGGCCGGTTTCAACTACGCCGTGGCTACCGACTCGGGCGGGATGCACCTGGAAGATGACCGAATGCAAATTTTTCGCATCAACATGTTTCCGCACGAGTCGGCCAGCAGCCTGTTCAAAAAAACCTCCCCCTGGTACCGCCGCTACTACCGCTGGAAGCGCAAAAAGTAACTGCCTCCGCTAGGCATTAGCTCGCCCCGATGGCCCCGATGGCGCGGGGCTCTGCCCCGTGCCAATTATTTGCGGGCCTCTGGCCCGCCACTCCCGCACGATACCCGCGCAAATCTTGCAACAACTGCCCGCCAGCGGGCGCACGATACCCGCCCGACTCGTGCAACGACTGCCGCCCAGCGGCCGGCGAATAGTTGGCACGGAGCAGCGCCCCGGTGATATCTAGGCCTTATAGCGGGCTAGCACTGCCGCCCCGGCCTCGTCGCTGACACCGCTTATCTCCACCTTTTTGAAGGGGGCGGTGTGGCCGCTCACTAGCACCACATCACGCTTAGGCACGCCAAAGAGGTTGGCCAGAAAGGCCAGCAGCACCGCATTGGCCTGGCCATCCTGGGGCGGGGCGGCTAGGCGCACTAGCCAGCGGCCATCGGGGCCGGGCAGCAGGTGGGTGCGGCGGGCATTGGGCTTGGCTTGCAGATGCAGGGTCACGCGGGCGGCGGTGTAAAGAATGAGGAGGCTAAAAACTGTATTCTTTACACCTAGTGTTAAGAATAACGACCACTTTGCAAAAATACTTTACACCGTAGCCAGCCCCTCTTGCCGTGCCTGCCCGGCCGGGCACACATCCAGCATCACGCAGCGGGCGCAGGCGGGCTGGTGGTAGTAGCAGCACTTCTGGCCGTGGTACATAAGGGCCTCGTGATGGTCGTATACCTGCTGGGCCGTCCAGTCGGGTGGGAGCAGGGCGGCCAGCAGCGCGTGGGCGGGGCCTTCGCCCACCTTGGGGCCGATGAGGCCCAGCCGCTGCGCCACCCGGTGGTGGTGGCTATCGACGGGCATGGCGGGCAGGCGCAGCTGACTGAAAAGCAGGGTGGCCGCGCTGGTCTTGGGGCCCACGCCGGTAATGCTTTCCAGCCAGGCGCGGGCCTCGGTGATGGGGCGCTCGGCCAAGAAATCAAGCGAGCAGGGCGGCAGGTTTTCGTCGCCGCAGCGGCGGCTTATTTCCAGTAGCACGGCCTGGATGCGGGGCGCCTTCTGCTCGGGCCAGGTGCAGGCGCTGAGGGCGCGCTGCACATCGATGGTGGGGGCATCGCGCACGGCTTCCCAGGTGGGAAAGGTGGCGCGCAGCTGCTGGTAGGCGCGGTGCGAGTCGGCGTTTTTGGTGCGGTGCGAGAGCAGGGCGCTGATTAATTCGCTCAGCGGGTCCTTGTCGCTAAAGAAGAAAAACGGCGCCCCGTACTCGGCGCACAGGCGCTGGTGCGCGAGCAAAGCGAGCGCCTGGCGGGCGGCAAAGTCAGCGGCGGGGGGCAGGGTAGCGGCGCGGGAGGAGGGCATAAGCAAAGGGTACTGCAAACCTGGCCCGCAGGTTGGCAATACCCTTTTCAGGCAGCAAAAGCACGGGCTGCTACCGCCGCTCGCCGCTGTTGTAGAGCGCAATGGCCTGGCGCTGGGCGGCCGCCTGCTTGCTCTGAAATATGAGCGGCACGATGAGTACCGGAATGGCGGCGTACGTGATGGGCGAGATACCCGTAGACGTGGCCTGAAACGACTGCAAAATGCCGTACAGCAGCAAGCCACCGCCCGCCACGTAGGCAATGGTGGTGGAGGTCTGGTAGCGGCGGGCCTGGGCCAGCAGCGCCTGCGCCCCGGCGTTGTCGGTGGTAGCCAGGGCCAGGTTGCGGGCGCTCAGGTTTTGGATGGGGCCGTTGTCTTTGGAAAAATACTCCGTTTTGGTGGTGCGGTAGCCGCCCCCGCCGTAGGGATAGCCGCCAAAGCCCCCGTAGCCAAACCCACCGTAGCCAAAGCCCGGCATGCCGTAGCCGCCGGGCGCGTAGCTGGTGTTGTAGGTGGCATAGAGGCTGATGCGGCCGGTTTTTTCGCGGCGCAGGGTGGCCTCGCGCGAGGAGCGGGGCAGCGTGGTGCGCACAAAATGGCCGTTTTCGTTTTCGTAGAAGCCCACCTCGCTCAACTCTACGCGGCGCTGGCCATCCAGCAGCAGGAAGTTGCGCCCGAAGAGCGGCTGCTTCACCTCTACGTCGTACACGTTGTACACGGCCCCGTTTTTCAGCCCCACCTGGTAGCGCGTGGGCTGCGTGGAGCCACCCATCACGTAGGGCCGGTTGAAGATGGTGGGGGCGGGCTGGCCGGGGGCCGCTGGCACCGGCTCGGGGCTGGCGGCGGGGGTGTTGGCCACGGGCGCGGGGCGCGCAGAGTCGGCCGCTACTACCGCGGGCTTGGCCACGGGTGCCGGGGCGGGCACCGCCTCAAGCTGGCGGGGCGGGGGCGCCGCCTGGCGCGGGGCTGGGGCGGGCACCACGGGGGCACCGCCGAGCTGGCGGGGAGCATCTTGCGCCGCGGCGGGCGCCCAGGCGGCGCTCAGCCCCAGGCCCAGCACCGCAGCGTACGTAATTTTCATGCAGGCAAATAAACGCGCTGCCGGCCAACTGCGGCCGGTGCCCGGCTAACGACGCCAGGCAGGGCGAAAGTGCCCCGCCCGCCGGGCCGCTGGCTCCGTGACTGGGCTAGCCCAGCGGGGCCAGCGGCCCGGGCTATTTCAGCAGCTTTTCGAGCAGGCTAAGGCTGTCGGCCAGGTCGTCGCCGCTGGCAAAGTCGAGGGGCTTGAGGATGTAGCCGCTCACGCCGAGGCGGGTAGCCGCGTCGCGGTCGATGTCGAGGCCCGAGGTAGTGGTGATAAACACCGGGATGTCGGCCAGCTCGGGCGTGGCGCGCAGCACTTCCAGAAAGTCGAAGCCGTTCATGCGCGGCATGTTCAGGTCGAGCAGGATGACTTCGGGCAGGGGGCGCAGGGGCTCCTCGCCATTGCGGCCCAGCAGCATATCCAGTGCTTCCTCACCGTTGAAGGCCGTGTGCAGCGTGTGCGGCACGCTGAAGTGGGCAAACGACTTTTGGGCCGTCATGGTATCAAAAACGTCGTCTTCTACGAGCAGTACGGAGCGCATTATTCTTTGAGTTATAAGTTAAAAGCCAAGACTCATGAGTGCAGCAATGAGGCCTCAGGAGCCAGGCGGTATTCGCCGCTGGCTGCCAGCTCACAGCTCGTTCTTGGGCCAGGTAAAGATGAAGGCCGCGCCCTGCCCCACGGCCGATTCCACGCGGATGGTGCCCTGCTGGTCATCCACGAGCTTCTTCACGATGCTCAGGCCGATGCCGGTGCTTTCGGCGGTGTGGCGGTCGCGCAGGGTTTGAAACAGCAAAAATATCTTTTGGTGGTGCTCAGGCGCGATGCCGGGGCCGTTGTCCTGCACCCGAAAGGCGTAGTGCCGGCCCTCGTCCTGGGCCGAGACGCTGATGCGGCCCGGCCCCTCGCCCACGTAGTACTTGGCGGCGTTGCTGAGCAGGTTGGTAAATACCTGTTGCAGGCCCAGGCGGTCGGCCACAAAGGTAGGCAAGTCGGGGGCCAGGGTGAGGACAAAGCTGGGCGGCACTACCAGCTCGGCCACCTCACGCACCAGCTGCGGCACGTCTACGGGGGCCAGCACGCGCTCGGTACGGCTGGCGCGGGCGTAGGCCAGCAGGCCGTTGATGAGGTCGTCGAGGCGGGTGAGGCGGCCCTTCATCTGGCCCAGGTAGGTGCGCAGCTGGGGCGACAGCTCATCGGCCAGCTCGTCTTCTATCCACTTCACGATGGTGCTCAGGCCGCGCAGCGGGGCCTTGAGGTCGTGGGAGGCCACGTAGGCAAACTGGTCCAGCTCCTTGTTGCGGTTTTCGAGCGCGCCGAAGGCCGTGTCGAGCGCCTGCGTCATCTGGTTGAGCAGGGTGGCCAGCGAGGCTAGCCGGTCCTGGTGCTCGCCGGTTTCGGTGATTTTGGCTTTGTAATCGCCCTGCACTACCTGGCGGGTGAAGTATTCCATTGCCCGGATGCGCTGGGCAATGTCGAGGTTGGTGCGCGTGAGCTGGCGGCGCAGGTCGTCGTTGGCCCGCAGCTCATCGGTGATTTTCTTAAACAGCCACAGCACGATAATCACGGCTAGCAGCGCCGAGATGGCGATGGCTGTGGGCGCCAGCTTCTGAAACAGGCTCTGCTGGCGGTTGCGAGTGCGCAGCAACTCATCTTCGTAGCGGCGCAGCCGGCCGATGGTGGCTTTCACCCGGCGCAACGGCTCCTGCTCGCGTAGTTGCAGCGACTGCGCCGCCGGCGGGGTAGGGGGGAAGTTGCGAAAGGTGGCCAACTCCTTGAGCTGCCGGGTCACGAAGTAACGCAGCGAGTCGGCGCGGGCGTGCTGGAGCGGGTCGTCCACTACCAGCGTGTGCAGCGCTTCCGACTCCTCCCGCATGAGCACGGCGTTGCTGCGGTAGGTGGCCAGGTAGGTGGTATCGGCCAGCAGCAGGTAGTTACGGATGCCGCTCTGCGCGTCGCGGATGCTGATGCGCAGGTCGCCGGTTTGTTGCAGCACGCGGTACGAGTGCTCCACCAGCCGCGTGTAGCGGCTCAGCTGCTGCATGGCCACGTACGAGGTGATGGACGTGCCCACCAGCACCGACAAGGCAATGGCAAACCCGAGCTGAATCTTGGTGTTGAGCCGGAGGGCCACAGTAGAGAAGGGTAGAAGTGAGCCCACGAAGGTAGCAGCGGCTATGCGCCCCCGTACCTTCGTGGCATGTTTGCCGCCCGCCCTTCCCAGCCCGACCGTATTACCAGCCTGCACAACCCGCGCATCAAAGACGTGCTGCGCTTGCAGGAAAAATCGGCTGAGCGCCGCCGCCAGGGCCTCACCCTCGTGGAAGGCTACCGCGAGCTTACCAACGCCCGCCAGGCCGGCTGGGCCGTGGCCACCCTCTTCGTGTGCGAAGAGCTGGCCGGCCCCGAGCTAGCCCAGCAGCTAGCCGAGCCCGCCCGCCTCGTGCCGCGCCCCTACGAGTACCTAGCCGTGAGCACTGCCGTATTTGCCAAGCTGGCCGTACGCGAGCGCTCCGACGGTGTCCTGGCTGTGCTGCACACCCCCCGCCGCACCCTGGCCGACCTGAACTTGCCCGAAAATCCGCTCATTATCGTGCTCGAAGCCGTAGAAAAGCCCGGCAACCTCGGCGCCATCCTACGCACCGCCGATGCCGCGCCCGCCCACGCCGTGCTGGTCGGCGACCCGCGCACCGACCTCTACAACCCCAACGTCATTCGGGCCAGCCTCGGCGGCATCTTCACCGTGCCCACCGTGGCCGCGCCCATGCCTGAGGTACTGGCCTTCCTGAAGGAAAAAGGCATCCGTACCTTTGCCGCCGCCCTCGCCGACGACGCCAAGGACTACACCGCCGCCACTTTCACCGGCCCCACGGCGCTAGTGCTCGGCACCGAGGCCGACGGCCTCACCCCCGCCACCCGCGCCGCCTGCGACGAAACCGTCATCATCCCCATGCGCGGCGTCCTCGACTCGCTCAACGTGAGCGTAGCGGCGGCCGTCCTCACCTTCGAGGCCGTGCGCCAGCGCGGCTAGTACACCTTCAAGCCAAAGCCCAGTTCCTGGGCTAGCGTCCGCAGTTCTTCAACCTGCGGCTCGGCCACCACGCTCAGTGCGTGCGAGTCGCTATCTAGTGTGAGCAGCACCAGAGCCAGCCCCAGCGGCTCCAGTAAGTCCTGTACGATATCCAGCGCCTCGGGCCCAGTAGTGGCATGGCGGCCCGCCACGGGCTCCGCTAGCCGCGCCGCCCGCCCCTGCTGGGCCAGCGTCTCATTAAGGCCGTAAACGAGGTCGGCGGCCGGGTCGGTCCAGTCAGCCTCCCACAGCAGTTCCTCGCTCAGCAGCGCGTCGATAAGGGCCACCTCACGTAGCTCCCGGGCCGGCAGCTTGGTCTCAATGCCACGCTCGGCTAGCTCCTCTGCGTATTGCTCTTGGTAGGCGGCCGCATTACTTAGCACTAAGCTCAGCCGCTCAGCAATGCGCTGGCCAGCTTCAGCATCGGCCAAAGTAAAAAGCTGAATGAAAGCAGCTAAAGAATCCATAAAAATAACTAAAAAGTAAAGTAGGTAAAATAAAGAAAGGCTGCCCAAAGGCAGCCTTTCCCGTGCAAATCGTGTAGCCAGCCCACGCAGTGGGCGTATCCACGAAATCCGTTTAATCCGTTAAATCTGCGGTCTATTCGGCAGTCTTTGCGTAGCGCAAACGCTCGTTCTCATCGAGCAAAATCTTGCGCATACGTACCGACTTCGGCGTTACTTCCAGGTACTCATCCTTCTGGATGTATTCCATGGCCTCTTCCAGCGAGAACTGGCGCTTGGGAACGATTTTGGCGTTGTCATCCGTACCCGAGGCACGCATGTTGGTCAGCTTCTTGCCCTTCTGGATGTTGATGGTCAAGTCGTTGGGGCGGGTGTGCTCGCCGATAACCTGGCCAGCGTACACTTCCTCACCCGGGTCCACGAAGAACGAGCCACGGTCCTGCATCTTGTCGATGGTGTAAGCGGTGCCGGGGCCGGTTTCGAGCGAAATCAGCGAGCCAGCAATCCGGCCGGGGATGGGGCCTTTGTGCTCCTCGTAGTCTACGAAGCGGTGGTTCATTATGGCCTCGCCGCCGGTAGCCGTCAGCACGTTGTTACGCAGGCCAATGAGGCCGCGCGACGGGATGTTGAACTCCAAGTGCTGCAAGTCGCCCTTAGGCTCCATGATGCTCATTTCGCCTTTGCGCATGCTCACCAGCTCGATAACCTTGCCGGCCGATTCCTCAGGCACGTCTACTACCAGCAGCTCGATAGGCT
>Ga0265798_10010043_pt1 | contig 11726 bp, 12 predicted proteins | sample P3T30metagenome_FD_192430 | JGI IMG/M metagenome (GOLD analysis project Ga0265798, IMG submission 192430) | Plant litter microbial communities from East Loma Ridge, Irvine, California - P3 T30 | ecosystem: Environmental > Terrestrial > Plant litter > Unclassified | place: USA: California... | reverse complement strand
CTGGTGGGTGGCTTCGGGCTGCGAAATGGCCCATTAAGCGCTGTATCCTCTGCGTGATTGGGGTTCTTTTGAGAAATGCCGGAGAAATGCGCGCTGGGAGGCAGACTCGGATAGGCGTGTGCATACGCGCATTATTTCTTCAGCGGCACTTGCACTGAGAAACACTAACCGCCAGTCTATGGGCAGGTGACAAGGCAGGTATGATGTAACCTCAAGTCGCAGACGTGAGTTCCAAGGACGACTGTCAACCTGGCGGGTACACCGCGAAGTACCCCCCACGGCCAACGCAGCAACACCAAAACAATCTCGATCCGAAGCGCAACCTTCCGCCAGGCCAGGACAGCGATGTTCCAACTCCCACGTGCTCTCGCCAGCGTCACCAATCCCTCACTGCGCATAAGCGCCCGCAACACCACCCCTCCATGTATCCACTACCCCTCCAACTCCCATTCCATTCCCATAACCCTGCCGCAAGGCACTATCAAAATAGTCCTTTGTTCATACCAAACAAACCCCTCCATTGTATAGGCTTACTATGCGTCACAGATCGTCCCTTATCAGGTACTATCTTTGCTATTCCTGTGCCGTGAACTGCATGCACTGCGCATGCGAACACCCTTCTAGCGCGCCGATTGTTTGTTTCTATTTCAGTCGTCACATGCGAGCGGGGTAAAGGACGAGGCTGCATTCCCGGCTTATGTGATGAATGTATTGTATTGAACTAACCGGATGGAGATCGATAGCGATGCAAGGGGGAGAGGTGTGGTTACACGACAGGCAGTGGGAAATAGTGTAGTCAGCACTATCTCTAGGTATTAACCCTAGGTGAACAGAGACAGCTATCAGATAACCGATGCTCTGAATGGTTCGAAAGTGCAACGTTATCCATGTATTTCGTAAGATGCTTACCATGCGAGAGCTAATCGAGTACCTATCACAGCGACCTCATCGCCCTTTGGACAGAACAATTTGCCAGACTCAACCAACCGAAGTAAAGGCAAAGATTCCTCGTTGAGCCAATGACGCGGCAACATGAAGTGTTTCTTGACCATACCCGCGTTTTCCGCATTCTGCGTGTGCTTTGAGGGCGACACAGCTCCTGAAGTTGCTGGCTCGTCTTTTGCATAAACAGATCCAATCTTCCAGGTACAGATCCAGAAATCTTGATCAAGGAAGACGAATCTGTCTTTTGCTAGCACGCCGAGCGAGACTTCGACTAGCTTCGTGACTTCGTCTGGAATACGTCGCATAGCCGTGTTCGGAACCGACCACATTGCTGTTTCATTCTCTCGTAGCCTAGGAATTGAATCGAGTTCAGAAACCTTCAGCATCGTGTAAGATTGAGAACCAGGCTTCAACGTCCTTTCCACGACGATGTGAGATCGATCTTGAGCTGGATATACGTGCACGGTTTGGTAGCCTGACTCTGGGCCTGCGCTCACTCTAATTCGATCTTCTTCTGCGGAGTCGGCGTTTGATAGTTGGCCAGTCTTCCCGGTGATGTTGTTATCAGACTTGTAATCGTAATGTATCAGTTTCGTTGGCTCTAGGGTGATCCAGGAAAAGCGCCTCACGCCAACGTGGTTGAAGGCAAGTAATGATTGCGAGTCGCTAGAATCGTTGATCCAATGCTGGCCTGTGTCGCTCTCGTTTTGATGTTGAACGCGCATTTTCTTTTCGTCCAATGACCATACTTGTACAGCGTGTTGCCTAACCATAAGAAGAAGGGTTCCGTCCGGACTGAATAGTACTTGCTGAGCAGTACCTAGCTGTGATGACATGGTGAGATTGAGAAGCGGTTGAACTTTCCATGTCGTCTTGTTGTCGGTGATCGATAACGGTGAGATCTTCTTGACGCTGACGTCCCCGCCCAATTCCCCAATGGCTAGATGCTCACCGCTGTCATCCCAAACTAGCAAGTCTATCATCATGTATCTTGGGGAGTTCCAGACGTTCAGAGTCTTCATGCCTTCCGCATTGAACAGATGAACCTCCCCAGCTTCGTTCCCGGCGCAAAAGAATCTGCTATGTGAAGCCACAGCCAAAGCCGTGATTCGATCTTCTTGTACAACGATCTGAGTGGAGTCGTTGAGTGTTGAGACATCACTTTGCGTCTCCCATTGGTCCTCAGATATGTCGCCCGTCTCCTGCAAGTCAGCGAGTGCTGCTGGCTCCCATGCAGTGCATACAGCATCGCGTATCTCGTAGAAGCGACGAGAGTCTGGACTGAAAGCCAGAGCTCTTGGGGTAGTGTCGCATCTCAACTGGTATAGCAGAGCAAAGTTCTGGAAGTTGAAAAGCCGAACCACCCCATTGTTGTCGCATGCCGCAAACGATAGCCCATCGGGACTACATTGGAGCAGGCTAGCAGGTGTACGTAGCTCCTCGTTTGTTTGTTCGTATGGGTCCCATTTGAAGACGCATCCATCGCTATACCTCCCAAGAATATTACCATAGCGTGCATTCCAGGATACTTCATTAACTCCTGACCAAACTACTCCGTTGAAGCCTCTACCTTCGACAGGCCGAGAATTTCTTCCGATCATCTGACAGTCTTCAACTGACCACACTGATAATGGAAAGCCGCGATAGGCAACAGCGATCTGTGTACCATCAGGGCTAAAGACCATGGCGCAGGGTGAGTTGGCATTGCCCAGACTAGCGGTATCAGATTCTTGCAAGGAACTGAGCTGTTGCCATTCTGGGCGTTGCGTATCTATCGCCAGCATTTGGATAGTCTTGTTTTCGCACGCCGCCAGTACCCTGGTCTTGTCCTCGCTGAAGATAACGCCCAGGACCGTGGTGTCTTTGGGACTACCGATTGTGAGAATGTGGCGACCAGATGGAATTTCCCAGATCTTGGTATGCGATACCCCACACGAAAGGTACCTCGTCCCGGCGGGGTCGAAACAACATGCTGTGACGTACTCGCCTTGAACGAGCGAGAGCTTCTTTTCGAAGTTGACAGCACTCCAGATCAGCGTTACTCCATGTGACTGATGGTCTGTGGCGACTGCAGCGATATGGCCACGAGAGCAAAGCAGCTTCAAAAGTCGGTGTCTCCTGACTGACATGTGCGCAACCGAGTCATCCCATCTTTGGTTCGTGATACCGGAAACTGATATGGAGCGAAACGTCCTCTGTTTCGCGAATTGACTGTGTATCATCGAGCTCCGAGGACAAAACTCTGGGATGAAGTTGTAGATAGACGCGGGATCATACAAGAGTGTAGAACCAAATTTCCCCACGAGCTTGGTGAAGTCAACTGCCCAGAAGCGCAGTAGATCTCGCTGATCGTCATCCAGGGTAAGCTCGAAATCTGTGCTTCTCTTGCTACTGATCAGCTCCGTCAATGTTCGCGAGGCGTACACGAGGACTTTGAGCTGCCGCAGAGACGCAAGTATGCGGATCCAGGTGAGCACATGAGATTTGCGCAGGAATTGCACAAGAATTGACAAGGCAGAAGAACTGATACGCGTAGCAAGCCCCAAATGAAAGTGCCAGGATGTTGCTGCATAGTCAATGAAGTCGCGTTTGAGTTCTGCGTTGGTCTGGTTGAGTTTGCCGCGGACTCCAGTATCCATCAAGCAAGTCATACATTGACGAAAGGACTCAAGATGAGTCTGCGTAGCATCGATGTATAGATCCAGCTCAGGTGCGTGCGTGAGATAGTCGCGCGCAGTCTGATGTATCATCGTGACGTTTTCGCTCATGTCCACAACCACAAAGAAGCCACAGGTGGCAGTGATGGTGCTGCGAAGATCGAGAATCTTGCCGAAAGATGGCCGGAGAGCTTGTTCCAGCTCTCTCAAGTTGAGCGCTCGACGAGAAAACATCGCCCATGTTAGTATGCGCTGTGCAAGTTGCTTGTCTGTCGGGCTCATGTTCTTAGCTACATCAGAGGCCATGCGATGATACATGCCTTCCATACCAGCGGGCATGTTCTCCAATGTTTGCCTGATGTCGTCGCTGGTGTGACGTTTGAGTACTTCCTTGATGGCAAGATGCACCCAGAGAAAGTTGCCTTCCGCGCGCTGTAAGATCAGGTCTGTTACTTCCTTCTTGACTTCTTCATTCCACCTTGGTACAGTCATACGGCTCTCGACATAGGCTCGAACATCCTGTTGGGACTTGGATGTTATGGGAAAGACCTCGACCGGTATTGACATCCCCAGCTGCTCGACCTCAGAGCGCAACTCTGGGGTCTCGCGACTTACTACCAATATCTTGATGGGTATTGCAGAGTTTCGTAAGCCATTGAGCAGACCAAGTAGTAATTGAGGTGAGTCCGCTTCGTCCAGAGCGTCTATGACCCAGTACAATGGGGCCGTTTGTCGCAATGTCCAGAGTGCCGTAACGAACAGTCGGTTCCACACAGTTCTGACGTCTGTCTTCTCTAAGCGTAGTCCATCTTCCGATAGGTCTCTCAAACGTCTGCGGTATTGGGGTATATCTTGAGACAGCTGGAAGGCTATTGATCGGAGACAACCGTTGACTGATCGCTTGGCTTGTTCGCCAAACCGGAAGAAGTAATACTGACACGTCTCTCCTCTTGCTTTGATGTTGTCGATGATGAACGACGAGAGTACTGATTTCCCACTAGCTGGTAGCGCATGCAACCAAAGTACCGAGCTCTGGGTAGTATCTTGCATCCATTTCTGGAATATACCCTCCTCAAGTATCCATTCACATGTACCCGGCATCCATTGATCGCGGAAAAAGCTGAAATCGTTGTTTGGTGAGTCCTGAATGGAGAGGAGAGTTTCTACAGCCTCGGAAGCGTCTGAGGAGGCCGAAGAAGATCTCCGGAAGCTGATACCCATGTGCCGCACGCGGTCCACCAAGGTTTTCAACACATCTCGCATACTGATGTAATTTGCGTCACGAGGACTATGGTATTTGCAAACATCGTGGTGGTCTGCATTCATAGCTCTCGATATTTCTCCCGGATATCCAAGTATGGCAGACTCTTTTTCCAATATCCTGATCTTTTTGGGACCGACAGCGGTCTCTAGGGTCTCGTAGAAGGAAACAATGTGAAGCTTCGGCGCAAACTTCCGAAACTGCTCATTTATCTCTTCTAATGCTGCCGAATTCTTCTGCAAGTCTGCGACGTACTGTTTGGGGGAATACCTGAGAAGTGAGGTCGAGAGTATGCGGTTGAGTAGTTCGGCCAGATTGGAGCCGCGATGCGGCGTGGATAAGAAAATGATAGCATTGATGGATTTGACCATCTCGGAATACTCGTCATCACCGTGACCCAGAATGTAGGCCTTCTTCACTACGAGACCCCCCATCGAGTGAACTATGAAGATGATTGGGACATCTCCTAGACCTAGATCCTCTAAATCCCTGTTCTCGTCTTTTGTGAACTTCATAGCAAATAACAGTTCTTTTGCGAAATCTGTAATGTTGAGCACTGTACGCGATGAGGTCGACTTCCAATCTGCATCGTATCCGAATGTTAAGATCCGTGCTGAGCCAATGACAGGCTCAGTGGGGAGCCAAAGATGGGGCCAAAAGTAATTCGGATCATGGTCCTTGGACCACGTAGAGTGACTAGATCCGCCCAGACCATGTACGAAGACGATGTCTAGCGAATGTCCGTACTCGGGCTCGTGAATGACAGTGAGTCCTAGAGGATTCGTACGTCTATGTGCGGAGTTCGATCTTGTGTGAGATCCGTGCGACAAGTTCACAGCGGCGAAACTTGACGTAGTACTCTGGAAGCTACTTGAACGTTGCTCAAGTCCTGATGAGGTTGAATGAGGGCTAAGGTTGCTGCTGCGACGGCGTTCAGAATCGACAAGATTAGATGAGACAACCTGACTGTTGCTATGCAGTCGTCCTCTTCTAACTCCATCTTGGAAACCGACTTGTCCATCTTGAACAACATCAGCGTGAGCAGACTCTGGTTCCTGTGCGCCCGCGATCGCATCGGAAGGTCCCGAATGTCTGTTGCGCTCTAGGCTTTGGCGACGCTGGGCGGCTTCGACATTGGTGACATCGGCTGCCGGATCATTCAAGGTGCCGATCTGTTCATTCTGGCCACGACCTTTATACTTGTTGCTGATTCTCTTCCGTAACTGGAGTTAATGAGACTTTGTCGCAATATCGACACGTTGATGTCACTCACTCGGTCCATGGTCGGGCCTCATAAGAGTCGTAAATCCCACCCGCTTTTTCTGTCCGAGTCCGGCAAATGTCCACAGTTCGACCCTGGGTGCGGTAGGGTGAATGACGTGAATCGTGATCAGGAATGGTACGACGAACGACTGGGGCTGTGGGTATCCAAGTCCCCCGCCAAAGGCAATACAACTACCGCAGGGATAGTCAGCCGCTCGCCGGATGCGGAACTTGCTGATGCTAATCCACGTCCAGGACATCTACAGTGGTATCCCGTCCTCGGCAACAGGCTAGACGGGCCCGGAAAGAAGCCCACCAATTACAGACGGTATGAGCATCCCGCGGGTTCAGATATTGACGAGTAAGGAAAAGAACAGCATGACTGCAGCCTCTGTTGCCTGATGATGTAGTCAGCATCCATGACCCCGCGCGCGTGGCCAATGATCCCGTATCTGCTGCAAGGCTGCGGCGCACCCCCATGCTGCACGTTCGGCTCGAGCACTTCCTCATCTATTGCAGCGAATCAATTCTTTGATTAGCCGCTGACCGGATCGCCACTGACGCGGGTGACTGCATGCGATAAGTAAGTGAGTTATCGTCGCTGTTCGGATTATACATGCTTGTGTAACAAGAGGCTTTGCTTTTAGTCGCAGGCAGACGGTTCCAGACATTTGTACCATTTTCGCTTTACTCTTAAGGAGCATGTCAACCTCAGTACACTCGATTGCGGAGAAGGAAGGGCCTAGCGCTGGTATTGAGGGTGATTTCCCTCTCGACGAGGGTGTGGTTCAAGGTAAGTCCTTACAGGAAGGATTTCAGTCCACAGCTCATAGTCTTGGACAGCTCTACCGGAGGGTAGCAAGGTTCTGTCAGCGCATAGCTATGGTTCCTCCGCATGGACAGTCACAGCCCGCCTGAACGTTTTGCTTTCCGGCGGAACAGAGAAGAAGTATTTTCTCAAGATTGCGACCGAGGAACCTGGTCGCGTGATGATGGAGGGAGAGTTCAACTCAATGAGCTCTCTTTACCAGTCTTTACCGGAATTCATTCCCAGGCCTCTGACTTGGGGCAAGTTCAAGATCAAAGCGCCTGAGACGTACTTCTTTCTGTGCGACTTCATTAACATGACCAACGACATGCCGGATCCAGTTCAGTTCTGCGCCAAGCTTGCAGAACTCCATAGAACGAGCGAATCTCCGACTGGGATGTTTGGCTTCCACATTACGACCTGCCATGGTAGATACCCCCAAGAACTGGCTTGGGACCCCAGTTGGACTAGCTTCTTCACCAAACTGCTTCGAGGCTGTTTCGTATTCGAGAAGCAGGAGTGTAGTCCGTGGCCGGAGTACGACACAGTCGCAGACCGTATACTAAGCCATGTGGTTCCAAGGCTCCTAGGAGCGCTCGAAGAGGACGGCCGCAAGATCAAGCCGTCGCTTATTCACGGAGACTTGTGGGAAGGCAATATTGGAACCGAACTTTCGAATGGCAAGATCTACATCTTCGATGCCGGCGCGTACTACGCCCATCATGAGATGGAGATCGGCATGTGGCGATGTGAGTATCAAAAGATCAAATCGCGAGAGTATAAGCGACAGTATCTGCGCAACATGACCGTGAGTGAGCCGGCGGAAGAGTTCGAAGACCGCAATCGTTTGTACTGTATCAAGATGGATGTCATCCACTCAGCGCATAATCCTGGATCCATCGTCAGAGAAACGTAAGTCATAGTCAAGAGCGTGAGATGGAATGTACTCACATAGTCGTAGGATTTACAACGACATGTGCTACTTAGTCGACAAGTACGCACCATATCCACACGGAGAAGAGCCTTCAAAGAGTAAAATGCAGAAAGAGGTGCCTGCAGCCATGTGGAAAGGTGCAGAAAGTTCTGCGTTGTCGACATAAACCAGGAATGGGCCAGGATTTCCTAGCGATGTAATGACTGACTCTGGCTTTTCTGTCTCCAATTCCTGCCAGAGCGCTGTAATAGAACAACCATGGGTACAGATAGTAAAGTGAGCCCTGTCAATAGGGTAAAGGTCCATCCAGCTCCTAGCTTTGAGATTATAACGTCCAAGGCTGCCAGAGCTGCGCCTGCAAGAAGGCAACGAAACAAATTGGCGGCCGCACTAGCTGTTGCAGGTCGAATCGGATTGACGTCGACAAGTAAAGTTCCACAAGCCTAGGGATGTGAGAACAGTGATCTAGTGCGCTTTTTGACATACGTACATTGAACACACCGGTGATTGAGGCGCCGATGAAGAACTGCAAAACCAGTGGCACGGCGAAATGCGTATGGTTATCTAAAGCCCATCCATAGCCGATTGTCGTCGCAGCTGCAACGCTCATGTAGAAGTATGTGGCGCGCAAGCGAGCCTTCTCGATAGGGAAGTCTAGAAGATCGTCGGCGCGTGTTCGATCGATTGCGAAACCCAAACCAGAGGCGACTCTGCGGTATTCCCAGTTCATGATATAGCCTTATCACTATTAGCTACCAGTCTATATGAGCGTGCTGGAGACATCTTACCGCAAGTGTAGGAAGCCAAGACGCAGCCAACCCCGAATGGGATGTATATCAGGCCAGCATACAGTTCCTCGAAGCCATAAATTGTTATGAACAGGGTTGATAGCGACGCTTGAACACAGCAGTAAGTCATGTAGAATAAGCCGTTGATGAGCATGATCAATGCGTTCTCTTTCTGCCAGAGTGCTTTGAAACAGGGCTTGAGGCTGGGCCATCGCATCGGTTGAACGTGAGCTTCGCCTCCAAAGCTTGTTGTTGATGAGTTGTTCGACTTGAGCTTTGCGTGCGTTAGGTAAGACCTGTTTAAGAGTCGTGTAGGCATGATTGATCCGTTTCCTACAATCTTCCGAGCGGTTTCTGGTAGCGTAACGGCGAGTATGCAAAGGTTGATGCTGGATAGTATCGCAAGGGTCCAGAAGATCCAAGGCCATCCAGCGTATTGGACGAGTATGCCACCTAAGACAGGACCCATGCTGGGCGCTGCGTTCGGGCTAGAAGATGTCAACCAGGACCAACTGGCATGTCCAAAGCGGGATGATAGCATACCCCAGTAGAATTGTTCCGACAAATCCGCCTCTTTCAGCAGGAGTGGCAATGTCGCTAACGACAGCGTAACCAAAAGATATCGTACCTGAACACGTATATGTCAGCAGGCACGCCAGCTTGAGAATGTGCTTAGAAACTCACCGCTCGAGCCAGCACTTTGAAGCATCCGTAGCACTAGTAACGCTGGATACGATCTTTGAACAGCCAACCCCACATTGGCAATGGTATATGTGAGTATAGCGACTAGGTACAATGGTCGACGGCCGATGGTATCAGCCATGTCACCTAGGATGGAAGGCGCTACTCCAGATACAATCATGTATGTCGTGATCGATAGATTGGCCATTGTCAACGTGATGTTCAAATCCTCAGCAAGACTGAACAGTGCGGGATAGTAGATGAAGCTGCTGAGAGGGGAGAAGAGGCCCGCATATGCGACCAGGAAGACGATCCATCGTTTCTCGCCGGGAGTAAAGATGGAGTACGGTGGTGTGTCGGGTGTTATCTCCTGCTCTGGAATGTGAGCGACAATCGTAGGCTTTTCGTTCATACCGGGTGTGCTTGTTGGAGCGGCCATAGAGGCTGTGATGATGGTCGGTTATGACTGCATCCAAAGGATTTGGTGTGTTATCTCTCGATTGGCCCTGCGCGCCATGCTGTACCGATTGGTGGCAACACGCTGCAGCTGGCTGTTCGCCATTCCAGGGATCAACCAGAGCAGATCATATGACGCGCTGTTCGTGCCTCTACCCGAGGCTGTTCCTAGGCAAACGGCATGCTAAGTGTGTGTAACGCGACTGCGCCGCGTTGCGACACATTTTAGCAGCACCGGCTCCACGGGGGGCACCAGTCTCGGCTGCCCCTATCGGCATTAATCGAATACTGTCAAGCTCACCGTCTGCATTCATGAACGATGGGAATGCTTCTGTGATCGCGGCATGAGTACTCTGAGGTGTGTTGCACGATGGACAAGCTCTCGATTCATAGCCCACGGCCACCCCAGACTGCCCCACTTAGTTCATGTCTTGACAGGCTAGCGCGCATCGCAAGCACCCACACTCATTGAAGTTGGAGAGAGCGGCTGCATGTCATGATGAGAACATCAAGCTTGAGATCAAAGGCACTTACAGAGACTATGAAGGCTATTGTTCCTGTCGCGGCACTCCGCATGAATAACCAACATGTTTTGTATTTCCAAGCCCTCTCGGGACCTGGAGCAAGTTCCCACAGAAGGCGGCCGCATCTCATGTCATTGGTATCTGACAAGTTGCACGAGGTGAGGTTCACGCGGGTAACTGCGTTGCTTGTATATATACGTTAATACCATTAGCTATACTCACTTATAGCCAGTCGCTGCTAAGCGTGACTTTTCATACTATCATCTATGAATCATGACTTACATCCAACCCTCCTATCTATTAATCCCGGCAGTGCGGTATCTCCTGTCGGACACACACAGCAACGAGAAGATGATACCTCCGAGTAAGACTGCGTCACGACACCCCGGAGACACCATTGACCCGTCTTTCTGACAGCACATTCACGAATCCAGTGATCATGCGGCGCTATCCCTCAACCTCTGCTGTTCCTCCTCAGTAAGCTGTCCAAACTCCTCCGCAAAACCCTGCGTAGTCGCCGCGCGCTTGAAGAAATCAACCAAGAAACCCTGCGTCTCGTCGTCGCGCTGGCGGCCACCACCCGGCTCTTCCGCAGCAAAAGCCATGAGCTGCTCTTTGCTGAAGCCACTGCCAAGGTCCATGAAAGGGTTCGCCTCGTCCTCCCATTCGCCGTCATCGGATTCTTCTTCGGCGAGCTCAGCAGCTGCTTGTGCGTCGAGGGGTGCGCCAGAGGCGGATTGGAGTTCGACGACGAGGACTTTGAGGATCTTGAGAGGTGCAGGTACTATGGTATACTTGTCAGGATCTGAATTCGTGTGTCAGTTTGTGGATGGGCGTAAGAGGAGTTTATCGCACTGGTTCGCGACAACGACACTACGGCCTACAAGTTTGCTCCACAACATGACTTTCACTGCGTTCAGTGGCAAAGACAGGGAGGTAAACGTGAAAAGAGAAGACTTACTAGCTTTGGCGCGACTCCTGGTCATGATGCGGCCATCGGTATTCGGTATCAAGTCACCCTGCACTTGAACCTGTGCAAGACGAGGGTCCTTCAAATCATACAGTTTTGAAAGAGCGATGACACTACAAACCAAAGTCAGCAATTATGCACAGTCATCGAGTAAACATAAAAGGAAAAAGGGGGAGTTCAACTTATTCCGAACGATCTCAAGCCTTCCAACAGGCTTTCTCCGTTCGTAAGAGAACTGCTCGATTTCCGGAGAGGTTCGTACGTACTTTTGTCGGATCTCGTCGTAGCCCGCGAAGTTGATGGAGTTTTCGAGCCATTTGGCTAGCACAACCTGAAGCCCGTTTTGACCCTCGATGTCCTGGCCAGCCAAGAAGTCTACAACCTCTGAGGCATGGTTCAAGCTTAGACGCGCGAATACGAGCGTCAGACTTTGGATGAA